>Ga0079226_10000564_pt1 | contig 26367 bp, 21 predicted proteins | sample Poulit2014_FD_76345 | JGI IMG/M metagenome (GOLD analysis project Ga0079226, IMG submission 76345) | Agricultural soil microbial communities from Georgia to study Nitrogen management - Poultry litter 2014 | ecosystem: Environmental > Terrestrial > Soil > Agricultural land | place: USA: Georgia...
ATATGTACGTAAACCTCTTTATCTTTTTGCTTAATCTCTTTAATCTTTTCATATATTTCATCGCTCGGATATGTGCCCCCGCCAGGTGTATTGACAGTGAGTAGCATTCCTTTTACAGAGTCATCTTTTTTGACATTATCTAATTGTTTTAAAAAAGCTTCGTGATTATAACCACTAGCCCCAAACATACCACCGCCTGTGCCCTCAGTTATTTCACCGGTCAAGGTTAAATGTGCAATTCTTTTAGATGAATTGCCCTCTTTTTCTACTCTTTCAATAAACGGGTCCATTTTGGTTGTTGCTTCTTCACTAAATAAAGTTGAAACAGCCGCTGAAATAGAACTCACTACGATGCCACTTAAAACGATGACAACAGCAATTACGATTGCGATAATCCTCTTCTTCGACATTTATACTCACCCCTACTTATTATATTTCTATGTTCTCATTTATAATTTAACCATACCTAATTAAGTAATGTATACCTTATATGTAATTAAGAATTAAATAATAATAGTTTTAAAATTTAAAAATCAATAGAATTGAGTGACGTTGAATACGATATTCAAACTTCACAACATTCGTAAAAAGTATCAAAAGATTCCTGTCAATTGAAATAATTTAGCTATATTTACATACTAACAACAATAAAAGACCATACTTCAACAAATGAAATACAGTCTTTAAACTACTAAAGTATTTATTTTAAATGCGCCCATCACTATCACATAATTTGCATCAAATAGTCGTAGGCATTTTTCAATATTAAAACAGCTGTCACAATAATAAATAAGGCTTTAACATAACCAACACCTTTTTTAATCGCAAATAAAGCCCCTATATATGAGCCACATATCATGCTTGCAGCCATAATTAGACCGTAAAAGTAATCAACTTGATCTAAAAACATGAATAATATTAATGCACCTAAATTAGAGGCGAAATTAAGCACTTTAGCATTTCCTGCTGCACCTAAAAAATCAAATCCAAACATTAATAAAACAAAAAGCATAAAAGAGCCTGTACCACCGCCTAAAAAGCCATCATAAAAACCTATCAAGCTCATCAATGCAGCAAATAATATAGCTTTGCCTGCTGTGAGTGTAGTAAATGTTCTCACACTCCCCCAGTCTTTTTTCATTAACGTATAAAACATCACAATCGTTAAGATAACAATGACGACTGGTTTCAATAATTCTGATGGCAAGAATGTTGCGATACTAGCGCCCCCTATAGCCATTAAAAATACTATGGGGAATAGCTTTCCAACGATTTTTAAATCGACGTTACCTGATCTAAGGAAGCGAAATGCACTTGTCATTGATCCAAACGCACTCGCCAATTTATTTGTTCCTAATGCCATAGGGGGTGGCATACCTACAGCTAATAATGCTGGGATTGAAATAAGCCCGCCCCCGCCGACAACTGCATCAATAAACGCCGCTAAAAACCCTAGGAGGATGATGATAACAACAATTGAAATGTCCCATTCTAACATGTGCCAACCCCCGTTTGTTTAAATCATAATAAATATGCGTTTGTTATAAATAGCGTATTTAATATTTTTAGTTTTTACCATAAAATCAATTCTTACAAAGCTTAAACTCATATTTAAAACAAATCATCTGCTAATGCTTGTGTTTGTGAATCTTTTTCACTTTGATAATCATTAGTAATTGTTAGTGTTTCTATTTGATTCACAGCTTCTTGTACTAACGGCTCAAAATCAAATACAGCTTCGTATTTTTCTACTTTATCGATATCGGGTTCAGTCACAGGATTTTTGGGTGTGAAAATGGTACAGCAATCCTCAAACGGTTGAATAGATACATCAAATGTACCGATATCTTTTGCTTTTTTAACGATATCTTCTTTATCCAAAGTGAGTAACGGACGTAAGACAGGTGTAGAAGTTACATCATTGATTGCATACATACTTTTGAGCGTTTGACTCGCTACTTGTCCTAAATTCTCACCATTTACAATCGCATGACCTCCAATGTCATGTACGAGTTTATCTGCTACACGCATCATCATTCGACGTGTAGATGTCATTGTATAGCGTTCATGAACGACTTTATTAACTTGCTTTTGCAAATCAGTAAAAGGTACAATATGTAATTTTATTGGACCTACACGAGAAGCTAGAATACGCGTTAGTTCAATGACTTTTTCTTTTGCTTTTTCACTCGTAAATGGTGGACTATGAAAATGAATCGCTTCAATAGTAACGCCTCTGCGCATCACTTCCATACCTGCAACAGGTGAATCAATACCGCCTGAAAGCATAAGCAATGTTTTACCGCCTGTCCCGACTGGTAAACCACCCGGACCAGCTATTACTTTATCGTATACATAGATTGCATCTAAACGCACTTCTACCTTGATGAGGTGATCTGGATGATGTACATCCACAGTTAAATCATCAGTTGCATTTAATACAGCACCACCGATGCCACGTTGTAATTGATAAGTATCATACGGGAAATTTTTATCTGAACGTTTTACGTCTATTTTAAATGTATCACCCTTTGCATAATCCTTCGCAAAATCTATAGCTTGTTGATTTGCAGCTTCTACTGTTTTCTCGATTTTTAATACAGGACTTATAGAATAAATACCGAATATATTTCTAAGTCTGTTACACATTTCATCTATATCTGCGCCTTCGTCTAATTCAATATACATTCTATCTCTATTTGCTTTTACTTTATATCCTTGCAATGGCATCAATGAACGTTTTACGTTTGAACGTAGTTTATTTACGAACACCTTACGATTGGCACCTTTTAATGTTAACTCACCATACCTCACTAATATATGGTCATAAATCATACTAACAACTCCCTTACTTCTTCATAAACTTTATTAAAACTTTTTTTAAATGTTTGAATATCTGTTTCATTCGTATATGCACTCATAGAAATTCTGATACTACCTTCAATTTGCTTTTTTGGTATATTCATTGCTAAAAGTACTTCATTTAGACTTGCCTTTTTAGATGAACATGCACTCGTTGTCGACAGCATAATGTTATATTTTGAAAATGCATTGACCAGTACTTCACCTTTAACGCCAGGCAGTCCAATATTCAATATATGAGGTGCTGCTTGTTCTGGCGTATTAATTTTCACCCCATGATAATCTTTAAAAAATCGACGTAATTCATCATTTAATTTACTTAAATGATAATAGGTTTCTTGTGTATGGTTAACGGCTGATTTCATCGCTTTAACAATCGCAATATCCACCGGCAAATTAACTGTACCACTTCTTATACCAAATTCTTGACCACCACCATGAATTGTAGGTTCAAGTTGGTGGATATTACGTACAAATAATATACCCTGCCCTTTTAAACCGTGAAACTTATGTCCACTTAGACTTAAAGTATCTACGCCTTCAAAAAATAGTGGTACTTTACCGATAGCTTGCACAGCGTCGACATGTAAATGTGCTTTAGGGTATTGATCCACTATTTGAGCTACTTCTTCTATAGGTTGTGTTTGTCCCATAATATTATTGACGTGCATACAAGTTACTAAACCGACATTATCTGACATTAAACTTTTTAAGTGGTTCAAATCTATTTGGCCATGAGTCGTCACGTCGACGTATTTAACATCAAAACCTTCAGATTCTAATGAACGCACAACTTCTAATACCGAAGGATGTTCAAGTACTGATGTAATAATTTCATTAGCAAACGCCTTTTTCTTATAGGCAACACCTTTTAGTGCTATGTTATTAGATTCTGTAGCACCACTTGTAAAGACAATATCAAAATTTTGTTTCAGATTAAACAAATCATTTATTTGTGATTTAGTTTGTTGTAATAATTGCTCTGCTTGTAAGCCAGCTTGATGCGGACTGTTTGGGTTAAAGTACAATGATTGGTTAACTTTCATAAATGTCTCTAGCACATCTTGATTTGGTTTTGTAGTAGCTGCATTATCAAGATAAATCAATTCGTTCACTCCATTTCATATTATCATATAGGATTATATTAGAAACCATTTTGAAATTTTATTTATAATTAAGTTATCGTTTTCTTATTTTGGTTTACAAACTAATTTCAATGTTAATTTATCACTTTACCTTAAAGCATTATACTCGCTTTTGACAAAAAGAAAAGACACGAAATCCTATTTCATTTCGTGTCTTTTATAGGTTTTACTGTTATATAGACTGTTTAACCTATTACTTGATCTTCTATTTGTTTTGTCACTCCAGGCTCTACACTTTCTAAAGCGTGTTCAGATATTTCAATTGAACGTTTATATCTATTATTTTTAAATAGCCTTTCAGCTTCATTGAGACTCTTATCAATATTTGAACTTTCTTTTCTATAACGGTTACCATACTCAATAAGTTTCTCTGCATACACAGCATTGACTAACACATCTGTAGCTTCATCTTCAAATTTATTCATTTGAAGTACCACTTTAGATACTTTATCTTTCAACTGTTTAACATGAATAGGACGTACACTGAATTTTTTATTCACTTCACGTACTTCATAATCAATTTCATTTTTCATAATGATGAAACGTTCAGGCACACTAGGTAAATTTGAAGCTAGTAGTTTTCTATACACTTCTTCTTTTTTACTTTGCACGCGTAAAATATTTTCTTCTGCTTCAGCTTCGTCTTCACGTAATTGAATTAAGTGATTTTGTAGTTTTTCTTGTTTCTCATTAATTACATCTACATGTTCTTCAATATACTTCAAATTATCTTGAACTTCACTATATCTCACTGCAGATTTTGCCATTTCTTTTAATATGTCATCATAGACAGCAATTAAGTTTTGAATTTCATTTTCAAACTGCCTTACATTCTGTACATCACTTTCATTTATATAGTAATTTTCACGCACATACTCAATTTCAGTTTGTAATGTATAATTCATTTCTTTAGCTCTAAATAGATTATCTGTAATAACTTCTTTTGTTTCTTCTACTTCATTTTTTGCTTTAACTTCATGTTCAATCAATTCGTACATTTCATCAAGACGATCGTTAATACTATTTAATTTTTCATTTGCTTCGTCAAGTTCTAATCTACTAATCATGGGTTCTACAAAATTGAGTTCTGTTTTAAGCGTTTGTAACGTGCTATCTATTTTGACATGATCTAAATCGTAGCCTTCAACTTTCAAGTCTCTACATCCATATTTCATATCTTGGAACTGGCCAGGTAATTCTTTTTGTGCTTCTCTAATTAATTCAGGAATTTCTGACATATCCGTTTTTAAGAAATTCATATCTTCATTTAAAACTTTGATATGGTCATGTGCATAAATATAGTTACCCTCTGCTTTATATGATTCATAACTTTCCATTTCTGGTACGAATGATTCGATTTCATGCTCTAATGAATCTGCCGCTTCACCAAATTGATGTCTGTTCGCTAACACATCGCGCTTCATTTCTCGGTAATCCACTTTACATTCTTCATATAAGTGATCACTTTCTTTATGTACTCCCATAACTTCTTCTACTTCTGTAGTTAAACCATTATAGTTTTCTTCATATTTATCCATCAATTCGTGTGCTTCTTCAATTTCAGTTTGCGCTTGTGAAAATTTAAATTTATCAAGTAGACCTTCTGCATTATGAATCTTTTCTTCTAATGGTAGCAAGTATTGGTTTTTACTATCTAATGACGTTTGTTTTAGTCTATCATAAGTAGATTTTGTTTCACCTGTTAAAGTTAAATCAGATAATTGAGATAAACTTTCGTCATAGGGCAACTGCTCTACTTTTAATTTTCGTCCTTCAGCCTTTTCGATCATTTGGCTCTTATTTGAACGCATATAGAATAATACACCGACAATAATCAGTATAATAACAATAATTGCTAAAATGATATACAATACCATATGTTTTCTCCTCCTATTTTATCACAATTCATTATAACGTAATTTACCCATGCATTAAAAGAGAAAATCAATTAATTGTCGATAATAATTTAAATCATATGATTAATTCATCTCAATTAATATTATGTCACATGTAGCTATAAAAAAAGCCCTTACAATTTTTTTGATTGATTACTATTAAAACAGTCTTTATACTAAATGAAAAGTAAAAAGTGAGGTTTTTCAATATGATAGAGGTAAAAGAAACGAATTATGATTTATTGCAAAAGCAAGTTGCCGGGTTAATCGAAGGTGAGTCAAATATAATTGCCATAATGAGTAATGTCTCTGCTTTGCTAAATGATTCTCTTGATCAAATAAATTGGATTGGTTTTTATTTATTAGAAAATAACGAATTAATATTAGGTCCGTTCCAAGGACATCCTGCCTGTGTACATATCGCTATAGGTAAAGGAGTATGTGGCACAGCTGTTGAAAAAGATGAATCTCAACTAGTTGAAGATGTCCATGCTTTCCCAGGCCATATCGCATGTGACGCTAATAGCAAGTCGGAAATTGTTATACCTATCCATAAAAATGAACAAGTCATCGGAGTTTTAGACATTGATGCTCCAATTACAAGTCGCTTCACAGACAAAGATAAAGCAGGTCTAGAAGAAGTCGTGAAAATTCTTGAAAACCAATTAGCCTAAATTACAATGTAGCTTTCTTCTTATTATATGTATATTTCCTATTGACAGTTACTCATAACATGGTAGAATGTACTTTGTGTGAATAAACGAAATTAGCAGTTGTATATTAGTTGGCTCTATATTGTTCCCAACGCGGACGTGCCGTGTAACTGTTGCTATGAGGCGAGGACACATAAAACAATATATCCAAGTAAGCATGCAACACTCTTTTTTGTTTTTTCATAACAACAAAGAGAAAAAGGAGGAGTCTATTATGGCTCGATTCAGAGGTTCAAACTGGAAAAAATCACGTCGTTTAGGTATCTCATTAAGTGGTACTGGTAAAGAATTAGAAAAGCGTCCATACGCTCCAGGCCAACATGGTCCTAACCAACGTAAAAAATTATCAGAATATGCATTACAATTACGTGAGAAACAAAAATTACGTTACTTATATGGAATGACTGAAAGACAATTCCGTAACTCATTTGAAATTGCTGGTAACCAACATGGTGTCCATGGTGAAAACTTCATGCAATTATTAGCTGCTCGTTTAGATGCAGTTGTATATACATTAGGTTTAGCGCGTACGCGTCGTCAAGCTCGCCAACTTGTTAACCACGGTCACATCACAGTAGATGGTAAACGTGTAGACATCCCATCTTATACTTTGAAACCTGGTCAAGAAATTTCAGTACGTGAAAAATCTTTAAAATTAGATATCATTGCTGAATCTGTTGAAATCAACAACTTCGTACCTGAGTACTTAGAATTTGATGCAGACAACTTAAAAGGTAAATATATCCGCGTTCCTGAACGTAGTGAATTACCTGCTGAAATCAACGAACAACTTATCGTTGAGTACTACTCAAGATAAGCCTTATTTTTCCAAACAAAAAACCAAGATTTCCTTTCGAGGATTTCTTGGTTTTTTTGTTACTATTTTAATTCCCCAATCATTCTCCAAAAATTTAATATACGCTCCTTCTTATATTCAATGGCAATATCTTTTTACTTTTTTATGACTATTACTGTATTCTATGAATAAAGGAGTGTTAATATTGATTATTAGAGCATTAGAAGAGACAGATTTACATTTTGTACATCAGCTGAACAATGAATATACCATTATGTCTTATTGGTTTGAAGAGCCCTATCAATCACTTGGCGAACTACAATCATTATATAAAAAACATTTATTAGATAATAGTGAACGTAGGTTTATTATTGAGCAAGATCAAACACGTGTTGGTATAGTTGAATTAGTAGAAATTGATTTTATACATAGCAATTGTGAAATCCAAATCATTATAGATCCTAAGTATGGTGGTAAAGGTTATGCAAAGACCGCATTTAAAATGGCAATTGACTATGCCTTTCTCGTACTTAACCTACATAAGATTTATTTATACGTGGATGTAAACAATGAAAAAGCAATACACATATATAAAGAACAAAACTTTACTATTGAAGGTACATTACTAGAACATTTTTACACGAGTGGTGATTATAGTAATTGCCACATTATGGGATTACTAAAGAAAAATTGGGTAAATCAATTCAAAGATGATTTATCATATGTTAAATAAACTTATAAATATTTACTTATATAAAAAAGGCGTAAATGAATCATTTTGATTCATTTACGCCTTTTTGTTATATAACTTTACATAAGTACATTTGGATTGTCTGAAATAATACCATCTATCCCTAATTTTTCTAGTGCTTTCGATTGTGGGCGCTCATTTATAGTATACGGCATCACTTTTAGTTTATAGCGGTGTGCTTTGTTTACGAAACGCTTTGTCACTAATTTATAATGCGGGTTGATATATTTTGCGTAGGTCGCAATTTTTTTGAAGGCTGGTTGTTTGTACCAGTACTTTCGTCTACTTATCAATACTCCTAATTCATATCCTTCATCCAATTCAAATATTTTTTTCATACTGTTTTGATTAAAGGATTGTATAATCACTTTATCCTTGGCTATCTGCAATATGTTTAATTTATCTATTAATTCTTCTTCAATACCTGGATAGTCGTGAGGTTGTTTCAATTCTATTAATAACTTTTGTGAATGAACTGTAAGTAACTTTAATACTTCATCTAATGTTGGAATAATTTGACCTGTATATTTTGTATCCTTAGTAATACCATAATCAAATTGTTGTAATTGCTGTAACGTCATATCTTTTACTTTTCCAGTACCATTTGAAGTTCGGTCAATTGTATTATCATGTATAACTACAAGATAATTATCTAATGTTCTATGTACATCTATTTCTAAAATATCAATATTTTTACTAAGTGCAGCTTTAAACGCAAGCATTGTATTTTCTGGAAATTGTGTTGCAATACCACGATGGGCAACCCAAGTCATCTTGTTGTCAGTATTATGTATTGTCATTAAAGTTGCTCGCCTCTTTCTTTATATCTTATTATCGTCTAAACTAAAATTATCATAAATCAATTGGAGGTCAATCATTATGGTCCAACACGAATTCAAAGTAAATACGCAGTGGTTTGGTGGTCGTGAAGCTGTAGGTAATCTTAAAGGTGACGTCTTAAATGAACAAGTATCTATCCCACAGGGTTTAGGTGGTAATGGTACAGGCACAAATCCTGATGAGTTATTAGTCTCAGCTGCCTCTTCTTGTTACATTATATCTCTAGCAGCCGTACTAGAGCGTTCAGGCTTTAATAATATTGAAATCCAACAATCCTCTATCGGTACAGCTAAATTTGAAAATGCGAAATTCCGAATGGACGATATTACTCATTACCCAGAAATTAAAGTAGAATTTGAACAAAAAGAGAAATTGGAGAAAAAGCTACCAAAATTATTAAAAGTTGCAGACAATAATTGTATGATTTCTAACTCAATTAGAGGTAATGTAACAGTAAATATTCAACCAAAAATAAAATAATTTAAAAAAATTTTATATGTGGCGGAATATGAATATAATAACAATGAATGCCCTTACATGAATTTTTTATTTAGTTTATTTATTATAATTTTTAACTTTTGCACTTTTATATTGTTTGAAAATTTGCTAAACTTATACAATCATAAGCATTGGGGGAATCACAAATGAAATATTATCATCCTTTGTTACTTACACCAGGACCAACACCTGTACCAGAAGGAATATTACATGCAACACAGTCACCTATGGTCGGACACAGATCAAGTGACTTCGAAACAATCGCTGAAGAAGCTTTCAAAGCAATTAAACCAGTATTCGGTGCACAAAATGAAGTCATGATATTAACTTCTAGTGGCACAAGTGCTTTAGAAGCAAGTATGTTAAATATTGCAAATCCTGATGATGATATTGTTATTATCGTATCAGGTGCTTTCGGTAACCGATTCAAGCAAATTGCTGAAACGTATTACAAAAATGTACATATTTTTGAGGTCGAATGGGGTAAAGCTGTAAATGTCCCAGAATTTATAGACTTCTTAAAATCATTAAACACAAATATTACAGCAGTATATAGTCAATATTGTGAAACATCTACTGCAGTATTACACCCTGTCAACGAACTAGGTCACGCATTAAATGATTACGATGAATCTATTTATTTTATCGTCGATGGCGTAAGTTGCATTGGTGCCGTAGATGTAGACTTACAACGTGACCAAATAGATGTACTTGTTTCAGGAAGTCAAAAGGCAATCATGTTACCTCCTGGTTTAGCATTTGTCGCATATAATAACAGAGCTAAAGAAAGATTTAGCCAAGTAACAACACCAAGATTTTATTTAGACCTTAATAAATATTTAAAATCATTAGAAGCAAATTCAACACCTTTCACGCCAAATGTATCTTTATTTAGAGGTGTAAATGCATATGCTAAGTTAATCGAAGAAGAAGGATTTGAGCAAGTAATCGCACGTCACTATGCAATTCGTGATGCTTTAAGAGCAGCGCTTAAGACCATTGATTTAGAATTATTAGTTGAAGATGCGTATGCTTCACCTACTGTTACAGCTTTTGTTCCCAAATCAAAGGATGAACTTAACTACATTAAAAAAGAACTTAAAGACCGTTTTGCAATCACAATTGCCGGCGGACAAGGTCACCTAAAAGGCGAAATCTTGCGCATTGGTCATATGGGACAAATTTCTCCTTTTGATATTTTACAAGTTGTATCAGCATTAGAAATTCTATTAACAGAATTCAGAAATGAATCTTATATAGGTAAAGCAATCACTCAGTATATGGAGGTAGTAAAAGCATATGTATAAAATTTTGGTATCTGACCCAATTTCACCCGAAGGTTTAAAAAGTTTAATAGATCATAAAGATTTTGAAGTCGAAATCAACACCGAATTAAATGAAACTCAAATTATAGAAAAAATTGCTGATTTCCAAGGCTTAATCGTTAGAAGTCAAACTCAAGTTACTGCAGAAATTATAGAAGCAGCACCAAACTTAAAAGTTATTGCGAGAGCCGGTGTTGGCGTTGACAATATTGATGTGGATGCAGCAACAAAAAATGGTGTCATAGTTATTAATGCCCCAGACGGTAATACGATTTCTGCAACAGAACATTCTATGGCTATGATTTTATCAATGGCTCGTAATATCCCACAAGCACATCAATCATTGAAAGATGGAAAATGGGATCGTAAAACATATAGAGGTACAGAACTTTATAATAAAACGCTTGGCGTCATCGGCGCAGGAAGAATTGGTTTAGGAGTAGCAAAACGCGCACAAAGTTTCGGTATGAACATCTTAGCTTTTGACCCATATTTATCTGAAGATAAAGCTAAAGAGTTAAATGTAACACGCGCAACTGTTGAAGAAATTGCTGAACAAGCAGACTTTGTTACAGTGCATACACCGTTAACTCCTAAAACTAAAGGTATTGTTGGTAAATCATTTTTCGAAAAGGCAAAACCAACATTACAAATTATTAACGTAGCGCGTGGTGGTATTATTGATGAAGATGCATTATTAGATGCGTTAAACAATGATCAAATTCAAAGTGCAGCCATTGACGTATTTGAAAGCGAACCAGCAACTGAATCTCCTCTTGTCGAACATGATAAAATAATTGTTACTCCACATTTAGGTGCATCAACAGTTGAAGCCCAAGAGAAAGTTGCAGTTTCAGTTGCAAATGAAATTGTAGATATATTCGAAAATGGTAATGTGCTCAATGCTATAAACGCACCTAAAATGACTTATAGTGAAATCAACGAAGAGTTAAAACCCTATATTGAATTAAGTAAAATGACCGGTGAAGTAGGTATTCAATTACTTGAAAAAGCTCCTCGTGAACTACAAATAAAATACGAAGGCGATATAGCATTGGATGACACGAGCTTAATAACAAGAACGCTTGTTTCTGGTGTTTTACGTCAAGATTTAGCAGAACGTGTAAACTTAATCAATGCATTAGTTCTTTTAAATGAACAAGGTGTATCATATAATATTGAGAAAAATACAAAACATCGCGGCTTTAGTAACTATATTGAATTAACACTCATCAATAAAGATACTAAGATTAAAATCGGCGCAACTGTACTCAATGGTTACGGACCAAGAATTGTCCGCATCAACGACTACCCTGTTGATTTCAAACCTGAGCATCATCAATTAGTGATTAACCATAATGATAGACCAGGTATTGTTGGGCGTACTGGACAAATCCTTGGTCAATACGATATCAATATCGCTTCAATGCATCTTGGACGTACGAATCAAGGTGGCAATGCCCTTATGATATTATCTATAGATCACCCAGTCACTCCAGATGTAATCGAAGCACTCTATCAAATAGAAGGTTTTAATTTAATACGTAGTGTTGAATTAGATATTACTAAAGAATCAAACTACAATATTTAAACCTAGATAAGTGAAAATTATTATTAATTCTTAAAAACACCGAAAGCTATGTTATTAATATAAGCTTCCGGTGTTTTTCTAGATATTTTAAAAAGACACTAACGTTACATTATATTTAGATTAAATAATGTTCGATAGTGCCTTTGTTTTTATAATAATATTTCTCTTATATCCCCTACATGATCTACGATGTATTCTGCACCATATGATTCTAATTCTTCGCGTGCATTTTGGCCTTTCAAACCTGTCAACGGACCAATAAATGTCGCACCAATTTTTTTAGCACTTAATAAATCTGCTAAAGAATCACCTACAACAAACACCTCATTTTTATTAACACGGTTCTGTTGATTTGTTGCATATTTTTCATAACTTTGAAGATGATTCCCCTCTAATGTTGCTAAGTAGCTAAATGGATTAGGTTTACCTAATGGTTTGAGCTCTGGATATTTATCTTCTGCAATTAGTACTTCACTAGCAGTCACGATATGTAAATCTTCAAATAAATCTTTAATACCAATAGCTTCGAATGGCACGATTGTTTCCGTTCTAGGTCTACCAGTAGCAATTGCGATGTGATAACCAGCTTCTTTTAAATCTTCTAACAATTGTTTAATTTCAGCTACTGGTCTTAAAACTACTTCATTATATATGTAACCTTCTTTAAACTCAGTACGATTATCTTTATGTTCAACTTCACTAAATAATTTATGTCCTAAATACCATTCTTGATAAACCTCTTGAGCAAGTATCCAAAAAGGACTTTTCAGTTCAAATAACGCTGCCTCTTTCGTATTTAACTGATCACTAGCATGTGTTACGAGTGTCTGATAAATATTATCTTTACCAGAACTTATACCATCTAAAAATGATAATGGGGCCTCAAAGTTTAACTCTATGTCAGAAACGTCTTCACTAATTTGTTGTAATGTTTCTTGGCTAAAGTTTTCCGGATTTAAAACTGTAGTTAATTGTTCTTGGGGTAATTTCTTACAAACTTCTATAAAGTGAATTGCTATGACTACAAATAACATATCCCAATTCGAATTTAATACTAAAGACTTTAACTTTGTTAATATCTCATCGTTATAGAATACGATATCCCTTATTTCAGTAATTTTTTGATCATTTAAATCATCAAAATTTATAGATGGATCTAAACCCAAATATGCTTTACTCATAAGCATCTCGTAAACTGTTAATGCAGAAACATCAAAACACCTCTCTTCACTTAAAAATACACCATCAACATCAAATAATACCGATTTCATCTTATCTACTCTCCTTAAATCAGAAAATTCTGATACATCTTCATCGTACTATTTACCCATGAAAAGAGCAATGTATTTTCAACATTTTAGTAAACATTTCATATTGTTTATTATTTAATTTTTCAAATTAAAAATACGCCTTATAACGTATCACTTTTTTAGTGTTTAACATTATAAGACGTCATATAATTAATGCAAACATCAAGCTACCAATTTAAACTTGCAACTTAATTATGCTTTATTTTGATTCCATTTGTACTTCAATTTCATCAGCAACTTGTTGAACTTGTGTGCCGATGATAACTTGTGCATTATGTTTACCACTCGTTGTAACACCTACAGCGCCAGCACCTTTAATCTTAGCCTCATCGATAATACTATTATCATGTAGCTCCATGCGTAATCTTGTAGCACAGTTAGTTAAAGATGATATATTCTCTTTACCACCTAGTCCAACTAGGATATCTGTTGCAGTTCGCGTATATTTATTTGATGATGATGTAGCACCTGACTCTGAGTCTACTGTATCACCAGTCGATGCCTCATCAGAAGTTGGATCTGGTAATAAGTTATCTCCACGACCTGGTGTATTTAATTTCAATACTCTAATTGCTACTCTAAATACGACGTAATAAATAACAAAGAATACCACACCTTGTACTAACAACATATATGGATGATTAGAAACGGGGTTAATTAACGATAATACAAAGTCTATTAAACCCGCACTAAATGAGAAACCTGCTGTCCAATGGAATAATGCTGCAATAAACATGGATAAACCTGTTAAGAATGCATGAATAACGAATAATACTGGAGCAACAAACATGAATGAGAATTCAATTGGCTCTGTAACCCCTACAAAAAATGCTGAAATTGCACCAGCAAACATCAATCCATACACACGCTTTTTCTGTTTAGATTCTGCTGTGTGATACATCGCTAATGCGGCTGCTGGTATACCAAACATCATAACTGGGAAGAAACCAGCCATATAACGCCCTGTTATACCTTGTGTAGCACCATCTCCTGTTTGGAATTTCGCAATATCATTAATACCCGCTAAATCAAACCAAAATACTGAGTTCAATGCATGGTGTAAACCTGTTGGTATTAATAACCTATTAAAGAAACCATATAAGAATGCTCCACCTGCTCCTAAATCAAGAATCCATGTACCAAATGAAACAATTGCTGCGAAAATATAAGGCCATATAAATAGCATAATTACAGCTAAAATAATACTAAAGAACGATGTTAAAATTGGGACCAAACGTTTACCACTAAAGAACGAAAGTGCAGTAGGCAATTCAGTCTTACTGAACTTATTATAAGTATATGCTGCGATTAAACCTACCACTAACCCAATAAATACATTTGAATTATTCATCTGTTCAAAAGCTGCATCCACACCAGTTTCTTTTACACCTAATAATGGCGCTAATTTTTCAGGGCTTAACACTACAGTAGTTAAGAAAAAACCTACTGCAGCTGCAAGTGCAACAGCACCGTCATTTTTCTTGGCCATTCCTAATGCTACCCCAATTGCAAAAAGAATTCCTAGTTGTTCTAGGATTGTCGAACCGGCAGTAGAGAAAAATGCTGCTACTGTTGGTAAGATGTCCATCGCTGTTAATGCATTTCCGATACCAGTAATAATTGCGGCTGCTGGTAACACTGCAACAGGGAGCATGAGAGACCTACCTAGACGCTGAAAGAAACTAAACATAACAATTCCCCATTTCAAAATAGATATTTTACAGAAACAAACACCACATGCACAATATGTCCACGTGGTGTTTGTAAACGTTTTACTAACTGTCATTGTACAGTTATATAATAACACAAGTATAATAAAATTCGTATTGAAAATTAAATAGTCCTACTATTTAAAATAATATTATAATTTAATTTTTACTATTCACATAACTATTCAATTCATTTTGTAATTGAATTGTTCTTTTTTCCAATTCGCTAGTTAAATACTCTAGCTTTTCATTTCGTTTCATATTTTTTGATAAGTTTTTCGTTTCAATAGGTTCACCAAATTTAACAATCGCATTTCCTGTAACAAGTCCTTTAATTTCTTTAGGACCTACATAAGCTGCTGGTAAAATAGGCGCTTCTGCCATTAAAGCAATTGTAACAGCACCTCTTTTCATGGGTGCACCTTCATTATATTTCATACGATGCCCAGTTGGGAAGATACCTACTGTTTTGTTTTCTTTTAGTAATTTAATTGGTTTTTTTAATGTGCTTGGACCTGGATTTTCTCTATCTACAGGGAATGCATTTAAAGATGTTAAAAATTTGCCAAACCATTTATTGTCGAACAATTCTTTTTTAGCCATATAATGCGTTTGGTTCGGGTAAATTGCTGTAGCTAACATGATTACTTCATTATAACTTTCATGAGTACAAGTTACTACATATCTATGAAGCTGAGGTATATGTTCTTTACCTTGCACTTCTAAAGATTTACTTAATTTCATAATAATCAAATGCAACAAACCACTAATGAATTTATACATTTTTCCACCTACTTCATTTTCCTTTTTATTCCTTATTGATTCTATCATTTAGTGGGCATATGAACAAGAACATTTATAATTCAGTCTAAAGTTGGATAGTGATATACTAGAAAAAACTGTAAATACCTATCATAATAGGATATATAAATTAAAATCGGAGGTAAAATATGTCAGATTTGAACAACGAAAATAACTCTATTGAAAATCAAAATCCTCAACGATCACAACCTCAAAATAAGAGAACAAAATTCCCGTGGTTCAAGACCATAATCGTAGCGTTAGTTGCTGGTATTATAGGCGCCCTTTTAGTATTAGGCATAGGCAAAATTATGGAGAGTACAATATTAAATGATAATGGTTCTTCAGTGCAAGAAGCTACAAATAGTAGTAACGGCGGCAATACCTTAGATGGTAAAAGTGAAAAATATGATTCTGTAAACCAAATGATTAACGATGTCTCACCTGCTATTGTTGGTGTAATAAATATGCAAAAAGCTCAAAATTTAGATAGCTTACTTAAAGGGGAGACTTCTAAATCTAAAGAGGCTGGCGTTGGCTCAGGTGTCATTTATCAAAAAAATAACGGTTCAGCTTATATCGTAACAAACAACCACGTAATTGAAGGTGCAAACGAAATCAAAGTACAATTGCATAACTCTAAACAAGTAGATGCTAAATTAATCGGTAAAGATGCGTTAACAGATATAGCTGTTTTAAAAATCGATGAAACTAAAGGTACAAAAGCAATCGACTTTGCTAACTCATCTAAAGTCAAAACCGGCGATAGTGTCTTTGCTATGGGCAATCCACTAGGATTAGAATTCGCTAATTCAGTAACATCAGGTATTATTTCTGCAAGCGAACGTACAATTGATACTAAGACATCAGCAGGTACAAACAAAGTAAATGTGTTACAAACAGATGCTGCGATAAACCCCGGTAATTCAGGTGGTGCACTTGTTGATATCAACGGTAATCTTGTAGGTATTAACTCGATGAAAATTGCTAGTGAACAAGTTGAAGGTATTGGTTTTGCAATCCCAAGTAATGAAGTTAAAGTGACTATTAAAGAACTCGTAGAAAACGGTGAAGTCGAACGCCCTTCTATTGGAATTAGTTTACTCAATGTAAGTGAGATTCCAGAACAATATAAAGAACAATTGAATACAAAACGTAAAGATGGTGTCTATGTTGCTAAAGTCCATTCTGACATTAGTCTTAAGGAAGGCGACATCATTACTGCAATAGATGGCGAAGAAGTTAAAGAGGATACAGACTTACGTTCTTACCTATATGAACATAAAAAACCTGGAGATTCAGTAGAAATGACTATTGAAAGAAAAGGTAAGGAAGAAAAAGTAGAAGTACAACTTCAAGAACAAAGCTCATCAGATTCTGAAGCTTCTAAAGAAGAAAGCAAAAGTGAATCACCATTCAACTAATTAGTTGATTAATGACTTAAACATTAATAGCCAATCAAGTAAAACTACTTGGTTGGCTATTTTTAAAAATTATTTTAATTAATCTTATTTACTGTTTATTTATAATTAATCATGAAATATTTTTTCTTACCACGGCGAATAATTGTAAATTGATTTTCAATTTTATCGTCATTTGTAAGTTCATATTTCACATCTTGTTGTCTAATGCCATTAATATAAATTGCGCCATTATTTATATCTTCACGTGCTTGACGTTTAGAAGATGATATACCAGTTTCAACGATGGCTTCAACAATATTTGTAGTTTCATTGTTTAATTCAACCTGTGGCACATCCTTAAAGCCTGCTTTTAATTCTGAGGCAGATAATGATTGTAAATCACCAGAGAATAAAGCTTTTGAAATACGAATTGCATCGTCTAATGCAGATTGGCCATGTATGAAACGTGTTACATTTTCAGCTAAAGCTTTTTGCGCTTCACGTAAATGTGGTGCTTCATTCAATGATTTTTCTAATGCTTCGATTTCAGCTTTCTCTAGGAAAGTAAAATATTTCAAGAATTTAATGACATCTTCATCACTTGTGTTTATCCAAAATTGATAAAATTCATAAGGACTTGTCTTTTCAGCATCTAACCAAACTGCACCACCTTCTGATTTACCGAATTTTTTACCATCTGATTTAACGACCAAAGGAATTGTCAGTCCAAACGCTTCCGTTTGACCATACATACGGCGCATCAATTCAATACCACTAGTAATATTACCCCACTGGTCCGATCCACCTACTTGTACTTTACAATCATAAGTTTTATTTAAATGACCGAAATCAATTGCTTGAAGTATTGTGTACGTAAATTCAGTATATGAAATCCCATGTTCTAGACGACTTTGAATTGAATCTTTACCTAACATGTAATTCACACCAACATGTTTACCATAATCTCTCAAGAAATCAATTAAAGAAATTTGGCCTAACCAATCTTTATTATTAACAAGCTTAGCACCTTTATCAGTTCCAATTTCAAAAATTTTATGCATTTGTTTACTAATACCTTGAACGTTTAGCTCTACTTGTTCTTCAGTTTGTAATGTACGTTCTTCTGATTTACCTGAAGGGTCTCCAATCATACCTGTACCGCCACCTATTAAAACAAGTGGACGATGACCATGTTCTTGGAAGCGACGTAATGTTAAAAACGGTAGTAAATGACCAATGTGTAAACTGTCTGCAGTTGGGTCAGCACCGCAGTATAATGTAACTTTTTCCTTATTCAGTATCTCTTCTAAACCTGATTCATCTGTTTGTTGATAAACTAGACCTCTCCATTTTAAATCTTCTATTAATGCATTCGTCATTGTCTTTACCTCCTGTTTTGATTAAGATATAGTTTTGAATAAACTTTAAAATACATTTCAAAATTTAAACCATTGTAAGCCAAGATGGATAGGCGCAAAATTGAAAACATAAAAAAACACCCCTACAAATTAATGTAAGGGCGCATGCGCACGGTACCACCATACTTAAGTCAAATAACTTTATTAATGATACGTTCATTAACTTAAACGTTTGGATGATTTAAATCAGGTGTATTCACATACAATGCATTGTTAGTTCACAGCGTCCACTAACTCTCTGAAGATGACATCATATGTTACTTCTCCTTTATCCAAAAACGATATCGAATTGATACTAATTATAAGTAACTCTATTTTAAAAGTCAACAATATAAATTATGTTATAATATTTCATACAAAAGGAGGTACCGCATGAAAAATCAAACACATGAAAATCATGTTTTCAAACAATTACATAAAACTGATTTTACTAAATTCGAAAAAATCTATAAAAATTTTAAACACCTTTTGATTGGTTTGTTTGCAATTTTTGCGTGTACCTTTGCTATTATATTAGCTATATCAGTTTTTTATTTTCAAAGTTTAACCGATAAATCTGTAAATATGTCAGACCATGAATTAAGAACTGAGTTATTAGATATTCCTGGTAATCAAGATATTAATCACAATAATGAAAATATATTAACAGAGTATAATGAGTCGATAAATCCACTTGTTATTGGACCAAGACAAGTAAATAATAATGTGATAAAAGCGTTGACTGCATCTGAAGATAGTTTGTTTTTCTATCATAATGGTATCTTACCTAAAGCGCTAATTCGAGCTGTGGGACAAGATATATTTAATACCAAAGCTGCTTCTGGTGGTAGTACAATTACACAACAACTTGTAAAAAACCAGCTACTTACAAATGAAAAAACGTATGATCGTAAAGCAAACGAACTCGTCTTGTCTATGCGCACAGAAAAAATTTTAACTAAAAATGAAATCATTTATACTTATCTAAACATTGTTCCGTTTGGTCGTGATTTTAATGGTTCTGATATAACAGGTATTGCTTCAGCGTCCTTTAGTTTATTTGGTAAGTCTACTACTAATTTGAACATTGCTGAGTCTGCATACTTGATTGGATTGTTACAAAGTCCATATCATTATACCCCATACGAAGAAGATGGCTCACTCAAATCTGAGTCACAAATACAGATAGGTCTAGACCGACAACATTATGTTTTAAAACGAATGTTAGTTGAGGGTGAGATTACATTATATGACTTTAAAAAAGCTGAAAAGTTTAATATCAAACAGCATTTAATGACTAAATAAAAGCACATGATGTAAAATCATGTGCTTTATTGAATTTCATTATTATATTATTTTACTTAAATATTAGAATAAACCGATTGCATGTCCATCATCTGAGACATCCATATTTAACGCTGCTGGTTTCTTAGGTAAACCAGGCATTGTCATAATTGCACCAGTTAATGCAACTATAAATCCTGCACCTGTCTTAGCTTCTAATTCACGAATAGTAATTTCAAAACCTTCTGGTGCTCCTAATTGTGTTGCGTCATCTGAAAATGAATACTGCGTTTTAGCCATACATACTGGGTAGTTATCCCACCCGTTTTCTTTAAATTGTTTAAGTTGTTTTTGCGCTTTGCTGCTGAATGTGACTTTAGATCCACCATAAATTTCTTTAACAATTGTTTCGATTTTCTCTTCAAGTGGTAAATCTAATTCGTATAAATGTTTGAAATCTTGTGGTTCATCCAGTACTTCCAGAACTTCATTAGCTAAGTTAATGCCGCCTTTACCACCTTTTTCCCAAACTTCAGTTAAAGCAAGTCTAACACCATTTTCTTCAGCCCATTGCTTCACATATTCAGTCTCTTCTTCCGTATCATGTACGAAGGCATTTAAAGCAACCACAGGCTCTAAACCATATTTTTTAACATTTTTAACGTGACGTTCTAAGTTAACGATACCTTTCTTCAATGCTTCAACATTTTCTTCTTTTAAGCTATCCTTAGCTACGCCACCGTGCATTTTCAACGCACGTACAGTTGCAACTACCACGACAGCTGATGGTTCAAAACCAGCTTCACGCGCTTTGATATCGATGAATTTTTCTGCACCTAAGTCTGAACCAAATCCTGCCTCAGTAACTACAACGTCTGCTAAATCTCTAGCAGTTTCTGTCGCTAATATTGAGTTACATCCATGTGCAATGTTAGCGAATGGTCCGCCATGAACAAGTGCTGGTGTGCCTTCAATTGTTTGCACTAAGTTTGGTTTAATAGCATCTTTAAGAATCATTGCTAATGCACCTTCTACTTTTAAATCAGCAACAGTTACTGGTTTACGAGATCTAGTGTAACCGATAGTAATTCTACTGATTTTTGCTTTTAAGTCATTAATATCATTGGATAAACATAGGATTGCCATTATTTCAGAAGCAACTGTAATATTAAATCCATCTTCTCTTGGTACCCCTTGCGTTGGTCCGCCTAGGCCTACGTTAACATTACGAAGCGCACGATCATTCATATCTAATACACGTTTCCATTCAATACGTCTTTGATCGATTTCTAATTCATTACCTTGGTGCATATGGTTATCGATAAACGCTGATAATGCGTTGTTTGCAGTAGTGATTGCATGGAAGTCACCATTAAAGTGTAAATTAATATCTTCCATTGGCAATACTTGTGCATAACCACCGCCTGTTGCACCACCTTTTATACCAAATATAGGACCTAAAGCTGGTTCACGTAATGCAACCATTACGCTTTTCTTAAGTTCATTAAATGCATCTGCTAAACCAACTGTAACTGTTGATTTACCTTCCCCTGCAGGTGTCGGGCTCATAGCAGTAACCAATACCACTTTTCCTTTACCATTTTTTTGTTGAACTTGGTTAATATCAATCTTCGCTTTATAATGTCCGTATGGTTCTAATGCATCTGACGGAATCCCCGCTTGTTTAGCAATATCTCCAATCGGTTTTAATGTTGATTGATTTGCAATATCTAAATCAGATAAGTGTGCCAAAATCATTCGCCCCTTTTTAAATAAATTTTAAATCAATAAATACATATCCCATATTCTCTACGGATGAAAACAAATTCTTACATTATTATATTAACTAAATTGAATTGCATTGTCGATTAATTAAGACAGCGCTTCCAAAATAATAAATTACCTTTTACACTTTTGTAGTATATATTAACCTGAATATTGTTTATTTACACCGTAAAAACTCCCTTTATATTATTTTAAGCATATAAATGTGTAAAATTAACTATTTATAACTTTTAATATAAAGGGAGCTTTAGGGAAATTTATTTACTTTTAACGCTTAATTTCTTTTTTTGAAAAAATATAATAAATATTCTTACTTTATTAGTCTTCCATCGTACTTAAATCGCCTTCTGGTAAATCAAGTTCCCACGCTTTAAGTACACGACGCATGATTTTACCTGAACGTGTTTTAGGAAGCTTCTCTTTAAATTCGATTTCTCGAGGTGCAGCATGTGCAGCCAAACCTTCTTTAACATATTTACGAATTTCTTCTTTTAAGTCATCAGAGGCTTCATACTCAGGACGTAAGGCAACAAAAGCTTTAATGATTTCACCTCTCACAGGGTCTGGCTTACCTATTACGCCTGCCTCTGCTACAGCTTCGTGTTCTACCAATTTAGACTCAACTTCGAACGGACCAACGCGTTCGCCTGCGGTCATAATTACATCGTCTACACGACCTTGGAACCAGAAGTAACCATCTTCGTCTTTATAAGCTGAATCGCCTGAAACATACCATTCACCAATAAAGTATGAGTTATATTTTTCAGGATTCTTCCAAATAGAAACCATCATAGATGGCCAGCCTTTTTTAATAGCTAGGTTACCCATTCGATTTGGTGGTAATTCATTTCCTTGGTCATCAACAATAGATGCTTCAATACCTGGCAATGGTTTACCCATAGAACCTAGCTTAATATCCATGGAAGGATAGTTAACAATCATATGCCCTCCTGTTTCAGTCATCCACCATGTATCTAATACACGTTTACCAAAGGCATCTTTTGACCACTTGATGACTTCAGGGTTAAGTGGTTCACCAACAGATAAGATACTTTTAAGTGATGATAAATCATATTTTTCTATAATATCATCGCCTGCACTCATTAACATTCTTAAAGCAGTAGGTGCTGTGTACCAAATCGTTACTTTATATTCTTCAATCATACCGTACCAGGCTTCAGGAGAGAATCTTCCTCCGACAATACAATTTGTGATGCCATTTAACCATGGACTGAAAATACCATAAGATGTACCAGTTACCCAACCTGGATCAGCCGTACACCAATACACATCATCGTCTTTAAAATCTAATACGTATTTACCAGAAATATAATGTACGAGCATTGCTTTTTGAGCGTGTAATACACCTTTTGGTTGGCCAGTTGAACCTGAAGTGTAATGCAAGATGAGACCATCATCTAAATTTAACCATTCCGTATCGAATTGATCACTCGCATTTTTCACTTCACTATTAAAGTCAACGTATTCACTGTCTACTTCATCATCAACGACTACAATTGTTTCTAAATTTGGTAATTTCTCTTTAGGTATACGAGGTAATATCGCATTAGTCGTTACAATTACTTTTGCTTCACTATTTTCTAAGCGGTCACTAACAGCTTTTTCCATAAATGCTTCAAATAATGGACCTACAATAGCACCCACTTTCAATATTCCAAATAAAGCAAAGTAAAGTTCTGGTGTTCTTGGCATAAATATAAATACACGATCACCCTTTTCAATATTTGCTTTATCTTTTAATACATTAGCTGCTTTATTAGAATTTAATTTCATTTCTTCAAAAGTATAACTTTCTTTACGTTTATTATCTTTATAATGTAAGGCGATTTTCTCACCATTACCTTCATCAACATGGCGATCTATACATTCATGGGCCATGTTTACCTTGCCAGTTTCTGACCATGAAAATACTTTTTCTATCTCTTTCCAATCGAAATTATTGTACTCTTTTTCATAGTCTTGTAGGTTAAAATTTCCATTTTCCCCTTTGTATACTTCTACTTTCATTTTTAATCCCCCTCTTAATGAAATCGCTTGCTTAAAAATTATTATAACTAACATTGTCAAAATTTTCAAAATAATATAATGTAAACGAATACATTTTCATGTTATTTTCAGCTCTTTTAACATATAATAGGGTTATATAAGATTGTTTACTGTATACGTATGCGGTAGTTTGGAGTGAAATTATGGAACATGTAAAAACTTATCAATTTCAAACCTATCATTTGGATCAAGGAACATTTATTATAGAAGGTCCTGTGTCACGTTCTTATCTTGACTCAATGACTTTCGACGAAGGACTTTTCGCATTTCGCCCGCCTAATGATCAATTTGAAGCAATCAAGGAAATTAGTGAATTAGAGGAAGGTAGAATATTTATACTGCGTGATGCTCAACATATTATTGGCTATGTCACTTATCATTATCCTGATCCTTTAGAAAGGTGGTCGAGTGGTAATTTAGAATATTTAATAGAACTAGGCGCTATAGAATTAAGTTTAGATTATCGTGATTTACATTTAGGTAGCGAGTTAATAAAAGTGAGTTTATCAAGTGATGAATATGAAGACTATATAGTATTAACAACTGAATATTACTGGCATTGGGATTTAAAAAATTCTGGCCTTGATGTATATGAATATAAAAAGTTAATGCAAAAATTAATGGGTTATGGGGGCCTCGAAGTTTTTGCAACTGATGACCCAGAAATTACAAGTCATCCAGCCAACTGTCTTATGGCAAGAATTGGTTCTAGAATTTCTATTGACCAATTACAAGCATTTGATGATATTCGCTACATGAATCGCTTTTTCTTTTAAAGGGGAGAAACATATGAGTAATACGCAACAAACAACTGGCTATGTTTATTCTAATGAAATCTTGCAATATCGTTTTAGTAATAGCCATCCATTTAACCAAATGAGACTAAAACTAACAACAGAACTTCTAACTGAACTAAATTATTTAAAGCCACAACATATTATTAAACCACGTATTGCTAATGATACAGAAATAGCTTTGATACATTCTTATGATTATATACAAGCTATTAGGCGTGCTTCACACGGCATTTTAAATGATAGTGAAGCTAAAAAATATGGATTGGATGGTGATGACACACTCCAATTTAGAATGATGCACAAACATAGTGCACGTATTGTTGGTGGCGCCTTAAATTTGGCTGATAAAGTCATGGATAATTCAATTACTAATGGATGCCATTTAGGCGGTGGCCTTCACCATAGCTTGCCAGGACGTGCAAATGGATTTTGTATTTATAATGATGTTGCAATAACAATTGCTTATCTCATTAAAAAATACAATCAACGTGTGCTCTGTATTGATACAGATGCTCATCATGGCGATGGAACACAATGGAGTTTCTATACAGATGATCAAGCTTTAATCTATTCTATTCACGAAACAGGTAAATTTCTTTTTCCTGGATCAGGACGCTATACAGAACGCGGTGACGAGCAAGGGTTTGGTTATACTGTGAATATACCACTAGAACCCTATACAGAAGATGAATCGTTCCTAGAGACATTTAAAGCAACAGTAGAACCAATTGTAGCGTCATTTAAGCCAGATATCATAGTAAGTGTCCATGGTGTTGATATTCATTATTTAGACCCACTTACGCATTTAAATTGCACATTAGAATCTTTATATGAAATACCGTACGTCATTAAAAACTTAGCTGACAAGTATACACAAGGTAAAGTTTTGATGTTTGGCGGAGGTGGTTATAGCATTTGGAAAGTTGTACCACGAGCTTGGAGCCATGTCTTTCTAGCATTAATTGGTGAAAAACCACAAACTGGTCCTTTACCTGATAAATGGCTGTCAAAATGGCAACAGTACGCGCCATGTGCACTACCTCAGACTTGGACTGATGAAAAAATAGATTACCAAGAGATTCCTAGAAAAAAAGAAATTACCGAAACTAATTTGAAATATGCTAATCAAGTCTTGAGTTGGTTTTAAATCATAAATCCTATGCAGTTTAAAATTATTTTTCCATATAATAAAACAAACGAAATTCTTATTAACCAAGAATTTCGTTTGTTTTTGTATAACTATTTAATAGCATTATAGATTTTTATTAATATATACTACTCAAATACACAAATTGACTATTTTGTAGTACCTCTATATTCAATTCTATGAGGTAAAATAACATTAGGTTCTTCGATTTCTTCATCATTCATATATTTAGTAAGTAGTCGCATACCTAC
>Ga0079226_10000565_pt1 | contig 26347 bp, 27 predicted proteins | sample Poulit2014_FD_76345 | JGI IMG/M metagenome (GOLD analysis project Ga0079226, IMG submission 76345) | Agricultural soil microbial communities from Georgia to study Nitrogen management - Poultry litter 2014 | ecosystem: Environmental > Terrestrial > Soil > Agricultural land | place: USA: Georgia...
CTTGATGTCATATCTGTATCAACAATCACACGTTTATGTTTGTTCACAAGATACGTGTCATCACTATTTAAATGCTTACCTTTACCACTATCATCAATCATTTTACTTTGATTGTAAGTCTTATTATCTTTTTTCAAATCGCTATACGTGATTTTATCATCTTTTTTCGATTTGCTTTGTTTCTTATTATCATCTTTTTGGTTCGCACAAGCTGTTGCAATCAGAATGACTGCAACGAGCATGGCAAAACTTTTAATTATTTTATTCATTTTTCTCACGTCCTATATCCACGTAATATAATGTTTATATGCTTCAACAATGAGTTGGACTTGGCGTTCATCTAACGTATCGTAGTTTTCAGCAATACTGTCATACGTCTGTCCTTCGAAAAACGCATTGGCAATGTCTGAATTGCGATAAATTAAATCAAACAAAGGTTCAGGTACGTTATCCGTTGGTAAACGCCCTTCATATAAACGTTGTTTAATATTAGCGATTTGAGTATAAGACGAGTTGGTCATTTTAGCAATATCCATTAATGACTTGTGATGGACTTGACCTTGATAATACTTTTTCAGTAATTCAATGATTTCACGCCATTTCAAATACTGTTCGAGCTTTTTGCTCGTCATAATATAAGGTAAATCATCTTCAGAATCTAAAATTTCGTATCGTCTAAAACGATTAATGATGGACGTTCGTAAATAAACTTCATCATTATGATAGTTTCCTTTCGTAAAGATAGGTTCACTGTATTTCTGTTTTGCTATCGTGCTTAACGGTATGCCCTGTTTCAAATCATCATACGCACGTTGCAATCTCGCTACCATGTTATTATAGCGTTTCTGTGCAATGTCGCTATCCAATTTTTGAATTTCTGAATGGACGAATTGTCGTGAGCTACCATTAACTTTCTGAATATCACTTATCTCAAGTTCATTATTAGAAAAAGCATGTAGATTTCGATAATTGTTTTTCGTTAAAAAAACATATACATCGTTATGAATAGCCATGTCAGACACGCCTTTCTATTGTGATATTTTTTCAATTTACATTACCTTTTGAAAAAAGATGATGTAAAGTCAAAAAATAGAGAAATAAAAGGGGTATAATAACCCCTTTCACTTAATTTATTTTAGAATGGTAAGTCATCATCATCAATGTCAATCGCACCTGATTTGAATGGATTATCTTCATCTGACGTTGATGTATCATCATTCTCAGATTTTACTGGTTCTTGTTTCGGCTCATCTTTAATAACATCACTTTCAGTTGTTGCTGTCGTTTCTGTAGACGTTTCATCATTATTTGATGGTTCGTCAATTTCATCTGAACGATAGTCTTTCGTACCTTTAGATACTTCATTTTCAGAAGGGTGTTCTAATGTTAGTACGTCTGCTGAATAATTTTCGCCTGATGATAACACATGAACCTGTGCCATAATACTGTTATCAATCAATGTATCTGTTAAACGATTTAAGATACTGAAATGATTTGTGTCGTCTTTCATGTCTTTTACATCTTCATGCGATAATGCACCAAGACGGAATAATGGCTCAATGAATTTACGGAATTCATAGAAATTTGTATCATCGGGATTGAATGTTGCTTTTAAGATTTCGCTACTGTTACCATTTTTCTTGAAAATACCTTCTCTAAGTGGACGTGTTTTGAAAATAACATCGTCACCTAAACTATCAACTGTGAAGAACATTCTAACTGTGCCTAAGTTAGCACGTCCTTTAAGTTTTTGGTTATCTAACATATTACTTAATACTGTTGTTACATATTCATCAACACCTTTTGCTTGATAAGCACGGTCACTGAATAAGCCAACTTCTTGAATAATGTCACCTGAACGTCCCGTAAAGTCATTCGGATTATCACTTTTTGCGTCTTTCATATGTTTTTTAACATAAGCTGTTAAACGTTCTTGTGCTTTTTTCGCATTTTCTGACTCATCTTTTTGCAATACTGATGCGATGTGACGAGCAAAGCCTAAACGTGTTTTCGTTGCTTCAACCACGTCTGCTTTTTTAAATTCACCACCTGCATATGCTGATGTCATATCTTGGTATTGGAATGCGATTGGACGCACACGGATTTTTTTATTTAAGTCTGTAAGTTCTAACATCTTAACTAAATCTTCAATTTTATGCGTTGATTTAATAAATTTATTTGAAAATTGAATTTGTGGGAACAATGATTTATATGTGTCTGTTCCAATCAATTCACCATCTTCATTTTTAAGGTCACGTTCGCCAATATACACTTCAATTGATTTCCCTTTAGCATTTTTCAGTGCTTTCGTTACACTTTCTTTTGTGATGTTATCAGGTACTTCGATTTCTGTTTCTGTATCTTCGGCAATACGATTAAATGCTTTTTCTAATTTACTTCTATTATACGTTTTTTCATCATCATCATACGATGTGAGTGCTACATCAAATGATTCTTCACTGTCTGTAAATAAGTTACTTTGCGTAAGTTCTAAACGTAATTCTTTCGGGAAGTTTTCAGGTTCTTTTAAAATCACACCTGCAACTGTCGCTGTTTCTGTTAATTGGTTTTCTAATTCTTTTGTCATAATAAATGACCTCCTATTTGTTTAATTTGTTCTAAAAGTTTAATTTGTTCTAAAAGTTTAGTTTGTTCTAAAATTTTAACCTTTCTTTAAGTTTAGTACCAATCATCAGTACAATTCTTATGTTATCACTTTACATTGAAAATGTCAACAATAAATGAAAACTTTTTTAACTTAATTTAAATTTCTCAGCTGATAGTGGATTACCTTTTTTGAGCAACATTTCCAAAAAAAGATTGTCACCGCCAAAGGCTTCAATAAACGCATCTTCGTCCATCTGCATGACACGGTATGCCATCTGTGCATCGTCCATTAAGATGTCGTATGCGGTTTTACCGTTAAATCGTGGCTCAATCAGTGTTTCAATGTGCATAGGTTTCGTATTAATAAACGATGTTGGATAATCCACAAAATCGTGTTTACCCCCTTTAATCAATACGCCAAAGGTAATGTACACGTCTTTGACTTCAGGATAGTTCTGTTTAACCAATTCAGCGTAAATTGCCATTTGCAAATCATAATCATGGTCTTGAATAAATGTCTTTTCATGATAATAACCATCACTATCACGCCAACTCCCGTAATAATTCTTGAGTGTCAACGTTTTATAGTCATAAATGTACGCTGTATCATCTTCAATTTTCAAACAGTCTAAACGACCTTTAAAATGAGCATCTAAAAACTGACCTGTTAAAATGGTTTCTTTGTCATACGAGTCATCATTCCAAATCGTGTGACGTTGTTCCCACGACTGATTGATATAATCCCATACTGCTTTGAATGTTGCTTTTGGATTTAACTGTTCAGGTGCATTATCCCCAAAAACGATTTCAAAAGGTGTGGTATCATCTGACCCCTTCGGTAATTTCGTAAAAGGCGATTTCCCTAAGTGTGCCAATTCTTCTTTAAATGCTTCTTCACTTTCCATAAACGCATGAAATAAACGCCCTGCGTCTGCACTCTCACTCGATGAGCCTTTCAAATAACCATTCGTCTTTAACCAAAATGTCGATGGGTCTTTTAAAAAACTCATTAAAGCATGTGACGACAAATAGCGTTTACCGACCGCTTCTGAAAAGTAATTTTCAGGTGTAATATCATGTTGATTTTTCGGTTTGAATTTCAATACATAACCCCCTAACCTTATCTTGAATATAATTTAATATTATCATATTACTTTAAAAATGTCAACCTTTAGGCTATAAAAATAAGGGGTGCCATACCCCTTATAAATTAATTATTGCGTATGAGTGCTAACAATTTCATTGCTTCTTCTTTACGCATTTTTTTATCGCCCTTATTCTTACGCACCTGTTTGGATAACTTGCGTTTCAAATCCATATATTCAGGTTTTAATCCCCCGCCGTGCCAACGTTTTTGTTCGGATAGTAAATCAAGTGCATCTTCATTAGTTAAACTTCTCACTCGGCTTGATGCCATATATAAATGCTTATCACTGTCGTCTTTCTTCATCTCTTGTTGAATCTTTTTGTATAATTCCATAATTTCAAACAACCTTTCTGTTTTATATTAGCTCCAAATGAACTTATGTTCATCGTGGAATGTACGTTCATCGAATAAGTCACCGTTTTGTTTCCAAACGGTTGTCTGCCACTCAACCGAATCATCGTCTTGCTTAATGATATTCACAAACCATAAAATCGTGTTTGTTTTATTGAATCGGCTCACTTTAATTTCAAAATCTCTGAGTGGCTCACGATTAATCTGCGAACTATAACCAATCAAGAGTCGGTCATCATTTTCAGAACCATGATAACCAACGGGAATTACGTGTGTCTTATCATAATAAACACCATCTTCCATAATTGGCTTAATGATAGGTTTCATCTTCGCACGTTTTTTGTCCCCATCATCATTTTTATCTCGAATATAATACGTGAATGATGAATCGGGTTGAAATCGTACTGCTAACTGATGATAGGTGCTGTCATGGTAATGGTAAGCAATGTGCGTATCGCTACTCATCAATAATTTTTTTGCACTAGCTTTGTCCATCACTTGATTATAGGGCATAATTTCAATTCCTAATACCCCACGACTGACCATATCTTGTGCTTCAGCTTCTGTTGGATTAGCTTTCTTATCTGAAACACTTCTTAAATCGGTACTTGCCGATTTAGATTTTGGCTTGGTTTTCGGCTCAGCTTTTGGTTCAGATTTTGATTCCGATTCAGATTCCGACTTTGTGTCCGAATCATCAGATTTCTTGCGTAAACCAAGTTTTTTTAACCATTTATCCAACCATGCTTTACGCTTTTTTGAATGATAGGCTTTACGTTTATCTCGTTCGACAGGTTCAGGGTCGTCATCATCAAAACTAAATTTATAAGGTGTCAACCAGCGTTGAATCGGTTCAAATAATTCAAGTACAAAAATAAGGGCTTTATAAAATTTACTCAACATCTAAATTATCTCGGTCTATGTGGTCGATTTGGCATTCTTGATGATTGCATAGCTTGCCCCCGTTGTTGTCTTGAATTGTTTGGTTGCTTACGGTTGGCTGGTCTTGTTCGAGCATTTGATGATTTCGGCGTGCGTGTTGTATTCGGGTCGGGTATATCATTAATATGCGTCTTAGGTGTTGATTTTGGTGTTGGTTCAACATCTTTTGGTTTATCTGATGCAAGTGATGTCGGATTAGATTTTGCTTGATATGTTTTAGGTTTCTTTTTAAATTTACCTTCCATTTTATTTTTCATTTTCTTTTCTAATGCACCTTTAACTTTATCCGTATCAACTTTAACTTCTTTCGGTAAATCTTTTTCTTCTTCTTGCTTACGATTCATACGTTCTTCAGATAATTGCTCACGTCTTGATTTCTGCTTACTTGAACGTGAACGTTGGTAACTATTCACATCACCATCTAAACTATCTTCATCACCTGATGATTTTAAGATTGCTTTGAAATCTACAGGCTCAGACACTTCATAATTTTCTCGTAACCAATCAAACACACGAGCAATCTCATCATTTGTTTGGAACGGTGATTGTGCGTTAATCGGCGAACCACCATTCATCTTAATCAACATGTCGCCTTTTGGTTTCAATTTCTCCCCGCCTGTTTCATCTAAGATAATTTGGCTTTCTGTTGAGCCTGCAACCATCAGACTCACACGACTCGGGAAATTGGCTTTGATTAAACCTGTAATTACTTCACGTCTTGGTGATTGTGTCGCAATAATCGCATGAATACCCGCCGCACGAGCTTTCTGACCAATACGAATGACAGGTTTTTCAACTTCTTTATATTGTCCGATTAAGTCTGAGAACTCATCAATCACGGTTACGATATAAGGTAATGGTTCAAGTTGTGAAATTTTCTCATATAATGGGTCGTCTTTACTTACGCCTGCTCTTACTTTTTCATTATATTCAGGTAAGTTTTTCACGCCAATGTCTTTGAATACACCGTAACGTCTATCCATTTCAACAGTTAGATACGTGATAAAGTCATTCGCATCGGATAATTTAATCACAGGGTCTGCCAACATATGTGGCAAACCTTTATAAGCGGTGAATTCTACTTGTTTAGGGTCGATAATAGCAATTTTCAATTCTTCAGGTGTTGCATGTGCCATCATTGTAATAAGCAAGTTATTGATGAACACAGATTTACCCGAACCTGTCGTACCTGCGACTAAGAAATGGGGTGCATCACTAATTGAAAAATGAATCGCTTCAGATTCAGGTGATACCCCGAAAATTGCGTCTGTTGGGTCTTTTGCTTTTGTTTTTAATATATTATCTGCCATAAAAAATATACGTCCTTTCTTTCAATATACCGATGTAATCAATGATTTAAGGTCAATAGGTCGTCTGATAATAGACGGTATTGAAACACTTACAACATCATGATAAACATCAATTCTTACGTATTTAAGATTCATATTCGCTTCAATATATTCAACTGCTTTATCCAAATCACCAAGATACGACACATTTGGATAATCTAAAACGGTTGTTGTATGCCCTACTCGAATATTTGGATAATCGAATATTTTGAAACTCGCATCTCTTAATGCACTACGAATCCCTGTTTCCTGAGTTTCTGCATATAAATGACCTGCTTCAATATAGCGTTTATCATCAACGACATGATTATCAAACAAATCTAGTGGATAAGTGTAGGTACTTTCACTATTCGCCTTATCCGCTTGGATTGTTTCAAGCATTTCTTCAAATGCGTTCTTTTTACTTTCATCATCAAATTGGCTTAAATTCATTGTTTTAAATATTTCTTGAAATACATTCATTTGTTTCACCTTTCTTTTTAAAAGACTTCTTCAATCAGTGATTTTGTATCAATTGGTTTATTGACGTTCGATGGTATCGTTACTTTAATTTTACCCGATGCCATTTCAACACGAACATTCTTAATTTTCATTGAGTGTTCGATTTTAGATTCGACTTCTTCAACATTCGGGAATTTTTTCACACGTTCAGGCATATCCAACTCATACATAATTGATGTATTACCCACGAATGGCTCCTTCGATAATGTGGCTGGAATACCTTCAGATGTGAAGAATCGCATAATATCCACTTGTCTTGATTTAGCGTATTCTAAACCTTCTTCACTTTTTTCTTCAATCGCTTCATGTCTATCTTCAAATAAGTTTAAAGGGAATACATATTGACTTTCTTCAGGTGCTGATTGGTTCGCTTGGTTGAGCTTACGTCTTAATTTAACAACCAATGCTTCAGGTGCTTTATCTAGTGAATAATGCCCTTCAAAATAGTGTGCATCTTTATCAGGTGCAATGTTCATCTGACCAAAGTTAGATTTTGGTACCTTTGAACTTAATGATGATTGTAAAGGTTCAATCTTTTTAAATACCTTATCATGTACACTATCATTCGAATGTCGATTGAATGTCACATAGTAGTATTTAATCGGTGTTGGTAAATTTTTACGCAATACCGTGTGAATATCTACCTTGACTTTACGCAACTGTTTACGCATTTCTTTTTCTAACTTCTTCACTTTCTTAGAATCTTCATCATTCTTATTCTTACGTTTCGCATCAAGCGAATCAATGATAGAACGTTTGAGTTTATAACTGCGTATATCATCAGCGAGTGGTTTGATTTCACCGCTATGTTTACGTAAAACAATCGTAATCAAATAACATATGAGTACCATAATGATAAGTATAAAAACACGTGTGATAGGTGAATCGAACGTAAACAGACCATCAAGCGAGTCACCCCAGTTTGATGTATTCGGAATCCAATCACGTTCGATAAACCAACTTAGTGTCTCATCTGTCACATCATTGATTTTATCGTAAGCCTTCAACATAAAGTTACCATCAAATATGATACGTGTGGTACCAACTAAAAAGCGTGTTATCACAAGAATGGCAATCGTTAAAGGGAGTAGAATGAATGTTAAAAATTTAAGAATTTTTTGGAAAAATCGTGATGCTTTCACATAAGGAAATTTCATTTTATCATTCATAGATGACCATCACGACAACATTGTTCAATCTCAACATAACGAGACCCCTTTCTATTGATGGTCTAAGACAATCTCAGTCGTAGCTTTTGGAATTTTCATTCGGTTATCTACATACGTCACTTTCGGAATCGTTTGATTATCCATTGCTTCTACAGTGAAGTCACCATAGCCTACAATAAATCGACCCCCTGATTTCAATATTTGATAGCCTTGTTTGAATTGGTTAAATGAAGGTTCCCCAACACTTGATTTCAATTCTAAACCAACAAAACGTCCTGTATCATCTAATGTAAACATATCAGGCGTACCGTTATCCGAACCATAAGCCGAACCTTTGATTGTAAAGTATTTTCGTTCGTATTTATCAAGTTCTTTCATGACTTTCTTGGTGTTCGCACTTTCTGTTTTGCGAATCATAATCTTATCGCCACCCTTTCTGTAAAAATACCCTTAATGTAACTTCAATTCTACATGATTTTGCAAGTTTGGTAAACCCTACAATAATTATTGTGATAGCATTTCATTCATATCAAAGGTTTACAATTCGTTAGTAACGTTGAGTTGGAACAGAAAAAGACAGTCTGGCTTAACCAACCTGTCTTTTGTCATTTATTTAGCTTTCCATGTTCCATCTTGATGGTTAATATCAAAACCAATTTGTTCGTTAAATACCCATACGTTTTCATTGATTGTTTGACCGTTGTCATTGACAGAATAAACACGTACATGTGAACCACGTGGCAATAATTCATTACCTTTATAAACAGGTACTACTTCATAGAAAATACGAGCATCTTTATTTTTATCAATCGCATTTCTAACTTGTGTTTCTGTATATGCCATACCGCCACCGTCAGAGTCACCGTTTGTACCCACGTTTTGACCCCGTGTGCCAAGTGTTAGGTTATGTGTTTCCATATCCCCACCTAAACTCCAACCAAGTGAATGGGACTTGTTGTAAATATAACCATTGTAATCTTTGCTTTTCACCATTTCGTTATTAGAGTTGTTTGATGGTGCGTTGTCATCTTCACGCCATGTTTGAGCTGATTTATCAAACGATGCTTGTTTGAATTGACCTGCCAATTTAACTGTTGACGAGAATGATGGACGTTCTGTTACTGATGATGAGTGGGCTTTAACCGCTTTTGGTGTGACCAATGCTGTGACTTTTTGACCCCGACCTAAATCATCGAGTTTATGATAGTCCGCCCAGAACTTATCCCTACCTTTTTTATCTAAAAGGGCTTTGTCATCAGATGTAAGTTTGGTCTTACCATCATTCAATTTAACGTAGTTTTCAGGATATTTAGATTCATCAAACTTAATATCCATCAGACTTTTATCATCTTCAGACACATCTACATTATCTGAACTTGAACCACTTTTGAATTTATCCATAATATTGCTTAAAAAATTATCAGAATCATCTTTAGACGATTCATTAGACGATTTGCTCTTAAATTTCGATAGTATACCGTCTGTATCTTTTTGTTCATCAGGTGAAAACATATGTTGTACATTGTGTATCAATTTTGATGGTAATTTATCTTTAACTAAACCGTTATCTAACGAACCAAATACTATCATCAACGCAATCATAATACCAATGACACTAATGATAATTTTAAAAAGTCCTTTGAAAAAACCACCTTTACCTTTACGCTTTGACATACTTCATTCGACCGCCCTTCTCATGTATTTAATTATAATATATCATTATTTCTTATAAATGTAAATATGATTATGTGTAAAGAATTTTGTAGATATGATGCACGTGGACATGACCATGTTCCCCGTTATCCATGCGTCTGTAGAGTGCGTGTTTATCTGATATAGCTGTTACTTTAACATTGGTTAGCCATACATCATGCGGGGGATTCGGTTTAGTGTCATAAATTTGAATATTTTTGCCCAAGTACAACGACTCATCAAACGTTAATAAATCTTGAGCATTGTCAATCTGTCCTGAGTCACGAATGAGATATAGGGCTTGTATTTGCATGTTTGCGTCATAGAACGCATCTGTTTCTAAAAAGGTATAAACATCTATCAAATCATCAAACAGCTTCACAGACTGCTTATATTTGCGATATACACCATTATTAATAATTAAGTCATCAAGTTCTTCATTCGTTACGTTCCGTTTGTATATCATTAAAATCTGCACTTCGTCACCTTCATTCTTGTCGTTTTATAGATTGGATATGATACGTTCCATTCTTATGAATCGATGGTTTTTTACCAATTTGTCCTTTGTTTTGATACGTCTCAACTGCTTTTATTTTAACATGTTCACCCTTATTAAATCTTTGATTGTATTGTTTCTCTTTCGGTATATCTTCAGAACCTTTCAATTTGCTATCGTAAAAAATTTCGTCTTTATCATCATCTTTCAGTGTCACATAGTCTTTACCTACATCGGTTACATAACCATCGTAAATAATGTATTCTTCAACTTTGTCTTGTAATGGCATTTTCCATAAATAAACAGAAACAATACCCACCATAATCAAAATGAATACATTCATCGTAATTCGTCCGTCAAATTGTGTATCATACCACTTTCGACTTCGTATAATGAATGCCAGCAATGTCAAGACAAGTATGACCGTTATTCCAACACCACCAATGATGAGTGCCATGTGTTTATAAAACATTTCCATCACGACATGTGGCTCTCTTTGTATTTCCATAAGTCAAAAACCCTTCCTGTTTGATTTTAATCAAAACTTATCACATTTTTAATTAAATGTCAACTTCATAACGCAAAATTAAAAAGCCAAAGTCGTGATAGACTCGGCTTTTTAATAGAAATCAAAATCTCGATAAAAATGGATTTCAACTCGATATTCTTGAGCAATTTGATACAGTTCATTTAATTTTTGCGTATCAATAACGACGTGCATTTCATCATGTATGCCACACAACTGAATGAGTTGATAATTCACATCATTCGTTTCGTAAATATACATTGACACTCGTGGCTGATTATCACGAATGAATGTCACGACCGTTGTGAAGTCATACACATCATGATATTTCGCATTATACATCATAAAGTAAACTTCCTTTCATAAAAAAGTCGGTCTACTCATGAATCAACAATCCAACACATTTCTTATTATACGCTACATCTCGCTCAATAACAATGTTTAAGACTATTCATTTAAATCTTCAATTTCTGTTGTCACTTCAATTTCTATTTCAACATGTCCTTCGTCTACCAACATTGCATCGAATTTTGTGTCGATATAATTACTGACTGAACCGCCCTGCACGACTTCATCAAGTTTTTGTTCAGCGACTTCCCCAAGTGGTGTCTTTTGAATCACTTCCGATACCACATATTCCACATCTTCAGGTTTCGTATCTTCAGGGAACCCTTCATCATTTAATTGCTCTTGGATTTTCAAGTCAATTGTGTCGTCTGCGTTTTCTTCAGCGTATTCAATAATGGCTTGTTTATCGTATTCTTTTTCAAAACGGTCAGTTAAATATTCAAGTGTTGGATTACTATCAAGATACTCATCAACACTGATATGTTGAATAATTGAAATAGTTGTATCATCAAGATTATCCATCACGAATAATGATTGTTCATTGGTATCATTCAACTTCGCTTCAAATTCATCAGACGTTGCAATATCAACCGCATCGATATAATTTTCCGCCCAATCTTCATATGAAATGCGTGACTCAAATTTAAGTTCATGTGGCACTTTATCCACATCAACATCTGATGGAAAACCTTCATTTTGTGTCAATTCATCATAAACAATCTCATCATAGGTTACTTTATCTTCGTTTTGCAATGTTTCAGAAATTTCAGGTGAGTTGAATAACGATTCAAACTGCGTCACCATGAGATTAAAATTATCTTTTGTTGTTGCCATTTTTAACACTCCTTCATTTGTTTATTCAATATATGCGTTTATTATGACACATCTCAATCATTTTCAAAACGACAAGTGTATTTTATAATTCACTTTCATCATCATAAGCAATATCATGTGCCAATGCTTTTTTATATTCATCTTCAAATTCACTTTTCGATTTCAAACCTTCAAGAATTTTATTGTCATATACACTGGTCGCAACTGTAAAATAGTAGTTTACATCATGTGTCATACCCCGTCTTACATTACGACCAAAGGCTTGTTTGGTATCTTGCCATGAATACTGCAAACCGTAAAATATCGAACAGTTGGAATCTTTAAATTCAATGGCTGAAGCCCCCGAAGCATACTGTATCACAATGGCTTGGTCGATAATAGATTTATCCAAATCTTCATAACCATGCTGTCCGTTGATGATACTATAATCCCAACCTGACTTTTGAAGTGTAAACTCAATCGCTTCTAATTCCTTATTTGTATAATAAAAAATCAGTGGTTGTTTTGGCTTTTCTTTAATCAATATCTTCGCAAGCTCCCTACGATGATTCATATCTAAAGCAATGGCATTTCTCAAATCGAATAAGTATTGCATATAATTGTCATATTCACGATTACGATACGATTTATGATGTTCTTTCATGATTTGGTGTGTCTGTTTATCAATATCATAAGATAAAACAAACGTTTCTGTATCAGGCATATCAAAGTCGATTTCCACTACAGGTGCATAAATTGTCTGACTGATACGTTTGAAAAATGTATCTAAATACTTAAAACGGTTCGGGTCGATTGAACCGTCAGGATAGAATACATCAGGTTTATAATATTTGTCATAATGTTGCTTTAAATCATGTTGATTCTCAAAGTCATTATTACTTTTATAAAAACCGTTCATTACTAAATAATTCACACCATCTTTCACGTAACCATTACTCATTGGCGTTGCAGAAAGCCCCAGTGACAATGAATTTTTAATGAGTCTTACTAAAATACGAGAACGTTTTGATGTTGCATTTTTAAATAAATGTGCTTCATCGATAATAAAAAATGTTGGATTCTCGGCTACATGTTTTGCCCACGTCTTGAAGAAAGACATCTTTTCAATCTGTTTGTCACTATAATATTCATGTAGTTCTTGTTTCGTCAATTGACTGTATTTATTCGCATTAAGCAAATTCTGCGGTGTCGATTCTTCATAAATATTGAGTTTATATTTGGCAATCTCATTATATTCGTCAATCGTTGCACGCCAAGAATCTTCTGCTAACTTCGATTTCGGTGCAATAATAAACACGTCCAAATCTCGTTGCATTGCATGAGCAAATAGACCCGCTGTTGCAGTCGCTACTGCGGTTTTACCTGTTCCTGTTGGCATAACCAATATCTGTGACTGGTAATTATTGCGTTTGATACGATTATAGAGTTGAATCGCCACATTTTTAGTATTTTTAGCTGAAAAATCAATCCCCATTACTCAATCACCCTTTACTTTGTTGTTTCATCTGAATTTAAGTACCATGAGTACCATTTACAAAATTTATTTATCATCTGCTGGAATTGCTTACGTTCAGCAAACCATGCTATCTCCTTACGTTCTTTATTTGGCGGTGGTGTCACTTTATGTACCAACTTGAAGTTGGTCGGGTGTGACAATCCGTATTCATCATAGTAATCTTCAGGCAGTAACGCCCCTTTTTTCTTTCGACTTGATGCTTTCGCATGTTGGTAGACTTTCACACGAGCATCAAATTGGATTTCATCACCTACAAACAAACTATTTAACCGAGCAAGTCCTTTTGTATAGCTCAACCATAAGTGATTGGTTACGATACGTCCTTTTCTGTCTTTAATATCGACTAACAGAATGGTAGCACCTGATGATTTGCCATGTTTCTTACCGATACGTTCAAACGTACCTGTAAACGTACTTCGCTTTTCATTCTTATGTCCGAGTTCATGTCGTTGTGTTGCCATTTTAATCCCCTTCCTTTTATACATATAAATCATCGATAGATAATTGTTTATTAATCTCAACTTCTTTATGGTCAATTTCAGGTACTACATCAGCGTTGTGCCACGTCTTGAGTAAGTTGACAGCCCATTGCAAGTAAGCATCAATATCAATATCATCAATGTAAGCTGATGTATCTTCCAGTTCAGATTGACGGTTTAAAATCGTACCAATGTTGGACGTTAAACCTGTAATCTTTTCAATTGAACCTTTCATTTTCTGTATAATTCGATGACCGTGACGTGTCATAATAATTCGATTGGTATTTTGAAGCGGTTTAAGCTGTGTATCAAACATCGTCTGACTTTGATTAAAATCACTGATAGCGTAATCGTCTAAATCTTCAATGTAGAATTGACGGTCACGATTCCCTTTCAATGTAATTACCCAATCAATCGGTTTAAATGATGCTAACTGTTCAACAAGATAATGCCTTAGTTTTTCCACACTGATTGGCTCATGCAACCACATATCATTGTCTAACATATAACGAATGACCGCTTTACCCGATGCTCGTGGATAGTTTAAACGTGATGATAGGTCAATACGGTTGCCTAATGAACGACCCAATGCACCGCCGATACTGATGTCATTATCATCATTATATTCAATACGTTCATTAGCACTTTTATTTATCATACGGTTGACAAATTCAGGCTCCAAGCCCATACCATAATTCTTTTCAAACAAATCAACGACTTCTTGCACTTCGTCCATTGTTAAATTGGCAACGAAGATACCATCAGTGTTAGTTGAAATAATCAAACCGCCTTTATCAGCAAGACGTTGACCGAGTGTATAAATCAATAAGTTACCGATAATACGCATTGACATCGTTGCATTGTCTAAAGGTAAATCAGCATGTTCTTTTTGTTGGTTACTTGCCCCTGTTGCTGAGTTAAGCACTAACTTATAACTGTTTTGACGTTCATCTGTTCGTTTGTACATTTCATCATCAACTTGGAAATATTGTTTCTTCAACGATTTTAGTTCCATACGTGTCTCGTAAGTCATTTTATAGTTGTCAAGGTGTCCTTTTTGTTTATAAACACCGAGTATGATATTCAGTGTTGGATAATATGAATCGAAATCAACCGCAATTACATTTTTCAAATCGACCGTCACCGCTAAATCTGAAACAGACGCTGTTTCAAAGTAACGGAACCATGCTTTATCTTCAGGTCTATCCAGTCTACGACCATATGACCCTTTAACGATACCCCCATGTGAACCACCCCAAGATGGTGTGATATAGGCACTTGTCGCATTTCCGTTTTTATCCATATATGGCACATTAATCGTTGTTTTACCTGTCGGTGATGATTCTTTAATGAAATAACTATCATCTTTTGTTTTAAGTGAACGTCCTTCCACATGTCGATAGAATTCAATCACACGTGGATTGATATTTGGTTCACGTGCTTCAATCACATCGAGTAAGTTATACCATTTCCCATTTGGAAACGGAAATTGATATGACACTTTCGGCATATCATTAATTTTTAAATTATCTTTTCCACGTATGATTTTACTTGCATATTGTGATGATGTCGCATCTCTTGGAAGTTGATATAAATAAGATGGTTCATTTGGCTGTTTTGTTAAGAACGAAAACTCATTTCTTAGTTCATCTCGTACACTTAATGACCCAATATACTCATCTTCTTCAAAGATACGTCCTGTTGAAATAACGTCATTAATGTTATAACTTAAAAGCTGTTTTAAACCCGCTTGTGTTAAGAATCCGTCTTGAGCAGTTGCCAATCCTTCATCAACAGTCGCTTGGTCAAATGACCCATCGCCTTTAACAATGTCATCGTCAATTACATCAAGTCCTACATACGATTGAATCACTTTCAGTGGGAACGGGAAGAATGATTTTGATGTATCATCGGTACTTTTCTCGTTCAAAGCACCCACATCAACATGTTTGAGTGATGCAACAGCTTTTTTATAATAAGTACGTGCAATTTTAGATAACGTATCATTCGCATGTGATGCAAGTTGCGGGAAGAATAAACTGTCATAACGATACCCTTCCACGATGATTAAATCTGACCATTGACGAATGGTTTGCGGATTAGGCATCATTTTATAAATGTCATAAAAGCCGAAAATGGCAGATTGTATCATTAAGTCATAGTTTTTTGAGTTCCAACCCAACCACTCTGTATTATCTTTATGGTTGATAAATGCACGCATGAAATACTGTGTAAAATCATTATTTCGCATATCATAGATTGGATTGATACGGTAATCAGGATAATCTGCTTTTAAACCTTCTCTTAATTGTTCATAATCGTACATGTTTTGAGCATCTTCATGATGGTGCAATGCAATTGTGACGACTTTCCGACTCAAATCACAAATGGCTATAGTATAGTGATTGTTTATGACTTCAATATCATAAAACAAACGTGTTGGTGTCTGCTCAGTCATACTTTGACCCCTTTCTTAACTATCTGAAAAAATCAGAATACATTAATCAAATGTATTCTGATTTAATTCTTTCACAATATCTTTATAAATATATCTTGCTTGGCTGTAAACGTCTTTTTGAATGGCTTCTTTAATAATATTCGGTGATGAAATCAATGTCAGTGTATTTGATGTACGTGTTAGACCTGTATTCACGAGTTGACGTGAGTTTAATGTACCTGCACGACCAATCACCATTAAAACATCTCGGTGTGTTGACCCTTGCGATTTATGAATAGTTGTCGCATAAGCAAGTGAAATATGATTTAAAATATTCTCATCATAACTAAACGTTAATTCACCAAAATCATCGCTATCAAAGGCTATCGTAATTTTTGATACATCTGATTTTTCACGTCCGTTAATAGCTGTAAAATATTGAATATCCGTCACGAACCCTTTCGCACCATTGAATAATCGAATTGGTTCTACATCTTCATTGGATTCAATATCCCCTGATAATTTCACTAAGTTTTTTGTTAAAATCACACGGTCACCTACATAAATCGTTTCACTTTCTGTCTTTTTATAATACACATCATTCAATTGTTGTTTATCAAGCAGTGCCGATTGTACTCCTTGATTGATACTTTTCGTGTAAAAGTTTGTATTGGATATAGCTTGAACATGGTGTTTTGCATCAGGAAATTTTCGATAATATTTTCCAAAGGCTTTAACTGCAATATCCACACTTTCATCAAACCCGCTTCTTGAAATAAATCGGAAGTTTTTATCTGATGACTGCGTATTCAACATACGATTATCCATTTCACTGTTTCTGACTTGGTTGGCAAGTTCAGGTATGACACTTTCATCAGATTGTCTTACAATTTCAGTCAATTGGATTTGTTGCGTAATCCCACTCAAGATAAAATCATAAGCAAACCCAACATTAATGGACGGTAATTGGGCTAAATCGCCAACAAAGATGATATTCACATCTTCATTATCTTCAATTTGATGCAATAACTTGTTAATCAGTGATAAATCAATCATTGAAAATTCATCAATAACAATCAGTTTTACTTTGTCATACGCAATCATATTTAAATCATCAGCAATCGTTTCAGGACTATCTTCATTATCTTCATCTTCCAACATATGTCTATAGGCTTTGTTTTGCCCTATCCAACGGTGAATAGTTGATGATTGACGAGAATTTAATTTGACAGATTCTCTTAAATTATAAGTCGCTTGTCCTGTAAATGATGTACCTAAAATTTCATCTTTTGATACACCCAAGTTCTCAAATACTTTCACGATGGCTCTTACTGATGTTGACTTTCCTGTACCCGCTAAACCTGTTAATGTGAATACACTGTTTTGACAAGCTCCGTAAATTGCTTCTTTTTGTTGAATTGTAAATTGGTAACCAAGCTCTTGTTCAACTTGAGCAATGGAATCTTCCAACAATGCAATATCTTGAGCTTTATCAAAAATTGGTTTGGTGTGATTAATACGTTCACTTATCATACGGAACATGCTATAAAACTGTTTATAATAAATAGAACATGCGTATGTGTTTTCGCCATTTTGATTAGATGTAACTTCCATATAAGTTAATACCAACTCATCATTAAATAATCGGTCTAATGTTGTGGCTAATTTTTGATTAATTTCTCGAATATCATAATCTTCATCTGACGTTTCAGTATATATAAAGTTTTTAATGATTGTTTTAATTTCCGTTTCTGTCAGCCAAAATTTACGATGTTTTTCGGCATTTTCAAGTAACACTTCATAGATTAAATAAGCTCGAATATAGTTGTAATCCAATGAACTGTGATTATCAATATTCAAGTATAATTCACGTACCGTTCCCCAATTCACACCATTTATATTCATAAAATAATCGAAATCAAAAGAAAGCCCATCATCTTCCGTTTCGTCAATCGCTCCCATGAAATCAGTGATGGATTTATCCAATGTCTTTTTAAAATCTTTGACCACTTTATCTTTCTTATCTTCAATCCCATAGTTGTTTTCAGCTAACTGATGACTTCGCATCATTGATATAATTTCGAGTAATTCCGTTGCTAGTCGGTTATCTGAGTTCGTTAAATCTGAAGTTGTTTCAGAAATAATACGTTTAACAGCTTTATTTAAACTTTCACCATTGCCTGTGACACGAGATGTTTCTAAAAAACGTCCTTTTAAACGTTCGTGCAAGTAGACAAATGCTTTTTTATTCATATCGTTGAGTATGCGATTCATTGGATATTTTAAGTTTAAATCAAAATCAAAATTCATCATTAAAAACTCCCTTCATTTATTTATAATATATCATTTCATTATTGTTTTGTCAACAATTATTCATCAACTTCGACCAGTTCAAACCAGTCGTCACTTTGAAAACGTCCAAATCCATCAGTATTATACGATGTTTCAGATAGACCGAGTGGCACGTCCATCACTTTCGAAATTTCTCTTGTGTTAATGCCAATGTTTTCAATATCACTTTCAACGAATTTATGACCTTTATTAATGATTTTATAACCTTTTGATTCAAATTTGGCACTAATCGCTTCAATAAAGCTATTACGTCCTTTTTTATAACGTATGCCTTTACGGTCACCATAGTTTTCGTATAACGCATGAAGCATTTCAAAACTAATTGGCATTTCAGTAAGAATCGCTGATTCAATTAAGTTATAGAACATACTGATTTCATCGCCACCTGAAATTAGTTCATTTCGCCACTTACGAGCAAAGTCAGGTATAGATTCTTTCAATAAATTAATATGAATTGCACCTAAATAACGTCCGTTTCGTTCTTTACGAATGGCTTTAAAACAAGCTCGGACAAGCCAAGTTAAGATTAAATCACTTTCGAATAGTTCTTTTTTTTCAGTAAATTCAGTTGTATAATACTTCAAATCTTCCGTTGGCTCCAATGCAACAGGCAATGTACGTCTTTCAACACCGTTTTTAACAGTATCAAACGCTGCCCATTTCGTACCTTCCATAAATAAAGTTGGTGATGGATTCAGTTTTTGAGATTGAGCATGTAATTTTTTCGCATCTAAATCATTATCTGCGAATTTGTCATACATGGTTCCCGCTGCTTCAGACATATAAGTCCCGTTCATTTCACTTAAATGTACGAAGTTGACACGTGATGTGAGCGTGCCACGAAATGGGAAATCTTCATTTAACGTATTAGCTGTATTTTGGTTATTGACCAGCTCCCCGACTGTGTTGTCATACATATAACCGTAACCTTCTTCGGAACCTGTATACATATTACTAATTAATGTACCAATGGTTGATTTACCCGAACCACTATCCCCTTGCAGAATAATGTTAGCACCGATATTGACGTTCGGTAAAATACTCAAGCCCATTAAATAAAGCAACCACTGCTTTTTATCTTCATCGTTGTTACAAATTTTAAGTAACCATTCACGGAAATCCCAGTCACCCCCATCTGACATTTCTTCTTCTAAAATAGGGGGTTCAGGTTTCATATCAAACAGAATGTTGTGAACATGTTTTGATGTAAAGCCCATGTCTTTTACAAGCACCTGTTTATTCTTTTTAATATAGAATTTCGTATTTTTGTCTATATCTGCATCATATTCAAAAAATACATCGTCCACTAAATCATAAACACCGTTTAAAAAGAGTTGATAACGTGTGCCTTTATAAAGGGGTGGAATCGTATTTTTAACTGTCGGTACACCGAGTTTGGACGAAATGGAATCGGCTAACGCTTCAACATGTGAGTCCGCATTTAAATTTTTGTACAATGCAGACGTTAAAACATCAGCAACATTGGAATAAGAAACCCATATACAACCAAATGGATTGTATATCATCAACGTTTTCGTTGAGTTTAAACTATGTGAGTCTGTAAATTTTTCACGACCATAGCGTATATCAAAGATATTTAAAATTTGAATTGCTACAAACTCTACACGGTCGTCCATATTTTTAATTCTGTCAGGTGAACCAACTTCTAATTGGGGTGAACATTTGAGTTTCCTTACAAAACCATCTATTTGTTCCGCCCATCTTTGTGCTGGAAGTCTATCAATATCGAAATCTTCTAAATTCATTTTAGAAACCCCCTACGTCTAATTTCGTTTCAACAATTCTTATCTTAGCACAGCTTTTTTTAATAATCAATAGTTTTTTGCACTAAAAGTGCATAGTTTATAAAATGTATATTAATTTATAAAATTGCATAATCTGTGCATAATTATTGAAAACACGCATAAAAAAAGAGAATATGTTTAATAATGTTCTCTTGCATTTATATATGATGATAATTTGTTTCTGTGTGACTCACAGATAGCTCACATTGTATTACATTGAATTATTTGATGATTTATACATGAATTGATTATGAGCCTGTGTGTGCTTTATATACGCTTAGGATTTACGACTATATAAACATTGCACAAGTATAACAAGACTCGATAGGACTGCAATACCTGTTGAAATGTACCAACCAATACTCAAATATTCCGTCAATAATACCGTAAACACGATAAAACTTAATGTTATCCATAAACTAGCCAGCGACTGATGCACCGTTTTTAACCTACGCACAACCATCGATATGGTAGGTACGGTTAAAACAATTGCCAGTAATGAGAATAGAATGTGTGTGAAATAAACCCATTGACTTGTCGTAAAGTACGTCATTAACACATCAATCAGTCCAATTAGCAAGGTCGGAATGTGATACACCATAAATATAAATAAGAATTCACTTTTACTCATATGGCTGTGAATATCTTTGAATTGTACCCAAAACTCGAATAAGTAAGGTACACCATCATTTGTCTGTTTTGGCTCATCATTACTTTTAACAACATACGGTCTCGGATTTGTATAAGGATTTCGATTATTTACCATGTCTATCACCCACTACAATTTAGACCATTGATATGGTTTAAACAATTCATAATAGTATGATGATGGTTTCACCGATTGTGGAATGTCATCAGAAACAACTTTCACATAATTTGTGTTTTTCAATGCCAACGCTGACTCATCATCGATGTTTTTAATTGTTTTTGCATAAATCTTGATTGTTCCATCTTTCATCTCCAACACCCTTTCTATAATGTTTCATATCTGTCTGTAATTGATACACGATACAATGTACCACCAATGTCCGATGCCACATGTCGTGCCTTCGTATAATCAGAGAAGCGGTCTGCTTCAAAAATATCTTTCTCAAAACTCGGTACATCTTGAACCCTGCAATACCACGACCGTTGATTAAGTGCGATAATATAAAAATCATTTAACTGTAAATCAACATTCGTTATCACATCTTCATAGTAAGCAACTTTGGTTAAAATACCGAGTTTACCACCATAACGGTTTAAACATTTTTTGGCTTGTATCTCATCTTCGTATATATCAGCTTGATTTATATCATTAGTCATTGAAGGAATTGTCTTACCATCTATTTCGATTTGTTTAAAATAATGATTGTCACTGGCTTTAATAAAATAATATTCCTTTTCATCACTTTGGCTCGCTAACTTTTGATTTCTCAAACGCCCTTTAGATATAATCTCGAACATGATTTAATCCACTCGATTATAACGACTAATACTATAACGGTCATTCAAAGTATTTGAAAAAGAATACGATTTATCAAGTTTATCCATTTTCATGAGCAATGTATAAATGAAATTCGACACATCATCATGTTTATGACAATTTTGATAATCAATCATAATCGCTGATTTGATACGGTACCACTGGTCATCATCAATGAATACATCATTTTCGATAGATTGTTTATGAAACATAAATAAAACCGTTACATCATAATAGCTCAGCCGATAACCAAGATAATAAATATACCGTATCGTATTATAACTTTGCAATCCCTTATAATAATTAAAATATTCAATTAAGTATGACTTAAAATCACACCATCTTTCAATAATTGAGCTATCAAATTGTTTCATTCAATACCCCCTTTTAATATACGTTTTACTTCTTCATAAATATCTCGTGTTTCTGATTCTTGTTTATCAGATGTTTGACACGATACGTCATCATTTTGACTAAAACGGTGATTTTTCAACAATTTCAGCTTTTTCATAAGCGTACTCGACCACCCTATCTAGTGTTTTCTTTTGAATTGTGACGTATAAGTACCCACTATCATCATGAACAACCTTGAAAATTGTACGTTTTGATATGCCAATAGCTTGTGCAATTTCATCAATCGTAGTATTATCCCAACTTCTCAATAAATTAATAAGTCGGCTAAATGCGATTTTATCTATCTCAACAACACGTCTCGAATTATCATTATCTAATCGAACCGAATCTACAAGTTGTCGAATTAAATGACTAAATGCCACATTGGCTTTCGATGTTGTAATCAAAACAATCAATCCCTTCCTACCTTTTATCAATCACTATAATATCATGGTGGTATGCGAACGTCAACAAATTATTCACTTTTTGTGCATTTCTTGTTGACGATAGTGATAAAAATTGATATTATATGAATGAATTGAAAGGGGTTGAACGTAAATGACACATCAAAATAAACGTTACGCAACAGACACACTCATGAATGTGGATAATAGCATCATTAATATGTTTCGTGAACTATACCAGCGAGCTGAAAACGAACGTGTATCCACACTCCCTATGGATATTAATCCGAAAACGAATGCGATTGCCTTATATTCATACGGTGATGCCTTATTATTTGAATTATCCATGATGATTCGAGGACATAAACCAAAAGAAGCAAGTGACGTGATGGGCGTTTCATATCAAACCCTTGTCCGTTTGCTCAATAAATATCAGCGTGGTTTCGCTGACGGACAGGTTCGTGTCGAAAAAGGCAATGCTTATGTGTTAGCTCAAATGATAAACTATTGCTATGACACACAACGTTATCTCACAAATATGATTGAAAGGTAGATGATGGTTATGTACATCACAAAAAACCGCTATATTAAATACGCATCTTACATTGATATACCCCCATTGAAATTCTTTTACCAAACCATTCAAAAAGCACTTGTGCAATACAAAAATGGTAAAAAAATCGACAAAAAAGATACACCTGTTGTTTATGGTTCAACAGTCGTTGACTTCAATCCACGCCAAGATGCTGAAATTGCCCGTATTGAGATGAATCAACGGGGCGTATTACGAGATTTCATCGGTATTGACTGGGATTTCGAAGTAGGTGATGAAGCAAAGCTAGACCATGTATTACAAGGCTTGAAATCATTTCACGAACATTTCCAAACATCTGTGATTATTTATCCGACTTTTTCTTATCCTGATAAACCAAGAATCCGCACCGTGATGTTCACAGAAAATATGATGGACGCATCAGAATATGCTCAAGCTGTTTCATTTATAATTGATACATTGAAAGAAAATCCGAGAGATGATGACAACTATTCTATTATTAAAAACTTTAACTTACCTGTTATTAATAACGCTGAACAAGCCGAACTCGTTCAGACATCACTCATATCTAAACAGGATAAACCGTTAAATCATCAACTATGGGCTAAAACAAAACCCCACCAAAAACAATATGCACAAGGTAACAAACATGTTAAAACACATCATATCCATCACAGCGAACGAGAAATGAAACAACGTGAACATATTGACAATGGTTTACAAAATTTAAGTCAATCCATTAAAAGTGGTCATGTTAAAGCACACAATCTCGACAAATGGAGTAATTTCTTCCAATTCTTACATGCGGTTGCTCGAGCTGAAGTTTTAGGTTCCATTACACATGATGATGCGTTATACATTTTAGAACAAGTTGCAGGCGGTAATCCTGAATGGTTATACCGCAATAAGTCAGATTATCTCAGAGAACTCCCACGTGTTCGAGATAATGAAGATAAGTTGAAAAAAGCAAAACGTTTAGATTTCTATTTCGGTATGTGGGACATCACACCAATGAAATAAAAGACAGGCTATGGTCGATACCATAACCTGTCTTTTTTTTTCACATCACACGGTTTAACGCCCCATAGTAGTGATATATAGAACATTTGAAAGGACATGCGTTCATTGTGAAAAACACAAAGAAATCTTATTAATACTCAACAAAAATAAAAAATTAAGCCACCCCGTTTGGGATAGCTTAATTATAACACATCTTTATATGATGTACATTACATTTCTATGTTGTAATTATACAGGTTCAGCTGTCACAACAAATCTATCTTCCATATTGTCAGGTTCTAAACATGTAATCAATGTTAGTTTTCTATCTTTTGTATCATTTAAAACATCTACATCATCTTGATAGTCAACAACTTCTGTTTTAGTGATTTTATATTCTTGTGTTTTCTTTTCACCATCTGCATATGATGTTACTTTCACTTTCGAACCTTTTTTCACTGAAGGTAAATCTGAGAATAACATACCTGAATAACCAACGTTATGACTTAATAGCGTATAGTTTCCTTTATCAATAGATTGATTTGGTCGGAATGTTGTTGCACCCGCCCATAAGTTATCATTTGTTGTACCTTCTAAAATGGGTAAATCTACGTCAATTGATGGAATTTCAATATTACCTGTTGTATATTTATCTAAAACATCATCATATTCATCAGTTTTCATAAAATCATTGACATCATCAACATCAGCACGGTCTAAATTTGCTGAGTTACCGTAAATATTTTTATCAAATAAATCTGATGCGTTCATACCATCTTGGTTACCTTCTCCATTTTTACCAGACTTACCGTCTTTGTTATCTTTATCATCTTTACCGTCTTTATCTTTGTCACCATCTTGACCTGTTAATTTCTTGATGGCATCGGTTTGACCGTCTTTTGCATTTTTTGCACTTGCTTCAATATTATCATTAATGTGTCCTGCTTTTTGGGTCTTACTATAAACTAAAGCCCCTGTGATACCACCACCGACAATAGCAATCACTAGAATAACTGCTATGACAATTGTGATTATCTTCCCTTTAGTTGTTTGCCAAAAACGACTAAACCAATTATCTTTCTTTGGACTCAAATCGAACACCCTTCCTTTAATTTTTTTGATTAAACCACCATTTCAGTGGCTATTTACTTCGTCATTATACCATATTTTATAGAAAATGTGGTAAATCTATAAAGGTTTATAAAAATTTATAAATCTGATAAAAAAAAAGAGCGAGTTATCAAACTCACTCTTTCGTTGTTCAATATTAAAGATTAAAGATGAATTGTGCGATTTTATCCCAAATTGATGAGCTACCACCTGTGTTAGGAATTTCACCTGCACCGTTTTGTGGAGCTTGTTTACCACCTTTATTTGATGGTGATTCTTTACCGCTTTTGTCATCTCTATCGGCTTTATCAGATGGTGATTCTTTACTACCTTTATCAGCTTTATCTTCTGAATCATCATCTTTATCAGGGCTTACATCTTCAGATGGCGCTTCTTTACCACCTGTTGTTTCATCGTCAGAGTCAGAATCACTGTCTGAATCTTCATTTGCTTCAGAGTCACTGTCGCTATCTGTATCTGCTTCGTCTGAATCTTCATTTGCTTCAGAGTCACTGTCGCTATCTGTATCTGCTTCGTCTGAATCTTCATCTGATGAAATACCTTCATTACTTTCGTCTAATGATTCGGCACCTTTGTCATTATCGCTATCCCCATCTGATGAAATACCTTCATTACTTTCGTCTAATGATTCGGCACCTTTGTCATTATCGCTATCCCCATCTGATGAAATACCTTCATTACTTTCGTCTAATGATTTGGCACCTTTGTCATTATCGCCATCTGATGAAATACCTTCATTACTTTCGTCTAATGATTCGGCACCTTCATCATTTGCGGATTCATCAGCTTTATTTTCATCTTTGTCAGTTTCTTCATCTTTGTCAGTTTCTTCAGCTTCATTATCAGATTCA
>Ga0079226_10000566_pt1 | contig 26333 bp, 19 predicted proteins | sample Poulit2014_FD_76345 | JGI IMG/M metagenome (GOLD analysis project Ga0079226, IMG submission 76345) | Agricultural soil microbial communities from Georgia to study Nitrogen management - Poultry litter 2014 | ecosystem: Environmental > Terrestrial > Soil > Agricultural land | place: USA: Georgia...
AAATTTGTGTAACAATTGGTTTAGTTTAAGTTTCTTTAAATTAGTCCTGTGAGGCTAACAAGGAGCAGAAAAATGTAGGATAACTATACCCTTTTTGCGCACCTTGTTACCTCAAGGTGCGCTTATTTTTTTATAAGGAGATGGAATAATGGCTACCCAAAGAGAAATTCAAGTACACGAACGACCACCTTTACAACAAAGTATCCCGCTCGGCTTACAACATTTATTTGCAATGTTCGGATCGACCGTTCTCGTACCTATTTTGTTTGGGGTAAACCCTGCGACGATTTTACTTATGAATGGAATCGGTACAATCCTTTATTTATTTATTACAAAAGGACAAATTCCTGCATATCTCGGTTCGAGCTTTGCTTTTATATCCCCGGTAATTGTTGTATTAGGGAAATATCAAGGAGATGAAGGTTATAGCTATGCCCTCGGTGGTTTTTTACTCGTCGGTATCGTCTTAACAATCGTCGGATTAATTGTCCGCTTCGCTGGTACAAGATGGATTGATGTGCTCTTTCCGCCAGCTGCAATGGGAGCAATCGTCGCTGTAATCGGTTTGGAACTCGTACCAGTCGCTGCAGAAATGGCTGGTTGGATTCCGCCAGAAGATGCAGGAGCAGATTGGGCGATGGATCCAAAAGCTGCTACCGTCGCACTACTTACTTTATTAGTTACGATTATTTTTTGGGTGACACTTCGAGGTTTCTTAAAAATTATTCCGATACTATTAGGGATTATTTCTGGTTACATTATCGCTTGGCTCTTTGGATTGTTAAGTTTTGAAGCTGTTGAAAATGCATCGTGGATTACAATTCCAGAATTTTACACAATGAAGTTCGACCTTTCAGCTATGCTTATTATTTTACCGGCTGCCCTTGTCTTAATTCCCGAACACATCGGGCACTTATTTGTCACAAGTAATATTGTCGGTAAAGACTTAATGAAAGAACCAGGACTTGACCGCTCCTTTATCGGTAACGGGGTATCGACGATCTTATCGAGCTTTTTCGGCTCGACACCGAACACAACCTACGGAGAAAATATCGGTGTTCTCGCTATTACTCGGGTTTACTCTACCTGGGTGCTAGGGATTGCTGCAATAATGGCGATTCTACTTTCGTTCTTTGGAAAATTAGCAGCGATGATCCAGTCGATTCCAACCCCTGTGATGGGTGGAATTTCATTACTATTGTTCGGTATTATCGCAGCGAGCGGTATCCGAATGCTCGTTGAAGCGAAAATCGACTACTCAAAATCACAAAATTTAATTTTAACTTGTGTAGTTCTCGTAATCGGTATTAGCGGTGCATCGATTCAACTCGGTGATGTATCATTAACAGGTATGGGATTAGCAACAATCGTAGCAATTATATTATCTGGTTTCTTCAAAATCTTAGAAATTCTTAATCTATCAAATGAGTAAGTAAAATAACTCCTAAGGAACAATATGTTTTCTTAGGAGTTTTTTCATTCAGTGTTTATATTTTTCCCTTCTAAACTAGCTTTACAATATCCTATTTTATACAGTACAATACGTTTCAGATAATTTTTTTGATAGAAATATAACGTCTACATTACCTTAAGCAAGTATTATTAACTTTATGCGAAAATTTGTTACATTTCACAATTATGTTAATTTGAAATGCTAGTTCTAACTTCTATTTGTTGCATAAATAAGGAGGTTACTTAAAATGAAAGCGGTTGACCGATACATATATGCAGTAACAATCCAGCTACCAAAAAATGAACGACTCGATGTTGAGCATGAATTACGAGCAGTTATTAATGAAAAATTAGAATCTTACGAAGATGATGTAGATAAAAGTGAAGCAGTAGAGGAAGTTTTACTAGAATTAGGTCATCCTCACCTTATTGCGAAACGTTTTCGTAAAGAAGAGCGTTCTTTTTTATCGGGTATACTATACGATTACTATCGTCTTATCCTTTATACTGTTTTACTTACAATCACAACGACCATGGTGGCAATATTTATTATTGAAACAATTTTGTATCCAGACCAAATAATTGTTCAAACTTTACAATTCGCTAGTTTGCTTTTTATTTTCGTTCTTCCTTTCGCCTTTGCATGGATTACGATATTTTTTGCTTTCTGTCAGTGGATCAAACATAGAAGAAAAAGAAGAATCGAAAAGAAAGACGCATGGAGTTTAGAATCTTTAGCTCCCGTCCCGCCCATGAAGAAACGACCAAAGCAGTGGACAATCATTACCGCTATCGTGATTTATGTGACAGCGATTGTCTTACTCACTTACGGAAAGAATTATTTCGGTGTTTGGATATTTGAAGGAAATCAATATGTCGGAACCCTTTCCTTTATGAATGAAACATTTTATCATTCGACAGTATTTTTTATTATATTATTTTTTATTTTAAATATTATTAAAGAAATTAGTAAGCTTATCGCTGAACGATGGACGAACGTATTAATCGGTATTGTCACCCTCATCAATAGTGCGTCGATTGCAATCCTTTTTTATTTCAGAGATCATTTGTGGAACATTCGGTTTATCAGCAGCTTAGCCGAATACGGGGTCGTTGTTCGAGGGTCGACGAAGTATAAAACGATCGTCCTTTTATGGGATCAGATTACTTTTTGGCTTATTACATTAACGATGCTTGGATTATTAATGGAGATTCTAACCGCTTTTACGAAAGGCTCTACTAGTTCTGATGATTTGTAAGCTTTTATAATGTAACTGACTTTTTTAGAACATTTTCTGGATAGGTGCTTTTGCGCAACTCGTTTTATAATTTGTCTAAATAAATCGAGACCTTTTAAAACAAATAACAAAAACAATAAAACGACATAAAATTTATCCTGGTAATTTGATTCCCTTTTTCACTTTATTACTTTATAATGTTATAAAAAGAATTAACGGAGGCAATTTGATTAGTTAAGCTTCAATAAAGGAGTGACTAGGTTGAGTCAAAAAGAAGGATATTTCGGGGAATTTGGTGGTAGTTTTGTTCCGGAAGATTTAAAGTTAGTATTAGACCGGTTAGCTGATGCTTTCTATACATATAAAGATGACCCCGAATTTATTGAAGAGTTTACATATTACGTAAAAGAATATGTCGGTCGAGATAACCCGCTAACCTACGCAAAAAACTTAACGAAAAAATTAGGTGGGGCAAAAATTTATTTAAAACGTGAAGACCTAAACCACACCGGTGCCCATAAAATTAACAATACGATTGGACAAATTTTGCTCGCTAAACGTATGGGAGCTAAGCGAATCATTGCTGAGACCGGAGCTGGACAGCACGGCGTAGCTACAGCAACTGCTGCTGCGATGTTTAATATTCCATGTACGATTTATATGGGCAAACACGATATGGAACGTCAAGCATTAAACGTCTTCCGAATGGAACTTCTTGGGGCTAAAGTAGTTCCTGTCGAACGAGGACAAGCTCGTTTAAAAGAAGCCGTAGACGTCGCTTTAGAAGACTTAGTCGAAAATTACGAAAATACATTTTATTTACTCGGTTCTGCGGTAGGACCTCATCCATTTCCATCGATGGTAAAGCATTTCCAATCGATTATTAGCGAAGAATCGAAACAACAAATTTTAGAAAAGGAAGGGAGATTACCGACTGCAGTCGTTGCCTGTATCGGCGGTGGAAGTAACGCAATCGGTGCTTTTGCCCACTTTTTAGATGAAGACGTCCGTCTAATAGGTGTAGAGCCAACAGAAGCTGCTTCGATTAACGATGGGGTTCCAGCAGTTTTACATGGTTTTAAATGTTTAACATTACTCGATGATGAAGGAGAACCTGCACCAACTGATTCGATTGCAGCAGGCTTAGACTATCCTGGAATTGGACCGGAACATAGTCATTTAAAAACAACAGGAAGAGCGGAATATTATAAAGTATCGGGCAAAGAAGCTTTAGAAGCCTTTCAAGAGTTGTCACGTATAGAAGGAATTATTCCAGCCCTTGAAAGTTCCCATGCAATTGCCTACACGATGAAATTAGCAAGAAAACTCAATCAAGACGACATTATTATCGTTAACTTATCCGGACGTGGTGATAAAGATGTTGATCAAGTATTCCATATGTTAAATAAATAAATTGTTAGAGGGGAGAATAACCCCTCTTTCTTTGTAAATATCACAAAATTTCGACACTGTATTATAACAAATTCTTTGTAAATTCCCTTAAAGATACCATATAATAGATTTATCATATTATGTAAAGGGGTTTTTCATCATGGACGCTGTTATAGAACAATTTAGAGAAATTCCAACAACTGCAATTTCTGACGTATTAAAAGGAATGAACAACATTAACCCGAGGGTAAAACCATTAAAAGATGAGTATCGAATTGCGGGACGAGCCTTTACCGTAAAAACTGCTGTCGGTGATAACTTAGCAGTTTTGCGAGCAATTAAAGAAGCTAAAGAAGGAGATGTAATCGTCGTCGATGCCAAAGGTGATACCTATCGAGCAATTGCGGGAGATTTTGTCGTTGGTATGATGCAAACGATGGGTTTTGAAGGTCTAGTCGTCGATGGCGTCATCCGCGATATCGTCGACATTAAAAAGTTAAATTTCCCGGTATTTTCTAAAGGGACAACCGTCTCTTCTGGTGGAAAAAATGGCCCAGGCGAAACGAATGTGTCAATCTCCTGTGGTGGCGCACCTGTGAATCCAGGTGATATTATCGTCGGTGATGTCGATGGTGTCGTCGTTGTACCGCAAGATTGCGCAGAAGAAGTGTTAGAAAAAGCGAAGGAAAAACTTGCATCAGACGAGGAGCGCGAAGCAAAAGTCGGCGGAAATAAAGAAGAAATTATTAAATATGTTGAAATGATGATCGAGAAAAGTAAATAAAAATCAAGAAATGTAAGCGGATAAAATTTTGACGTTAGTATATCTTATCAATAAAGGATAAGTCTACTAACGTCATTTAATTTTAAGTAAAATTCCGTATAACTCCGTTTGTATCAATCGTTTTCTATTATATAGTGAAATTTTCTTACTATCCTATGAAAAAAAGTATGAACTTTTTTCACAATGTGTACAATATTAACGAAAAATATAGTAAAACTTACGTCGTTTTTCTTTACAAGTTATTACGTATCACACATAATTCTAAATAGAAAGTTTCTCTTACATAAAAGTAAGGACCGATAAGAGAGGAGGACGTTTCATGATTAAGAAGGAATTTGTAATTACTTCTGAAGTCGGCTTACACGCACGTCCAGCTACATTGCTCGTCCAAGAAGCAAGTCGTTATTCTTCTGAAGTTGAATTAGAATATGAAAATAAAAAAGTTAACGTTAAATCGATCATGGGTGTCATGTCTCTTGGGATTCCCCAAGGAGGCAAGTTCGATTTAATTATTGAAGGTAATGATGAAGTCGAAGCATTTCAAGGAATCGAAGCATTGTTGCAAAAAGAAGCAATTGCCGAACCTTCCGATGAATCATAAAAATAAAAGGGAGCGTATACGTTACACTCCCTTTTTTGTTATCTTCTCACATTCTTTGGATATCCACGCACAAAAATATATCCTCATTATAGTCACAAGGCAAACTTTTTTAAAACCCGATCCTTTTGAGCTCTAAGAAAAATTTACGAATACGTTCGCTTATCAACACAATAATAATCGACCGCTTCCCAATCGATATCATAGCCAATTCCCGGCCTATCGGATAAACGAATCGTACCATCAACAACCTCTACCTCTGGAATGATAATATCCCGCTCCCAATAGTGACTTGACGCCCCGATATCTCCTGGAAAAGTAAACTGTTGTAACGTCGCAAGGGCAATATTTTGCGCTCGACCTACTCCACCATCTAACATTCCCCCGACCCATACTTTAAGATCATTGGCAGCACAATAGTCGTGCATTTGTTTTGCAACGGATAAGCCACCAACGCGACCTTGTTTTATATTTATAACTCGACAACTACCAAGGGCAACTGCTAACTTAACATCTGTATACGAATGGATACTTTCATCTAAACAAATCGGTGTTTCAATTTCCCTTTGGACAATTGCGTGATCGAATATATCATCTTCCGCTAATGGTTGCTCAATCATTAATAAACCGAGCTCATCGAACCGTCGTAAATGATCAAGATCCTTTAACGTATAAGCCGAGTTTGCATCGACCATCAATGGCACATCTGGAAAATGGCGTCTAATTTCCTTTAAAACTGTTATATCCTGATCACGATTTACTTTTATTTTCACTCGTTTATATCCTTTTTGAACGTAGGTATCAATTTTTTGCAATAAATCTGTAATCTTTTCCTCCATACCTAAACTTATACCGACTTCAACCTTATTACGAACACCACCTAACAATTGGTAAAGAGGCCTTCCTTTTCGCTTTGCATAAAGGTCCCATACCGCTCCTTCTAAGGCTGCTTTTGCCATATGATTTCTTTTTACCGTTTGAAATAATACCGATACTTTATCGGGGTGGGTAATTGTTTGACCAAGTAATTGGGGAATTAAAAATTGCTCCATCATATGAAATACAGTCTCTGTCGTCTCTTCTGTATACCAAGGGATTGCAAACTGTACTGACTCCCCATAACCTGTCTTTCCGGATTCATCTTTTACCTCGATTAAGAAAAAATCCTTATGACGTACCGTTCCAAAACTTGTCGTAAACGGATTGTTCAAAGTCATATGTAGACGATACAATACCACTTCTTTAATCTTCATTCTTTATTCCGTCCTTTCCTCCTTTAATCTTAGCACACACTTTATTCTTTTATAAAAAAAGTGGGCTTAGCTACAATCGCTCGCCCATTTCAACTACTATTCGTTCATATTTTACGCGAAAAATATCACAGCAAAAATCGTCGATATGAAAAGGCCTAAAACTACCGGGATAAAACTTTTCCGTACTAGCTCTAATAAAGGTACTTTAGCAAAACCGGCAACCGCAACTAATGACGACCACGCAACTAAGGTGCCACCCCCGACCCAAATAGCGCCCATCTGCCCAATTGCCGCCAACGTAGTCGGATCGATTCCCATCGTCGAACCAAGCGGACCAGCTAACGCTCCCGTTAACGGTAAACCGGAAAATCCAGAACCATCCAAGCCAGTAATCATCCCCACTAGTAAGATTCCAAAGGCTGCTAAGACTCCTTGAGCAGGAATAAATTGTTCACCAGCTAAAATTAAGTCGAACAAAAAAGCCGGCGATTCGTCCACACCTAAAATTTGTACTGCTGTTTCGTCATTTCCTAAAAAGAAAAAACCAGCAATCGGAAGCACGATCCCCATCGCTTTAAAAGCAAAAACAAGCCCTTCAATTATATGGTTGCTTACACGTTCTAAAGAACCTTGCAAACTTTGAGAAAAAGTCGCAACTATTAATAAAAGTAATGCAAGCCCTCCGATTAAGGCTGCACCAGCTCCCCCTTCTATTTCTACCGTACCGAAAACCTTTGAATAAACCATATAAAAAATGACCCCTAAAAACGCTACTGGTACAACAATGGCAAAGACAGTGCTTTTTCTTCCTTTACGAATTGTTTCTCTTAAGTCACTGGTTTGTTCTTTGTCTACTTCTTTTTCAGCAGTTTCTTCCTCTAACTGTGACATACCGGAATCGTCATCTACTGTATCAGCCTTTTCCCAAGCTCTTAACAGACGTACATCGGGTTTTGTAATTTGTTTACGTAAGAAAAAGTACGCTAAACTAATCGCAACGGCACCCGTTACAATGGATAAAATAAGTGCCCGATCACTTACAATTGCTACATCTAAATTCGCTGCACTTGCGCTCAATGTAGGTGCAATTTGAATCATATAGTCTGAGGAAAGTGCCATCCCCTGACCCGCTAGTGAAACAGCAATACCCGCTCCTATCGGCGGTAACCCAGCACGAATCGCCACCGGAATTAAAATTGCACCAACTAACGGAACTGCGGGAGTCGGCCAAAAGAAAAGCGAAATAACATACGTAACGAGAATTAATATAAAATAAGATACGTGACCATTTACCATCACTTTTCGAAAAGGGGTAATCATTTTTTCATCTGCACCAAGATCTCGTAACGACCGAAGTAGCGCAGTCATCACCGCTATAATTAAAAATATATCGAATAACGAACTCGCAGCGACTAAACTCGCTCGAAACGTCGATTGTAACGCATCGCTAATAGAAGATGAAAAAAGAAAGGACACGAGAAATGTTGACACAATCGCAGGAATCACGACATTACGTCTAAGGAGCATCGTCGCAATGATTAACAGCGTTCCTATTAAATAAAACCAATGCGCTAAAGTTAACGTCATTTAGTACACTCCAATCTTTTTAGTGTACTATAACGTATGAAAGTAGGAAGTTGACCGTGTATCGTTCGACTAGTTTCCCATAAATCCATTACAATAGATAAGGAATAAAAAAGGGTATTTTCTATTTTTTCCGAAGTTAGTTAAATAATAAGCTTTTTTATAAGAAAGGATGAAATAAATGACACAACTAAAACGGGAAGATGTCCCAAAAGAACAGACATGGGATCTCACTAATCTTTTTCCTACTCGAGAAAACTGGGAAAAAACGATGAAATCTCTTAATGAAGAAGTAAAGGCTGTCACAGACTATAAAGGACGTTTAGCTGAATCAGCAACAATGTTATACGAGGCTCTTTGCGCTTATGAGACCTTGTACGAAAAACTTGTGAAAGTAAGAACGTACGCCTTTTTACGAACGAGTGTCGACGGAGGCAATGCGGAATATCAAAGCGATTTAGCAAAAGCTACTGCCATCCTAGCTAAAGTGGGTGGGGAGATTGCCTTTTTTGAGCCAGAATTACTAACAATTCCCGAATCGACAATCAACGAATTTATCGAAGCACACGAACCATTACGTAATTATAAAAAAATGTTAGACGATTTAATCGACAAAAAAGATCATACATTATCGACGAAGGTCGAACAAGTTCTCGCACAATTAAGTGAAGCTCTCTACGCACCACATATGATTTACGAGCGAAGTAAACAAGCGGATATGAAGTTTCCTTCCTTTTTAGATGACAATGGAAAGGAACTCCCACTTTCAGAAGCATTGTACGAGGATCGTTATGAAATTTCACCAAATACAACAATCCGTCGCAATTCGTATACGAATTATGTGAATACCTTAGAAAAATATAAAAACACAATCGCTGCTGTCTATGCAACAGAGGTAACAAAGCAAGTTCAATTAGCCAAAATTCGTAATTATAATTCTGTCACGGAAATGTTACTCCATCCCCATGATGTAACCGTCGAAATGTACGAAAATCAATTAAACGTCATTCAAAAAGAATTAGCGCCACATATGAGACGACTCGCAACACTGAAAAAGGAAACACTCCAATTAGACCAGATGACATACGCTGATTTAAAGGCACCCCTCGACCCTGATTTTGAACCTGAAATAACTTTTTCAAGGGCGAAGGAAATGATTTTAGAAGCTTTACAAGTGCTCGGACCCGAATATATTGAGATTATGGAAGCAGCTTTTAACGAACGATGGATTGATTACTCTAATAATATTGGAAAGCAATCAGGGGCTTTTTGTTCTAGTCCCTACGGAAGCAATTCCTTTATTTTACTTACATGGACCGATATGATGCGTGGAACCTTTACGCTAGCCCACGAACTTGGACATGCGGGTCATTTTCAATTAGCTAATCGTAACCAAACAATTTTAAATACGAACGTCTCAACTTATTTCGTCGAAGCACCTTCTACATTAAATGAGTTACTCCTTGCTGAGCATATGCTAAAACAAAGTAATAACGATCGAATGCGGGCCTTTGTCATCAACAACTTACTCGATACGTACTACCATAATTTCGTCACTCATATGTTAGAAGCAGAATTCCAATATCGAATCTATAAATTAGCAGAAGAGGGTATCCCATTAACCGCAGACCTTTTAACGAAGCAAAAATATGAAGCAATCACTAACTTCTGGGGAGACGATGTAGATGTTCCTGAATCCGCTGGCTTGATTTGGATGCGTCAACCCCACTATTACATGGGCTTATATCCTTATACCTACTCAGCTGGCCTTACGATTTCAACAGCCGTAAATGAAAGAATTAAAGAAGAAGGGGAATCTGTCGTTGAAAAGTGGTTTGACGTCCTAAAAGCCGGTAGCACATTAAAACCTGTAGACTTAGCGAAAAACGTCGGCGTCGATATGACGAAAAAGGAAACAATCCAAAAGGCCGTCGACTATGTCGGTTCTCTTATTAGCGAATTAGAACGAATTTATAAATAAGCTTGTTCTATCTCAGTCAAAACACATAAATAAATATTTTTTAAAAGTGAAGTTCACTGACGATAAGTAACTCTTACTTTAATAACGTCAAATTAAACGAACTTCACTTTTCATATCTTTTTATCAAATTCACAAGTAGAAAAGTCCAACAGGAAGGAGTGAGCTAAATACTTTACTACACGAGACAAAGTGATTGGAAATGTACTTGCTTTCATTAAAAAACGTTTGCGAACTTCAATCAACTCGCCATAAAGGAAGAATTGATTTTTCGTTCACAAACGTTTTCAGTTATTATAATAGGATTAATTTTTCATGCGAGGATCGAGCGCATCGCGTAAACCATCACCGATTAAATTAAAGCCAAGTACGACTAACATAATAGAAAGTCCCGGTGCCAATAAGGTCCACGGTGCAAGTTGGATAAAGTCTCGAGCTTCTGCAAGCATTTTACCCCATTCTGGTAATGGTGCTTGAGCTCCTAAGCCTAAGAAACCTAAAGCTGCTGCCTCTAATACCGCTGTACCAAAACCTAATGTCGCCTGTACAATAATCGGTGCTAAACTATTCGGCAATATATGATGGAATATAATTCGTGTATGTCGCATCCCTTGTGCTCTAGCCGCCATAATATATTCTTCTTCTCGCAAACTAATGACACGAGAGCGAACAAGTCTACCGAAAATTGGTACGTTTACAATCGCAATTGCAATTAATGCATTTCGTAAAGATGCACCTAAAATAGCAACAATTGCAATCGCAAGTAAAATACTAGGAAATGCCAACATAATATCAAAGATTCTTGAAATTAGCATATCGACCCAACGACCGAAATAACCGGCGATAATTCCTAAGATCGTTCCAAATATTAGCGCACCTGTTACGGCAAAAAATCCGACTTGTAAGGATAATCTAGCACCATAAACAATTCGGGAAAAAATATCACGACCGACATCATCGGTTCCAAACCAATGTTCTGCCGATGGTGGTAGGAGTCGATCTGTTAACACTTGTTCTTCATAGCCATAAGACGTAAGTAAAGGGGCAAAAATACCGAGCAAAATAAAAAATATAATAATGAACAATCCTACTAAAGCAAAGCGATTCTTACTTAACTGTTTTAAAGTATCTCTAAAGGGAGAATACGTTTTTTGTATTTCTTCATTTTGTAGTTGCTGTTCATGTTTTAGTTCATTTTGTTCCTGTTTCATCTTGAACCCCCCCTTAATACTTAATTCTCGGATCGATATATGAATAGAGAATATCGACGATTAAATTAATTATAACGAATAAAAATGCAACGATTAATATACCAGATTGAATGACTGGATAATCACGGTAACTAATCGCATCGAATATATATCGACCAATTCCCGGCCAACTGAAAATGGTTTCTGTCAAAATAGCTCCCCCTAAAAGGACACCAGTTTGTAAACCGATTACTGTTAATACAGGAATTAAAGCATTTTTCAACGCATGTTTATAAATAACAACAAATTGATTAGAACCCTTAGCACGTACTGTTCGGATATAATCAGACTTCATTACTTCTAACATACTAGAACGAGTCATTCGTGCGATAATTGCCATCGGGATTGTGCCGAGAGCAATACTTGGTAATACTAAATGCTTTAAGGTCGTAATTAAATGCTTAAAATCCCAGTGAAGTATAGAATCAATCACGTAAAAATATGTAATAGGTTCAATCGGTGATCGATTATCTTGTCTCCCATGGGCTGGAAACCATCCTAGTTCTTGGGCGAATATCCACTGTTCCATTAAAGCTAACCAGAAGACCGGCATAGATACCCCAATAAGAGCTATAATCATCGCTAAAAAATCAAACCAAGAATTTTGCTTCCAAGCGCTAACGATTCCGGCATTCACACCAACGATTACTGCGAACAAAATAGCAAAAAAGGTAAGTTCAAAAGTCGCTGCAATATAAGGCCAAATTTCTGTCGCAATGGGAGCCTTCGTTCGTAAAGAAACGCCTAAATCACCCTTAAGTAAATCTCCCATATAAATTAAATATTGCTTTACATAAGGTTCATTCAATCCTAAGCTTTGCTCGAGCTCCTCAATAGCCGACTGAGTTGCTGCTTCGCCAAGAATTACTTGAGCTGGATTTCCTGGGATTAAATGAACGATAGAGAAGGTTACAATTGTCATTCCAATTAGTACGGGAATTAGCATGAGTAATCGGCGCATTATATATGAAACCATTTTTTTCACCCCATTCCTACACTTAATGATAAATATACGCTAGCAAGAATAAAAGAGTAGTAGTAAGTTACTACTACCCTTCTATAACTCTCGCAAATACAATTATTCGATATCGACTTCACGTAATGATTCACTTGTTGACGGATGCGGAATATAATTCTTTACTTTAGATGAAATTGCCATCACTGGACGTGAATGTACAAGTGGAATCATCGGTGCATCATCAGAAATAATTGCTTGAGCTTCCTTGTACAATTCTGCTCGTTTATCCTGATCAATTTCACGCTTTGCAGCATCGAGAAGTTCGTCAACTTTGTCATTCTGATAAAATTCACGGTTACTATCTCCCACATTATCTCCATGGAGTAAACTACTTAAGAAATAATCCGGGTCACCGTTTGTTCCTGACCAACCGAGCATATACATTTCGTGTTCACCACTTTGAGTTTTCTCTAAATATGGTGCCCACTCCTCACGAACGATGTTTACGGTAACACCGATTTCCGCGAGGTTGTTCTGGATGATTTCAGCAACCGTCTCTGGATCTGGCATATACGGTCTTGCAACCGGCATCGTCCAAAGATCGATTTCTAAACCATCTTCATAACCTGCTTCAGCGAGTAGCTCCTTCGCTTTATCTATATCATATGGATAGCCCTCAACCTCATCGTTATACCCTAAATAGTTAGGTGGTAATGGGTTAACTGCTGGCGTTCCATATCCCGCATACAATGCATCAACAATTGCTTCGCGGTCAATTGCATGACTGATTGCTTGACGCAACTTTTTATTGTCTAATGGTGCTTTTTGTACATTGAAGCCGACATAACCGAAGTTATTTTCATCTCGGGCTAGTAACTCCAAGTCTGGATCATCTTCAACACCTGCAGCATCGTCAGGATTCAATCCATCCATAATATCGATATCACCCGAACGCAAGGCAATTAATCGAGCTGCATTATCTGGAATTACTTCAAAAATAACTTTATCTAATTTTGGTAAGCCTTCTATTCGATAGTCTTCAAATTTCTCTAACACAATCGAATCATCTTTTGTCCAGCTAACAAACTTAAACGGACCAGTTCCCACTGGATTTTCATTAATTTGTGGACCATATTCTTCAAGTGCTGCTGGAGATGTAATTGGGAAATATGTCATTGCCATATTTTGTAGGAAAAATCCCAATGGTTGATTTAAAATAAACTCAACCGTATGATCATCGACAACCTTGACCTCATCGATTACGTGGCCTTCATCACCTTTATGTCCACCAAACATCGTAGCATACATAAAGTACGTATATCCATCATCTTTGAAGGCGTACTCATGATTCGGATCAACGAAGCGATCGAAGTTGATTTTTACTGCTTCTGCGTTAAATTCCGTACCATCGTGGAAAGTGACACCTTCCTCTAAATAAAAGGTATATTTCAATCCATCATCAGAGACTTCCCAATCGTGTGCTAAACCTGGTTTAAGTTCAAACGTTTCGAGATCAAATTCTAAAAGAGTCTCTAAAACTTGATGTGTTACACGAGAGGATTCTCCGTCAGATGTACTTCCTGGATCAAGACTTTCAGAGTCACCACCACGAGCGAAAATGAGAACCTTTTCCCCGTCTTCTGTTACTTCTCCTGATTCGCCTCCGCCAGCTGTGTCATCTCCACCACCACACGCGGCAAGGGCGACAACAAATAAGGATAAAAATAAACCTAATAATAACTTTCTAAAATTCATTCCTTTGCCTCCTATTTTTTTATTTATTTATAATCATTTCGTCACTTACCTTTTCATATAAATGACAAGCGACTAAATGATTATCGCTATTTTCTTGAAGGGTTGGTTTAACCTCTTTACAAATATCCATCGCTTCTTTGCACCGCGTATGGAAAGGACATCCCATCGGCGGATTAGATGGACTTGGTACGTCTCCCTTCAATATAATTCTTTCCCTTTTTACATCTGGGTCTGGTAAAGGAACTGCAGATAACAACGCCTTCGTGTAAGGGTGTTTTGGTTCCTCATATAAATCCTCTTTGTTAGCCATTTCAACGATGTTTCCTAAATACATTACAGCTACCCGGTCACTAATATGTTTAACAACACTTAAATCGTGGGCTATAAATATGTAAGTTAAGTCAAACTCGTCTCGCAATTCCTCCATTAAATTTAATATTTGCGATTGTACGGAAACATCAAGAGCTGAAACTGGCTCATCAGCAATGATTAATTTTGGATTGTTTGCTAAAGCTCTAGCGATTCCAATCCGTTGACGTTGACCACCACTAAACTGGTGGGGATAACGAGTTGCATGATAATCGTCTAATCCGACGACCTTCAACAGTTCTCGGACTCTCTTTTTTCGTTCCTTAGCATCTTTCATCCCATGAACGAGTAAAGGTTCTCCGATAATCTTTTCAACGGTATGGCGCGGATTTAGTGATGCGAAAGGATCTTGGAAAATAATTTGCATATCCTTTCTTAATTCCCGCATTTCTTTTTCACTTAATTTCGTAATGTCCTGACCTTCAAACTTAATCTCGCCTTCCGTTGGTTCGATAAGTCGTAAAATTGTTTTACCAGTAGTAGATTTACCGCAACCCGACTCTCCAACAATTCCTAAGATTTCTCCAGGATATACTTTGAAAGATAAACCATCCACTGCCTTAACTTCTCCGACCTTACGACCGAAGACACCACCTTGTATATCGAAATATTTTTTAAGACCTTTAACTTCCAATATTGGCTTTTGCATCGTTCATCGCATCCTCTTCTTTTTCATCGTGTAAAAAACAGCGGCTTTGTCGGCCATCTCCTATATCAAGTAATTCAGGATCTTCTATAAAGCAACGATCAAAAGCAAGCTCACACCTCGGTGCAAAACGACAACCGACTCTTCCCATTTTAGGTTGGGGTACATTACCTGGGATAGAGTATAGTTTCTCATCACGTCCATCTAATCGTGGTAATGAACGAATTAAACCTTTTGTATATGGGTGCTCTGGGTCTTTTAAAATTTCACGAACTGTTCCAGATTCAACAACTTGCCCCGCATACATTACAACGACCCGATTACACATTTCGGCAACTACACCTAAGTCATGAGTAATCAGCATAATTGCGGTATTATGTTGCTTATTTAAATCCCGCATAAGATCGAGTATTTGAGCTTGAATAGTAACATCTAAAGCTGTTGTCGGTTCATCGGCAATTAATAATTCAGGGTCATTAGCCATTGCCATCGCAATCATTACACGTTGCCTCATACCTCCGGATAGTTGATGGGGATATTCATCTACCACTTCATCCGCCCGAGGTAATCCTACTTGTTTTAATCGTTCGATTGCTATTTTTCTTGCTTCCCGTTTTGTCACGTTACGATGATTCCGAATACCTTCAATTAGTTGATCCCCAATCGTAAATAACGGATCTAACGAAGTCATCGGCTCTTGGAAAATCATAGCGATTTCATTTCCACGAATTTGTCGCATACGTCTTTCCGAAGCATGAACGAGATCTTCACCTTTAAAATTAATTTCTCCACTGACAATTTTACCCGGTGGATTAGGTATAAGTCGCATAACTGACAAGGACGTTACACTTTTTCCACTGCCGGATTCTCCAACAATGCCAAGAATTTCCCCTTTTTTCACCTCTAGGCTCACACCGTCTACTGCAGGTATTTCACCATCATCAGTAAAAAAATGAGTTCGTAAATTACTTATCTCCAAAACATTTTCCTTCATAACAATCGCCTCTATCGTCTAAAGAATCAATATCAAATTAAAATTCTGAATTTTAGTATGATTCAAATTTAGCATGACAAAAGTTTTTAATCAAGTTTAATAAGATTTAATTTTAATAGTTTACAGTATATGTATTAATATAGGAGAAAAAGGAATTAATAAGCTAATTACTTGTTATAGTAAGCGTTTACATGTTAAATTATAAATTTTAGACTCTGTTCAATTATAAATTACTAAACTGATTCTAATTTACTGGTTAAATGTAAGTTTATAACAGTGTTAGTTATTTATTTTAAATTATAATCCTGTATTGTGAATAAAAAGAAAAAAGAAAATAACCTTATACAATTCTTCTATCACTTAAAACCAATATTTGAAAAGAATTAAGATTTGAAATTAACCGAGAGGGTAGGTAAGTATTATTTCACTCTTATTACGGATTATAGGAGTAATTAATCAAACAATTCACTTATCTTCCTGTATTAAGTAAGTTATGGCAAAGCTTAAAGGGAAATTGCTCTTAGCCTTGCCATAAGCGATTCAAATAAAACTTCCGCCAATCCGTTCCATATAGAATAGAACAACGAACAAATATGGTATACTTTTTTTAACCTTTCGACACTCGAAGTCAAGGAATCTAATAATAATTTCATTCTCCCTTTAAAAGGGATATTATTCCATTATTTATATACTGAATTGCTCTTAGCCTTACCGCAAGTACGGATAGATTAAAATTCTTTTCGTTCGTATATAACTGTTGTTACCACCCACGATAATAAATAAATAAAACTAACAAAAACTGCACCAGTGATATATAAGTAAGAACGAGGCATTGACAAAATATAATTTATAACGGCTGGTTGATTATTAATGAAATAAGAAATAATTGGCGCCATAATAAAATTTAGGCCTAAAAATCCAATTAAAATAAACATCGTGGTGTTTCCATGATTGATCATATAATAAATAGGATACGATATAGCTACAAAGCATAAAAACAATCCCGCACTCAACATGATATCGGTTAATGTGATGCTTTTTTGAAATAATAGTAGTAATAAACTTACAATCATAATCGATACACATAGATACACAATAGCACCTAAAAAACGAGAAGCAATAATCTCTTTACGTGTATAAGGTAAGGAGTTTAGTAATATGTTAGTTTCAGCACGTTCATCGTAGTATAGCGTATTAAATGGGATAAATATACTTGCTACTATAATGATTAAAATCGCGGGCATGTCTGTTAATGCAAAAACGAGAATAAACGGAATGAAAAAAAGTAGTTGCCACTTCTGTATAATTAAATCCCTTCTAATTAAATTAATCATTTTGTACTCCTCCTTTTACATAATACATAATCGCCTCTAATGATGCTGGTTCGACAACGACTGAATCTCCAAATATTTCTCTTACCACTGCTTCATCCTCTGTTAATGCTTCAAATCCTGACGCATTCGAACGAACATGAATAAACGCTTGCTCCGTATCGGAATCTAATAAATCGACAGAGCCTTTAACTAACTTGTATCGTTCCTCAATTTGGTCCGTTGGATAATGAAAAACCATTTCTCCTTGATGAATAAATGCGACGTAATCGCTAACTCGTTCTAAATCTGATGTAATGTGAGTCGAAAAAAAGATTGTCCTTTCTTCATTTGTCATTAATTCTTGCAACAAATCCATTAATTCACGACGGAATATAGGATCCAATCCTGATGTCGGTTCATCCATAATGATAAGTTCTGGTTCATGGGCTAAAGCGACAGCTAAAGAGGCCTTCATTTGCATTCCTTTTGAAAATCGTTTAAGTGGCCTATTTAAAGGTAGTTCGAAACGTTCTATATATTCGTTAAATACATTATTATTCCAATTATAGTATGCGGGAGATACAATACGCCTAATATCTTTTAAATTTAATCCATCGTAAAAAACATTTGTATCATGGACAAAGCCAATCCGTTGCTTAATTTCTTTTTCCTTCGATTCGTAATTCATACCGAATACTTCTATCTCCCCTTGATCCGGCTTTAATAAATTCATCATTAACTTGATCGTCGTCGATTTCCCCGCACCGTTAGCACCGATAAACCCTGTAATAAATCCCTTCCTTACTTGTAAATCAATATTATTTAATGTAAAACCTTTAAAACGTTTTGAAACACCTTCCATCGTAACAACATGTTCCATCCTCATCACTCCTCATATAAAATTGTCAATAGCTCTTTTAGTTCGGCTAAAGATAAATCAATTTCTTTACTATTTTTAATCACTGCGCTTAGTTGCTCTTCAATAGCTCGTAGTTTCTTTTCTTTAATTAATTCTAAATTTTGCTCAGCGACGAACGAGCCTTTTCCTACAATTGAATAAATTAGCCCTTCATTTTCTAACTCTTCATAAGCCCGTTTTGTAGTGATTACACTAACTTGTAAATCCTTTGCTAACTTTCGAATCGAAGGTAGCGCTTCCCCTTCTTTCAGATCCCCTGATAAGATAAGTGATCGTATTTGAATTCTAATTTGTTCATAAATAGGTTCTTTTGAATAATTTGAAATAACTATATTCATCGTCGATCCCTCGTTTACGTAAACATTTTTTCAAGGCTCCAAGAGTGTATATACACACTATATACATTATATACAATTAGATTTGTGATTGCAAGACAATGTAAAAAAATAATAAAAAACCTCGATAAGCCTATATAACTATAAGCCTATCGAGGTTAGGAACAAACAATGTCAGTTTAATTTATTTTGATTCAATTTTTGCAAACTTATCTGCATTGCGAACGATATAATCAAAGGCAGATAAGGAAGCTGTAGCTGAAGCACCCATCGAAATTACAATTTGTTTATAAGGCTCGTCCGTACAATCTCCAGCTGCAAATACACCTGGAACGTTTGTAGCTCCTTTTCGGTCGACGATAATTTCGCCGAATTTATTACGTTCGACTGCATCTCCTAACCAGTCAGTGTTCGGAACGAGACCAATTTGAACGAATACACCTTCTAATTCAATGTGGTGTTCTTTTTCTGTTTCACGGTCAATATATTTAATACCGTTAACTGTTTCGTCTCCAGTAATTTCCGTCGTTTGAGCACTTGTAATAATATCGACATTAGGCAATTCCTTTACACGATCTTGTAATACAGAATCCGCTGCAAGGGAATCAGCAAACTCTAATACTGTAACGTGTTCAACGATTCCTGCTAAATCGATTGCAGCCTCAATACCTGAGTTTCCACCACCGATTACAGCAACACGTTTTCCTTCGAATAATGGTCCGTCACAGTGTGGACAGTAAGCTACACCTCTGTTACGGTATTCTTCTTCACCTGGAACGCCTAACTTACGCCAGCTAGCGCCGGTTGCAATTACGACAGATTTACTCTTTAACGTTGCACCATTTTCAAGCTCGATTTCGACGTAGTCGTTCTTCTTAAGACCGACCGCACGCTGAGAGCTCATGACATCAACGTCATAATCTTTAATATGCTCAGATAAATTATCAGCTAACTGACGACCTTCAATTTGTTTTACACTAATGAAGTTCTCTATTGTAGCTGTATCTTGGATTTGTCCGCCAAAACGCTCGGCAACAAGACCAGTACGGATTCCTTTACGCGCTGCATAAATTGCCGCACTTGCACCCCCTGGTCCACCGCCAACAACGAGTACATCGAACGGATCTTTCGCATTTAACTCGTCAGCATCTGGGCCTGCTCCAAGCTTAGCTAAAATTTCCTCCGCTGTAATACGACCGCCACTGAACTCTTCACCATTTAAGTAGACTGTCGGAACAGCTAAAATATTTTTACTTTCAACTTCCTGTTTGAATACAGCACCATCAATCATCGTGTGTGTAATATTGTCATTTAGGACAGCCATAGCGTTCAAGGTTTGAACAACTTCTGGACATACTTGACAAGATAAGCTTACGTATGTTTCAAAGTTTAATGGCCCTTCTAATTCTCTCACTTGCTCAACGATTTCCTCATCCATACGTGGCGCACGCCCACCGACTTGTAATAGTGCAAGGACGAGGGAAGTAAATTCGTGACCAAGTGGAACACCGGCGAATACGACGCCAGTGTCCTCACCCGGACGATTTACGCTAAAGCTAGGAGTTCTTTCTAAAACTGTATGCTCAATTACAATTTTAGAAGAGAGCTCTGCTAGTTCGTTAGCAAGTTTTACAATATCACTCGATGCTTGATCTGATTCTGTACTTAGCTTCAAAACGACTTCGTTTTCTAGCATTTCTAAGTATTGCGCAAGTTGCGCTCTCATATCAGCATCTAGTATCATTTATGCTCGCTCTCCTTAAATTTTACCTACTAGGTCAAGGCTTGGCTTTAATGTTTCGCCGCCCTCTTCCCACTTAGCTGGGCAAACTTCACCTGGGTTGTTACGTACATACTGAGCAGCTTTGATCTTGTTTACTAATGTGCTTGCGTCACGACCAATTCCATCAGCGTTAATTTCTGCTGCTTGTACAACACCGTCTGGATCAACGATGAATGTTCCACGCTGTGCAAGGCCTGTCTCTTCATCTAATACATCAAAGATGCGTGAAATTTTCTGTGATGGGTCACCAATCATAATGTACTCTAACTTGCTAATTGCGTCAGAGTGATCGTGCCATGCTTTATGAGTAAAGTGCGTATCTGTTGAAACAGAGTAAACTTCTACTCCTAGCTCTTTCAACTCAGCATAGTGATTTTGAACGTCTTCTAACTCAGTTGGACATACGAATGTAAAGTCCGCTGGATAGAATACTACGACGCTCCACTTTCCTTTTAAATCTTCGTTTGAAACTTCGATGAACTCACCTGTACCTGCATGGTAAGCTTCTGCCTTAAATTCTTCAATCTGTTTACCGATTAATGACATTTAATATTTCCTCCCTATGTTGATATTGTTTATTATTTTATTTACAGAATTAATATTGTTAGTATCCTTCACAGTAACTACTTTATTCATGTGATTTTACTCACATTTTCTTTCGACATTGTTTGTCGAAAGATTTTTTCTCAAGCGAAGGAGCTAACAATAATAATTCTAATCTAGTACTCATTATTATATACCGTAGTTTTTTTGTCAAGAGATAAGGTATAACACTATATTCCGCTAAAGTTAACTATAGTTTTAGACCTTTTTCTACAAATTTAGTTATTACTATACGGGGATTGTACTCAAGTTGTCGATAAGTTATTTCTCAACTGTTTGAAATACATTATCATCAATTGTGAAAAAAATCACAATGCAATTTAAAATGTTTCCTTCTATATATTTTAAATAGTTTTATTAATGTTTCATAATAACAATAACAAAGGATCGTATAACTATATTTTATCAATGACAAAAGTTAAGTAGTTCACTTAATTGTCATTGTTTCACATTACTTTGAAGCTTTAAAGAAATTTGAATCGTTGCAAAAGTTGATGATGGGGAATATTGAAAAGGATAAAACGAGATATTCATAAAATTAAAAGTAACTATAATGAAAAATGTGGTAAATTTAATCTTTATTATACTAATATCATAAATGAAACAGTATATCCTTTCAACTATAGTTAAAGGAGATTCTGTGACAAAATGAGCAAATGAAAGAACCGTTTAGTTAAATCGTACACAGTTCCTTATTTTATGTCTACATAAGGAACTAGTATTTGATTTAATTCTTGCATTTAAAACACTACTTTGGATCTTTTGCTATGTTACTTAGATGGCGATTTGAAAAATCTTCTACCCGGGTTTGTTTAGACGTAAAACATTAAACTTATTCACCGTGGTTAGATTAAGCAGGCTATCTATCGAAACTAACTTGGTAAGACCTTTTCTGAGTAAATTTGCACTGGCATTCGGCTCGACTTTCGTAGAACGACTCTTTTAAGTATGTAGATAGGCAAGATCTTCAGTTTGGTCGGCAAAATATTTTACTGAGTAAATCTACATCCAAAAGTGTTTCATCTTACTCAGTGGACTTCCCTGCTGAGTAAGTGTATAAGCTAAAGTTTCGTAACTTATCCAGCATATTACTTCACAAAGTAAATCTACGTACTAAAGCATTCCAACGTACTCAACAAAATACTTTAGTAAGTAAGTCTGCCCGTAAAAACGCTTCATCGGGTAAGTTAATGAGAAATGGCATCCAATCTTACTCAATGATGCACGCCAGCATGTAAGTTAATCAAAAATAGCGTCTCATCTTACTCAGTGGAAGCCTCTACTGGGTAAGTGTAGCAAAAAAAGCGCCCTAGCTTACACACTGGAAGCCTCTACTGGGTAAGTTTATGCCTCTAAGCGTCTCATCATACTCACTGGAGCGCGCCACCAGGAAAGTTCATAACAAATGATACTTCATCCTACTTGCGGAAAGCCTCTACCGAGTATGTTTGCAATGCTTTTCGTTTACACTTACCTAGTAGGGCCCTCCGTTGAGTAAGTATATACCCCTAAGTATTCCAACTTACTCATTGGAGTGTAGCGACGAGTACGTTAATGAGTAATAACACTCCATCTTACTCAAAGGAGGCGTGCGATCATGAAAATAGACACCACTAACAAGCTAAACTTCCCTAGCAGAAGGTTACACTGAGTAAGATGTTAACACCTTCTAACAAAACTTTCCTAGCGCGGAGAGATATGAGGTAAGTTTCCAATAAAATTTTATTAAAACCTCTGTAAAATGAAGACGGATTTGCGATTATGTCGTTGAACTTATGACAATATATTCTCAAAATAAATATAAAAGAGCTTCTGAACAAAATAAAATGGACTGAGCTTCTACATTATATTGAAACTCAGTCCAACCATTTATTTAAAGATGACCTTGTCCTAGTCGCTCTTAAATGTTTTCATTTTTCACTTTAAATGTAGCATCCTTTCCAACAGCTAAATTATTTCTTTTTCATAAATATATTACTACGAACTCTGAATAAAGGAAGCTCTGTTTTTTTCTGCGATTTGATAGATAGACAAATGCTCATCTATAATTGATACTAATACCTTGCGATTAGTCGGAGATAATTGTAAGTTCCAGCTCCACAAGCCATTTATATACTCCTATATACATTTGTTAAAATTCCTTTGTACAGATTTGTGAATAAAACTGACTTCTCTCTTTTAATAGAGTAATAAACACGTATATAATTTTTTATAATAATGACGGAACTAGCTAAAAATGATATTTTTGTGATATAAAAGAGAAAAGTAATTGTTTTTGTTGACAAAAACCAAAAATTTTTATATAGTTATAAATGTCAGTTGAAAGGCAGTAAACCTACGGGCTGTTAGTTCAGCGGGAGAACGCTTCGTTGACATCGAAGAGGTCACTGGTTCGATCCCAGTACAGCCCATCAATCAGAAAGCGAGACTGGGACGGAGCCCAGCAAGTAAAATAACGGTGTTCGGTTAAACTGAGCACCGTTATTTTTTATGCCTGTTTTAAGGAAGTAGTTTTTATGCATCTAAGGTCAGTTGATGCATTTAAAATATTTTAAATCTTGTACCACCTTACCAATCTGGATATGTTTTTATAAAAAACACGTTAACTTTTCTAATAGGAACTTCTATTGGTAAGTTAACAGTTATATTCAAATTAACCTACCTAAGAGAGGTCCCCATTAGTACGTGTACATACAAAAGACTTCAGCCTACTCGATGTATCTCTTCACCGAGTAAGTTAAGCAAAAACGGTACTGCTTCTTACACAGTGGAAGCCTCTACTGAGTAAGTTTGCAGTAGTTTTCGTTTACACTTACCTAGTAGAACATTCTATTGAGTAAGTATAGACGCCTAAGCACTTCAGCTTACCCAGTAGAGTACGCCATCGAGTAAGTTAATGAGAAATAGCATTCAATCTTACTCACTGGAGCGCGCCACCGGGCAAGTTAAGCAAAAACGGGACTCCAGCCTACACAGCGGAAGCCTCTACTGAGTAAGTTTGCAGTAGTTTTCGTTTACACTTACCTAGTGGGACACTCTATTGAGTAAGTATATGCACTTAAGCGTCCAAACTTACTCATTGGAGCTTTTCAGCGAGTAAGTTAATAAAAAATAACATCCACTCTTACTCACTGGAGCGCGCCAACAGGTAAGTATACAGTCAAAAGTGTTCTTACTTACACAGTAAGGTGCTCTACCGAGTAAGCATACAATCAAAAGCGTTCATACTTACACAATAGAGCGCTCCACCGGGTAAATTAACCAGAAACAGCACTCTATCTTACTCAGCGGAAACCCAAGCCAGGTAAGGAATAAACAACACATTCAAAACTTCCCTATTCCCGGGGAAATATTAGATATATTCCTCATAAAACTCTCCTAGCTCCGAGAGTATATTAGATAGGTTCTCCTTAAAACTTTCCCAGCTCCAAGAATATATATTAAGTAGGTTTTTCAAAATTTTCCCGACGCGAAAATACTTTAGTAAGCTTTCAGTCCAATTTAGCAGGCACATGAAGAGTGTACTACGTATATAAGGGTAAACTTAAGGAAGTATGTCGCCAAAACAAACAGAAAAAAATCTCTGAATAAAATAAGGATGGACTGATTTCCTACGTCATAAAAAATTTCAGTCCATCCTATTCGGTTAAGCTAGTTTTGAATTGGTCTCTTTTTTACTTCTTGATTAAATTCGGCTTTAAATATAAATCAAATTTAAGTAGATGCTCTTCTGTTTCATATAAATGTGCCACAAGATCTCCTATCTCTTTGTGGTCATTTATTTCTTCAGATTCTGTTACTATTTCCAAAAACCTTTCCGAAAACGTGCCTTTGAATAATTCATCTAAATTTATATCGAGTAGTCTCGCTACTTTTGAAGCGCCTAATATATAGGCTAATATCCATTCATTTAGTTCTTTATCTGGCTCGTTTGCAACATTTTCCGAGGTCCTCTTTTTAGAAATAACTTCTACAAAAAACGGCCGTTCTAATTCTTCGTCGAAATATAAGAACGTAGCGTAACCCGGAGACACCTCCATGTAAACGCCTACATTTAAAGCCTTATCTTTATAAAGGAGCATTTCTTCATTAAAATTACCACTTTTCGATATCGAATCATAACGTTCCCTAATTTCATCAAACGTATAGTCGAAAGTGCTTCTTGATTCCGCCTTAAAACGTTGCAGTTCTTTTTGAACCCGCTTCTTTTCATCATTCGTTAAATTTTCAATTTCATTTTTTGTCTTTTCAATCAGCTCATCTAACTTCTCTGTAAACTTGCGATTGTCGTTATGTATCGCTGAAAGTTCTTCTAATCGATTAAGCAATGTCATTTTCGATTCAATTCGCTCATTACTACGTTCTACGAGTTGATCTAAGAAGTTCACTAATTCTTTTGATGACTTGCGATCTACATATATTTTTGCGCCGTTTGATAAATTAGTCACTTCCTCGTTATATAGCTCTATTGCAGCATCAAGCTTAAACTTTTCTAGTTCTTCATAAAACTGTTCCAAAAAAGGATACTCATCACTCTGACAAGCAACTAAAACTATAAGTAAAAAAATAAAGATAAAACGTTTCACTTTAATCGTATTACCCCCTTTAATTGTAAAATATACAATTTATTATAGTATACCGTAATTCTAAATAGATTGTCTTTATTTATTACAAAAAAGGGGGTAACAGACTTCTACATAGTAATAAAATAATTAATTTCAAATTGGTTACCATTTATTGTGCTGTTGTAATAAACACTTTAAGCCTCACCTAAATATTTTAAAATTTCGCTTGATGCATTTTTAGCTTGTTCAATACAATCAGGAATTCCAACACCTTGATAAGAGCTACCTGCTACAAAAATTCCAGGTAGTTCCTTTTCAAGAGACTGCTTCAAGGACGAGAGACGTCTTTTGTGACCCACTGTATATTGAGGCATCAAATGTGTATAACGAGTTACATAATGAAATAAAGGTTCACTCTGAATAGGTAGGACTTTTTTTAGATCTGTCATTACTTTTTCAATAATTTCTTCATCAGATAAAAAAACAATACCTTGCTCGGTCGGCTTTCCAACATACGCTCTAAGAAGCACATAATCTGCAGGTGTCGTATGGGGCCATTTCTCC
>Ga0079226_10000567_pt1 | contig 26303 bp, 25 predicted proteins | sample Poulit2014_FD_76345 | JGI IMG/M metagenome (GOLD analysis project Ga0079226, IMG submission 76345) | Agricultural soil microbial communities from Georgia to study Nitrogen management - Poultry litter 2014 | ecosystem: Environmental > Terrestrial > Soil > Agricultural land | place: USA: Georgia...
CGGTGACCAACACCGTCGCGAACACGGTGGTCGCTACCGCGACGGTTTCAGCACCGTGAAACCACTGTAGTAGTCACCTCGTCCTGCCGACTTACCACTCACCGGGTGAGCGCGACGAACACGCTCGGAGCCGGCTGCCGGCGACTGGCACGACGAGCATGTGAAATCACGTTTTCGCTGGTGACCACACATTCGCCAACGTACCGGAGTCGCCGCCCCATTCCGCAGGTGCATCCTGTCCGCTCAGCGCGAACATCCCGCCGCAGGCCCAGAAATCCCATCGTTCGGTGACATGCGACACATGACGAGTCCGACGGGAGGACGTTTTCACGCCGATGCCTTCGTCCCGCTGCCGGATTGCCCACTACCCGACTTGCCACCGCCCGACTTGCTGCCGGAGGACTTGCCGCCAGAGGACTTCTTCTTCGGGGGCGGTCCCTTGGCCCGCTTCTCGCCCAGCAGTTCGGCGGCACGTTCGTCGGTGATCTCCTCGGCGTTGTCGCCCTTACGCAACGAGGCGTTGTATTCACCGTCTGTGACATACGGGCCGAAGCGACCGTCCTTGACAATCATCGGCTTCCCCGACGCCGGGTCGTTGCCCAGTTCCTTCAACGGCGGCTTCGGCGCGGCCTGCCGACCCCGACGCTTCGGTTGGGCATACAGCTTGAGTGCCTCGTCAAGGGTGATGTTGAAGATCTGTTCCTCGGTTTCCAGCGACCGCGAGTCGGTGCCGCGCTTCAGATACGGACCGTACCGCCCGTTCTGCGCCGTGATCTCCTCACCGCTGTCCGGGTCGGTCCCGACCACCCGAGGTTGGGACAACAACAGCAACCCGTCGTCGAGCGTCATCTCCGAAATGGTCATTGACTTGAACAGCGAGGCAGTGCGCGGTTTGGGCTTTTTCGCCTTACTGTTCTTCTTGGCCCCACCCGAGCCCGCGGTTTCCGCCGTATCCGGCAGGATCTCGGTGACGTACGGACCGAACCTGCCCTCTTTCGCGACGATCTCGTGCCCCGTTTCCGGGTCCGTCCCCAGTGAACGCCCCTCCTGGGGGGTCGCGAACAATTTCTCGGCGATCTCCAGGGTGAGCTCGTCCGGCGGCAGGTCGTCCGGCAGGTTCGCCCGTTGCGGTGACTGCGTCCCGTCCTCGGACTGCTCGGTCAGTTCCCGTTCCAGATACGGCCCGTACCTACCGACACGGGCAACAACCTTACGGCCCTGCTCGTCGTCGAACAGCGGAATCGAGTTGATCTCACGGGCGTCAATGTCCTCGACACCGCTGCCGACGAGTTTCTTCAACCCACCGACACGACCCACCGACCCACTCACCCCGAGGTCACCACCGAAGTAGAACCGCGAGAGCCACTCGGTCCGGTCCTCGTCGCCGGAGGCGATACGATCCAGTTCGTCCTCCATCGCAGCGGTGAAGTGAAAGTCCACCAACCGCTCGAAGTGCTGTTCAAGCAACCCGACCACCGAGAACGCGACCCAGGAAGGCACGAGTGCCGACCCCTTACGCCACACGTAGCCGCGCTCCTGGATCGTGCCGATGATCGAGGCATACGTCGAGGGCCTGCCGATCCCGAGTTCCTCAAGCTTGTTGACCAGGCTGGGCTCGGTGCACCGGGCGGGTGGTGACGTGCTGTGCGAATCGGGGCTGAGTTCGTCGGCTGTCACCGCCTGCTGCTCGGCCAACCGCGGCAACCTGCGTTGTTTGTCGTCGGTCTCGCCGCCCATCTCGGCATCAACCGATTCCACATAGGCTTTCAGGAATCCGGGGAAGGTAATCGTCCGCCCGGAGGCAGCGAAGGTACACTCCTCGGCGGATCCCGCCGTCCCGACAAGCCGCACCGACATCGTGGTGCCCTTCGCGTCGGCCATCTGTGAGGCGATGGTGCGCTGCCACACGAGCTCGTAGAGCTTGAACTCGTCGGCCTCCAACTCTCCTGCCACCTGCCCCGGGGTGCTGAACACTTCGCCCGCCGGGCGAATCGCCTCGTGCGCCTCCTGCGAGTTCTTCACCTTGCGGTCGTACTGCCGCGGTGAACCGGCAACGTAGTCCGATCCGTAGAGCTCGATGGCCTGGTTCCGCGCAGCCGTGATCGCAGTTTGCGAGAGAGTGGTGGAGTCGGTGCGCATGTAGGTGATGTAGCCGTTCTCGTACAGCCGTTGCGCGATCCGCATCGTACGGTCCGAGGAGAACCGCAACTTACGTCCCGCCTCCTGCTGCAGGGTGGACGTCATGAACGGCGCGTAGGGCTTACGCGTGTAGGGCTTCTCCTCGACGCTGGCCACCCGGAACTCGCTGTCGCCGAGCGACTGCGTCAGCCGGGTCGCCTCGTTCTCGTCGAGCACCCGCACACCCGAGGCACCCTCCTTGAGCTCGCCGTCCGGGCCGAAATCGCGGCCGGTCGCGAGTCGCTCACCGTCCACCGAGACCAGTCGAGCAGCGAATGTCCGGGGCTCGGCTTCGGCGCCGGCATCCATGGTTGCGGAAATGTCCCAGTACGACGCCGAGGTGAACCGCATCCGCTCCCGCTCCCGCTGCACCACAATACGCGTGGCCACGGACTGGACACGGCCCGCCGAGAGTTTCGGCATGACCTTCTTCCACAACACGGGTGAGACTTCGTAACCGTAGAGCCGGTCGACGATCCGTCGAGTCTCCTGAGCGTCGACCAGGTCGTTGTCCAGCTCGCGGGTGTCCTGCGCGGCCTCCTGGATCGCGTGTTTGGTGACCTCGTGGAACACCATCCGACGGACGGGAACCTTCGGCTGCAGCGCCTCCATCAGGTGCCAGGCGATCGCTTCACCCTCGCGATCAGGGTCAGTGGCGAGATACAACTCGTCGACATCGGCAAGCAGGTTCTTGAGCTCGGTGACCGTCGACTTCTTGTCGGAACTCACGACGTAGAGCGGCGCGAAGTCGTTGTCCACATCGACCCCGAGACGCGCCCACGGTTCGCCCTTGTACTTGCTGGGCACATCGGAAGCACCTCGCGGCAGGTCCCGGATGTGACCACGTGACGACTCGACCACGTAGTTGTCGCCGAGATACGGCGCGATCTTACGCGCTTTCGTCGGTGACTCGACGATCACCAGCCGCTTCGGCTGGCCACCGTTACCCGACCCGGGGCGCTGTGCCGCACCCTTCTTGCTGCCTGTCGATCCCGCCACGCTGTCCTGCTCTCCGCTTCAAGTCTGTCACCACGTTCACCGGCTGTGTACACGCATTTCACTACCCTGCGGACGTATCGGGCAGTGTCAGCCATCGGCCCGGTCAACACAACACGGCGCGGCCGGTATCGGCACGCGCCATCAGTGCGGGCGCTGTCACACCACACCTAGCACGACAATCGCCACTCAGCCCACCCGGGATACGATATGAGCCCCTGGCCAGGAGTTTCGCGCGGCGTCTCGTGGTTCACCGAGCATCTCGGCGAACGCCGTGAGACGCTTCCTACCGCTGATCCGCACCGCGGGCCCGCCTCCCCGCGGCCCCACGATCCTTCCCGGAAGCCCCACCTGGGTGAACGCGGTGAGCAACGGCCGGTGGGTGTCCGGAGCCCGACGGTCGAGCGGCAACAGGTACCCACCCTCGGTGGGACGGCCACACGTCACCACCCACAACCGCAGCATACGGCTCGCCAACCGGAAGTCGGCCGGTAACGCCTTCATCGCGCCACGGCTGAACTGCCGCGCCAGTTCCAGCAGATCATCGCGGAACGGTGTACGGACCAAGCGATGATCACTCTCGGAGGTGCCCACCCCGCTGACCTCGGCGGGCACACCGCGGCACTCGAACTCCTCGGCCAGCACGTCGGCACGCCATGGCTGCGCGACCACCACGGACAGCCGCACGGCGGCGTCACCGGATCGAGCGAGCTGTCCCGGACCGCACAGCACACCGGCCAGGTCCGCCAGCCCGGGGCGGGTGGTCCCGGCCGAGAAGAACGACATCTGTTCCATGGCGCGCCAGCATAGAACATCCGTTCGACACCGGATGGTCCTGGCTACTCGGTGGGCACGGCACCGGAGGTCTCACCGAGGTCACCGAGTTGCCGACACTCGGATGCCTGCTGGGTCGCTGTGGCGAGGTCGGTTCCGTCCAGGCGCTGCAGTGGCCCGTCGATGTTCTCAAGCGACGACAGCACCGAGTCGAGTTCTTCCGTCACGTCGACAACCGCCTGTTTGTCGTCCGGTGCTGCCGCCTCGAGGGTGTCGCCGATGTCGGTGAGTTTCTCCCGGACCGGCTCGAACGTGTCGATCAGATCCTGTTTCGCCTTGTCCCCCGCGGATCGTGGCGCAGGTGGGAGGTCACGCAGCCCGGAGAGGAAAGACCCGAGTGTCCCCTCGAATTTGTCGATGATCTTGCCGAACGCCTGCTGCGCTCCGGCGATATCGCCGGTCTCCACCTCGGGTGGGTTCACCTCTGCCAGCTGTGCCAGCTTACCCAGCTCGGCACAGAACCCGCCCATCCAGGTCACGACCTCGGAGTCCGCACTGGGCGATCCGTGTTGCGTCGGAGAGGTGGGAGAGTACGACGGTGGTTGCGCCTGGCGCATGGACCGCGTCAGCTCGGGGGAGATCTCGTTATCGGAGCGCGCGCACCCGGCCAGCAGGAGAACAACGACTGTGATCACAACACCGAGCGGACGAAGGTGACGAGTGCTCCGCCACATGTGGCCCCCTGGGACATTTCCGCGGTCGATCAACGGCTTGGCTACCGCGAACCGTACGCGAAGCGTTGTTTCCCGCCTGTGATGCGGCCCCGGCACTCGACCGGGCCGGGGCCGCATCGCTGGGCCTGCGACGCGCCGCTCAGGCGTTCGCGCGGGCCGCGTCCTCCTGTGACGCCGTCAGCGCCGTGCTGCGCCGCTTCGAGATCAGAATCGCCACCACGATGATCGCCACCGAGACGACCGCAATCAGGATCCGCGCGAGCGGTGCGGCGTCCGGGCCCACACTCAGCTGCACCACGGCCGGTGCGATCAGCAGCGAAACCAGGTTCATCACCTTGATCAACGGGTTGATCGCGGGGCCGGCGGTGTCCTTGAACGGATCACCGACAGTGTCACCGATCACCGTCGCCTCGTGAGCCTCGGAGCCCTTACCGCCGTGGTAGCCGTCCTCGACCACCTTCTTGGCGTTGTCCCAGGCGCCGCCGGAGTTCGCGAGGAACACAGCCATCAGCGTGCCGGCCGCGATGGCACCACCGAGATACCCGGCCAGCGCGCCTGTTCCGAGACCGAAACCGACCGCGATGGGAGCGAACACCGCCAGCAACCCGGGGGTTGCCAACTCCCGCAGGGAGCCCTTCGTCGCCAGGTCCACGACCCTGCCGTACTCCGGCCGCGTGGTGCCTTCCAGGATCCCCGCGATCTCGCGGAACTGCCTGCGCACCTCGTACACCACGGCCCCGGCCGCGCGGGAGACCGCGTTGATCGCCAATCCGGAGAACAGGAACACCACGGCCGCGCCGATGATGACGCCGACCAACGTGTTCGGACTGATGATCGCGTCGACGAGCAGGTCCGTGGCACCACCGGTCGCGCCACCCATCTCCGCGAGAACCTCGTCGATCGACTCCGAGTACGAGCCGAACAGGGCTGTCGCGGCCAGCACCGCGGTGGCAATGGCGATGCCCTTGGTGATCGCCTTGGTGGTGTTGCCGACCGCGTCCAGCTCCGTCAGGATCTGCACGCCCTCGCCTTCCTCGAGGTCACCGGACATCTCCGCGATACCCTGCGCGTTGTCCGAGACCGGGCCGAACGTGTCCATCGCGACGATCACGCCGACCGTGGTGAGCAGGCCGGTACCCGCCAACGCGACGGCGAACAACGCCACCCCACCACCGAGCAGGTAGGCGCCGAACACCGCAGCCCCGATGATCAGGGCGGTGTAGACGGCCGACTCGAAACCCACCGAGATCCCGGAGAGGATCACCGTGGCCGAGCCGGTCTCGGAACTCTTGCCCACATCGAGCACCGGCCGATGCTCGGTCCCTGTGAAGTAACCCGTCAGCCACAGAATGAACCCAGCAAGGACGATTCCGATGATCACCGCCACGGTCGCGACCACCCGCGGGTCACCCGCCTGCCCGCCGAATTCGGCGGGCAGGAACACGAAGGCGGCGATCGTGCACAACACCGCCGAGATCACCGCAGAGATATAGAACGACCGGTTGATGGTCACCAAGCCGCTCTCCCCAGTCCTCGCCCTGGTGATGTACACGCCGATCACCGCGGTGACCACCCCCACCGCGGGCACGATCAGCGGGAAGACCAGTCCGAATCCGCTGGCTCCGAACGCGGCGCTGCCCAGGATCAGCGCTGCAACCAGGGTGACGGCATACGACTCGAACAGGTCGGCCGCCATGCCCGCACAGTCGCCGACGTTGTCGCCGACGTTGTCCGCGATCGTCGCGGCGTTACGGGGGTCGTCCTCCGGGATGTTCTGTTCGATCTTGCCGACAAGATCGGCACCGACGTCAGCGGCCTTGGTGAAGATTCCGCCGCCGACACGCATGAACATGGCGATCAGCGCGGCACCGAACCCGAAGCCTTCCAACACCTTCGGCGCCCCGCCCGCGTAGACCAGCACCACCAGTGCGGCACCGAACAGGCCCAACCCGACGGTGAACATGCCGACAACACCACCGGTGCGGAACGCGACGCGCATGGCCCGTTCCCGACCGCCTGCCTCACGTGCCGCCGCGGCGACCCGGAGATTGGCACGAGTGGCCAACCACATGCCGAGATAGCCGACGCCGAAGGAGAACACGGCACCCACCAGGAAGAACACCGATCTGCCGATCTTCTCTCCCCAACTGTCCGCCGGTAGTACGAACAACAGCGCGAACACGAGCACACCGAATACGGCGAGCGTATTGCGCTGACGGTTCAGATAGGCGGCCGCGCCCTCCTGGACGGCCTTGGCGATGTCCTGCATTCGCTCGGTGCCCTGGCCGGTGGCCAGCACCTCTCTGAGCAGCAGGTACCCGATAACCAGTGCGGCCAGCGCGATCACGGCGACCACGCCGACGATGGCGTAGTCACCCCCGGAGAGCTGCGCCGTGTCGGCGCTCTCCGCGAGGAAATGCCGGGACATGCATCCTCCTGCAACGTTGCCTCTCGTCAGCGCCGCCTCACGCGCTGCCGACTCGCGGCACCACAGTGAGACAACACTGACATGCGATGTGGACCACATATGGTGTGGATGACGAGATTCTATTGGTAGGGAAGCGGGCGGCGACAAGGCGCTCTCGGTGTGACACTTGACGTGGTTTCGTGATTCCGATCACTGAATCGATTCCCACTCCCGATCACACGGGACATCGCACGCCGGGCGCGCCAGGGATGGTCACCACTCTTCGTGCCAGACTCGGGCATGTGAGCAAGACCGATCGGCACGATCGGGCGCAGCGCCTGCTGCGTCGGGTGCGGGCCGGGCTGTCCGCCGGGGAAGACCCCGTGACGCACGTCGAAACGCTTCCACCGCGCGCGGAGCGCACCGTCGACTGGCCACAATGGGCGCCCGAAGACGTGGTCGCGGCCCTGACGCGGCAGGGGGTCAGCGTCCCGTGGCAACACCAGAGGCGCACCGCCGAAACAGCGTGGGCGGGCAGGAACGTCATCGTCGCCACCGGCACGGCATCCGGCAAATCGCTGGCCTATCAATTACCGGTGCTGTCGTCGCTGCGTACCAACAACCATGCCACCGCGCTCTACCTGGCACCGACCAAGGCGCTCGGCGCGGACCAGCTGGGCACGGTCACCGACCTGGACCTGCCCGGGATCCGAGCCGCTCGTTACGACGGCGACACTCCCCCGGCCGAACGCGACTGGGCACGAGCCCACAGCCGCTGGCTGTTCACGAACCCCGACATGCTCCACCGCGGGATCCTGCCGAACCACACGCGTTGGGCAGGCTTCCTCCGCGGACTGCGGTATGTCGTCCTCGACGAGTGTCACAGTTACCGCGGCCTGTTCGGCTCCCACGTCGCCATGGCGCTGCGCAGGCTACGCCGGATCGCCCGCCACTACGGAGCCGAGCCGGTTTTCCTGCTCGCCTCCGCGACCATGGCGGAACCCGCCGAATTCGCGGCAGAATTGTGCGGTGGACCGTGCGAGCCGGTCACCGACGACACCTCGCCACGTGGGGCCCGCACCATCGCACTGTGGGAGCCACCGCTGCGCTCGGACGCCGGAGCGGAGAACGGCGCACCGGTGCGCCGTTCCGCAGGCGCGGAGTCGGCGCGGGTGTTGACGGAACTCGTCATCGAGGGGGCGCGGGCGTTGGTGTTCGTGAGTTCACGACAAAGTGCCGAAATCACCGCTCTCACCACTCAACGGTCCCTGGCCGAGGTGGATCCGGAGCTGGCCGGCAGGGTCGCGGCGTACCGCAGCGGGTTGCTCCCGGAAGAACGCCGTCAGCTGGAAACCGCACTCACATCCGGGGACCTACTGGGTGTCGCGAGCACCAGCGCACTGGAACTCGGAGTGGACATCGTCGGCCTCGATGCGGTGGTGATCGCAGGATACCCGGGCACATTGGCGTCCTTCTGGCAGCGGGCGGGACGCGCCGGGCGCGCTGCTGACGAAGCGCTGGTGGTGTTCGTCGCCAGGGAGGACCCGCTGGACACCTACCTCGCCCACCACCCGAGAGCCATGCTGCACCACGCGGTCGAGGCGACAGTGATTGACGCGGCCAATCGCTACGTGCTCACCGAACAACTCACCTGCGCCGCTGCCGAGCTGCCGATCACCGCGGGGGAACTCTCCGAGCTCGGCGGCATGGCCGCCCAGGAGGTGCTCGACGAGCACGCGGCGAACAGAACACTGCGCCGTCGACACAGTGGCTGGTACTGGACGTCTCGGGCATCCCCACACGGCCGGGTGGACATCCGGGGTTCCGGCGGGGACCAGATCGCGATCGTGGAGGCTGACACCGCACGGATGCTCGGTACCGTCGACGCCGCGGCCGCCTGTTCCACGATCCACCCCGGCGCGGTGTATCTGCACCAGGGATCGTCGTACGTGATCGACGAACTCGACCTGGACGAGGCGCTGGCACTGGCACACGCGGAGACTCCGGAGTGGACCACCTCGCCGCGGGAGGTCACCGACATCACCATCCACAGGGTGTTGCGGCAGCACGACCACGGCATCGTGAGGGTCTGCCTCGGTGATGTGGCCACCACTTCGCGAGTTGTCGGTTACCTGCGCAAGCGCCCCTCGGGCGAAGTCATCGACCAGTGCGCGCTCGACCTACCGGAACAGGTACTGCACACCAGGGCGGTGTGGTACACGATCTCCAACGAGGTGCTGGAGCGGATCAGCAGGTCGCCGGAAGGGGCCGGACTGGATCCGGCACGCCTTCCCGGCGCCCTGCACGCGGCCGAGCATGCCGCGATCGGCCTGCTACCGTTGTTCGCAACCTGTGACCGGTGGGATATCGGCGGGGTATCCACTACGGTGCACACGGACACCGGGGAGGCAACAGTGTTCGTGCACGACGGCTATCCCGGGGGCGCGGGATATGCCGATCGAGGATACTCCGCGATCACACCATGGTTGGCCGCTACAAGGGAGGCGATCGTCTCCTGCGAATGCTCGGCCGGATGCCCGTCCTGTGTTCAGTCACCCAAATGCGGGAACGGTAACGAACCACTGGACAAGGCGGGCGCGGTAACGATCCTCGACACCGTACTCGGGGCAGTGGAAACTCACGGTACCGACGACAGTTACCGGATGGATCAGGGGTCACCTCAGGCCGCAGACGATTCTGTCCCGCCGAGATCCTGAACCGGCGCGGCTTCGGCGTTGCCCAACGCGCGGATCAATACGTTGTGGACCAATTCGTGCGACGGTAAGCGCCATTGCCACGCGGTGGGTTTCACTCGCCAGTGCACGACACCGTTCGTGACCGGCGTTGGTGGCAACGGAATCCAGCTTCCCACACTGTGCCAGGAAACGTCGCCGCGCCCGGCGAGTTCTGCTGGCAGACAGTCGGCGACCCTGGTGAGGAACAACCATTGCCGGTCCGGTAGTGCGATGATCGGGACCGGCCTGCTGACCTGTCGGAGGAGGCTCGCTGCGCGTTTACCGAGGTTCGCCCCGACCTCGAGTGCATCGACGACCGTTCCGGTGGACACCAGCAGACTGTACGGATGTTCCGCCCACATCGCGGCAACCCTGTTCGGATTGGCGCTGGATTGGTCACTCCAGTACTGCCGCACCGGGGCCGGTCGGGCCCACTGCTGAGCCCTGTCATCCGGCGGCGAATCGTCGACGCGGGTACCGGGCACCACCGGCCAACCGCGTCCGGCGAATCCGATCGCCTCGGCTCGTAACTCGACGCGGAAGGCACCGCGCATCCGACTCGGCCAAACAGGTTCCGACATTGTTCGTCCCGCCTCCTCTGCGTTCACTCCATATGCCGGTTCGGTCCCGGAAACCAGCGGGCTGCGACACTCCACCCATCACACGGCCCGCTCCACTGGTCACGCTGTGCCGCAATGGCGACACACCTCACTGAACGACAACTTGCACCACATCGAAAGGGGTGCTCGGCAACCGGTCCGTTGGCTGCGACGAACGTTCGCCATTGTGTATCGCCAACGAAGACATCGTCGCGGTTTCTGCCGCTCGTCGCAGCCGACCGGATGCCGTCGACATGCGTCACCCGGTCGCGATCGGTCCCGCTCGGGCTCCAGCCCGAGCGACCCCGAACCAGCTCAATGAGCCGTCCGGGACAATTTCGACGCTGATCAGCGCGTCCCAACCGCTCCACTCACACTGCCGCAATTGACCTCCCATCTCTGTCACCACCGAACTGGCCGCGGCGCATCCTGCCTGCCGGCCGGCACCGATCCGGGCGCTCGCCGCGAGCGCGGCCAGGTCAGCGGCATGCGCGGCCCGGTGTCGCGTCACACTCGCCGTACCCAACAGGAACAATGTTCCACTCAGTGCCAGCAATGCCGATATCGAGATCGCGGCCCAGACAGTGGCGACTCCACCGTCGGCACCACCACACAACAAGCTATTGCGCCGTCGCATCATCGACCTCCACACCGGCCGGTGGTGGCGCGGCACCGGGTTCCAGGACGGCGTAGGCTTCACCATGCAGCTCGATTCCCGGTAACAATCCGCCGATCGGATGCGCCACAACCTCCACCTTCACCCCACCTCCCTCATCATGAAGCACCAACCGTGAATCCTCGGGAGCAATCCGATCGACAATTTCCTGGGCCTGTTGCCACTGTCCTCGCGCAACGCGTCGCGCTGCGGCTCCCGCCGCATCGGTGCAGCGTAGGTGCTCGATTACAGCTGTCAGCCCCGCGAGCACTAAAGCGAACACGACCAACAGGGAACACAGCCCCACGGCAGCTTCGACGGTTACCGAGCCACGGTCAGTCGAACGAGTCCGCATCACCCTGTTCGCCACATCCGCCCGATCGATCAATGTCACAGTGGCGCCGACAATGCCCGTTGAATCAGCGTCTCCAGCCCGGAAAACACCGCATCACCGGTCACTACCGAGTAGAGCACAGCAGCCAGCGCCGCAGCCGCGATCGAGCCAATCGCATATTCCACTGTCGACATTCCACAATCGCCGGCGAGTAGTTTCGGACGGCGTCTCGCTAGCGACAACTCAAACCGCGACTGCGACATCCATGTCGTTGGTAACCGGAACATCGTCAACACCTTTCGTTCCGCTCGGGGAGGATGGTCACTCAAACAGGCTCAACTGGCTCGCCAGTCCGATCACAACTGGAATCACCCCCAGACACAGGAATGCGGGCAGAAAGCACAGTCCGAGCGGCCCGGTCAACAGCACCCCGGCACGTTGGGAACGTGCCCGTGCCCTGTCTCCGGCACTCGCACGAACGCTTTCGGCCAACTCGGCGGCAGCCACTGCCAGCGCGGCCCCCGAGCGGGCGGTGCGACACGCCACTCGTGAGAGTTCCGCAGTGTCATGACATGCGGCGGCGCCTCGCCACGCATCGACCGGATCCGTCCCCAGAGCCAGCCTTTCCGCAGTGCCGAGCAGCACAGTGCGCACGCCCTCGGGTGCAGTATCCGCCGCGGCACGTACGGCGGCCGGAACCGGCATACCCGAACGCAACCCGGCCGCGAGTAGATCCCAGGTCACGGCCAGTTGTAACGAGTCCGCTCCGGCAGAACGACGACCCGTCACGACTCGGTCGACAGCAGCAAGGATGCGTTGGCGCCCCCGCGCCGCAGTACGATTGATGACCGTGGTCCCCGCGGATCCGAGGTGCACGAGCCGTACTCGGCTGCGGTTCGGCCACAGCATGATCGGGCAGGACGCGAGAGCGAGCAGCCACAGGACAGTCGAAATACCACCGGTGATCACACCCGCGCTCCCTTCCGAGTCAGCCGCGAGATCCACAACAGACCAGCTGCCAACAACGCACAGCCCGCACTCAGCAGTAACTGCCCCGTGGGAGTGCCGATCAGCACGCGTGCCGGCTGGGCCCCCAGAACGGTGCCGAGCACCAAGCCCAATCCGGGCAGCAGCGTCAGCAGGATTGCGCTGACACGCACCCCCGCCATACCGGCATGGACCTCGGATGCAAAACGAACGCGACTGGCAACGTCGCGCTGCATTGCCGTCAACACATCGGCCAGCGGCAGGCCGTGACGCTGCGCCAGTTGCCACGCCTGGCCGAGCTGACGGGCAGCATCGCTACCGGCGTGGAGAGGAGGGGCCGCCGCAACCGCAGCAGCCGAACCACCGAGGCGTTGACTCGCGGCAATGGAGCGTAACGCGACACCGGTGGCCGCGTCCGACTCGGCGGCCGCCGTTTCTGCCGCCACCGCAGGGTGGCTACCCGCACGTAGCTCCGTCACCAGGGCACGTATTCCAGCTGCCAGCCACCTTCCGGACTCCAACGACGATCTCACGCGGTGGCGTTCGCTCCACTGTCTCCGCAGCACGAGGCCCAGGAGAAAACAACCGCTTCCACCGGCGGGACCGAGCAGCGAATAACCGACGCACGCCAACAGCATGACCAGCAGCCCCCGCAGGACGCGCGACAATGCAGCAGTGGGTATCCGTCGATACGACTGTGTTGCTCTCGTGCAGGAACGCAACCGCCGTGACACGCCTGTTTCGGGCCATTGGCCGATTCCGGTGCCGGCCAGCACGAGTATCGGAATGAGCATCGTCATCCCCTTCGCTCGGCGAGTAGATCCAGCAGTATGTGGCAATCCGCCGTCCACCGGCCGTCGCGCCACACCGGACGGACAGTCACCTCACCGCGAGCGGGATCGCGCTGTACGACGCCGATTTGTGTGAGTCTGCGAATACCGTCACCATCACGTGTCATGTGCAAGACGAGCTGGACCGCCGCAGCGAGTTGACTGTGCAGTGCCGTACGTGACATACCGCCGAGCGCCGCGAGCGCTTCCAGACGAGCCGGAACATCCTCGGGTGAATTCGCGTGTACTGTCCCGGCACTCCCGTTGTGTCCGGTGTTCAGCGCCGCCATCAGTTCACAAACCTCCCCGCCACGCGCCTCACCGACGACGATCCGATCGGGTCGCATCCGTAGTGCCTGCCGGACCAGCTCACGCAACGTGATCTCGCCCGCGCCTTCGATGTTGGGCGCACGTGCGACGAGCCGCACGTGCTGTGGATGGGGCGGCCGTAACTCCGAGACCTCCTCCACTGTGACGATCCGCTCCTCGTCCGGAACCGCACGCAACATTGCCGCGAGCAACGTGCTCTTGCCACTACCGGTGGCGCCGGACACTACGAAAGCCAACCTGGCCGACACGACTCGACGTAGTATGTCCACCGTGTCCTCATCGGAGCTACCGAGTTCAGTCAGTGTCGCCAAATCGTGCACTGCGGGACGTAGTACCCGTAGCGATAGGCAGGGACCGTCTGCAGCAACGGGTGGAAGGATCGCGTGCAGTCGGATGCTCCCGGCTCCGGACGTATCGGGCAGCCAACTATCCACATAGGGTTGTGAATCATCCAGCCGTCGTCCCGAGTTGAGCGCGAGGCGCTGAGCCAGGCCACGGATGGCCTCCCGATCCGGAAACGCGACCTCACTGCGTCGAAGCCCGCCCGCGCCGTCAACCCATACCTCCTCGGGTGCGGTGACCAACACATCGGTCGTGTCCGGATCGTCGAGCAGCGGCTGCAGCCGTCCCGCACCGGTGAATTCCCGACGCAACTGCCGTACCGCTTGGAGAACATCCGCATGCCCGGCTACTCCCCCTGACTCCGCGCGGACAGCACCGGCAACAGTGGCAGCGTCGATATCCGCGCCGTCAACCGCGAGCCTGTGGCGGACCCTGTCGAGGAGTTCGGTGGTTGTCATACAGCATGCTCCCCGGTCTGCCTCGGCAATTCCGCAAGGGCGGCGTTCGCCACCGTTGCCAGGGAACCTCGCGTCCGCCCCATGTACTCGCCACGCTCGAGCGTGCGAGAGAGGCCCCTCTCGTGTCGTAGTGTCCCCAACAGCGGCAGTTCCAGCGCATCGGCTATGTCAACGTCGTACAAACCGTCGGGTCCGGGCACTCGGCCCACCACACGCAACACATCCCGGTCGGCGTGTTCCTCGAGCCGTTCGACAACGCGGGCAGCAGCTGCACATGCCCGAACCTCACTCGGTACCACCACCAGCACCATGTCTGCCGCACGCGTGGCCACACGTGCGGCAGGGCCGATCGCCCGATCCAGGTCACACACCACGGTCTCACCGGATCGTCTACCGGCCTCGAGCACGGAGCGGACCGCGCCCGACGCAGGACCACCACCACTTCGCCCACACGACAACACCGACAACCGCCCGGTACCGATATCCGCTCCGGGTAACGCAGCGTGCAGATCGGACATCGCGACGCGGCCCGAGTTCACCAGCAAACCGGGCCACCGCAGCCCATCCCGCCGTTCCAGACCGAACAGTAGGTCAATACCACCGCCGAGCGCGTCGCAATCCACGAGCAGGGCCGACGTACCATCCCGCGCAGCTCGGGCGGCAACAGCACCCGCCAGCACCGAGCTGCCGGCGCCGCCGCGGGCGCCGACCACGGCAACCACGGCTCCGTGCTCGTCAGCGTGATCGTCGGCATCGTCGGCCAGCAACGACACCAGCTCGGTCTCGCTGTCCGGCAACACAATCACCCGGCGGATACCGCTGGTGAACGCCCGTTCCCAGATCTCACCGGCCGGGTTGCCATAGCAGACCAGCACCGTTTCACCACGCCGCGGACCGCTCGACTCGTGTGACGTGAGTGCCTCGGTGTCAACCAGCACGATCGGCGCCGATGTCCACGTCTCCGCAGCGGCGACAACGTCGGGAACATGCTCGATCTCACGACCGACCGCGGCAGCAACACGTAACACTTCCTCACGGACGTAATCGTCATTAGCCACAAGGAGTGGTCTCTTCTCTGGCATGACCGAACGATCTCCCGCAACGGGTTCCGCAACAATCGCGCGTACCGGTTCCTGTGGACATCCCGCGAGTGTGGACAATTACTCGCTACGGCCCGGCGAGCTGCCCGGCACACCACCGGAGCGCAGCGCAACCTAGGCTGGGTGCGTGTCGGGATTCGAAGCTTCCCAGAGCATCGAGGGACGTCCGGCCGCGTTCTTCGACCTGGACAAGACCATCATTGCAGCATCCAGTGCGATGGCATTCAGCAAACCACTCCGCAAGGCGGGGTTGATCAATCGACGCGCCGCGTTACGAAGCGCGTATGCTCAGTTGATGTTCGCGGTCTCCGGCGCCGACGAGGACCGGACCGAGCGGTTGCGCACCCAGATCTCGACGCTGTGTACCGGCTGGGATGTCACTCAGGTGCGGTCCATCGTCAACGAAACGTTGCACGATGTCGTGACCCCATTGATCTACAGCGACGCCGTGGAACTCATCGCATCGCACCGGGAGTCCGGACACGATGTGGTCGTGCTGTCAGCAACGGGTGAGGAGGTTGCCACCCCGATCGCCGAACTACTCGGCGCGACACACAGTCTCGCCACCAGAATGGAGATCGTCGACGGCCGCTACTCGGGTAGGGTGGATTTCTACTGCTACGGCGACAACAAGGCGACCGCTGCACGGCACATGGCCGAACGCTACGGCTACGATCTGGGTGAGAGCTACGCTTACACGGATTCGAGCACCGATCAGCCGCTGTTGGAAACTGTCGGCCGCCCCCATGCCGTCAATCCGGACCGCGCACTGCGCAAACTGGCCAACAGCAGAAAGTGGCCGGTCCTGACATTCAGCGGCACTGTTTCGCTGCGCGACCGGTTCACCCCGACGACGACGGCTGCCGCTGTTGGCGTGAGCGCGCTGGCGGTAGGAGCGACCTGGCACGGAATCGCCACCAGGAAACGCAGCGACCCCGATTGATTCGCAGCAACCCCGATTGATTCACAGTCGGCCCGCGACCGCCCTCTTGCAGTGACGCGCATCACTGGGTAGAAAGGAGGTGCGGACACCTTCTCGGCCAGAGATCGGGACGGTGATCAGCCCGGTCTCCCCCGAAAGGTCTCCGTGCGCTGCCTCCGGGAACCCACGCGCAGCACGCCGCGGGAGGCTTGTCGTCGAGGGATTGCGTTATCGGGACGCCGAACGCCTAGTCCCGTGAGATACGACGTTTGAATGGCACGCTTGGTACCCCGGTAGTCAGCGCAGGCCGGCGGCGCCCACGGCAGAAGTCGTCGGGCGCCGCCAGCGTAACCCCGGGCCGCGTCAGCCCTCCCTGATCAACCTCGCCTGGGTCGGTGCAGCACACGATCTACCACCACAATTGTTCAATGACGGGTTCATTATCCGGGAGGATCGTGGGCCACGCGACCCACGGGGCATACTGCCTCGGCATGCTGGTGCGGGCGGCACGGACTCTCAGGCGCTGCTGTCCGCGATGCTACGCGCTTCGCTGGCACCGGTACGGAACGCTTCGCAACACAACAACAGCCACTGGCCGACCCCCTCCGGCTCGCCCGTGGCGAAGGCGGCGGCAGCCTCACGGTAGCGCGCGATCCTGCGGAAATAGGCCACCTCGGGAACGGTCAGTCCCTTCGGATCCAGTCCTCCCGCGATCATCGTCAGCCTGGCGGCGGCACGCGCCACCACACCGTCCGCGGTCCCGAACGGTTCCAGTGTCAGCAGATCCCCGTGCACGACGGCGGAGAGTACCGCGCTGGGAACCTCGGTACCGCCGGTAACGAGGTCGGCGAGCATCTCCAGCCTACGGCCGGCACCGGCACGCGGCCTTCCGAGTGAGTCCTGGTCCTCCGTCAGATCAGCAGCGGCCAGCAGGTGAATCCGCGCGAGCGCCTGCAAGGGGGCGCGTCGCCATGTGCCCAGCAGGGTTTCCCCAGCTTCGGCGACTCGCAGCGCCCCCGCCACACGCGGGTCGCTCACGTTTCCGTCATCCGGTAATTCGGGATCACCGCCGTCGAGACTGGCGGAAGCCCGGGCCGCACGAACCGAGGCCTCGGCCGCAGTGGCAGCACCTTCGCGCAGGTTTGCGGGATGGCGGTGGACAGCGAACACGGCTTCCTGCGCGGAGTTCACAGCATCACGCACATCGGGAAGTTCCAGTAACGGGGCGAGTGGATCCGACATACACGCCAACAATAGAGGTGACCCAGCACGCACAAAGCTGTGGCCTCCACCCGCCGGGTGGAGGCCACAGTCACACAGCGCATGCCCCAGGGGGCTGATGCTCAGCCGGTCACAGCGATGTGGCCGGGCTGCGGATCGGGCTGGGGGGCGGTCCCGTCATCGTTTGCCTCGTCGACGCCGCCGCCGTTGCCGCCGCCGCCGTTGCCGCCGCCGCCGTTGCCGCCGTCGCCGTTGCCGCCGTCGCCGTTACCGCCGTCGCCGTTACCGCCGTCGCCGTTACCGCCGTCGTCAGCGTTGGGATCACACGTAGCCGACGCCACGGTGATCGACTGTCCTGCCACGTCGCCGACTCCCGGCACCTCGGGGAAGCCATCGAGGAGCTCGATGTCGAGCGCGTTGACTGTCTTCGAACCGTCGGCATTTTCGATCTGCTCGTTGATCGTGATGTCGACCAATCCCTGCAGCGGCTCGGGGATCGGGGCCGTGTTCTCCGCGACATCAATCGGAATTTCCTGACCGGCGATCTCTAGGTTGGCGATCTTGCTGGACACACCATCGGCGCCACAGGTGGCGGTCACGGCATCGACATCGACCAGTCCACCGGTGTAGTCCGGGATTCCGGGAAGAGCCGGTGGCTCCACACCCAGTAGGCTGAGGTCCTCGACCGTGGCGGAGGCCTTCCCTGGGTGGGCGGCGGTTTTCAGCGTGCCTGACCCCGCCAACTTTCCGAGATCAATATTGACCAGGTCCTTTTCGTCGTCATTCTCGACGTACGGGGTCTTCGAGATGTTGATGAGACCGCCGGCGGTGATGCCGAAGGCAGACGGCGAGTGTTCCCCGCCATCCTGCGCTATCGCGGCCGGTGCGAACAGTGCCGAGCCGACGAGCGCTGCGGAAGCAGCACTGGCGCCGAGGCCGCCGAATCGCTTCTTGGACAATGAATTCACCTTTCAGGAGTGTCGAACTGTCGGGGGGTCAACCAAACCCGCATTGCGGTCACTCGACGATGTCCACGACGGTGCCGAGCGGGAGTTCTACCAATTCGTCCAGGGCGGGAGGGGTCACGCGGATGCACCCATCGCTGTTCCTCTTACCCAGGAAACTGTTGTCGGGCCAGGTGTGGATCCCGACCGTGCCGGGACCACCGCCATATGTCGTCAGGCTGCTGGAATGGGAGGACAACGGCAGGATCACCGGACTGTAGTCGGTTTTCTGTTCCTTCACCGACGCTATGATGTACGAGCGCCCCGTCGGTGTCGGATGCTTCTCCTTGCCGATCCCAACGGTGTACTCATGGGTTTTCTCATCCTTGTGGAAGGTCGTGATCGTAAAGTCACTCAGGTCGACCTCGGCCCGGTACTCGTTCTGGGCCGACTCCACATTGTTCTCCGTGGTGTGGATCCAGCCGGACGCACCGTTCGGTCGTGTCGGGAGCAGGATCTTGGCCCAGTTGTCCTTCCTGTCGATCACTGGCACCCAGGTCGGCGAGTTGAGTTGTTGCTCGGGCAACTTCGCGATCGCCTCACCGCCGACGGAATCGTACACCGGGAGTGTCTTCTTCGGATGCAGCACCTCGCCCGACGTGCCGGCATGCGGATTCTGGTCCTTCGGCGCATCCGGAAGCTTGTTTTTCGTGGTGGCCGCAGTCAGGTCGGACAGATCGACCTCGTCCGGCTTCGCGGATCCCGACGACGCCGAGGACCCCGACGGCTCCGAGGCAGCCTGACCGCTACCACCACAACCGGACACCAACACGGCGACGACGGCTGCCGCCGCCCAGACGGACGGCCGCCACACACCGCTGCTAGTTCTCACCATCACTCACAATCCACAGCCACTATGCGATAACCAGAAGAATCTGCGATCGAGCAGCGAGCTCGGCTCGGTAGCTGCAATGCTGCTCGTTCCGCAGAACGCAGAAACGCAATCTACGCGATGCGGCACACAGCGTTTTAACACCCCCCGGAAGACCTCGCACACCCCGCCTCACCTGCATCTATATGAGGAGAAAAAACCGTCCGCCGGACTCATGAGCAGCGGCACCGGCGACGGACAAGCGGATATTGCGGAAATGGCCGACTGCGCACACTCGACGATCGGGCCGTCATGCACACAGCGCAACCTCTCGAGTCACTCAATGTCGACGAATTTGTATTACTGTCGAGTTACAAAGGTCGCTACTCACTCAACGTACACAATTCTCGGACAGTTTCATGATCATCCAGTTAAATCATACCTGTTCGGGTGACCCCCCACCGTTCGCCAGTTCGCAGCGGCACAACCCCGACAGCGGTATGTCGAACTCCTGTTCTAGAATCAGCCCGGCCAACGCGGACCGTAGCGACAGGGAGACACGCCCACGATGAGCCAGGAAGAATCGACCGACCGTCCAGCCACCGAAGCCGGCACTACCGAAGCCCGCACTACCGAACCCCACACTGCCGAGACCCACTCCACCAACGGCGCTGCCCCAGCGGCAGAGCGCACCACAGCGACCGAGGAAGAGCAGGATTCGGGCAGAACCAAGCAGAACAGGAACAAAGCGAACAACGCGCGTAAAACCCGTTCGGTCAGCCTGACCCTCACGGTGACCGGAACCGCCGACGGCGATTGGCAAGCAGAACTCAAACACGGCAGCACGTGGGTCGCGCGGGGGCTCTCCGTACCGGCGGCAGCCGTCTCTCGTGCGGCCAAGGAACTGCACGAGGAGTTGGCCAACCCGATCGACGAGGTCATCGATGCCGCGAGAGAGCAGCAACAGGCACGGGTCGCCCAGTTGGAGGCCGAACTCGAACAGGCCAAACAGGCTCTCGCCAACCTGGACGAGGGCTGACCCCGGCTGCTGGCGGCAAGGTTCTGCGGGCCCTCGTGGGCGCCCACAGAACCTCCGAACGGCGCGCCCTTGGTCGGGGATGCCGAACGCTACGCTACTGCGTTGCAGCGAGACATGTTCCGTCAACACGTATCGTAACGTCTGCTGCCGTAGCTCGACCGCGGATGAGACCCACATCGCCCCATGGGCGCGCCCGCCGCGCAGTCGATCACGTCTCATGGCACTATGAGGCGGGTGAGCAGCCCCAAACACCAACGCAGCGAAGCCGACGGCGGGACCGTGCCCTACGTCCCGCTGTCCGAGGACAAGACGGCCACGGACAACCAGTCGATGGGTGCGCTGGTCCGCGATGCGAGCCAGCACGTGTCGACGTTGGTTCGCGCCGAGATCGAGCTGGCCAAGTCCGAGGTAGCAGGAGAGGTTCGTAAGGGCCTCAAGGGCAGCGTGTACTTCATCATCGCTGCCGTTGTCGCGCTCTACAGCTCGTTCTTCTTCTTTTTCTTCCTCGGCTGGCTGATCGACATCTGGCTACCGACCTGGGCGTCGTTCCTGATCGTCTTTGGCCTCATGCTCGTGGTCGCCGCCCTGTTCGGCCTGCTCGGTTACCGCAAGGTGCGGAAACTGCGGGCACCGGAACGCACCATCGGGAGCGTGAAGGAGACAGCGGCAGCACTGCGACCACAGCGTGAGACGAACGCACCGTCGCCATCGCCCACCAGCGCGCCCAGCGGCTCCGGAACGGGTCCGACGGCAAGCTGAGTGACCGGTGAGTGCGCATGTTGCCATCGGACCCGTCCGCGGTGCTGTTCGACGGGCCGTGGCGACATCGCGATGTCTCGGCGAACGGCATCCGGCTCCATCTCGCCGAGTCGGGCGACGGACCGCTGGTGCTGTTGCTGCACGGGTTCGCCGGGTTCTGGTGGAGTTGGCACCGGTGTCTGCCGGGAATCGCCGCGGCCGGCCACCGTACGGTAGCTGTTGACCTGCGCGGCTACGGAAGCTCGGACAAACCCCCGCGAGGATACGACGGTTGGACACTGGCGGGCGATATTGCGGGGTTGATTCGTGCTCTCGGGGAAGGGCGAGCTCACCTGGTGGGGCACGACTGGGGCGGGATGCTCGCCTGGGCCACCGCATCGCTGCATCCCAGAGTCGTCGCCTCGGTGACGACTCTGGGCGCGGGACACCCACTGGCACTGCGCTCCCAAATCGTTCGGACCGTATTGCGACGGCGCGAGCGTAACCAGGCACGTGGTGCCTCCGAACTGTTCCGCTCCCAGTTACCGTTCCTTCCCGAGCGACGACTGCGGCGTAACGATGCGGCGTACGTGGAGCGGCTGATGACCCGCTGGGCGGGACCGTCCTGGCCGGGACACCCGCATGATCCCGCCGACGCCGCTGCCGGGACAACGCTCGCGCGCCATCGGACCGCAATGTCGGTTCGATCGGTGCCACACACCGCATCCGAACACCATCGATGGGCCGTACGATCCCAACTACGTGGCGACGGTAGACGGTTCGCCCGCGCGTTGGCGGCACCCGCACACGTGCCGGTGTTACAGATTCGCGGCGAGCACGACGAGTGTGTACTGGCGAACACCCTACGTGAGTCGGCCCGTTGGGCCGGGCGCGGCTCCTCGCTCCGTACGTTTCCCGCAGTCGGTCACCTTCCGCAGTTGGAAGCTCCTGACGTCACCGTCGCCACGGTCACCGGGTTCCTCCGCGGGATCCGCCCCGTGTCCGGCTGAGCCGGCGCCCGTCGGATGTCGCCCACCATCCGTGCGTCCCTGCCGCCGTACGTCCGCACTACCGTGCGTCCGTACCGCGCAGCAGGCTGGACCATCCAGATCGTCGCGCCCCCGCCGCAGTCCGGGGCAGTGTGACCTCACACGCTACTTGGTGCAGTGTCCGGTATCGACCGGGCGTACGTAGCTGGATGCGCTACGTACCTCATCGCGGATTTCCGCTGCGGTGAGCGCGAAGCCCGTCTTCGGGTTGTCCACCGCTGCGCCGAACACCAGCCCAATGACCCTGCCTTGGGGACTGACCAGCGGACCACCGGAGTTTCCGGAGCGCACCGTGCCACGCAGCGTGTACACTTGCCGGGTCACCTGCGACTCGTCGTAAATGTCCGGCCCGGTCAGTTTGATCCGCTCGCGAACGCGTGCGGCCGTCGCGGTGTACGGACCGTCCAGCGGATAACCGAGAACGATACCGTCGTCGCCGGTATAAGCAGCATCCGGCGCCAGGGGGATCCGATCCGCCACCAGGCCGGGAACCCGAAGGATCGCGACATCGGCATCCTCGTCGAAGTAGACGACTTCGGCGTCGAGCGTTCCCTTCTCGGCTTCGACCCGCACCCGCTCGGTTCCCGCCACCACATGGGCATTGGTGATCACACGTTGCGGTGCCACCACGAACCCGCTGCCTTCCAACGCCCGGGAACAGCCCGGGGCATTACCGCGGACCTTGAGGACGCTGCTCTCCAGCCGCTGTGCGGTCTGCTCCGTGCGTAGCTCGGGATCCGGTGGTTCGATGGACCGGATCGGTGCCTGCTCGAACGGCTCCACCACCGAGGGCAGCCCGGACTGGTCCAGCAACTGTTCGAGTTCATCGGGCAACTCTTTCGCCGCTTGCGGCATGAAGCCGTTGACCCCGCCGAGGACGACCGAACCGTTGATCGCGCGAGTCAGGCCCGGCAGCCCCGCCACTCCGGTGAGCGGCAATGCGATCAACCACGCGACCACGAATACCACGGCGCCCTGCGCCACCGCGCCGAGCGCGTTGTCCACACTCGACAGTTTGGGGGACTGGATGCGTGCCTTGACCTTGTGTCCGAGCCAGACGCCGAGTGTCTCCCCCAGTGCGACCGCCAGAACCACCGTGCCCACGGCGAACGCGACCCGTGGCGCGGTCGCGTCGAACAGGTCGACCACCACGGGCGCGAGTTGGATCCCCGCGACCGCGCCGAGAGCCACCCCCGCGAACGCCGGCAGCGCGATCACGACGCCCTGCCGTGCCCCGGACAACCCGGCGAGCAACGCCACCAGGATCACCAGGATGTCCACCCAGTTCACTCGATCCGCTCCTCCGCGCCGGTGCGCGTCCGTTCGTTGTGTTCGTGTAACGCTACGTGGAGATCACGAACGTCGTCACGGTCCCATTCACGTTCCCAGCCGCCGAGAGCGAGCAGTACTGACAACAGTCCGGCGGTGAAGCCCCACACGAACAAACCACCAGCGGTGAACGCGGGTCCCTTCCACTCACTGTCACCTCGATACACCTGGAAGCGGTTGGCCGGATCGGTGAGCTCGGCGAGCGGGATCCGGGCGACCTCAGCGGTCTCCCCCGGGTCGACCGGATGCACCTCGCACGGTTCACGCCAGTACGCCAGCACCGGCGTGACGTTCCAGTTGGACACCGGAATGTACAGCTCCGGCAACAACGCCACGGGGCGAACACCACCTGGGTCGACTCCGGCCTCCTCCTCCGCCTCGCGCAGGGCGGTCGTGACCGGTCCGTCATCCCCCGGATCGGCGCCTCCTCCGGGAAACGCAACCTGGCCGGCGTGCGATCCGAGCGTGTCCGCCCTGCGCAGCAACAACACGTCGGGGCCGAGCTCCCCCTCGCCGAACAACAACAACACAGCCGCGGGTCGCGGAGCGCTGTTCGGCGGTGGGCTGAACTTGGTGAACAGCTCCGAGTCAAGCTCGGCGCTGGTATCGGCAAGACCGCGTAACCACTGCGGTACCTCGGTCGGATCGACCAACGGGCCGGGATTCACTCGTCACCTCCGCTCGAGCCGTAGCGGGCGACGGCGTCGCGCACCTGTTCGGGGTCGTGGAACACGCGTGGATCCTCCACCAGGTTGACGGTGCCGTCCGGGGAGATCACGTAGGAAGCGGGCATGGTCGGTGGCAGGTTGAGTGCCTCGGCGACCTCTCCGCGGGGCTCGACACCGTCGTGCACCACCGGAAGCTGCACGTCGAGCTCGGCGAACATGCGCAACCCACCCAACATGTCGCTGTTGACCTGTACGGTCAGCACGTCGACGGCGCCCTCGCTACGCGCATATTCCTGCAGAACCGGCAGTTCGTCGCGGCACGGTTGACACCAGGTCGCCCACACGTTGACCAACGTTGTTTTCCCCGCCAGTGCGGAGCCGAGGTCCACCGTCGAACCGTCCGCGACGCAGACGGCGGTGGTGTCCGTCAGATCCGGAACGGCTTCCGCGCCGGCGTCGCCGGTAGGGCATTGCGGTAGATCGGCCGCATCCCGGGCCGACGCGATCTCGGCGGGATCGGCAGCCGGCTCGTCCTGGCCACCGGAGTCCTCCTGCCAACGCGGCACCAGCGCTACCGCAGCGGCCAGAACCAACACGGCCACCGCTACCGCACCCTTCACCATCGGTTTCATAGTCGTCCTACCTCACTGGTCATCGGTGACCAGGCTCAGTAGATGATCACGCTCCGGTCCGCGTACGAGCGCGGCCGCTTCGGAGAACCCGGTAGGTCCCGCCCCGAAGGATGGGCAGTCATTCGCCAGCGGACACGCACCACACGCGGGTTTGCGGGAGTGGCACACGCGACGTCCGTGAAAGATCACCCGATGGGACAACATGGTCCAGTCCTTGCGTGGAATGAGCTCACCCACTTCACGCTCGACCTTGACCGGGTCCTCGGCCGAGGTCCAACCCCATCGGCGCACGAGTCGCCCGAAGTGTGTGTCCACGGTGATTCCCGGCACCTCGAAGGCCTCCCCGAGTACGACGTTGGCGGTTTTCCGACCGACACCGGGAAGCGATACCAGATCGTCGATGTTTCCGGGCACGGCTCCGTCGAACCGCTCGACGAGCGCCGCTCCGAGCTTGGTCAACGCGGCCGCTTTGTTCCGGTAGAAACCTGTCGAGCGGACCATCTCTTCCAGCTCGGTACGATCGGCGCCTGCGTAGTCGACGGCTCGGGGGTAGCGCGCGAACAGCGCCGGGGTGACAGAGTTCACGCGGACATCCGTGGTTTGGGCGGACAACACCACGGCAACGAGCAACTGCAGCGGATTGGTGAAATCGAGTTCACAGCCCGCAGTGGGGTAGGATTCGTCAAGACGGCGTTTCATCCGACGTGCCCTGCGGACCAGTGCGAGCCGGGTCTCCTGGCTCGCTTCCTTGCCGCTGGCGGAGCTGTTCGAGCTCTGGTTCGCAACACGCACTCGGGGGCCTTCACCTGCTGCCGGGGACACCCCGCTAGCCTACGTAATTATGAATTCGCAGCACGAACTGGTGGTGACAAGTCACTGATGACCGTATGGCTCGTGCTCGGTGTTCCGCTGCTGGTCATGGTGTTCGCATGGTTCATGGAGCGGGTGGAAACACGGCTGCGCCACCTGAATGTGCAGGAGGAGGACGTCGAGGAGTTCCTCGAACAGGCCAAGCCGGACGAGGTTCGGGCCCTCTACGGCCACGGAATCGGACGCGCGCTCGAATTGTTCTCGATCCGTAGGCGCCGTCCGCGCCGTGGCCGGGACCAACAGCAGCAAGAGAAAAAGCCGGTCGCAGGGCGTAATTGACTGGTCGTTAGACTACTTGGCCGGGAGTGGTCACCTGCGGATGCAGCTGACTCCACAATTCACCCAAACGGGCGGGATTGGCGTTACGACGGCGCGCCGTCAGGCTCGCAGTCCTGCGCGCTTTAGACTGCGGTAAGTAGTCGACATACAGTGGTCGGCAACACGTTCCCTGCCAGGGCAAGTTGCCACACGACGAGGAGGCACGAGGTGGACGAAACCCTGGCCCGCGCGGGCATCTTCCAGGGCGTTGAGCCCGCAGCCGCTGAGGCTCTCGCCCAGACA
>Ga0079226_10000568_pt1 | contig 26300 bp, 22 predicted proteins | sample Poulit2014_FD_76345 | JGI IMG/M metagenome (GOLD analysis project Ga0079226, IMG submission 76345) | Agricultural soil microbial communities from Georgia to study Nitrogen management - Poultry litter 2014 | ecosystem: Environmental > Terrestrial > Soil > Agricultural land | place: USA: Georgia...
GCAGCGGTGTTCGCAGCGTTGCTGCTTTCGTCTACAACCGACTGGGTCATCTCAGCCGACGGCTCCTTCCATCTGCAGTTCGATCAGCCGGTTGAGCTCGAGCGCGTACTCCATCGGCAACTGACTCGCGATCGGTTCGACGAAGCCACGCACCACCATGGCCATCGCCTCGTCCTCGGTCAGACCGCGGGACATCAGATAGAACAGCTGGTCCTCGCTGACCTTGGAGACGGTGGCTTCGTGCCCCATCGAGACATCGTCGTTGCGGATGTCCACGTAGGGGTATGTGTCCGACCGGGAGACGCTGTCGACCAATAGCGCATCGCACTTCACGTTGGAAGCGGAGTGCTTCGCCCGTTTGGCGACCTTGACCAGACCGCGGTAGGACGTACGACCCCCGCTCCGGGCAACGGACTTGTTCACGATCGAGGAGGACGTCTGCGGCGCCAAGTGTTCCATCTTCGCACCGGCGTCCTGGTGCTGATCCTGCCCGGCGAAGGTGAGCGACAGCACCTCACCCTTCGCATGTTCGCCCATCAGGAACACCGACGGGTACTTCATCGTGACCTTGGAACCGATGTTGCCGTCGATCCACTCCATGGTGGCGCCCTCTTCGGCCTTGGCACGCTTGGTCACCAGGTTGTACACGTTCCCGGACCAGTTCTGGATCGTGGTGTAGCGGCAACGGCCGCCCTTCTTCACCACGATCTCCACGACCGCGGAGTGCAACGAGTCGGACTGGTACACCGGCGCGGTGCAGCCCTCGACGTAGTGGACGTAGGCATCCTCGTCCACAATGATCAGGGTCCGCTCGAACTGGCCCATGTTCTGCGTGTTGATGCGGAAGTACGCCTGCAGCGGGATGTCGACGTGCACGCCCTTCGGCACGTAAATGAACGAACCACCGGACCACACGGCACTGTTCAGCGCCGAGAAGGTGTTGTCACCGGCGGGGATGACCGAACCGAAGTACTCCTTGAACAGCTCGGGGTAGTCACGCAGTGCCGTGTCGGTGTCCAGGAACAGCACGCCCTGCGCCTCCAGATCCTCACGGATCTGGTGGTAGACCACCTCGGACTCGTACTGGGCGGCGACACCGGCGACCATCTGCTGCTTCTCGGCCTCGGGGATGCCCAGTTTGTCGTAGGTCTCGCGGATCTCCTCGGGCAGATCGTCCCAGGTCTGGGCCTGCTCCTCGGTGGAACGCACGAAGTACTTGATGTTCTCGAAGTCGATCTCGGAGAGATCGGCACCCCATGTCGGCAGCGGCTTGCGCTCGAAGAGACGCAACGCCTTCTGACGCGACTCACGCATCCATTCCGGCTCGTCCTTCTGATACGAGATGTCGTCGACGACCTCTTCGTTCAGGCCACGGCGTGCGCTGGCACCCGCGACATCCGTATCCGCCCAACCGAACTCGTAGTTACCCAGTGAGTCGATCGTCTCTTCCTGGGTCAGGGGTGTGGTGGGAGAGCGCTGCTCGGCAGCAGCAGTCATGCGGCCCCTCCATTCATGTCGTGGCCTGCGTTCTCCGTGTTACCCGCCGTGGTGACGGGAACATGTGTGGTGCACGCGGCGTCGCCACGTGCGATGGTCGCCAGCCGTTGCACATGCGTTCCCAGCAACTCCGCGAACGCCGCTGTCTCGGCTTCGCACAACTGTGGGAACTCGGCGGCCACGTGGGCCACCGGACAGTGGTGCTGGCACAGCTGCTCACCCGATCCGACTTCACGGGTGGTGGCAGCATATCCCTCGTCGCTGAGCGCGCTCGCCAATGCCTGGGCACGTTGCTGTGGCCCGGATTGGTCACGCACCGTGTCCCGGTGTGCGTCGACGAGCGCAGCGACCCTGCGTTCCGCGAATGCGCGGACCGCTTCCTGACCGCCGTATTCGGCCAGGTGCCGCAGCGCTGCCACGGCGAGATCGTCGTAGGCGTGCCCGAACCGGGCACGGCCCGCCTCGGTGAGCAGGTACAGTTTCGCCGGACGGCCACGACCACGGCGGACGTGGGGTGACTCCTCCCGGACCCATGCCTCCTCCGCGGCGACCAGTCCATCGAGGTGACGGCGAACCGCCGCGGGTGTGATGGCCAACCGCGTCGCAATCGCGGCAGCCGTCATCGGCCCCTCCTCGAGTAACAGCCTGGCAACCTCGTCCCTGGTGCGCCCTTCAGCCCCCGCCGGTGCGTGGGCTGCGACCCCCTCGGAACCAGCAGCCCACGCACGACCCGCGGAGGGTGCCGTGTTCGGCTGCTGAGTTGTACCGAGGTTTTTCACAACATCAGTATGTCTTATTTCCGCGACATGGGCAAAACGGGAGGTCACTCGGCGTGACGGAGGACACGTGTCACGCGATTCCGGGTGTCACACGAGCCCGGGGGCCGGGGTCACAGTGGGTCGGCGGGACCGCCCGACATGTCGCAACCACCCGAGTCCGCTGCGACATCACGTCCGACCGTGGCCTGCGGGTGACGTCTGCTCAACACGACGACCCCGGACAACAGCACACCGATCGCGAGGAACTCCCCCAGTATCGCGACGGGAGTTCCCCGTACCTGCTCCTCGAGCCAGACCACCCCGATGCCGATACTGACGAGCGGTTGCAAACCAATGATCACCGCCAGGGTGGGCGCGAGTGCCTCACCGACGCGGAAGGCGTTCTGGTTCAGTACGAAACCGAGTGGACCACACGCCGCCACCAGGTAGATCGGCCAATTGGTCAGCATCGTCACCGGTCCGTCACTGAGATCGCCCACGGCGAGTTTCGTCAGACCGGCCGTCACACCGTAGAACACACCGGTCGCCGTGGCCAACGACAAGGCCCGCACCGGCCCCGGATGACGAATGCCCACCACGATGCACACCGACAGAATGGCGGCGAGTCCGGCCGCCAACGGCGGCACGTCCCAGGCGTACAGATCTCCCCCACCGGGCTCCGGCGATGCCAGCATGATGAACGAGGCCAGTCCCACACCGCACAACAACGTCCCCGCCAGCACGGTGCGGTCCGGTCGTTTCCGGTTCAACCCCGCACTGATCAGGACGGCGAACAACAACGCACTGACCAACAACGGCTGCACGAGCACCAGTGGAGAGGTACTCAACGCCAACCACTGCAACGCCACGCCGACTCCGTTGGCGAACAGCGAACCGACCCACATTCGCTGTCGGGACAACTCGGCGATCAGCCCGAAACGCACCGTTCCGGGTCCCCTCACCCGCCGCGCCGCGCGGTGCTGCAGCGCCTGGGCGAGGCCGAAAGACACCGCTGACAGCACCGCCGCCGGCACCGCGATCCAGGGCGTGGCCGTCGGATCACTCATGGCGACCGCACGCTCTCCGGGCTGCGGTCCCACAGGGCTCGCAGCCCATCGGCCAGTCGAGGATGTGCGGCAAGGTGAGCCGCGATGGCCTGTTCCGCAGCAGTCAACCGGGCCGGATCCTGCCGCAGGTCACGCGCGGCCGTGGCGAGAGTCCCCGCACCCTCACACAGTCGCGCCAGCCCGGCACGTGCCATGAGTTCACCGTTGGCGCGGCCGTGCCCGGCAATCGGATTGTGCATCAGCACGCTTCTGCCACAGGCCAGTGCCTCCCGGAAGGTGGCGCCACCCGCGTTGGTGACCACCACGTCCGTCGCGGACAGCAGTCCGGGCATGTCGTCGATCCAACCGAACACCCGCACCCGGGTGTCGTCACCGAATGTCGCACGCAGGGTCCGGCACAGCGTCTCGTTATGTCCGGTAATCACACCCACGCAGATTCCCGATCCACCACCCCGCAGCAGCTCCCGCACCGATTCCACCACATCACCGAACCCCAACGAACCGCAGGACACCAGCGCAATGAACGCATCGTCCGGCAGGTCCCACTGCTGCCGAGCCACCACTCGGTCACGCGGCCGGAACGTCCCGGACACCGGGAGCGCAGACACCCGCACCACCGCCTCCGGAACCCCGCGCAGTGCCTCCGGGACCACCACATCGTGCATCACGAAATTCACGTCGACGTCCCGGTGCACCCAGGAGGGATGAGGGTCGAAGGCCGCGACCCACGTCGCCGTGGGAACCGGTAATCCCCTGTGGCGCCGCAACCATTCCAGCCCGGTCGTGGCCATCGGGTAGGTCGACAGCACCATGTCCGGCTCCGCGTCCCGCAGCACACGCGCCATCGCACGGCCGCTCCACGCCCCGATCAGCCGCTTCGAGAACCACTGCAGCCACCGGGATCGGCGCACCCTGCGGTAGAAGAACTCGTACAGCCACGGTGAACGACGCACACTGCCCGCGTAGATCCGGCGGAACAGTGGACCCGACCCGAATCCCATTTCCGCCAACACGTCCACCCACTCCACCCGGGCCCGCGGCCACAACGCGCCGATCGCCTCCCGCAACGCGTTGCCCGCGGCATTGTGTCCCTCTCCGATCGAGGCGGACACGATCATCACTCGCCGTGGGTGCTCCACCGCGGACGGATCCTCTTCCGGTTCGTCGACTTTCTCGTGCGGTAACACAGTCGCCACATTCCCCGCGTTCACTGGTTGTATCCCGGTTGTCCGCAGCAACCTACCCTCGCAACACGCTGCACGCGCGCGGGAACAGTCCCACGAACCGTCCCGCGGAGTGGCCGTCGAGCCGATACCCTCAACGGCGTGCGAGCGGACGACCGCGTGGGCCGGGAACGGGTACCGCTGTGTGCCGCCCCCACGACGGAGACCGACCCGCCGAGCGAGTGCTCGCTGACCGATCGGCAGCGACACGCACTGCGGTCACTGCGCCGGACCGGACTCTTCGGCGCACTGCTGCTGGCGTTCGGGTCGCTGGGGGCGGGCGCCCTCCCGGTGCCCAATCCGGTGCTGGCGATTCCGGTCCTGCGGATACTTCCCCGCCTGCCCGCGGTCTCGCTGGCCCTGGCGAGTGCGGGCATGGGGGTGATTCTGGTGTGCTGGATGCTGCTGGGCCGCTTCGCCCGCGCCGGCCGGTTGCGGCGGGCCACTCCGGGCGAGATCCGCCGGGTGTCGCTGACGTGGACCGTGCCGTTCCTGGCGGTACCTCCGCTGTTCTCCCGAGACGTCTACTCCTACCTGGCGCAGGGCAAGATCGTGCTGCGGGGGATGGATCCGTACGCGCTGGGCCCCGCGGAGGCGCTCGGCGACGACGATCCACTCACGACGGGCGTCGACCCCGTGTGGCAGGACACGCCCGCGCCGTACGGCCCGCTCTTCCTGCGACTCGCTGCGCTGGTGATCCGCCTCACCGGGGATCACGTGTACCTCGGGATCCTGTTACAACGCACACTGGCACTGCTCGGTGTGGCGCTGATCGTGTGGGCACTGCCCCGCCTGGCGACCCGGTTCGGCGCCTCCCGAACGACCGCGCTGTGGTTGGGGGCGGCGAACCCGTTGGTGCTGTTCCATCTCGTCGGGGGGATGCACAACGAGGCACTCGCGATCGGGTTGATGATGGCTGGGCTCGAAGTCGGACTACGCAGACTCCCCGAACGCGCCGCGGGAGAGCCGTCACCCAGCCGCCGCCGGGGAGAGCTCGGATCCCTCGTACTCGGCGTCGTCATCATCTCGACAGCTGCGGCCGTGAAGGTCAACGCCTTGGTTGCTCTGGGGTTCTTCGCCGTGTTGATCGCACGACGAGGCCGCGGCAGGTTCCGCGATCTGCTCGTCGTGGGCAGTGCGATGCTGGTGACCGCCGTGGGCACGCTCGCAGGACTCAGTATCGGCAGCGGGCTCGGATTCGGCTGGATCCGGACGCTGTCGACACCCGGGCTCGTCCCCAGCTACATGTCTCCCGTGTCCGAACTGGCGTCGCTGGGGGCGCTGCTCGGAGGTCTTCTCGGATTCGGCGACCAGCGCGCGGGGTTACTGGCGATTCTGCAGGCGCTCGGAATGCTGCTCGCCGCGGGAGTGACGGTGAAATTCCTGGCCGACGGCATGCGGCGACGGCACCATCCCGTGATCGGTCTGGCAGCCTCGCTGGGCGCGTTCATGGTGTTGCACCAGTCCACCCATCCCTGGTGGCTGTTGTGGGCGCTGATTCCGCTCGCCGTTGCCGCGATCACGCCACGGCTGCGATCGATCGCCACAGCGGTCAGTGTGGTTCCGGCGTTCCTCGTGTTTCCCACGGGCGGCACGTTCGAGGGGCGCATCTTCGTCGTGGAGCAGGCTTACCTTGCCGGTCTCGTCGTCGTCGGTGGCGTCACACTGCTACTGCGGTGGCGGCATCCGGAGTTGCTGCGGTGGCCACGGCCCCCACAGCCACGGCGGCGACACCCACGGGCAGCGGAGCACCGCTCGTCCCGTCCGTGGCGACCGCGCCGGGCCGCCACCCGGGTGCAGCCGGCCCCGGACGAGGCGGAACCGCGTGCACCGGTGGCTGAGCGCACATCGTATTCTGGGTGGTCGTGAGGGACAGCGCCGTGCATGTGTCGGGAATCGTCAAGCGATACCCGACGGTGACCGCCGTGGACAACATCGACCTCGACCTGCCCCGCGGGGGCCTGCTGGCCGTACTGGGGCCGAACGGGGCGGGTAAGACCACCACGGTCGAGATCTGCGAGGGCTTCAGCACTCCCGATGCCGGGGTGGTGCGAGTACTCGGATTGGACCCGTCGGAATCCGCCGCAACACTGCGACCACGAATCGGTGTGATGCCCCAGGGCGGCGGAGCCTATCCCGGTGTGCGGGTCGAGGAAATGCTGCAACTGGTGGCCAGCTGCGCCGCGAACCCGCTCGACCCGCGCTGGCTGCTCGACGTCCTCGGCCTGACCACGGCACGCCGCACCTCGTTCAAACGCCTCTCCGGCGGTCAACAGCAACGCCTGTCACTGGCCTGCGCCCTGGTGGGCAGGCCGGAACTCGTCTTCCTCGACGAGCCGACAGCCGGGATGGACCCCCAGGCACGGCGGCTCGTGTGGGAACTGCTCGACGCACTCCGCCGCGACGGGGTCAGCACCCTGCTCACCACGCACATGATGGAGGAAGCCGAAACACTCGCCGACGACGTCGCCATCGTCGACGGCGGCAGGGTCGTCGCGCAGGGCGCTCCGAGCAGCCTGACCAGAGAGTCCGACGAATCCGCCCAACTACGGTTCCGCGCCCGTACGGGGCTCGACACCGGGCTGCTCTCCGATGCACTGCCGGAGGGCTACCGTGTGGCCGAGGCGGCCCCCGGCGCGTATCGGGTCGAGGGAGCGGTGGATCCCCAGGTCGTCTCCACGGTGACCTCCTGGTGCGCGCAACAGGGCGTACTGGCGGAGGAGATCCACGTCGGTCGGCGTGATCTCGAAGAGGTGTTCCTCGAGGTCACCGGGAAGGAGCTGCGCACGTGAGTTTCACTCCCGGAACGTTCACTCCCGCCCCCGGTCGCGGCGGGATCGGCCGGATGTTGCTCTCCCACGCGCGGCTGGAGACCACGCTGACGTTGCGCAACGGGGAGCAGATCCTGCTGACCCTGTTGATCCCTCTGGCGTTGTTGGTCGGGCTGAGCGTGCTCGACATCCTTCCCACCCCGACGGACTCGGACACCCCCACCGTCGGCTGGGTGACACCACGCATTCTGGCGTTGGCAGTGATGTCGTCGGCATTCACCGGTCAGGCCATAGCGCTCGGCTTCGACCGCAAGTACGGCGTCCTGAAACGACTCGCTGCGACCGCACTGCCGCGCTGGCTGCTCGTCGCGGGGCGGGTCGTGGCCGCCCTGGTCGTTGTGGCCGTGCAGGTGGTCGTGCTCGGCGTGGCGGCGTTCGCGCTCGGATGGTCCCCTGATCCACTGGGGCCTCTGCTCGCGCTCGCCCCCCTCCTGCTGGGCACGTTGAGCTTCGGGGCGCTGGGCGTGCTGCTCGGCGGCGCGTTGCGGGCGGACATCGTGCTGGCACTGGCCAACATCGTGTGGTTCGTACTGCTGCTGGCTGGTGGCATCCTGCTCGCGCCGGCCACCCTGCCGGGAGCGTTGGCCGACGTCGTGGCGTTGTTGCCGTCCGGGGCGCTGGCCGAGTCGCTGCGCGCGGCCCTGGTGGACGGCGCTCTTCCGTTACGACCGCTGGTGGTTCTGCTCGTCTGGGGCGTGGCGGCGGGAGCGTGGGCCGCCCGTAGTACCAGACTGACATGACCCTGGGCATGGCTCGTAGAATCCGGGGTGTGCACCGGATCCACGCGTTGATCGAACGACTTCCCTACCCGCCGAAACAGCTGCAACTGCTCGTCGCTGTGCTCGCTGTCGTCACGCAGGCCGGAATCGGGGTCACGGGTTCGATCGTGCGTGTCACCGGTTCCGGGCTGGGCTGCCCGAGTTGGCCGCAGTGTTTCCCCGGCAGCATGTTCCCCACCGAGCATCCCGAGTACGCCGCGCTGAACCAGTGGATCGAGTTCGGCAACCGGATCCTCACTGTGGTGGTGGTCATCGTCTCGGTGCTGGTGGTGCTGGTTGCCTGGCGGATCCAACGTACGCATCCGCAGCGCAAGCGCCTCGTGAAGTTGGCGTGGCTGATGCCCGCCGGCGTCGTCGCGCAGGCCGTGATCGGCGGCATCGTGGTCATCACGCATCTGCGCTGGTGGATCGTAGCCATCCACTTCCTGGTGACCCCGCTGCTGGTGTGGGTCGCGGTCGTATTGCTGCACGCGTTCCGGGAGGGCGACTCGCCGACCGTGTGGGACGTCCCGGCACGCACGCGACGGCTGCTGTCGCTCCTGCCGGTCGTGTTGGCGGGGCTGCTCGCCGCGGGCACCGTGGTCACGGGCGCCGGACCACACGCGGGAGCGGTGGACGTGCCACGGTTACAGGCACCGATCGACCTGTTGACGAAAGTCCACGGTGGGTTGCTGGTGGCGTTCCTGGCGATTCTCACGCTGGTCGGGCTGAGTATGCCGCGGTCCGCGCCGATGCCCCGGTTCTGGCGCCGGTACGCGATTCTCTGGGGCCTCGGTGTCGCGCAGGGGGCGCTGGGGTCCCTGCAGTACGTACTCGGCGTTCCCGAGTCACTCGTCTCGTTCCACGTGCTCGGGGCAGTACTCGTGGTGACAACGACCGCCGCCCTGTGGTGCAGCGCTCGGCGGCGAGGCGAGTGTGTCAGCACGACGACACGCCCCGGGGCCGAAGTGGCCGGGGCGACATCACCGACCACTACGGCCCCTTGAGTATCACACGTCACGGCCGCCGGCCGACGATCCCGTCGACACCGGGCCGAGCACGAACCGGCTCGCACCGATGCGTACTGCCCGGTCAGCCTCGGGTCGCGGAGCTACCCATGCTGCGACGGCGTTCCGGTCCGACGGTCGTCTGCGCCACGGTCTCGGAGTCCCATTCCGCCGCTTCGAGATCCTCCTCGGCCGCGACGACCGCGTTGCCGGTGGCGACGTCCGGGACGATCACGTCCCCGATCCGCCCGCCCGGGGCGATCAGCACCATCCGGGCTCCCGCCCGGCCGAGATTCTGCACGACCACTTTCACGGGTTTGCCGTGGGATTCGACGAAATCCCGGGCGATCCGTCGCGCGTGACTCGTGTCGAAGGACTTGTCCGACTGTTGTTCCTGTTGCTCGGCCATCGCTGGCACACTCCCTGCTGCCGGGCTGTTCGTCGCACTCACTGGTTGACGGCCACCGCGTCGATCACGAAAACGATCGCCGTCTCCTGGTCGGCCAGTTTGTTCGTGGCAGCCGAATTGCCTTGCTGTTGCGGCGGCACGACCAGCAGTCGCCTGCCGCCCTCCTTCATCCCGACAAGACCCTTGCTCCAGCCGTCGAACACGTTCGTCTGGCCCACGTTCTCGACCGACAGCGTGCCGCCCGTGTCGAAGTTGCCCTTGAGGACCTCGCCGTCCGACCACGCCACGGCCTGATAGCGCACCATGAGGTCACCGGACGGATCGACCTGCTGTCCCGTACCGGACTTCAGGTCCCGTTTCTGCAGCTTGGTGGGCGCACCACAGTCCTGCTGCAGCGTCACGGTGGGCGTACTGCCGAACGAACCCTCCACCTGGATGTCCTCCGCGTCGCAGGTGTCCGCTTCCCCGGTGGAGTCGTTGTTTCCGGAGTCACCCTCGCCGAGAGTCACCGGTTCCGGGGCGTGTTTCAGCGTGGTGGGCAGTTTCCCGGCCCCGGGATCCTGTGGGGACGGCTGTTCGTGTGCGGGCGAGCATGCCGCGATCGTGGCGGCAGTGGCAAGACCGAGCATGGCGATACCGAGACGCTTGTACATGGCCCGGAGTTTATCCGGGGTGGCTCTGGCCACCGTGCGGGTGGTAGCCGCCTGCGGCCGCGGCGGGCACATGCCCCGGGCAGTCGAGCCGCGGATCAGCAGGGGTCAGGTCCGTTGCCAGCAGCGAACGCCGGTCGTGGTCACGTGCGTTGCGGTGGTGGAACGAGCAGGTCAGACCGATCCGCGCTCACGCGCTCGTGTCCGACGGGGCCATCACGCTGCAGAACATGCAACGAGTCGGTGACCGTCGGTTGTGTCGGACTCGTCTCGTGGGCGAGGATTCCGACCGAGGGGTTGGGCGGCAGGCCCTCGACCTGCCCCACCGCCGCGAGCGGGAGGGCAGGCCGACCATTGCCCTGTTCCGTACGCTCGACCGACGCATCGTCAGCCCGGTCACTGCGCGAATTCACCACAGTTCCGCAGCATACGGCCGAGCCCACAGGATGACCGAAACGGTGACGGCCTTGAACCACGCCTGCTGCATCTCCTCCACCCTGGCAGGGTCCGACTCGGCCTCGGCAAGGAAACCACGCACTGTCTGTGTCACCGGAACGACGAGCGCCAACATGTCGCTCATCGGGACGTGCGTGGCGGGCGAATTCACCTCGTCGGTCTTGTTCTTCTTCGACGTGTGGTGGCGCAGGCCGATCTCTTCCTGGTAGGCCAACCACTGGTCGTCGAACTCGCGGTTGCACAGATCGGCGACCCACTGCTCGAAGCGACCACGGACCTGGGCCAGGTAGTCCTGGTCGGGTTCGCCGTCGCTGCCACGGAAGGTGGTGACCAGATGGGGCGTGGAGCCGATGAAGTCGTACCAGGCGCCGACGAGGTCCGAGGCACGCGGCGCCAGGATCTCGCCGGCGCGCCGCAACGCCTGGGCGTCCTCGTCGGTCCAGCCGACATCGGTGAGCAACCGTTGCAGGTCGTTGCGGGTCACTGGGGACCCCGCAGCCTGGTCGTACGTGTAGCCGGCGGGTGTCGTAGTCATCGATCTACCTCGCATCGCGTCGACGTTCCGCCGCCAGAAAAGCACAGGGCTCCTATGCCCTCTCGGCAGCGACTTACCAGCCGCCGTGTACCCGATCTCCCGGGTCACTACTCCCGGGCTGCCTCGGCAGAGCCGCCACCCCCCGGCCAGTAGTGACTGTCCGGAACCGCCCGCGCCCCGAAGATGGCCTGCCCGACCCGCACCACGTCGGCGCCCTCGTCAATGGCCGTCTCGTAGTCACCGGACATTCCCATGGACAATTCCCCGGGCCCGATCAGATCGGGATCGATCTCACGGACACGGTCCCGCAGATCGCGCAACTGCGTGAAACAGGGCCGCACCTGCTCCACATCCGAGCTGAACACCGCCAGTGTCATCAGCCCCCGTACGCGTAAGGCGCTGTACTGCGGTAACCGACTCAGGAACTCCGCAACATCCTCCGGAGGCAGACCGAATTTCGATTCCTCCGCAGAGGTGTTCACCTGCACGTAGACGTCCAGGCCACGCCCCTCGGCCTGCAACCTGCGCTCAAGCTTCTCGGCGACCCGAAGTCGGTCGAGCGCCTGGAACTCGCCCGCGAAACGAGCGACGTCCTTGGCCTTGTTGGTCTGCAGATGCCCGATCACCGCCCAGGACACGTCGAGATCGGAGAGGTTGTCGTACTTGCGTTCCGCCTCCTGGACCTTGTTCTCCCCCAGCTCGGTGCAACCCGCCCGCACCGCCAGTCGGATGCGTTCCTCGGGAACCGTCTTACTGACCGGCAGTAGCCGCACCTGCGACGCGTCCCTCCCGGCACGTTGGGCCGCCGCCGCGATACGGGAACGGACAGCGGCGATGTTGTCGGCGAACTCGTCGACACTGGTCGCGGTCGGGTACTGTGCTTGCGTTGCCACCCCAGCATCCTCTTCAGTCACGGTTCCATTCTGCCCGGCACTGCCCGGTGACTTCACCCGGCCGGCCGTCGCCACCGACACAATCGGCCCGGATGTGGTGCCCGCGGCTCAGGACTGGGTGGGTTCCTGTTCGGATTCCTCCTCGGTCCGGAGGTTCGGCAGTTCGGGCGAGGCGGTGTCCAGGGGCACCGTGCCGGAGCGGACGAGGCCCAGCTGCACGAGTTGCCTGCTCGTCGTCGCGTCGAGCATCCAGTCCACAGCCACCCGCGTCCGATTACCCGGCATGGCCATCAGGTGGTAACCACGCGTGACCAGTTTCGCGGGCAACCCGGACAACGGAACATGCAACGGATTCGCCGCGGCCTGCCTGGCCCCCAGGTCGACGACGAAACCGAGATCGCGTGCGTGGTAGTTCGTCAACGGCCGCTGTTCCAGTGACGCGGCGACGTTCTGTGCGACGATCTTTCCCTGCCGCACGGCGTGTTGCGCGGTCATCGGCGTCACCTCGCCCGGGTTTCGGTCATCCGGCACCGCCGCAGCGTCACCGCAGGCGAACACGTGCGGCTGGCCGGGCACCGACAACTGCTGGTTGACGACCAGCCTGCCCTGCCGGGTTTCCAGTCCGAGTGACTCGACCAGCGGGTCCGGCCGCACCCCGACGCACCACACCAGTGACCTGGTGGGCACGAACTGGCCGTCCCGAAGGTGCACTCCCGACTCGGAGGCCTCACTGATGGAGGTTTCGGGCATCACCTCGACACCACGCTTGCGCAGCACGTTGTCCGCTGTGCGCGAGAGCCGCCGATCGAGCCCGGGAAGCACACGTGGCGCCACATCCAGCAGCAACCAGCGGATTCGCTGGTTGGCCAACTCGGGGTGACGTTCCGCGAGCATGCTGGTGAACGTCGGCCCCTGCGCCGCCACCTCGGTGCCGGTATAGCCGGCACCGACAACCACGAACGTGCAACGCGCGTCCCGTTCCTGTTGATCGTTCGTGGCGGCCGCCAGTTCGAGCTGGCGGGTGACATGATCGCGGAAGTACAGGGCCTCGGGAATACCGCGGAAGCCTTTACCGTGCGTGGCCACTCCGGGTATCGGCAACAGTTTGTTGACGCTGCCCGCGGCCACCACAACACGGTCGAACGACAACGACCCCGGTTGGGCTTCGGGATCGACGTAACTCAGTTGCTGCCGGTGCGGATCGATCGAGGTCACTTCGCCGAGTACGAACCGCACTCCGGGAAACGCCCCGGGCAGTGGGACCGATACCGCCCGTGGGTCGAGAATTCCGGAGGCGACCTCCGGCAACAGCGGCAGATACAGGAAATAGTCCGTGGGGTTGATGAGCACGATTTCGACCTCATCGGTGCCCACGGTCCTCACCAGTTGTTGCACGGTGTGGTATCCGGCGAATCCACCACCGACGACCACGATTCGCTGCTGTGCCAAGCGACCTCCTCAGCTCGGATCCGCCTCCGGCATTACCCCGTACGCCGCGTACGGAAACCCGACGGCGGCCACACCGGACGGGCCACGGCCTCAGCCGGACCAGGCCGCGACGAACCCGGCCAGCAACACAACCGTTCCACCGATCTCACCAACGATGAGCGCGACCATGAAGGCGTGCGTGCCGCGCACCGGGCGCGCGAACTGGTTGTCGGTGTCCCGCAGGTACCCGTGCACCTGATAACTGGCGATCGCGGCGACGAAGAACACGATGACGACGAGCGCTGCCGTCAGGTTCACCGCGGTGGGCCACCCACTGAGTTCGACGAAGGCTGCCAACAGCAGAGTGGCAAAGGAGTACATCAGGGCCGCCCGGTGTGCGATGTCGACGTACGGGTGTGCGTGATGTTGCTCGGACGTCGCCATCTGCCGATATTTCCACACGCCGAGTGCCAACGCCCAGAGGAACATCACACCGGCGAGCAGGAGCGTCACCCGAGTCCCGACGCCGAGCGCAACCTCGATACCTGATGTCATGGGCACCAGGCTAGTCGGCAACTCCACGCTGACTGCCGCAGTATCGGCTGTGCCACGCCCACCCGGCACCGGCCGAGTCGACACAGGGAGAGCACATGAGGGTAGCGGCCGTGCAACTCGAACCGAAGATCGGTGACGTCGGCGAGAACCTGCGGCGATGCCGGCAACTCGGCGACCAGGCGGCGGCTGCGGGCGCAGAGTGGATCGTATTGCCGGAGTTCTTCACCACCGGGATGGGGTTTCGCGCCCGCCTGGCCGACGCCGCGCTCCCGGTGGACGGGGCAGGCACCGAGTTGTTGCTGGTCGCCGGCGACGGGCCCGGTGTGGTGACGGCCGACATCGAGCCGGGCCGCACACAGCCCACCCACGCGGTGTGTTACCGGCAGCGGCATGGGCCTACCAGAATCCGTACGGCCGCTACTGGTACCGACGTAACACGCGGAACCGGCAGGCGGAGGAACGCTCGCTGCGGGCATTGCTCCACGCATCGTAGGAGCGGTCCGGGGGTTGGGTGCGCCGGACCAGTCAACCCGGTTCGGCCCCCAGCCACGGCTCGGTGGCACCGACCTCGGCCGTGTGCACGATGCCCAGCCGCTGGGTGGGGCGGGTAGCTGCGACATAGAGGTCGCGCCAGCCGCGTGCGGACCCCGCCACGATCTCGTCCGGGCACACCAGCACGACCGAATCGAACTCCAGGCCCTTGGCCCGGTGCACCGACAGAACCGACAGCCGGTCGCTGCCGTCGAGTCCGGTGAGCGCGTCGCGGAGCTGTGTGACGCGCTGTGCGGGGCAGAGCACAGCCACGGTGCCGCCATCCACCGCGGCCAGCTCGGCAGTGACCGTGTCGACCACGTGGGCACCGAGCGCCCGCTCGCCGACCTGTCTACGCCAGGGCCTGGTCCCGGTCGCCCGCACCGACCTCGGTTGCCGCAGGGTGGGGTCGGCGCCCTCGAGAACGCCGCCCGCCAGTTCCATGACCTCCGCGGGAGTGCGGTAGTTCACCGACAGCTCCCGCAGCCGCCACCGGTCAGCCACGTACGGGCCCAGTACCTGCTGCCAGGAAGAAGCACCGCCCGCCGCACCGGTCTGGGCGACGTCACCCACCACGGTCATGGAGCGACTGGGACAACGACGCATCAGCAATCGCCAGTCCATCGCGGACAGCTCCTGCGCCTCGTCGACGATCACGTGCCCGAAGGTCCAGTTACGGTCGGCCACGGCACGTTGTGCGGCACTGAGTCGACTGCGGTACTCCTGCCGTTCGGCCAACAGCTCCGCGTCCAACACGTCCGACACGCGGAGCACTTCCTCGTCGACGATCTCCTCGTCCTGTTCCATCACATGCAGGACGCCTTCGGCGTAGGCACGTTCCTCACGTTCCCGGCGTGCCTGTTCGGCCCTTTCCTCCGTGTCGTCCACCCCGAGCAGTTCAGCCAACTCGTCCAACAGCGGAACGTCCTGCGGGGTCCAGGTGGCATCCGGGCCACGCCGCAGCTGTTCCCGATCGGCAGCGTCGCAGTATGCCGCGGCCGCGTCGTCGAGTCGCCCGGACGAGCCGAACAGGTCGGTCAGTGCCTGTTGCGGGGTCAGCTTGGGCCAGAGCGAATCGAGCGCCTGTCCGACGACCACCGAGTCCGCCAGCTCGGCACGCATGGCCGCGAAATCCTGCTCGTCGAGCAACTCCTGCTCAGCCGACTCGTCCTCGTTCAACGGGATGTCCGGCACACCGGCGGAGGCATCCGCCTCGGTACGCCGGACGGCCTGTTGCGTGAGGCGGTCCAGCATATCCGCCCGGAACACGCGTCGGGCGAGGTTGTGCGGACTGCGAGAACGCTGGGCCTTGTCCCGCGCAGCCGCACAGTCCTCCGGGTACAGCCAGAGCGCTTCGCCGTCCACTTCGAGGTCGAACGGTTCGTCCGGGATCTGTTGCCGGTCCGTCACGGCCTGGGCGAGCACGTTCGCCATGTCGATCCGACCTTTGACCTCGGCGACGGCAGGCGTGTCGGTCTCGCCGACGGTGACGTCGGGGAACAGCCCACCGATCGTGGTCAGCAGCACCCCGCTCTCGCCGAGTGACGGCAACACCTGCCCGATGTAGCGCAGGAACTCGTCGTGCGGACCGAGCACCAGAACACCCCTGGTGGACAGTTGTTGCCGGTAGGTGTACAGAAGGTAGGCGGCCCGGTGGAGCGCGACTGCGGTCTTACCGGTCCCGGGCCCGCCCTGCACCACTGTCACTCCGCCGAGTTCCGCGCGGATGATGCGGTCCTGCTCCGCCTGGATGGTGGAGACGATGTCACCCATCTCACCGGTGCGGCGCTGTTCCAGCGCCGCCAACAAGGCGGCCTCACCCGCCAAACCGAGCCCGTCGTCGGCGCCTGCCTCGGTCAGGTCGAGCGTCTCGTCGTTGACGTCGATCACGCGCCGGCCGAATGTGCGCAGGTGCCGCCGACGACGGACGCCGTCCGGTGAGGCTGCGGTTGCCAGGTAGAAGGGCCGGGACGCGGGAGCACGCCAGTCCAGCAACAACGGTTCGTAATCGTTCTCGCTGTCGAACAGCCCGAGCCTGCCGATGTGGCTGGTGGAACCGTCGTCGTATTCGAGCCTGCCGAAACACAGGCCCTGTTCGACCGTGTTGAGTTGTCCCAACCGGTCCGACTGGGTGGTGGCCTCGACGTTGCGGTCCTGACGTTCCTGGGGCGTGCTCACCTTCCGGCCGAGCGCCTCGTTCAGCCGCCGTTGCGAGAATTCCCGTTCGGCGTCCAGAGTCCGATACAGCATGGACACGTAGTCCTGCTCCTCGCTGATGGCTCGTTCGTGGTCTCGTGCGTGCATATCCGGTTCCCGGTCGGAAGAGGCCAGGGACAACGGCGACTCCTGATACGTGGCATGAATACGGGCCGGGAATCCAACGCGGCAGCGGCCGCCGATGTTCCCGGCTGGTGCGGCTGCTGCCGGAATGACCGCACCGGGACCACAGCCACCGGCGGACAATGCTGGTCGACCCGGTGTCGAGGGTCACCGTGTTCCACCGCGCGTTTCGACGACCCGGGTGACGCAACCGGGCACACGCACCGGGTGATCGTCCTCCGGGGCCGATCTACCGGCGGTGTTCCCGCAGCCGGGAGTCGATCCGCTCCGCGATCCGCTCGGGTGCCGCGACGGAAACCAGCAGCCGCTGCCACTCGCTGCCGGACAGTTCCACGCTCACTCCCCTGCCCTGGTACACGGCGACGAAGTCCTTGCCACCGCGGTAGCGCCAGGTGCCGAGGGCGATCACGCCGGGCAGGCCGGTTCCGGGCGCGCGCAGCCCGGACAGCGTACTCCACAGATGGTCGTTCGGCTCCACGGACACGACGCTCGTCAGCGGCACCCGTACCGAGCGGTGCAGCGCACCCAGCGCCTCCAGTGGATTCAACCGTACAACCAGTGAATCGGTCTCGATGACGAACCGCGCCATGCGAACATCCTAGCAATCCCCGCCCGAGGTGCGAACGCGGAGACGGGGTGTGGTTGGGGGCAACATCGGGTATTCGACTCTCGACCATGTCGTGATGAATCGAGGTGTCCGATGCGGATCGGTTACAAACTGGCTACGGAGGCTTTCGGGCCACAGGAGATCGTGCGCCAAGCCGTCCGCGCCGAACAAGCGGGTTTCGACTTCGTGGAGATGAGCGATCACTACCACCCGTGGCTGGATAATCAGGGACACTCCCCGTTCACCTGGAGCCTGTTCGGCGCCATCGCCGTCCGCACCGAGCGGATCGAGCTGGCGACCGGCGTGACCTGCCCGACCGTGCGTTACCATCCGGCGGTTATTGCCCAGGCCGCCGCAACGCTCGCGCTCATGTCCGACGACCGGTTCACCCTCGGAGTGGGATCCGGTGAACGACTCAACGAGCACGTCGTCGGCACGGGCTTTCCCGACTCGATCGACACCCGGCAGGAGATGTTGCGGGAGGCACTCGAGATCATCCGACTGTTGTGGCGCGGCGGGTACCGCTCCTACCGGGGTCGACACCTGCAGTTGCAGGATGCGCGGGTGTTCGATCTGCCGCAACGGCTGCCACGAATCGCCGTCGCCGCCGGCGGCGCGGACGCGGCGCGGATGGCTGCGGAACTCGGCGACGGGCTTTTCGCGACCGAACCGAAAGCCGAACTCGCACAGGGCTACAGGGAGTCGGGCGGCACCGGCCCACGGTACGCGGAGGTCCCGGTTGCGTGGGCACCCGACGAGCACACCGCTGCGCGGGCCGCGCTGGAGACCACCCGGTGGGCACTGACCGGTTGGAAAGTGATGAGCGAGCTGCCGAATCCCGTCAACTTCGACGCCGCGACGGAGACCGTGCGAGAAGAGGACATTCGTAGGCTGTTCGCTTGCGGCCCCGAGGTGTCACGCTATCTCGACAACGCGCGGAAGTTCCTGGAAGCGGGCTTCGATCAGCTCGTCCTGCAGAACGCCGGGCCCGACCCGGATGGGTTCATCGACTTCTTTCAGAGCGAGCTCGCCGAGCCCCTCCGCTCGCTCGACGCGACGAACCATACGGCTCGATGAGACGGTTATGCGGCACAGTGGCGTCGCGGCCCGACGGGGCAGCCTGCACGGTCAGAACACCAACAGTCGTGCGACCTGGAAGTAGATGAGCAGTCCGGTCCCGTCCACCACCGTGGTGATCATCGGCCCGGAGACGACGGCGGGATCGACCTTCATGCGGCGTAGCACGGCGGGAAGCACCGAGGACACGGCGGCACTCCAGACGAGTACCAGGAACACCGACAGTGTGACGGTCAGCATGACGGCCAGTCCGACGTCGAGAGTCCATGCACGGATGAACGCGGCGATCGCCATCGGCACGCCGAGCAGCGTGGCTGTCGATACTTCCTTGCGCAGCACCCGCCCCACGTTCCGCAGCCGCACTTCACCCACCGTCATCGCCCGCACCAGGGTGGTGGTGATCTGCGTTCCCATGTTGCCACCGGAGTCGATCAACAGCGGGATGAAGAACGACAGCACGACCACTGTGTCGAGTTCGTCCTCGAAATGTTGCAGCACGGTGCTGGTGTATGCCTCCGCCGCGAACAGCACCAGCAGCCACACCACCCGTTTCCGCCACAGTTTCCACACACCGGCGTCGAGATAGGAAACGCCGAGCGCTTCGGAACCGCCCTGCTTCTCGGCGTCCTCGGTGGTTTCGGCCTCGATGACATCGGCCATCTGTTCGGCGGTGACGATCCCGACGAGTGCGCCGTCGGCGACGACCGGCAACGCCGCCACCCGGTGTTCACCGAGTAGCCGCGCCGCGGTTTCCTGGTCGTCGTCAGCAGCGACCGTGAGCAGGGAGGCGGTCATCATCTCGGTGACAGGGGTCGTGTTCGCCGCGAGCATCAGATCGCGGAACGTCACCACCCCCAGCGGCTGGCGCTGCCCGTCGACGACGAACACGTAGACGATCGTTTCGGCGATACGCCATTCGGCACGGACCCGGGTACGTGCCTGTCCGGCGGTCAACGAGTGCTCGACGGTGAGCAGTTGCGACGACATCCACGCGCCGACCGTGTCCGGCCCGGGCACGAGGCTGGTGGTGGTGTCGGTATCGGTCTGGTTGAGGACGTGGTTCATGACGGACCTGACCAATCGAAACAAGCCGGCACGGCACACACTGGCCTCGCACGGCAGTCTCCGACGGCCGTGCGACGACAGCGCCCGCAGCACCGGAAGGAAAACTAACGGTTCAGGAACGCACACACGTCGCGGCGACGCCGCCCGGGCCGAGTGGCCAACGAGCCCACGCGAAGTGACTCACGGAGCGCTGGTGAGGCGGTGTGCCGTAACGGTGTGCTCGGATGATCGACTGCCATCCACGACGGCTCACCTCCTCACACCCACGCATCCCCAGGGCTTCTCTGGCCGAATCGTAGCAGACACGGTTTCCCGGCCCCGGCCGTGAAACGGGAGTGCACCGGCACGGGCGGGGGCCCGCCTCAGCCGAGCTTCTGCCGCGACCGCCACGAGGGAGCCATCGACGTCACTCGTTCCCTGACGGGGGTTGCGACTCGTTGGGAACGCGTCGAATGCCGGGTACTGCCGCCAACGGCGACACTCGCCAACCACACCGACAGAAGGGCGACACCGACACCGGCGATGTCATCCAGCAGGTAGTGCCAGCCGAAGTAGATCGTCGACAGGACGGTGAGCCCGAAGTACCCCCACAGCAACCGGCACAACAGCCGGGGGAACCCCATGCGGTGGGCGAACAGCACCGCTGTCAACACGATGGAAACGTGCAGCGAGGCGAACGCAGCGATGCCGTGCACCGCGTCCGTCGTGTGGGGTTGGGCGAGGATCTCCAAACGGTCCTGGTACAGCGAGTGCTGCAGTTCGGACACCGATGTGACGGGGAGGTCCTCGAACCTGAACGGCTCTGCATAGATCGGCCCCACAGAGGGCACCGCATAGTAGGTGGCCATGCCGATGATCCAGTTGAAACACAACGCACACGCGTAGCCCACGCCCTGCACCAGCTCGGAGGACCACACCAGCGCCACGACCAACGACAGTGGAACGAACATCATGAACGCCATGTAGGTGCTGGACAGGATCTCCGAACTCAGCCCCGTGCCCAACAGTTGTTGCAGCACCGCGCTCGGCGCGTGGCCGGCACCCAACCACTGGTCGACGGCGGTGAGTGTGTGGTCCGCCAGTCGGTCACGAAGATGCGGCAGGAACACCTTGAGATTGCGGTACGAGAGGTACACGACGTAGGCGCTCAGCGCACCGCCGACGACCACGGCGATCCGGGTGACGGTCCACCGGGTCCGTAGCACGTCAACGGTCACCAACCCTGTGTCGCGCACCCGCGGCCGACGCATGATCACCCGCGCAGCGATATCCACGAAGATCGCCCCTGCGATCAGTGCGGGAACCATGAGGTAGCTCGCCCGTTCCGACCCGATCGCGTCCCGAAGCGGCATGCGGGCAACGAGGGAGACCACGACCGTGAGCGCGGCGAAGGCAAGCGCGACGACGCACGGAACGGTGAACAGGCGCAACGGACTGACGTGTGGTGGTCGTTGATCGAACGTCATTCGAGGAGCCTTCCTGGTGTGCACCGACGATCTCGCTGCGCCTCTCGGTATCTACCCACACCGATCGCATGCGGCGACAACGGACCCGACACAGCGAACATCAGGCCGATCACCCTAATGGACGTCGATAACCGCCCGAACACCCCACCGCACCACGGGCGGTGGTGACCTGATGACACAACACCACGGGCGACAACCCAGCGACAGGCCGGTAGGCCTGACCGGGCGGGAGCTCGGGACTGCCTGCGGCAGAGTCACCCGCACCGGCCAGGGGATCAACGGGCCGACGGCTTGACCGACCGTCGCCGGCCTCGTGCCGTTACAACGGCCGAGTCGCGGGACACATTCCCGCGCGGACCCGACCCCCCACCGGGACACCCCCACTGGGCTCGGCGTGAACGATCCACTCCCCCACGAGGCGCGGGACACACCTGCCGGCCCCGACGCCGGGTCACCGGCGACGTGTGTCACATCGGGCGAGGAACCGCTGACCACGCCGTACACAGGTGGGCGTGTCTGACGAGTTTCGACGCCCCCGACGGCGGGGTACTCTGAGCGTGACCTGACGGCACGACGGAGCGGCAGGATGCCCCGCACCGCAACGGTGTGCCCGACGGATGCGGCCGTGGAACGGAGATCATGACACAGGAGTCGGTACCGGATTCGATTCTGGTCGGCGTGGACGGTTCGGAACCCAGCGACCATGCTGTGGACTGGGCCGCGGACGAGGCCCGGCAACGTGGTACCGGGCTCCATCTGGTGCACGCGTTCCCGGACAGCGTGCGCGGTTCGGAAAGCGACCGTGTGGAGATACGCCGAGCCGCGGAGAACCTGCTCAGCACGGCTGTCGAGCGTGCGGTCCGGGTGCTCGGCGAGGCGCGGGTCACCCAGGAAGTGCTCGACGAGCCGACCGACCAGGCGCTGGTGAGCACATCCGAGGGATTCCCCCTGCTGGTGGTCGGCAGCCGGGGGCACGGTGGATTCGCATCCCTACTGCTCGGTTCGACCTCGGCGAACCTCGCCTCCCACGCGTTCTGCCCCGTCGCCGTGGTCCGCGGCCCCACCGAGGACGCCGATCCCGCCGAAACCACACCGCACGCGCCGATCGTCGTCGGCGCTGACGACTCACCATGGACACAACGGGCACTGGAGTTCGCCTTCGCCCGGGCGGCCGAGCGTGGTGCGCCGATCATCGCCGTGTCCGCATGGCACGCCCCACCGACCCACGGGGTCTACGCAGCCGCCGAACTGATCCCGGCCGACACCGACGACCTGCAACACGACGTGTCGCAGAGCCTGAGCGAGGCACTCGAACCGTGGCAGCGGCAGTACCCCGACGTCGAGGTGGAACAACGCGTCGTCGGCACCCACGCGGTCACCGCGCTCGTCGAGGCCTCACGCGGCGCGCAGTTCCTCGTGGTCGGCTCGCGCGGGCGCGGCACGCTCAAGGGAATGCTGCTCGGCTCGGTCAGTCACGGCGCACTACACCACGCACGCAGCACCGTCGTCGTGGCCCGCTGACACCACGCGCACGTGCCACGTCCGGATCGTTCCGAGCCGGATCAGAACGGCAGGCCGAACACCGGCAGGCTCAATGCGGAGTCGACCGCCAGTGCCACGAAGACGATCATCAGGTACGTGTTCGACCGGTGGAACAGCGACATCGGTTTCGTCTCCGCACCGCCGCGCACCGCGTTGTACAGCCGGTGGGCGTAGAACAGGAACCATCCGCCTGCCAACACCGCGAACGCCGCGTACAACCAGCTCGCCGCCGGAACCAGCAACAGTGTCCAGGCGACCATCACCCACGAGTAGATCAGAATCTGCTTCGCCACATGCTGCGGTGTGGCGACCACCGGCAGCATCGGCACGCCCGCTCGCGCGTAGTCCTTGGCGTACTTCATCGCCATAGCCCATGTGTGCGGCGGGGTCCAGAAGAACACCACGCCGAACATCACGAACGCGGGCCAACCGACCGTGCCCTCGACCGCAGCCCAGCCGATCACCACCGGCATGCATCCGGCGGCGCCGCCCCAGACCACGTTCTGCGTCGTACGGCGTTTGAGCACCAGGGTGTAGATGAGGATGTAGAACAGGATCGTGACCACGGCCAACACCGCGGCCAACAGGTTCACCGTGAAATACAGCAGCGCGAACGAACCCGCGCCCAACACCAACCCGAATGTGAGTGCGTTCCGCCGCGGCACCGCATCACGTACCAGCGCCCTGCGCTGAGTGCGGTTCATGACCTTGTCGATATCCGCGTCGAGTACACAGTTCAACGCGTTCGCGCTGGCAGCGGCCATCGTGCCGCCCACGAGCGTGAACAGCACCAACAGCGGGGACGGGATCTCCCTGCCCGCCAGGAACATGGCCGGGATCGTTGCCACCAGCAACAGTTCGATGACCCGTGGTTTCGCCAACGAGGCGTACGCCGAAACCAACTCCCGCAGCCGACCCATCGGCCCCTTGCCGGTAGGGCGCTGGTCCGGTGTCGCGTCACCGTCCGCGCCGATGTCGCCGCGACCGCTCGCGGCGTGCGCCAACGACATCTCGCTCCCTGTTGCTCGGTTTTCCAGCCGCGGAACCGACCATGTGCGGTATCAGCAGCCGGCCACGCTTCTACTCGATCTTAGACCGCAAAGCGACGTGTGTGTGGACACGGGTAGCTGACATGGGGCACTGATCACACGGGGGCGCCGCGCGGCGCCAACCCTGCTACGCGTATCCCGACATCACGCACACCCGCAGGATGTCACGGGTGACCACCGCCCACTGCCCGGCATGCCCGCCGAACCCCGCCAGATACCCTGACAGGCACACCGCGCGGCCGCCCGCGCAGCACCCCGCACCGGCTTCAGGATCGATTAAGATAGCCGGCAGCAGCCGTAGTCGTCGTCAACCAGGGAGCACGAGCACAGTGTCCGACACTACCACCAGTAATGAACCGAACTCGCGCCTGCGACGCAACCTCCCCGCAGACTGGACCGATACCGACACGCGCGCGGTCGACACGATCCGCGTACTCGCCGCCGATGCCGTGCAACGTTGCGGCAGCGGCCACCCCGGCACCGCCATGAGCCTCGCGCCCGCGGCGTACTCACTGTTCCAACGCGTCATGCGGCACGATCCCGGCGACGCCGACTGGACCGCGCGCGACCGGTTCGTGCTCTCCTGTGGGCACAGCAGTCTCACCCTCTACATCCAGCTCTACCTGGCAGGCTACGGCCTCGAACTCGACGACCTGAAGAGTCTGCGGCGGTGGGGCTCGCTGACCCCCGGCCACCCCGAGTACGGCCACACCACCGGTGTCGAAACGACGACCGGCCCGCTCGGTCAGGGGATGGCAAACGCTGTCGGAATGGCCATGGCCGCCCGGAGGGAGCGCGGCCTGCTCGACCCGGATACCGCCACGGGTGAAAGCGTGTTCGACCACCACGTCTACGTACTCGCCTCGGACGGCGACATCGAGGAGGGCGTCACCGCAGAGGCTTCCTCGCTGGCGGGCAGGCAACAACTCGGTAATCTCGTGGTGATCTACGACGACAACCAGATCTCCATCGAGGACGACACCAACGTCGCACTGTCCGAGGACACCGCGAAACGGTACGAGGCCTACGACTGGCACGTACAGGTCGTCGACAGCGGCGAGGACGTCGCCGGGATCGAGGCCGCGATCGAAGCGGCCAAGGCGGAGACGACACGGCCCTCGATCATCGTGCTGCGCACGGTGATCGGCTATCCCGCGCCGCACAAGATGGACACCGGCAAGGCACACGGCGCAGCACTCGGCGACGACGAGGTGGCCGAGGTGAAACGGATCCTCGGCTTCGATCCCGAGCAGAACTTCGTCGTCGAGGACGCCGTACTGGCACACACCCGGGGCGCGTTGGAGCGTGGCCGGCGGGAACACGCCGCGTGGCAGCAACGGTTCGACACCTGGGAAAAGGAGAATCCGGAGCGCAGGGCACTGTTCGACCGGCTGCAGCGTCGGGAGCTGCCCGAGGGGTGGGCCCAGAGCCTGCCGAGTTGGCAACCGGACGCGAAGGGCATCGCCACCCGTAAGGCCTCCAGTGCGGTACTGAACGCGATCGACGAGTACCTGCCGGAACTCTGGGGGGGATCCGCCGACCTCGCCGAGAGCAACAACACGCTCATCGACAGTTCGGATTCCTTCGGCCCGGTCGCAGCCTCCACCAAAATGTTCGCGACCCAGCCGTACGGCAGGAACCTGCACTTCGGTGTTCGGGAGCACGCGATGGCGTCGATCCTCAACGGGATCGCGCTGCACGGGGGCACCCGCCCCTACGGCGCGACGTTCCTGATTTTCAGCGACTACATGCGTCCGGCTGTGCGTCTCGCCGCACTGATGCGGGCACCGGTGATCTACGTCTGGACGCACGACTCCATCGGCCTCGGTGAGGACGGTCCCACCCACCAGCCTGTCGAGCATCTGGCGGCGCTGCGGGGGATCCCCGGACTGAGCGTGGTCCGTCCCGCGGACGCCAACGAGACCGCCGCCGCGTGGCGCGCCGTGCTCGCCGACAACAGCGGACCCGCCGGATTGGCGCTGACCAGGCAGAACGTCCCCGTCCTGGAGGGCACCGCCGAACACGCCGGGGACGGAGTCGGCCGCGGCGGATATGTGTTGGCGGGCCCGTCCGAGGGGAACCCGGATGTTGTGCTCATCGGAACCGGTTCGGAAGTGCAACTCGCGATGCAGGCGCGGAACACGCTGGAGGGAGCGGGCGTTTCCACCAGTGTGGTGTCCATGCCGTGCCTCGAGTGGTTCCAAGCCCAGGACAGGGCCTACCGGGATGCGGTGCTGCCGCCGACGGTGCGGGCGCGCGTGGCCGTGGAGGCAGGGGTCGCACAGAGCTGGCAGGCCCTGGTCGGTGATGCGGGCGAGACCGTTTCCCTCGAGCACTTCGGTGCCTCCGCGGACTACGCAACGTTGTTCACCGAATTCGGGATCACCGCAGAGGCCGTGGTGGCCGCCGCACACCGTTCACTGCAGAACGTATCCGAGAACACGCGCTGAAGGAGCTGACAACGCATGAGCGCAACCGACGGACTGACCCAGCTCTCCGAGGCGGGCGTCTCGATCTGGCTCGACGACCTCTCCCGGGAGATGCTGAACTCCGGGC
>Ga0079226_10000569_pt1 | contig 26296 bp, 24 predicted proteins | sample Poulit2014_FD_76345 | JGI IMG/M metagenome (GOLD analysis project Ga0079226, IMG submission 76345) | Agricultural soil microbial communities from Georgia to study Nitrogen management - Poultry litter 2014 | ecosystem: Environmental > Terrestrial > Soil > Agricultural land | place: USA: Georgia...
ACTGGACGACTACGAACACGAGGAATTCATCCACTGTGTGGCGGCTCCGGTTTTCGACGCGGCCAACCAGCCCACCGCGGCCGTGTCGATCTCCGTGCCGAGCGTGATACTCGATCACGACGGTTTGCTGGCACTGACACCGGACCTCCTCGACACGACACGAGCGATCAGCGAGGAACTCGGATGGAACCACGCCTGATCGGCCGGCACGTTGTCCCCACTCATCCCGCTACCAGTATCACTGCCAGCGCGCACACTGCTGCCAACAATGCCGGGCCGCGCGACACCTGCCGCAACAGGTCGGCAGGCATCACCCCCAGCGGGGTGTCGATCAACACACCGCCGTAGTCCGGGTCCGGGCGGGTCGCCAACCGGTAGACCGTGGCCGCAGCGCCGAACACAGCCAGCGGGGCCACGACGACCGCGGAGCCACCGGCAGCAGGGGCGGTGACGCCGGACCACAGCAACGCGACCGCCACGGGAACGACGAGGTGCAGCGCATGTAGACAGCCATCGGAAATGCCGAGTGCGAACCGCAGGGCTGTCGAGCGACAGACCTGCTCGAGTCCTCGGGAGAACGGCCGGACGGCCACGAACGCCGCGACGATGTGTAGCGCTACGGCCGCGGCGGGCCACATCAGTGCCCATGCGATGTACACGAACAACGCGGCGGCGCCCGCGTTTCCCCACGCCCCGGGGCGCCGGATCACCCGCGCCAACTCCGCCCGCAGGACCGCACGGCCCGGACGGACGCCCAGTCGACGGGACCGCACCGTCGCCAGCTGCGAGCAGTGCCGCACCAGCAACGCGTTGGCGAACACTTTCGGATCCAGAAAACTTGCCGCCGTCCCCAGTGCCGACACCAGCGAAGTCCCGCCGGTCAACGCACGGCGGTCGAGCCGCCCCAGACGTACGAACGCGATGGTGGACACCACGATCGTCACGACGACCATCCCGCGGCCCCACCGGACTGCAGACCCCATGGCAGGGAACACGTCATCGGCAAGGTGCGGATCCCACAGTGCGACACCGGACAGCAACACGGCCCCGACGAGCGCCGCGTCAACCACACGTCGTGCAGTGCTGTGACCGGCAACCGACGGCTGCACGCACAGCGCCGCCGCGACAGCGCACCAACCGCTCGCCGCACCGAGGACGAGGCAACCGACCAACGACGCGTCGGGCGCCAGAAACCCGCCTGTCAGTCCGATGAGGAATCCGGACAGTGCACCGCCCGCCGCCGTGACGAGGATGCGGGGCAGCAGGATGGCGCGCCGGTCGGCCGGGGTCGACAACAACCAGCCCTCCTCCGCCGGGAACGCGATGACCGGCCCGAGAGCCAACGCGAGTCGACACACCATGAGTACAGCCGAGGTGGGGACGAGCACGCCCAACAGCGGAACCGGTTCACCACCCGAAGCCGGGAACGTGGTTTCGCGCGCGCGTACGGCCGCCTCGGCCACCAAACCACCCACGATGAACACCGTCAGCACCGCCTCCGCGGACGGCACGAGCCGTCGCCACCCGCGCCGTCCGCGTTCGGGCCGGGCCAAGCGTCGGATCGTCGTCGCACTCGGCCGTGCGTCATGCGGGAGTGTCCCCGGCTCAATCATCGCCGGTCACGTCGACTCTACGATCGGCGACGCCCGAGACGAATTCCTCGTCGTGCGAGGCGAACAGGACAGCGGTCCCACGTTCCTTCTCCTCCTGGAGCACCGTGCTCAACCACTGCTTGCCCCCACCGTCAAGGTGTTGGTCGGGCTCGTCGAAGACCAGTAACCGACGTGGGCGTACGAAACAGGCCGCCAGACTCAGCCGGCGACGCTGTCCGCTGGACAACGTGACCGGAAGCTGGTCGCGGGCACGCTCGAGCCCCACCTCGACCAGGGTCCGGTCCACGAGATCGCCGGGCAGCGTGGCGCCATGAGCGGCCGCGCACAACCGCAGGTGTTCCGCCACGGACAGGTCGGGGAAGTAGTCAACATCGTCCAGTGCGCAGGCCATCGCCGCACGTATCTCCGCGGAGGACTCGTCGACAACCTTCCCGTCGAGCGTGATGCTGCCTGCATCCGGGCGATCAGCCCCGGTCACACAGCGCAACAACGTACTCTTCCCCGCACCGTTCGGTCCGGTGACGGCGGCACACTCGCCTGCCGACAGCTCGAACCCGACACGGTCGAGCACCGTGAGCGCCCCGAACGAACGGGTCACGGCCGCGACACACAACAACTCCGGCACCCCCGGGACAACCGCTGGCCTCCGCACGGATCACTGTACGGCCGACCACCATCACGCAACACGACAGCCCGATACCCCCACGGATCGACACCCACGTCGGGACAACGCCCCTGTCAGCCCCAACCATCCCTGGCGCGGCTGAATCCCTCAGCCGCCCAACAACGGCTCGTCCGCCGAGCGGATGTCCTGGTTCGGCAGCCCGTCGGGATGGTGCCGCCGGACCTTCTCCAGACCGGCCAATGCGATGTCCAGGTGGGAGCGCTTGCTCTCCTGGTAGAACTCGAGGGCGGAACCCGACAGTTTCGGCGCGGCATGCATCGGCTTGTCCGACACGCACAGCAGCGTGGCGTTCGGGATACGGTAGCGGAAGCCGTTCGCCGCGATCGTCGCGGACTCCATGTCGGTGGCCAGGCAACGGGCGGTCCGGATCTCCTGAAGCGGTTCGCGCTGATTGAACTCCCAGTTGCGGTTGTCGGTGGTGTACACCGTGCCGAGGCGGTAGCTCGCCCTGCGGGTGTCGAGCTCGTCGAGCAACAGCATGTTCAACCGTGGGGTCGGCACGATCGGTGTGGTCGTGGGCAGCACCGAGTCCAACACGTGATCGTGCCGGAGATACGCGGTCGCCAACACGAAGTCACCGATCTGCTGGTGGTTACGCAGCCCGGCACAGTGCCCGATCATCATCATCGTGTCCGGCCGCAGGACCGCGATGTGATCGGTGGCCGTCTTGGCGTTTGCGGGACCGACACCGATATTGACCAGGCTCACCCCGTCCCGTTGTGCGGTGCGATGATGCCATGCGGGCATTTGCGTACCGTCCCGTGCCGGCCCCTCGGCGTCCGGGAACCGTTCCCGAAACGCCTCCACGTGCATCGCGTAGTTCGTGAACAACACGTGCCGTTGGAACGACTCCGGCGGAGTTCCCGTGTAGTGCGCGAGCCGGTCCAACGACAGTGCCATACGTTCGGGGCCGAACAGGAACAGTTTTTTGCCACGCAAGTCGAACCGTTCCTCGTCGAGCGCCCCGAAAAACGCCGGATCGTTGAACTCCAACGCCGGTCGTGACGGGGCGGCCGTGACCACGGCCCCCTTGCGTAACAGGTTGCTCAACTCGCGGTGCAGATACCAGCGCACTGCCGCCGGCCGGGCGAATTCACCCGCGAGCCACGGGTTGTGTTGCGACCACGGCCGCTGCACCTCGATACGCGGATACCAGCCGTCACTGTCGATCCCGTCGACCACGTCAAGCAACCGCGCCACCGACTCGTCGCGATCGGCCTCGGTCAGGGTTGCACCGTCAAGCGTCATTTCGTCTGCCACACGGTCACGTTATAACGCCACCGCCGACACTGCCGAGCAGTGAGATCACCGTGCGGGCCACGGCGGCGTTGTCCAAGCCGAGGATCGCGATGCTACGGCAGATTCGTGATCCCCTCGGCAGGCGCCGTATGAGCGACCGTGCACGACATGTCTACCGCCGAGGGAGTGAGGGTCCAGTCGCACCGAGCACGATCTCCGACACCACCGCACGCTGCCTCGGTGCTTGCCCAACTGTCGACCTCTTCCCCGCCGGGCTCGGGCGAGCTCTGCGCCCGGATCGAGTAGCCGCCTGCGGCGCTCGGGCCGAGCGTTCGGGATGCGGCCGATCGGGCCGGGGTGTTCGGGCTGCGCGGGATCCTGCTCACTTGCGCGGCAGACGGCCGTCAGGAGGGAACCTCGCTGGATTCGACGGCGAACTGGCGTTTCCGCCCGAAGTAGAACAACCCGCTCAGAATACCCAGCACAAGCAGCACGACCATCGGCCACAGGAAGTTGTAGGGACCGAACTGGGCAATGAGTGGCACCGCCATGGCCGTGACCAGACCACCACCGAAGAACGGTTCGAGTACCAACTGCTTGTATCCGAACGCCTCGTAGGCGGGACTCTGGTTCTCCGGGTCGGCCATCCGCATCAACAACAGGCCGGTTGCGGTGACTCCCATGGACTGCCCGAAGTCACCGATCCCACGTTCGAACCAGTACATCCTGATGAACCGTGGGGCGAGAACGAAGAACACCAGCAGGTTCCAGGCGATTCCGGCGACGACGAGGATGACGAACGCACCGATGTTCTCGGCGATCGCCTCCAACGACAACGCCCCCAGCGCACTGATGATCAATAGGTCGAGACTGACGCCCTGCAGCCGGTCCAGCGTTCCCTTGTCCATGAAACGTGCGAGTCCGGTCCGGTCGGCAACGAGTTGGACGACCACACCGCCCAGCATTGCCAGCGGGAACAACGGAACGTAAGCCAGGATTTCCACACTGTCGGCCCACAACGCCTGCTCGATGGCCTGCAGACCGGACAGCAAACCCTGCCCGATGAGGACGGCGACAGCGATGATGCCGACGTGGAGCGTGAGCGCCTCCACCGATTCGGGACGTACCGTCAGGGTCGCACCGGTGGGACGTGCGTCCCGCTCGTAAACGCCGGTGCGGGTCGACTCGGACATGCCCGCATTGGCGTCCAGGAACTGTGCATGTCCCTTCCGCGCCGCCCAGTTGACCGCGATCACACCGATCACGATGCCGGAGACGATGCCCACGGTGGCGGTCGCCAACGCGAGGTCACCACCGCCGCTGAAGCCGAGATCCGCCATCACGGAGCTCATTCCCGCGGCTGTGCCGTGACCACCCTCGAATCCCATCTCGATCAACGCCCCGAACATCGGGGGAACGCCGAACAGCGGTGCCAGCAGCAGCACGGTGAGCAGTATGCCGATGACGTACTGCCCGGCCGCGAAGGTCACCCCCAACGACACCTGGGGGCCCATGAGTCTGACGGCCTTCCTCGGCGACGGGATGGACTTGCCGAGGAACAACGTGGCGAACACCACGCTGATCAGCAGACTCGGCAGTTCACCCCACACCTCGAGTACCCCGGAGCCGAACACACCGTCCGCCAGCGACGAAATCCCGACGAGATCGGCGAGTCTGCCCAACACCTCGGGACCGAGAATCAGCGCAAGAAACCCACCGATCACCGAGACCGGAAGGAACAACCGCTGTGTCCACTTGGTGCGCACCCGAATGATCTTGCCGACCAGCGCGATGATGCCGAGCAACAGAATCGCGAGCGCGACGGTCTCTGGTGACACGCGGGTACCTCCCCCTCAATGCAACAACGGATCATCCCGAGATCGCCGCGACGACAATCGGGCCGGGATGCGTAGACGTACTGCGAGGATCGTAGCGTGACTGTCCGCGATCAACGACGAACGGCCCACGCTGTCGTACACACGTCCGGATCGCCGATGCGGCGGACGGCTCCGGGGGAGCGTTAGGCTTCGGACGACGACCACACAACGAAACGGAGCCAGGCAATGATCTTCATTACCGCGAAGTTCAGGGTACGCCCCGAGTACGCCGACCAATGGATGGACATTGTGGACGAGTTCACCCAGGCGGTGCGTGCCGAGCCGGGGTGCCTGTGGTTCGACTGGTCGCGCAGTGTCGCGGATCCGAACGAGTACGTGCTCGTCGAGGCGTACCGTGACGACGACGCGGCCGCGGCACACGTCAACGCTGATCACTTCGCGAAGGCCCAGCGTGACCTGCCGCCCCACCTCCAGGAAACTCCACGGGTCATCAATACCAAGCTGGACCAGCAGGACTGGTCCGAGCTGGGCGAAATGGCCGTGACCGGCTGACCACACGATGATCACACTGGATCGGCTGGCGGGGGTGCTCGGCGGCTACGGAACTACGCTGTACAGCACCCCCGCGGGCCGCGACGTCGAGCTACACAGTGTCAGCCTGCACGACCCGAGCGCGACACGAGCCGGTGTGGGAGACGTCTACCTCGCCGTGGGTATCGACCGTCCGGAGGAGGCGGTACGAGCGGCGATCACTGCGAACGCACGCGCCGTACTGCTGCGCAACGAGCCCTCGCCCGACGCGTTGATCCAGGCGGAGAAATCCGGTGTCGCACTGCTCTCCGCCGACGAGGCGATGTCCTGGAGCCAACTCGCCGCCGTGGTGTACGGCCTGGTGTTCGAGGGCCCGGACACCGAGTCCGGACGCGGCCCTACCGACCTGTTCACAGTGGCGGACTCGCTGGCCCACAGCGTGGGCGCACCGGTCACCGTGGAGGATCACCACTCGCGTGTGTTGGCCTACTCCAGTAGGCAGTACGGTGCCGACCGCGCCCGCACCGAAACCATCCTGGGTCGGACCGTGCCCACGCAGATCCGTGACGCGCTCGCCGCCCACGGCGTGTTCGAACACCTCGCGACCTCCGACGAGCCACTGTTCGTCCCCCCGTCCACCGAGCTCGGACTGGACGGTCGCGAGGTCATCGCTGTCCGCGCGGGCCGGACCATGCTCGGTTCCATCTGGGTGGAGGTCCCCGAACCGCTGAGCACGACCCAACGTGCGGCGCTCGTTGCGGGCACGGCCACCGCAGCACTACACCTGCTACGGATCCGGGCCAGTGCCGATCTGGAACGGCAGTTCGAGTCCGACTGTGTCACGCGCCTGCTCAACGGTGACGCGGACACGCTCGCACTGCTCGGCAGTCTCGGCCTGCCGCACAACAGTGGGGAGAATCTCCGGGTCGTCGCGGTCCGCTCCCACGCCGAGGATACCCAGCAGGCCGCGGCACTGTTGACCTTCGAACGCGCCACGGTTGGCTTCGGCTGGGCACGCCCCGGCCGCAGCGCGCTGCTCGGCAACACCGTTTACACCATCATGCCGGGTGCAGCGGACCCCGGGCCCGCGTTGCGATGGGTCGACGATCTCGTGTCGGCCCTGCCCGCGGACACCGCGACCTCCGCGGGCATCGGCGGCACGGTCACCGCCAGTACGCTGTTGGCCAGTCGCCGGGAGGCCGAGGAGAGTCTCGCGGTACACGCACTGCGTCCCGCGGGCAGGACGGCACTCGCCTACGACGACTCGTGGGAAGAGATCCTGTTGGTGCGACTGCGTGGCGCAGCCCACGCGGGGCGGGAACCGACGCGTGGCCCACTGGCCGAGTTGCGCACCCACGACGAACGGCACGGCACCCGCTTCGTCGCCACACTGCACGCATGGTTACGCGCACAGGGCGACCCGGCTGATGCGGCCGCGGAACTCAGCCTTCACCGGAACACGGTTCGCTACCGCATGCAACGAATGTCCGCTCTTGTCGAGCTCGGACTCGACGATCCGAACCGACGGGTCGCGCTGCTGATCATGCTCGAGGCCGCCGTGTGAACGCGATGATGCGGCCCCTCCCCCAGACCCCAGTCGAGGTGCGCTCCCGAAGACCCCAACGGCCGGGCCGTTTCACGAGTGGCGAACGATTCAGTCCTCCTCGTCCTCCGGATCGTCGGTTGTCGTCTCCAGCAGCAGGACAACCACACCCCCGAGAAAGATGGACATGAGTAGTCCCAACGCCACGCGACGTATCAAATGCATCGTGCTGTCCGCCCCAATGATTTCGAGAACTCTTCCTGGTGAAAAGCAGTCAACGGAGCGTAAAATAGTTGTGAAGAAGTGTCAACTGCCTTCACGAGCCATCACAGCGTAAGTTCCGGTACATGCGTCACCAGGAACAACACGTCCGGAGCAATTTGTGCGTGTGGAACAAGACACATGCTCACACGTGTCCCATCCTCGTGGTATGAGCATCGAGTCAGCAGCGCGCGCGCCGCGCGAGGTCGTCGTGGTCGGCGCGGGCATCGTCGGCCTGTCCACCGCCTGGTTCCTCCAGGAACGCGGTATCGACGTCACGGTGGTCGAACGCGACGACGTCGCCGCGGGCTCCTCCTGGGGAAACGCGGGGTGGGTCGCCCCGGCATACTCCATCCCGCTCGGTGAGCCGGGTGTGCTGCGTGAGGGACTGCGCACGGTCCTCAGCCGCAAAGCTCCCCTCTATGTGCCCCCACGCGTCGATCCGCAGCTGTGGGCATTCCTGCTGCAATTCGCGCGACACTGCACCATGTCGGCCTGGCGCCGCGGCATGCGCGGCTACGCTCCGGTGGACCAACAGTGCCTCGACGCGTTCGACACGCTCACCGCGAACGGTGTCGACGTGCCCACACACGAGGCGCCCGTGACTGCCGTGTTCCGCGTCAACGAGGAGGCGATCGAACAGGTCGAGGAACTCGAACACGTCAACTCCGCGGGTGTCGAGGTCACCTACGCACGCCTGACCGGCGACGAGGTACGCCGACAGGTGCCACAGGCCGGTGACCAGGTCACCGCCGGAATCCAGATGTACGGCCAACGCTATGTCGACCCCGGTGCGTTCGTCCGCGCGCTGGGGGACGCCGTCGAGGCCCGTGGCGGCACGATCCGGCGCGGTTTCGACGTGGCCGCCGTGCGCGACGAGTCCGACGGTCTGCGGATCGTATCCTCCTCCGGAGGGGACGTACGTGCGGACCGGGTGGTGCTTGCCACCGGAACCTGGCTTTCCGAACTGGCACGCGACAAAGGCGTACGTACCCGTGTCCAGGCGGGACGCGGATACTCGTTCACCGTGCCGACCGACGACCCGGCACTGTCGCCGATCAAACTGCCCGCCCAGCGGGTGGTGTGCACGCCGTACCAGGGGCAGTTACGGGTCGCGGGGAGCATGGAGTTCCGGCGTGCCGACGAACCTCTCGACCAGGCACGTATCCGGGCCATCATCGAGTCGGCAAAGCCGCTGCTGAAAGGGATGCACTGGAACGAACGCACCGACGAGTGGGTCGGACCACGCCCCGTCAGCACCGACGGGCTTCCACTGATCGGGGCGAGCGACCAACCCGGCGTGTACATCGCGGGCGGCCACGGCATGTGGGGCTACACTCTCGGCCCGATCACCGGGCAATTGCTCGCCGAAGAGATCACAACCGGCAAACGCCCGGAGGCGCTGCGCGCCTTCTCTCCCACGCGTTGAATGCCGGTGCGGGCCACGACGAGCACACCCGTTCCGCGCGCACCGGCGCCCGGGTGCCCCCACACTCCGCGACACCCGCGGCTGCCGGCGACGATGGGGTTATGAGTCTCCCGGACTACGACGACGACGTCCCAGGCCATGTCGAGCGCGTGCTCGCCGAGTTCCTGGGGGAGGCCGCGGCACCCATTCGGGAACGCGCCCCCACTTTCCAGGCGAGCCTGGACACGCTACGCGACTTCGTGCTCGGCGGGGGCAAACGTCTACGTCCCACATTCGCCTGGTGGGCCTGGCGCGGCGCCGGTGGGGATCCCAGCGGACCGCATGCCGAGGGCATACTACGGGCGATCGCCAGTCTCGAACTCGTGCAGGCCTGTGCGCTCATCCACGACGACCTGATCGACTCTTCCGACTCGCGCCGTGGTGCGGCGACGGTGCACGTCACCTACGCGCGACGGCACGCTGCGGAAGGGTTGCTCGGCGAATCGTCCCAGTACGGTCTCGCGGCCGCCGTGTTGATCGGCGACCTCGCGCAGGCATGGGCCGACGACATGTACTCCACCGCCCCGCTGCCTGCCGAGACCCTGGCCGCGGGTCGGCGGGCATGGCAGGCGATGCGCAGCGAGGTGTTGGCCGGGCAACAACTGGACATCCACACGCAGGCGGCCGGGGACTCCAGCGTCGAGGCCGCGTTGCGTGTGAACCGCCTGAAGACCGCCTCGTACACCGTGCAACGACCGACACATCTCGGTGCCGCGTTGGCGGGAGCGAGCACCGAGGTGATCGAGACGCTGCTGCGGTTCGGCAGCGACCTCGGGGTCGCTTTCCAACTGCGGGACGACCTGCTCGGCGTGTTCGGTGACCCTACCGTGACCGGTAAGCCCGCCGGCGACGATCTCCGGGAGGGCAAACGGACCCTGCTTGTTGCGCTGGGCACCCAACTGGCTCTCGAAAGCGGCGACACCGCCGCGCACGAGACGATCACCACCGCGGTCGGGAACCCCGCGCTGAGCCACTCCCAGCTCGAAACGGTCCGCCACGCGCTGACCGACACCGGCGCGGTCGACGCGGTCGAACGGCGGATCGGTACGCTGCACGACACCGCTGTGGCCACCCTGCGGCACGCCGAGCTGACCCAACCCGCCCATGGCAGGCTCGTCGAACTGGCGGCCGACGCGACGGAACGGACGGTCTGAGCCCCGGGCCGACAAGCACACACGGCCGGAACACGGCACCGCTCGCACGCGGCGGGCCCGGTTAGAGTGACGGGTATGAACGTTCCGAGCCGGCCGACCCGCATCGGTCTCCAGTTACAACCCCAGCACGCGGACTACGACACGATCCGGCGTACCGCCGTCGAGGCCGAGGAACTCGGAGTCGACGTGTTGTTCAACTGGGACCACTTCTACCCGTTGACCGGAGATCCGGAGGGTAAGCACTTCGAGTGTTGGACCATGTTGGGTGCCTGGGCCGAGGCCACCTCGCGGGTGGAGATCGGTGCGCTGGTGACCTGCAACAGCTACCGGAACCCCGACCTGCTGGCGGACATGGCCCGCACGGTGGATCACATCTCGAAGGGGCGCCTGATCCTCGGGATCGGTGCGGGGTGGTTCCAGAAGGACTACGACGAGTACGGTTTCGAGTACGGCACCAGGGGAAGCAGGCTGAATGACCTCGCGGATTCGCTGCCCCGCATCGAACAGCGGCTCGGCAAGCTCAACCCTGCCCCCACACGACACATCCCACTCCTCGTCGGCGGTGGCGGCGAGAAGAAGACACTGCCGCTCGTGGCCCGACACGCCAGCATCTGGCACGGGTTCGGTGACGTCGAAACGGCCAGACGCAAGCTCGCGATTCTGGATCAGCACTGTGCCCACGTGGGCCGCGATCCCAGCGAGATCGAACGTTCCGTCGGAGTGCACGGCGCTCCCGAGGAGTCCGGGCCTGCGCTGCGGGAGCTGGGGGTCAGCATGTTCACCGTCGATGCGAGTGGTCCCGACTACAACCTGGACAGCCTACGCGAGTGGATCGCCTGGCGGGACTCGCTGCCGCAGTAACCGACTGCGGCAGCCGACACTGCGATCTCCGTCTCCCCGGCGGATGCGATCTCCGTGTCCCGGGGGATGCGCGCCCCGCACCCGAGCGCGTCAGCTACAGCGCCATCGCCTGCGCGCGTCGGTTCACTTCCTTGCCGTGGCTCGTGCGCAGGGCGTTGATCGGTGTACTCCCGGGAAGCGTCTCGTCCGTGGTGAACAGCCACCGCAACATCTCCGTGGAGGTGAAACCCGAATCGGCGAGTACGGTGATCGTCCCGCCGAGTCCCTTGACGATGCCGCTGCGAGTCAGGAACTGGGCAGGCACCGTCAAATCCTCCCCACGACGGAAAGCGATCAACTGGCGGTCGCGTAGCAACTGTCGGACCTTGCTCTTGGAAAGCTCGAGCGATGCCGCCACATCATCCAGCGAAAGCGTGGCAACATCCGGATCGAGCACGTCATCTGCGACTGGGATCGGACTCACGTTCTCCAGCATGCCATATCGACCCGGTTCGGGTCCCGTGTCGACCCGTCCTCGCAAGCCGTAGGATTGTCTGCTGTGACACGCGCGGACGCCAGCCATGTCGGTACGTTTCTGCAGGGGCGGTACCGGGTGGACACACTGCTGGCACACGGGGGGATGTCAGCCGTCTACCGCGGCTTCGACACCCGCCTCGACCGCCCCGTCGCGGTCAAGATCATGGACCCGCGGTATGCGGACGATCCCGCGTTCGTGGCACGGTTCCAGCAGGAGGCGCGTGCCGCTGCGGCCTTGCACCATCCGAATGTGGTCGCCGTGCATGACCAGGGAGTCGACGAGCCGGTGGATGCGGCGGGGCAACACCTGGCATTTCTGATCATGGAACTGGTCGATGGCGGCACGTTGCGCGACCTGTTGCCCACCGACCACGCGCTGGACGTGCACACCGCGTTGAGCGTGGTGGAGCCCGTGTTGGCCGCGCTCGCCGCCGCTCACCGCGTCGGTGTCGCACACCGGGACATCAAACCCGAGAACATTCTCATCAGCCGGGCCCGTGCCGTCGAAGGCATCCACGGCAGCGAACAGGTGAAGGTCGCCGACTTCGGACTCGCACGTGCCGCCGCCGGAACGAACAATACCGGTTCCGACACCATTCTCGGCACCGTCGCCTACCTCGCCCCCGAACAGGTCGCCTCGGGAGCGGCCGGCCCGGCGGGCGACGTGTACTCGACCGGAATCGTGCTCTACGAAATGCTCACCGGCACACCACCGTACGACGGGGACACCGCACTGTCCGTGGCCTACCGGCACGTCAATGATGACGTTCCCGCACCGGGAACGGTGCAACCGCATCTCCCGCCGGCACTGGATGCCCTGGTGGTACGAGCGACTCGCAGGGACCCGAACGACCGTCCGGCCGATGCCACACGGTTCCTGCACGAGATCCGCCGTCTCCGTGAGGAACTCGGTATCGAACTCGTACCGCTGTCCCTGCCCGAGCGCGACGACTTCCCCACAGAACGGATCGTCAACGTCGCGGGCGAGACCTCCTCGAGGCGGACCGACACCGCAACGATGCAAGACAACGAGCGGGCAGGACGTCACGGCACCCGGGCGCTACCCGGGGAGCCCACGTCTCGATCCGGCGCGGACGAGCCGAATGCGACGGGCGTCGAGCCTCGCCGTTGGCGAGGCAAGCGACTGGTCGCGTTGTGTGTCGTTGTCGGGCTGCTGTTGGTGGGCGGGGGATTCACCTGGTGGCTCAGTGCCCGCTGGGTCACCGTTCCGGGAGTGACCGGGCTGAGTGTCACAGAAGCCAGACAAACCCTCACCGATGCCGGACTCGCGGCCGAATTCAGTCGCGAGCCCCACAACTCACTGCCCGAGTCGACCGTGATCGGCACGGACCCCGCCGGGGGAACAGAGGCGTTGCCCGGCGACCACATCACGGTCCGCGTTTCCGACGGCAAGCCGACGGTACCGAGCATTCCCCGAGGCACCGACCCAGCAGCAGCCGAACAGACGATCAGGAACGCCCATCTCACTCCCCGCCGGGATCCGACGAGTAACCGTTACAGCGCGGAGGTACCCCAGGGCAGCGTGATCGCGGTCCGACCGGAGCCGGGCACCGAGGCCAACGTTGAGGACCCCGTGACACTGGTGCTGTCCAAGGGCCCCGCCCCGGAACCGGTCCCCGAGGTGACCGGGCAGTCGAAACGGGAAGCCTTCGACGCGCTGCGCGACAAGGGATTCGAACCGTTCGTCGCGGGCCGCGAGTTCACCGAGGAGATCGCCGGGGGGCGTGTGATCAGAACCGACCCACCCGCCGAGTCGCGCAGCGGCATCGACGGCAGTATGAGAGTCGGCGTGTACCTGTCGACTGCCGTGAAGGTTCCGTCGCTACGGGGCAGCTCGTTGGACGACGCGACCGCAACCCTGCGCCGGGCGGGATTGCGGGTCGAGGTCGAAAGCGCGCTCGGCGGTGACGAGGACGACCACTCGCGGGTCGCACTCGTCGTCGAGCAGGCCCCGGAAGCCGGTGAACTCGTGGCACGTGGCAGCACCATCGAGCTGCGCACGATACCGTGACCGGGGGAACCGGAACGGAGGATCATGAACGCACCGGAGATCAGTCTGCTGCAGGGCGACATTACCACGGAACGGGTCGATGCCGTGGTCAACGCCGCCAACACGACGCTGCTCGGCGGTGGTGGCGTGGACGGCGCCATCCACTCGGCCGGGGGCCCCGACATCCTCGCCGCGTGCCGTGAACTGCGTGCGACGAGCCACCAGGACGGGCTGCCCGTGGGACAAGCGGTCGCGACGACCGCGGGACGGCTCCCCGCCCAGTGGGTGATCTACACTGTGGGACCGGTGTACTCCCAGACCACGGATCGGTCCGAAATGTTGCGCTCCTGCTACCAGGAATCCTTGCGCGTCGCGGATTCCGTGGGTGCACGCAGTATCGCATTCCCCGCGATTTCGGCGGGTGCCTACGGTTGGCCCCTCGGTGACGCGGCCCGCCTCGCCGTCACGGCTGTGCGGGGAACGGATACCGCGCTCGACGATGTGCGGTTCGTGCTGTTCGACAGCACGGCGCAACGAGCCTTCGAGGAAGCCGCACGCGGGTAGACATCCGATCCCCGAAACCGAACAACGGGATCTCGCTGCGGGTATTGCTCACGTCACTCGATCAAGTTACTTTACGTGCCAGTAGGTACTACCACCAGACGATCGCGAGGTACCGGATGGCACGCTCTCCCCTGGGCCGCCCCGCAACACGACGAACCGCACGGGCGACCGCCACGGCAGCCCTCTTCGCAGGCGCGACCCTGACGGGTGCGACCGCAGCAGACGCGGCCCCGCAGTGGGCACCCGCGGACTCCGCCAGCATCCACCCGGGCGTCGCCACGCACACCGACGGTGGTCAATGCACCTCCAACTTCGTCTTCCGCGACGACACGGACGTCTACATCGGGCAAGCAGCCCACTGTTCGTCCACCAGTGGAAGCACCAGTACCAACGGCTGTGAAGCAGAGTCCCTTCCACTCGGGACAAAGGTCGACGTCGAGGGAGCGAGCGAACCCGGAACCCTGGTGTACAATTCCTGGCTGGCCATGCAGCAGGACGGCGAAACAGACTCCGACCGCTGCTCGTACAACGATTTCGCACTGGTCGAGCTGGATTCGTCGGACGTAGACAATGTCAACCCGTCCGTGCCCTTCTGGGGCGGACCGACCGGACTACGCACCACGGGAACCACAACCGGCGACACACTCGTCTCCTACGGCAACTCCTCCCTGCGCCTGGGAATCGATCTCCTCAAACCGAAGCAGGGGTTCAGCCTCGGCAGCACGGGTCATGGCTGGAACCACAGCGCGTACACACTCACACCGGGGATCCCCGGTGATTCGGGGAGTGCCTTCCTGGACGAACAAGGTCGCGCGGTCGGTGTACTGTCCACTCTGGCGCTCGCACCGCTTCCTGCCAGCAACGGCATCGGGGACCTTGCCCACGAACTCGACTACATGCGCGGCCACACCACGGAGTTCAGCGACGTGCGACTGGTCGAGGGAACCGAACCGTTCCGGGGGCCACTGCCGTAAGAACGAGGCGCAACAACCACCCCGGCCACGGTGCGTCACACACGCAGCATCTCGGCGACCAGGAACGCCAGCTCCAGCGACTGCTGGGTGTTCAACCGCGGATCACAGGCGGTCTCGTACCGGCCGGAGAGATCCACGTCCGAGATATCCTGCGCACCGCCCACACACTCGGTCACATTGTCGCCGGTGAGTTCGACATGGATGCCACCCGGGTGGCTACCCAGCCGGTGGTGCACCTCGAAGAAGCCCTGCACCTCGTCGACAACGCGGTCGAAGTCCCGGGTCTTGTAGCCCGTCGAGGACTCGTGGGTATTTCCGTGCATCGGGTCGCACTGCCAGATCACCCGGTGTCCGGACGCCTCGACCTTGCGGACAATATCCGGCAGTACCTCACGGACCTTGCCGTTGCCCATCCTCGCGATCAACGTCAACCGGCCGGGTTCGTTGTGCGGATCGAGCCGTTGCACGTACTCCAACGCCTGGTCCGGGGTCGTCGTCGGACCGATCTTCACACCGATCGGATTCGCCAGCAGCTCGGCCAGCGCGATGTGCGCACCGTCGAGCTGCCGGGTGCGCTCACCGACCCACAGGTAGTGCGAGGAGAGGTTGTACAACCGCGGGTTCTCGGACTGTGGGTCGTCGAGCCGCAGCAACGCGCGCTCGTAGTCGAGCAACAGCGCCTCGTGACTGGAGAAGATCTCGGTCGACTGCAGTGAGGTGTCCGTCACCCCGCAGGCGGACATGAACCGCAACCCGCGGTCGATCTCGGCAGCGAGTTCCTCGTAACGCTCCCCCGCCGGCGAGCGGACCACGAAGTCCTTGTTCCAGTCGTGTACCTGATGCAGATCAGCCATGCCCGCACCGGTCAGCGCGCGCACCAGGTTCATGGTGGCGCCCGCGTTGGCGTAGGCGCGGATCATCCTGGCCGGGTCCGGGGTCCGAAGCCGTTCGTCGGCGGCCAACGAGTTGACAATGTCGCCACGGTAGACCGGCAGCCCGAGCGCATCGATACTGTTGGAACGCGGCTTGGCGTACTGGCCTCCGATCCGGCCCATTTTGACGACCGGGAGACTGGCTCCGTAGGTCAGCACCACCGCCATCTGCAGCAAGGTCCGCATGTTCGCACGGATGTGTTCCTCTGTGTTCGACTCGAAGGTCTCGGCACAGTCACCACCCTGCAGCAGGAACGCCTCACCGTTCGCGACCATCGCGAGCCGCTCCCGCAGCCGGTCGACCTCCCGCGGCACCGCGATCGGCGGCACGCTCTCCAGTACGTTGCGTACCCGCAGCACCTCGTCGGCATCCGGCCACTCCGGCTGTTGCGCGGCAGGCCGCGAGAGTGCCTCATCAAGCCACTTGCGGAGCTCTCCGGGCAACGGCGGCAGCTCGGGTAACGTCTCGGCGGGTACGTCGACTGTCCAGTTCACTAGTCCAGCATATGTGGTGATGTGTCTCTCCCGTACGGCGGGACCGGCGATGACCAGCCCGCCGCGCCCGGTGTGCCACCTCCCGCCGCGCTCTTGGTGGGCACGCCGTCCCTGTTAAGGTCGGGTAAGTCGCTCAACCCGAAGGTGTTGAGCCAGTGGCACGAGCCGACAGCGAAATCCGGTGCGATCCCGGTGCTGTCCCGCAACTGTGATGGTCCGCGTTCTTGTTTCGCGGGCCGAGCCAGGTCGCCTCGGATCGTGCCGACGCCACCCGCCTCCGGCGTAGGGGTGCGGCGTCCGTGGCCGCGATCGCGGCGCCGGCCGATCGCAACGCCCGCGCCGCATGACTGATGCGAGGTCACGATGCCCCGTCTCTCACCGGCACCGTCGTTGCTGGCCGTCCTGAGCCTGCTCGGTGTGGCCGCGCTCGGCGGTTGCGCCACGAGGGAGGATTCCACAGACGGCTCCTCGGATTCCGCAGGATCCGGTAACTTCCCGGTCACCGTGCAGGCCCAGGACGCCCCGAAACTCACTCTGCAGCAACGCCCCGACCGGATCGTCTCGCTCTCCCCGACGGCGACAGAGGTGCTGTACAAGATCGGTGCGGGCGAGCAGGTGGTCGCCGCGGACCAGTACTCCACCTACCCCGAGCAGGCCCCCAACAAGGACGGGGTGTCGGCACTGAAACCCGACCCCGAGAAGCTGACAACATTCGATCCGGACCTCGTGGTCGTCAGTTCCGACAACGGTGGAAAACTCACCAAGCAGCTCGAAAAAACGGAGGTCAAGACCCTGGTGTTGCCCTCCGCTCCGACCCTGGAGAAGGCCTACTCGCAGTTCGAGCTATTGGGGAAGGCAACCGGCCATGCCGATGCCGGTGAGAAACTCGCGGACACGACACGGCGCAAGGTCGAAAGCATCGTTGAGGACACACCCGCTCCCGAGGAGACACTGACGTACTACCACGAAGTGTCGGATGACTACTACACCATGACATCCGCCACCTTCGTCGGCGACGTCTACGATCGCTTCGGACTGAAGAACATCGCCGACGGGGACAACCCCGAAGCCTCCGGTGGGTCACCGCAGCTGAGTCAGGAGCGAATCGTCTCCGCCGACCCGGACATGATCTTCCTGTCGGACACCAAGTGCTGCGGCCAGAGCGCCGAGACGGTTTCCGAACGGTCGGGCTGGGACACGATCAGCGCCGTGCAACACAATGCGATCTTCGAACTCGACGACGACATCGCCAGCCGCTGGGGACCACGCGTCGTACAGTTCGTCAGCACCGTCTCGGACGCCGTGACCGACGTGACGAAGAACTGACGGGCACCGACGTTGCTGCGCCGTCGTGAGGGAACGCTCCCGGCCCGGACCGCACGTGCCGGGACCGGGAACACAACGCGACTACGTCCACTGACTCTCGTCGTGGGCCTGACCGTGCTCCTGGCGGCGGTGGCCCTGGGGGTACTGGCGGGCACCGCGGACCTCGGCTGGCAACGGGTGGTGCATGAGTTCGTCGCACAGTTGACCGGGGGTGTGTCCCCGCTGTCCGAGCAGGAAGCGGCGATCCTGTGGCAGTTGCGGCTGCCACGCGTCGTGCTTGCGGGGCTCGTCGGTGCCGCGCTGGCGACCTCCGGTGCGGCGTTCCAGGGGGTGTTCCGCAACCCACTCGCCGACCCCTACCTGCTGGGTGCTTCGGCCGGGGCGGGAATGGCCGTCACGATCGTGGTGGTGTTCCTGCCCGCCGTCACGGGCTGGATCATCGCTCCGACACCGTTGGCGGCGTTCGCCGGCGCCCTGGCCGGGGTTGGACTGAGCTGGCTTCTGGGGCGTTCCGCGGGTGGAACCGGCACGGGCACTCTGCTGCTGGCCGGCGTCGCCGTCGCCGCGTTCCTCACCGCGGTGCAGACCTTCGTGCAGCAGTTCAACACCGAAACGATCCGCACCGTGTACACCTGGATGCTCGGTGGCTTCAACGTCGGTGGGTGGCACGAAGTGCTGCTCGCATTACCCTACGTCGCCGTTGCCAGCATCGTGCTGCTGTTCAGCGGCCGTTTGCTCGACGTCCTCACACTCGGCGACACCGAAGCCACCTCACTGGGACTACGCCCCGGTGGCGTACGCGCCGTCATCCTGTGCGCGGCATCGCTGTCCACAGCCGCGGCGGTCGCCGTCAGCGGCCTGATCGGTTTCGTGGGGATCGTCGTTCCCCATTTGGTCCGGCTGTTGGCGGGTTCCAGCTACCGCGTCATCGTACCGTTGTCGCTGTTCGGTGGAGCCGCGTTCCTGATCATCGCGGACTATTTCGCCCGTACGCTCATGCCGGGACAACTACCGATCGGAGTGGTCACCGCTTTCACCGGCGCCCCGTTCTTCGCACTGGTGCTCCGTCGCGCGCAACGGACATCGATATGAGCACCGACGGCGGTGGGACCGCATTGCAACTACACCGAGTGAGCGTGGGATACGGCAGGACCCCGGTCATCTCGGAGGTGACACTCGACCTTCCGAAAGGGGGGTGGCTGGCCATCGTCGGCCCCAACGGGGCGGGAAAATCAACCCTGCTGAAAGCGATCACCGGGGTCGTCGGCCACTCGGGCGAAATCCGGTTGCACGGCAACCCACTACACACCCTCACTCGCAGACAGCGGGCCCGCGAACTCGGCTACTCCCCGCAGGAGCCCGCGCTGCCCGCAGGCCTGACCGTCACAGACTACGTGCTGCTGGGGCGGACCCCCCACATCAGCTCCCTGACGAGGGAGGGGCCACACGACCGCGCGATCGTGGACGAGGCGCTCGGCAGGCTCCACCTCAGGGAATTGGCCGGACGTGCACTCCACACGCTCTCCGGTGGTGAACGGCAACGAACCGTACTCGCCAGAGTGCTCGCGCAACACACCCGGCTACTCCTGTTGGACGAACCGACCACCGGATTGGACATCGGGCACGCGCAGGCACTGTTGGAACTGGTGGACCGGCTGCGTACCGAGGACGGCACCACCGTGGTTTCCACGCTGCACGATCTGACGTTCGCCGCCCAGTACGCCGACCAGCTACTCCTGATCGACGAGGGCGGGGTCGCAGCCGCCGGCCCCCCTTCCGAGGTACTCACTCCGAACTCGCTGGCGCGCCACTACGCCGCCGAAACCGAGATTCTCAACTCGACCCGGGGCGATCCCGTGGTGGCACCCTTACGGAACGATCAGCCGGCGACCGGACAGCGGTCCCCGCTACACTGAACCGTCCGATCGGGGTGCACCGTTCTCGCTATCCGCCTCGCCACTCGCCGACGACGTCCCTTCCGGGGACTCGGGTGAATCCGACGGATCCGTCGAGCCCAACGGGTCGCTGTGCTGCGCTTCGTCGCCAGTTCCGCCACCGGTCGAACCATCCTCGGCCTCCCGACGGGGATCCTCACGGTCACGGAGCGTTTCCGGAGCTTCACGAGGACCACGCCGTCGCGCGAGCAGCAGGAACACGACCGCCCCCACGAACACCACCATCGAGGTCCACGAGTTCACTCGCAGACCCAGAATGTGGTTCGCCTCGTCGGCGCGCAACAGCTCGATCCAGAACCGACCGACAGTGTAGCCGGCGACATACACGGCGAACGCACGCCCGTGACCGAGCTCGAACCGGCGATCGGCCCACACGACCAACCCGGCCACCAGCAGGTTCCAGATCAGTTCGTACAGGAACGTCGGGTGGACCACCGCAACCGGGATGTCGCTCTGCGCGACCCCGTTGAGCACGTGCACGCCGCTCATGCCGGTCTCCGGGTCCACACGGGCGTAGAGTTCGAGCCCCCACGGGAGATCGGTGGTGCCGCCGAAGAGTTCCTGATTGAAGTAGTTGCCGATTCGGCCGATGGCCTGGGCCGTCACGATGCCGGGAGCGATCGCGTCGGCCACGGCGGGCAACGGTATGCCCTTCCTGCGACATCCGATCCACGCGCCGACCCCACCCAGCGCGATCGCGCCCCAGATGCCGAGCCCGCCGTCATAGATCTTGAGGATGTCCAGCGGATTCTTACCCGGGCCGAAGTAGAGCTGATAGTCGGTGATGACGTGGTACAGGCGCCCGCCGATCAATCCGAACAGCACGGTAACCACGGCGATGTCGGTGATCGCGCCCTTCGTGCCGCCACGTGCGGCCCAACGGCGTTCTCCCCACCAGATCGCCACGGCAATGCCGACGATGATGCACAACGCGTACGCACGGATCGGCAGGGGCCCGAGGTACCAGACTCCCCGATCGGGACTGGGTATGTTGGCGAGGAAAGCAGTAGCCGTGTGCACAGTGTTCACCGCTACTACGGTAGCTGCTGTTCGACTGCGCCCCGACGCACACCCGTCGCCAGTTCAGCAGCCGTCGCCCGGACCGCCTCCGCACCGTGCCGGCCCGCGGAGACCAGGGCCGATCCCACGATGACGCCGTCCGCGAACGCCGCGACCTCGGCCGCCTGGCTTCCGGAACGGACCCCCAACCCCACGCCGATCGGGCGGTCGGTGTGTTTCCTGGTCCGCTCGACGAGCCCACGAGCCTGTTCCCCCACGGTGTCACGTTCCCCCGTCACTCCCATCACGGCCGTGGCGTAGACGAATCCGGTGGTGGCACGGGTGGTCAGGGCGAGGCGATCGTCCGATGAGGATGGAGCGACCAGAAAGATCCGGTCGAGTCCGTGCTCATCCGAGGCGCTCAACCAGTCGGAGGCCTCGTCCGGTGTGAGGTCCGGGGTGATCAACCCGAGTCCGCCCGCCGCTGCGAGGTCGCGGGCGAACGCGTCGACACCGTAGTGGTGCACCGGGTTCCAGTAGGTCATCACGACAGCGTTCCCGCCACGATCGGCGACCGACTCGACCACCTCGAACAGGTTCCTGAGCCGGAATCCGCCCTGCAGCGCGGTGTTCGCGGCCGCCTGGATCGTCGGACCATCCATCACCGGATCGGAGTACGGCAACCCGATCTCCACGAGGTCGGCCCCACCGTCGAGTGTGGCGGCCAGTAGCTCCTTCGACTCGGCCACACTCGGATACCCCGCGGGCAGGTAGCCGATCAACGCGGCTCTGCCCTCGGCACGAGCTCGCGCGAACACGGGGTCGAGCCGACTCATCACGTCACTCCACATCGTTTTCCGAGGATCGCCCACCGTTCGGTGTCGATGCCACGGTGCCGGTCAGCGGTCACTCGTCGTTCACCAGGCCGAAGTGTCGAGCCGCGGTATCGACGTCCTTGTCGCCGCGGCCGGACAGGTTCACCAGGACATCCGCACCGGGCCCCAGCTCCTTCCCCAGCGTGATCGCGCCGGCAAGCGCGTGGGCCGACTCGATCGCAGGCATGATGCCCTCCGTCTGCGACAGCAGCTTGAACGCGTCCATCGCCTCGGCGTCCGTACAGGCCCGGTACTCGGCGCGGGCCGTGTCCTTCAGCCACGAGTGTTCCGGCCCCACCCCAGGATAATCGAGTCCCGCCGAAATCGAGTACGCGTCGATCGTCTGACCGTCCTCGTCCTGCAACAGATACGACATCGCGCCGTGCAAGGTGCCTGGACTCCCCAACTCCAGGGTCGCCCCATGGGCCCCCGAGTCGAGCCCCTTACCGCCCGCCTCGAAACCGACGAGCCGCACAGCGGAATCGTCCAGGAAACCGTGGAACACGCCGATCGCGTTGGAACCGCCGCCGACACACGCCGCGACCGCGTCCGGCAACCGGCCCGCTTGCTCCAACATCTGCCGACGCGCTTCTTCCCCGATGACGCGGTGGAAGTTACGCACCATCATCGGGAAGGGGTGCGCCCCCGCCGCGGTGCCCAACAGGTAATGGGTGGAGTCAACATTGCTGACCCAGTCGCGTAACGCCTCGTTGATGGCGTCCTTGAGGGTGCGGGCCCCGGTCGCCACCGGCACGACCTCCGCACCGAGCAGCCGCATCCGCGCAACGTTGAGCGCCTGCCGTTCGGTGTCGACCTCCCCCATATACACCACGCAGTCGAGATCGAGCAGCGCACAGGCCGTCGCGGTGGCCACACCGTGTTGCCCCGCGCCGGTCTCGGCGATCACACGCGTCTTGCCCATCCGCTTGGTGAGCAGCGCCTGCCCCAGCACATTGTTGATCTTGTGGGAGCCGGTGTGGTTGAGATCCTCACGTTTCAACCACACCCGGGCACCACCGGCATGTTCGGCAAACCGGGGCGCTTCGGTCAGCAACGACGGACGGCCGGCGTAACTCGTCAACAGCCTGTCGAACTCATCGGTGAACGTCGCATCCTGGCGTGCCTTTTCGTATTCTGCCGCCAGCTCGTCCAGCGCCCCGACCAGCGCTTCCGGCATGAACCGCCCCCCGTAGGGGCCGAAGTGCCCCCGGGCATCCGGTTCATGGTTGCTACGCTCGTGCGCCCCCATGGGCCTCACCGGCTCGGCCGGGGGCAGGCCGGGTGGGACCCGGCGGTGACCAACTGCGTCAGCGCCGCCTTGGGATCATCAGTGGTCACGAGACCGCCACCGACGAGCACCGCATCCGCACCCTGTCCCGCGTACGCCATCAGGTCGCCGGGACCACGCACCCCGGACTCGGCGATCTTGGTGACCTCCATCGGCAGTCCCGGAGCCAAGCGCGAGAACACGTCGCGGTCCACTTCCAACGTGTGCAGATCACGAGCGTTCACCCCGAGAACACTCGCACCCGCCTCCAGCGCACGGTCGGCCTCCTCGGCATTGTGCACCTCGACCAGCGCGGTCATGCCGAGCGACTCCACCCGGTCCAGCAGAGCCGTCAACGCGTTCTGGTCGAGGGCCGCCACGATCAACAGGACCATGTCCGCCCCGTGCAGCCGCGCCTCGTGCACCTGGTACGGGCTGACCACAAAATCCTTGCGAAGCACCGGAATATCGACAGCCGCCCGCACCGCATCCAGATCGGCGAGGGAACCGTTGAACCGCCGGGGTTCCGTCAACACGCTGATTGCGCGCGCTCCGGCGTCGGCATAGTCGGCAGCCAACTGCGCAGGGTCGGAGATCGGGGCGATCGAACCCGCAGAGGGGCTGTTGCGTTTGACCTCGGCGATCACGCCGACACCGTTCTCCCGCAGGGCCGTCGTCGCCTCCAAGGGCGGTGGAACGTCCGCGGCGCGCTGCTTCAACTCATCGAACGGCAGTGCTGCCTCACGTTCGGCCAGGTCCTCGCGAACCCCGTCGAGAATCTCCTCGAGTGCACTCAACAGCCAACCTCACTGACCGCGGATCCCGCTGTCTCACCCGCTGGGTGGGGCGCAATTTTGCTCACAGACACCGTCCTCTTCCCGCGTCAAGCATGTTACCCCGCACGCCGGTCACCATCCGGTGTGGGGCAGCGGATCGCCTGGCACGGCGGGGAATTACCATTACTCGCCCGCAGTCGGATCGTCCCCCGCGGAGAGCCTGTCCCACAGTTCCGTGTCCGGATCACGTTGGCTGCGTCGGTTTGCCGGAGCAGCGTAACGCGAGCCGAGTCGCGGCATTCGACGTGCCAGACGGACAGCCGTGCTCCCGGCCCCGACCAACAGCAAACCGGCCAGTACCGCGAGCCCCCGACCAGCGACGATGGACACCGTCTCCGAGCCGTCGCCCAGATCGATGTCGACCACACCGACAGCCACCACTGCCGCACCGGCCACCACCAGCACCGCGCCGAGCACCCGTCGCGCCCAGCCACCGGTGGCCACCACCCCCGCGATCGCGGCCAGCGAGAGTACCGCGAGCGGCACCAACGCCGCCGTGTGCTCCGACCCGGTCTCGGTGTGCAGCGTCGTCGCACCCATGCTGAGGTCGCGCTGCTCCGCGACCCAGGTCAACTCGGATGATCCCCACAACGCGGCCGCGCCGAGCAGCAAGGCCGCGACGATCAACCACATCCCACGTGTCGCGGTGCCGCTCCCATCGGGTTCGTCAGCCATCCGCGACCCCGCCCGAATCCACAGGAGTCATCGTCTGTGCTGCCGCCACGGCCGACAGCACCGTGCGTGCCTTGTTCAACGCCTCCGTGTCCTCGCCGTCGGCATCCGAATCGGCCACAACGCCACCGCCCGCCTGGACGTGGGCGACGCCGTCCCGCAACAACGCGGTGCGGATGGCGATCGCGGTGTCCGCATCGCCTGCGAAGTCGAGGTAGCCAACCACACCCCCGTACAACGCACGTCGGGTGGGTTCCAATTCCTCCAGCAGCCGCATCGCATGCACCTTGGGAGCACCCGTCAGCGTGCCCGCGGGGAAACAGCCGAGCACCGCGTCGAGCGCGGCGCTGTCGTCGGCGAGTTCCCCGCTGACGGTGGAAACCAGGTGCATCACGTGGCTGTAACGCTCGATGGTGAACAGGTCGAGTGTGCGCACCGAGCCCGGTGCACAGACCTTACCCAGATCGTTGCGGCCCAGATCGACCAGCATCAGATGCTCGGAACGTTCCTTCTCGTCCGCCAACAGATCCCTGGCCAGCTGTGCGTCCTCCTCGGGGGTCACGCCCCGCCACCGCGTCCCGGCGATCGGGTGTGTGCTGGCCCGGCCGTCCCGCACGGTCACCAACGACTCGGGGCTGGAACCGACGATGTCGAACCCGTCCATCCGAAGCAGATACATGTACGGGCTCGGGTTGGAGGTGCGCAGTACCCGATAGACATCGAGCGCATCCGCCCCCGTGGCCATTTCGAACCGCTGTGAGGGCACGACCTGTAGTGCCTCCCCCGCTTTGATCTCCTCGACCGCGCGGTGTACTGCCGAGTGGAAATCGTCCTTGCTCCGGCGACGCTCGAATTCGGGAACAGGGCGGTCGAACACCGCGTTCGTCGCAGGAGCGGGAGCAGCGAGCTGGGCCGTCATCTCGTCCAGCCTGCGGACCGCGTCGTCATAGGCGGCATCCACACGTTCGGGAGAATCATCCCAGTTCACTGCGTTCGCGATGAGCGTCACCGTGCCCTGGTGATGGTCGAACGCGGCCAGGTCGGTCGCCAGCAGCATCGTCATCTCGGGAATGTCGATATCGGCCGCTGCCAGCTCCGGCAGCCGCTCCACCCAACGCACCGCGTCGTAACCGATATAGCCGACCATCCCGCCCGTCAGCGGTGGCATCCCCGGCAACGGCTCGGTGTGCAGCGTGCTGATCGTCTCCCGCAGCACGTGCAGTGGGTCACCGCCGGTGGGCAGTCCCGCGATCGGTGTACCCGTCCAGACCGCCTCACCGTCCCGGACTGTCAACGCCGCGGGACTGCGCACCCCGATGAACGACCATCGGGACCACGACTCGCCGTTCTCCGCAGACTCCAGCAGGAAAGTCCCGGGCCGTTCCCCGGCGAGCTTCCGGTACAACGCCACGGGCGAATCAGCATCGGCCAACAGCGTGCGCACAACCGGTATCACGCGACGATCCTCGGCGAACGCCCGGAAATCCTCCCGTTCCGGGTGGACGACGCCGAGCCCCGCGTGGGTGTTCATCGAAGCGGCGGTCACCATGCGTTCATTGTGCCGCTACGGTTGTCGACGTCGGGCAGTGGGCAGCAGCGCATGCACCGTGTTGGGTCACACTCCGTCTCAGCGGGTGACACCATCACGGCGACACGGCGAGCCACGCACCGCGACCATCCG
>Ga0079226_10000570_pt1 | contig 26230 bp, 28 predicted proteins | sample Poulit2014_FD_76345 | JGI IMG/M metagenome (GOLD analysis project Ga0079226, IMG submission 76345) | Agricultural soil microbial communities from Georgia to study Nitrogen management - Poultry litter 2014 | ecosystem: Environmental > Terrestrial > Soil > Agricultural land | place: USA: Georgia...
TAACTATGTCATTCATTTAGAACATGGTGAGCCAGTGAATAGGCATCGACCTTCTGTAGACGTCTTATTTTTCTCGGCTGCTCAAGTAGCAGGAAAAAATGCGGTGGGGGTTATTTTGACAGGCATGGGCAAAGATGGTGCTCAGGGGTTGCTCGCTATGCGTCAAGCAGGTGCACGTACCTTGGCTCAAGATGAGCAAACCAGTGTGGTTTTTGGCATGCCCCGCGAGGCATTGGCTATCGGAGCAGCCGAGCAGGCCGTACCCATCGACAAGATGAGTGAGCAGATGATGACTTGTTCAGGTGCTTTTGGTCACCGAGTATGAGGTGGCCACCACCTTGGGGTATTTGTTTATGCGGGTTTTTGCTTAACACGGGATTTTAAAATTGGAGAGTTAATAGGATATGAGTTCCAAAAATATCAAGATTTTAGTGGTTGATGATTTTCCGACCATGCGCCGTATTATTCGTAATCTACTTAAAGATTTGGGCTATGAGAATGTAGATGAGGCCGAAGATGGAGCAATTGCATTGGAAAAATTGCGTAACGGCCAATTTGATTTTGTGGTGTCCGATTGGAATATGCCCAATATGGATGGTTTGGAATTATTAAAAACCATTCGCAATGATGAAAAGCTGGCTGAACTGCCTGTTTTGATGGTGACCGCCGAAGCCAAGCGCGACAATATTATCGCTGCGGCGCAAGCGGGCGCAAACGGCTATGTGGTTAAACCGTTTACCGCAGCGACTTTAGAAGAAAAATTGGATGCTATTTTTGAAAAAATGAGTTAAATACTAGCCCAATGAGGGATGACTATGAGTGCCAAAGATTTTAACGAGCCATCGGGTATCGAGCAGCCCGAAGAGGTGGTGCAAAGGATCGCCCGTTTAACCCGTATGCTGCGTGAAAGTATGCGCGAATTGGGACTCGACGAAGCGATTAAAGAGGCGGCCGAGGCCATTCCCGATGCCAGAGATCGATTGCGCTATGTTGGGCGCATGACTGAACAGGCGGCCAATCGCGTACTGACCGCTGCCGAGCAGACCCAGCCATTGCAACAAAGTCTGGACAAAAAAGCTGCCCGTTTACAAACACAGTGGGTTGCGCTAACCGCGGATTGGCCCTCCGAATTGTCCCCTGAATTATTAGAAAAAATGCCAGTTTTTTTGCAGCAAGTGCAAGACAAAACACAACAAACCCAGAGCAATTTAATGGAAATCATCATGGCGCAGGATTTCCAAGACCTCACAGGGCAGGTGATCCAAGGAATGCTGGGTGTGATTGCTGCTATAGAAAAAGAGCTTATCCAAGTTTTATTGGACAGTGTGCCTGCTGAAAAAAAGGACGAGACCATGTCTTTATTAAACGGCCCTGTAGTGAATCCGCAGGCGGGTGACATTGTGCGCGATCAAGATGAAGTAGATGATTTGTTATCCAGCTTGGGGTTTTAAATATTCGGAAATAACTCTTTGCCATGGCCGAAGAAAGTGATTTAGAAAAAACCGAACCCGCCTCGCCGCGGCGGCTGGAAAAGGCCCGCGAGGAAGGGCAGATCGCCCGCTCACGCGAACTCAATACGTTTTTAATACTCGCTGTCGGTGTGGCGACTGTGTGGTTTTCTGCTGGCTTTTTATATCGGCAATTGATGCTGTTATTCCAACGCAGCATGACCTTTGAGGCAGATTTAATAGTGGATACCACCGCTATGGTGACGCGGGTGGTGAGTTTGGTGCAAAGGGTTTTGATGGGATTGAGTCCCTTATTATTAATGGTATTTATTACCGCCGTCATCGCGCCACTGTTATTAGGCGGGCTCGTCTTTAGCAGTAAATCTTTAGCACCTAAATTTGAGCGGTTAAATCCCATTAAAGGGATCAAACGTCTTTTTGCGTGGCAGACTTTGGTCGAGTTGATAAAAACACTGGCAAAAGCAGGCTTGATCGGCGTAATAGCCGTGCTGGTGCTATGGCACTATAGGGATGCCATGTTGGGCTTGTCCTATGTGAGTGTACAAGCTGCTTTGGTACAGGGTATGCGGTTAATGGTGCTGTGCTGTGCACTGATCGTGGCGGGTCTATTGATCATCGTTTTGATTGATGTGCCTTGGCAATTATTTAGCTATTTTAAAAAATTGCGGATGTCACACCAAGAGGTCAAAGACGAACACAAAGAAAGCGAAGGCGACCCACATGTGAAAAGTCGTATTCGTTCGCAACAACGAGCCATGGCGCAGCGCCGTATGATGTCTGAGGTGGCCACCGCTGATGTTGTCGTGACGAACCCAACCCGATTTGCCGTTGCTTTGCGTTATGCCGAACACGCTGCAGGTGCCCCTACCTTGGTAGCCAAAGGACGCGGTTTGATGGCTGTGAAAATTATTGAGCGTGCTCAATCTCATCATGTGCCTGTTTTAGAAGCGCCGCCCTTAGCTAGAATTTTGCATCATCATGTGGCCCTGGAGCAGGAAATACCCCCTGCGTTGTATGCCTCGGTGGCGCAGGTTTTGGCTTGGGTGTATCAGTTGAACAATTGGCAGCAAGGGCGTGGCCCGTGGCCGAGTGACCCTGATCTCACACAGATCCCACATGAGCTCGATCCACAAAACACACAGGGCAGTAGTTAAGTACTATGTCCTTTATTTGCTCAGATTATGAATAATTGGCTGTCGGTTTTAAAACAATGGCAGTCCAGCTCGGTGTCGGTGCTTGCTGGTCCCATTCTGATTTTGCTTATCTTGGTGATGATGGTGTTGCCTTTGCCGCCTTTCATCTTGGATTTGCTTTTTACTTTTAATATCTCGTTGGCTGTAATGGTGCTTTTGGTTGCCATGTTCACGCGGCAGCCTCTGGATTTCGCAGCGTTTCCGGCGGTTTTACTGTTTTCTACTTTATTGCGCTTGGGGCTCAATGTGGCATCTACGCGCGTGGTTTTGATGCGTGGCCATGAGGGGCCTGATGCAGCTGGCCGTGTGATTGAGGCCTTTGGGCATTTTTTGGTGGGGGGAAATTTTACTGTTGGCCTAATCGTATTTATTATTCTGGTCATCATAAATTTTGTGGTGATTACTAAAGGTGCTGGGCGCATTGCCGAAGTTGGGGCTCGTTTTACGCTAGATGCGATGCCCGGCAAACAAATGGCTATTGATGCAGATTTAAATGCTGGCTTGATTGGTGAAGAAGACGCGCGACAACGGCGCCAAGAGGTGGCTCAGGAGGCCGAGTTTTATGGGGCTATGGATGGAGCGAGTAAATTTGTACGCGGAGACGCCATAGCTGGCCTGTTGATCATGGTTATCAATGTGCTGGGAGGGTTGATCGTAGGTCTGGCGCAGCATCAGCTCAGTGTGGGTGAGGCAGCGCATGTATACACCGTGCTCACAGTGGGTGATGGGTTGGTGGCACAGATTCCTGCGCTAATTATTTCTACTGCTGCCGGGGTGGTTGTATCACGTGTCGCAACAGAGCAAGATGTTGGTCAGCAGTTAGTGGGCCAGCTTTTTAATAACCCACGCGTCATGTTCATCACTGCTGCTATTTTAGCGGCCCTGGGTCTTGTCCCCAATATGCCTCATGTGGCATTTTTGTTTTTGGCTGCATTGCTCGGCGGTTTGGGTTGGTATTTAGGCCAGCAACAGCGAAAAGAAGCCGCCCAAACACAAATGGATAAAGCCTTTGAGAAAGGTGAGCTACGGCAGCAAGCAGCCGAGGCTACCTGGGAGGATGTCCACTTTACTGAACCATTAGGGCTAGAAGTCGGTTATCGCTTGATACCATTAGTCGACCATCACCAAGAAGGTGAGCTGCTGAATCGTATTCGAAGCCTAAGGAAAAAGTTTGCTACTGAGGTTGGCTTTTTACCGCCTGTGGTGCACATACGGGATAACCTCGAACTTAAACCTAATGATTATCGCATTTTACTGCATGGCGCCGAAATCGCCGCTGGTGAGATTATGGCGGATCAGTGGTTGGCTATCGATCCTGGTGAAGTGTTTAATGAAATCGAAGGGACACCCACCACCGATCCTGCTTTTGGATTGCCAGCTTATTGGATCCAACAGGAAGCGCGCGAAGAAGCACAGATCGCGGGTTATACCGTAGTGGATGCCAGTACGGTATTAGCGACCCACATTAATCATATTTTGCACCGTTATTCGGCACAATTGTTGGGTCGTAGCGAGGTGCAAAAACTGGTTGAATTGGCCGAACGGGCACTGCCTAAATTGGTTGAAGAGCTGATTCCAAAGGAGATCACTTTAGGAGTGCTGCAGCAAGTCTTGCAGGGATTATTGCTCGAAGAGGTGCCCATTCGTGATATGCGGACAATTTTGGAAGCATTGGCTCAAGTGCAACCTCAATTGGCACAAGCCAAACAAAACGGACAAATAAAACCTGCAGCGACAGAACTATTAGCCGTTGTACGTCGTGCTTTGGGGCGGGTAATACTGCAACAGTGGTTTCCCGGGCAGTCTCAAGCACATGTGATTGGATTAGATGCCCAGCTGGAACAAGTACTGACACAGGCTTTAAATAACAGTGGTGCTATTGAACCTGGCTTAGCCCAAACATTGACCCAAGACACCCAGCGAGCGATAGCGCACCAGGAAACCAAGGGACAGCCTCCAGTATTAGTGGTCAGTGCTCAGTTACGGCCTACACTAGCACAGTTTTTGCGCGCTCAGTTTTCAGATTTGGCTGTACTGGCTATTGATGAAATCCCTGCAGATAGAATGATACAGGTGGATTATATCGTTGGCGCTCAGGGGTAAGATAATGCGGGGACTATGGCGCTCTGTTTAGACCTTTGCATGCGTATATTGGCCAGGTTGGTCTTTGCTGTGCTTGCCCGACGCATCATAGGTATCCGTGCTTCGAGTGGGCAGTAGGTTGTGTAATGCATTGAGTGCATGCTGGTGATGGCTTAGGTATTCGTGAATGAGTTTGCCATTGGCTTCATTTAACGATTGTGCCTGCGCGGCCAATACCAGTAGCGAATCCAGGTGCTTTTTAAAAACAGGGTCACGCTCGGCTAAATCTTGTAGGGCATCGGCCGAATCCGAGACTTCGAGGACCTGCAATAATTTACGACGTTTGTTTTGAATAGCGCCGTAATGTTGGTGCCAGGTTGTTTTTTGCTGGGCAATTTGATGGATTTCTTCATGAGTATATGAGCCGTCGAGTACCGTGGCCTCGTGTTCCAAAAGCCCAATAAACTCTCTAAAAGCCTGATTTTCAGATTCCAAGGTATGCAGTAGGGGAGCATATAAATTTGCAGTCATCGCAATAGCATTTAACCAAAGATTATTTTAAAAGATCGCGTGCGGATTCGAGCAATCCATCAGCAATTGCAGTGGGATTGATTTGTAGCTCTCCTGACTGGAGTGCATCTTTGAGTGCATGGACACGCTGGGTATGGATATCATCGTGATCATTTTGTAATTGCTGTAGTGCACGCGCAGCAGGGCTCAGTTGTACCGGACTGCCCGAGGCGTTGGCTGTCGTTGAGCCAGCGGTAGGTTGATGGCCCTGTGTATTGGTCGAACGCAATGAGGTTTTTTCGTTGTTATGGTTTGGCGTTAGAGGGATAGGGTGAATTTTCACGGTTGTTTCTCCTGAGTCATCTTTGGGTATTTATTATAACGGCATGTTGCCGCAGTTATTTAGGGTGAAAATTCAGAAAAGCAGGATAAAAGCAGTCTTGTGCGCGGTTATGGTTGTCGGCAAGTGCAGTGTTGTTGCATATGAGTATTAATCATCAAGGCAAAAACACTTCTACTGTGTGCGCATCCATGACAGTGCCTTGGATGATTTGGCCGCTCTCGGTGCGAATTTGGATGCGGGTGCCAGGGTTACCAGATTGGAGGGCTTGTCCCTGGCTGGTGACCACAAAACCTTGGCCTCTAGCGATGGTCTGCACAGTTTGGCCGCGGGCAATGGATTGTGGGTCGCGCAGCGCGTTGGTACGCAATGTGGTGCCATTAGGTATCCGTCGAGTAGCAATATATCCAATAATCTTGCTGGGGTCAGTCAAAATATGTGGTGATAGTTTGAGTACATCGGCTTCATGTGGAATAAGGTCGTCAAGCGCTACAGGTTCATCGATTTCAATATTTCGGTTCGCGACAAAATAATAGCCAGAAGCACTGAGCTGAGCACGCACGTGGGTCACCCATTGTGCTGGTTTGTGACAACGCACGCTCACAGTCATACGCGAACGTAATTGATCACTGCCACGAGAATAGACTTCAAAGTCGGTGCATGAGCCCAGATTTTCAATGCGTGGAGGTGTGATCTCGATAGTCGCAATGAGCCCTTGGGTGCGCGTTCTTTGTTCGAGGAACTCATGTACTTGTTCCGCGATATCTGTGGCCAATACGCCTTTATTTAGAGATTCTTGTGCCTGTGCAGGGGTTAACCATAGACACCCTAAAAAAAAGAAGAATCCGATTTGGATTGATTTTATTGCTCTGAACAATTTTCCTTGTAAAAAACACCCGATTATTGGGCGGTGGGTCAAGACTTTCGGGGAATACACGGGCATGGTAAAGGCCTTTGTACAGCAAAAAGAGAATAAGGGTGTCTTTGGTTGATTGTTTTCCCGATTGCTCGCGCAGGGGCTGCTTTATTATCAAGAATGACTGAGTTTATTTAGAAACCTATGTGCGTGTATGCAACGTACGCTTAGCTCTTAACCAATTATTCCCATTGTAATATGTTTGACCGTTTATCTGCAGAGTTTGGTTTACATCAATCAGCATTAGCATTACGTCAGCAGCGTCAAGAGGTATTGGCTGCAAATATTGCCAATGCCGATACGCCGCATTATAAAGCCCGTGATTTAGATTTTCGACAGCAAATGTCCCAGGCCATACAAACCCAAGAGCAGTCGCAGGGGACACGATTGAGCTTGACCTCGGCGCGACACATCCCAGGTGGACAAATGACGTCCATCAGCTCAGAGCTTAAATATCGGATACCTGCTCAGCCATCATTAGATGGGAATACGGTAGATATGGATGCAGAGCGGGTTGCATTTGCAGACAATAGCATGGGCTATCAAAGCAGTCTGTCAATTTTATCCCAACGTATTAAAACGCTTGGCGCTGCATTGCAGCCCTGAGGACCGGTCTGAGTAACCTTTATCAAGGATTTGAAATGAGCAGTCTGAGTATCTTTAACATCGCAGGTTCTGCCCTGCAGGCTCAATCGCAGCGAATGAATGTGAGCGCCAGCAATATCGCTAATGCGGATAGCGTGGCTGGCCCTGATGGGGCACCTTATCGGGCTCGCGAAGTGGTGTTTAAAGTAAACCCTGCTGCTGTCCAGGGCGCTGGTCAAAAAATTGGTGGAGTCGAGGTTGCAGGAGTCATCGAAAGCAATCAGCCTTTTAAGGTGCAATACGATCCTGGCCACCCTCTGGCGGATGAAATGGGTTATGTCACCCAGTCGAATGTCGATGTAGTTGCTGAAACCGTCAACATGATCTCTGCATCCCGTTCTTATCAAGCTAATGTCGAGGTCCTCAACACGACCAAGAGTTTATTGCAGCGTACTTTGTCATTAGGTCAGTAAAGGAAATTCGATGAGTACAGTGGATGCAACACAAAATACGGGTGGTTTGATGGGCGGGCTGATAGAAAATCAGCAGCAGCGCCAATTTATTGAGGAGACTCAAGACCGATTTCTAACTCTGCTAATAACACAATTGCGCAATCAGGACCCATTGGATCCGATGGATAATTCAGAGATTACGAGTCAATTAGCACAACTATCTACAGTACAAGGGATTAATCAGCTTAATGAGACTTTACTAACCATTTCTGGGCAAATGGATGTATCTCAGTCCATGCAGGCATCCATGTTGATTGATCGGGATGTTTTAGTGCCGGGCGACAAGGTTTTGCTGGGTTCTGACCCCCAAAATGCGGAAATAAAAGCGGCGACTCCGTTTGGTGTGGATTTAATATCACCGGCTGCCAAAACACAGGTGCAGATCCATGATAAAGCCGGCAAGTTAGTGCGCACTTTAGAGCTCGAGGATAACCTTGCGATGGGGATTTATGAGGTGCAATGGGACGGTCGCGATGACGCGGGCTTACCTGTGTCAGATGGTGCCTATACAGTCGAAGTGCTGGCAACTACCGCCGATGGAAATCAGGTCTCTGCCGAGTCCTTGACCTATGGCACAGTTAAAAATGTTGCTTATGGTGCGGGCGGATTGGAGATAGATTTAGGCTTGGGTGGAAAGTATTCGTTATTCGATATTCGCCAAATCATGTAATTCAAGGCTGTGTTGTTGCGTCTTGGGTTTTATTAAATTGCAGTTAAATATCTTGTTAGAAAGAGGTAATCATGGGTTTTGGGCAAGGTTTATCTGGTTTGAATGCGGCAGCGCAAAATCTGGATGTGATTGGCAATAATATTGCTAATTCCAAAACAGCCGGATTCAAAGCGGCCAGCATGGCATTTGCTGATGTGTATGCAAACTCACGGGTTGGTATGGGGGTGCAGGTAGCTGGTATTAATCAGCGTTTTACAGCGGGTAACGTCGAGCTGACTGGTAATCAGTTTGATATGGCCATTGATGGTGAAAAAGGCTTTTTCCGCTTGTTGGATACCAGTGGGACTCCCGTATATTCACGTAATGGGCAGTTTCATCAAGACAAGGATTTCTATATTACTAACGCCCAAGGACACCGATTGACAGGATACCAGGTGCGTTCAGACGGGACGTTGTCAGATCAGCTCAGTCCTTTGCGGGTGCCATCGGGCAATATTGAGCCGCGAGCAACCAGCAGTATAGAAATTGGGGCCAATTTAGATGCAAATGCCACTGCAGTTTCTGACTCGGTGGGTTTTGACCCGGCCAATTCATCTAGTTATACGCATTCACTGCCCATCACCGTCTATGACTCATTGGGTAACTCACATACTTTGATGCAGTACTACATCAAACGTGAGCCAGATGCTAATCAACCAGACAACAGTACCTGGGAGGTGCGTTTTGCGCTCGAGGACAATGTACTGGGTCAAAGTGAGACACTGCAATTTAGCCCTTCGGGGGTCTTGCTCAATGAACCGCCTTATTTTGATTTAGCTATTGCGTCCAGTGCGATTAGCAGCGGTTCTCCCGCTGATGACCTAGAGGTGCGCTTTAACTATGAGGGGTCGACTCAATTTGGTGGGGAATTTAATCCTAAATTTACCCAAAATGGTTATCCCACTGGTGAATATAGCAGTATGTCAGTCAGCAAAGATGGCAGTATGGTCGCAAGCTATACCAACGGAATAACCCGTACGATAGGTTCTGTGGCACTGGCCGATTTTAATAATCCAAATGGGTTGCAGCCATTGGGTGATAACGCTTTTGCCGAGACAGGTGAATCAGGCCAACCGGTGTTAGGTGTCCCTGGCAATCAGGGGTTAGCTACTTTAAAAGGTCAATCTATAGAGGCATCAAATGTTGATTTGAGCGCTGAGCTTGTCAATATGATTATTGCGCAGCGCACTTATCAAGCCAATGCCCAGACAATCAAAACCCAAGACCAGGTCATGCAAACACTGATCAGTCTGCGTTAAAAAACTCTGAGAGGGCAGCGTGAGTCGCATACTTTACACCGCTATGAATGGTGCACAACGTTTGCTGCAAGAGCAGGCGCAGGTGACCCATGGTTTGGCCAACGTGAATACAGTCGGTTTCAAGCAACAACTTAATTTACAGCGAGCCGTTCCTTTGCAGGGAGGGGCTGTCCATCCGACGCGCGTTTCAACAGTTAGTACAACCGTTGGTACTCATAGGGCACAAGGACCCATGTCCGAAACGGGACATGCTTTGGATTTGGCTATTCGGGGTGAGGGATGGTTTGCCGTGCAGACCCCACCGGGCGAAGCCTATACGCGAGCAGGTGATTTTAGCGTCAATGAGGACAGTATTTTAGTCACTGCACAAGGATACCCTGTATTGTCCGCTGATAATGATCTGATCGAGATCCCCGAGCGTGGCAGCGTGCATTTTTCGGTGGATGGCCAAATCACGGTGCTGGGCGCAGGTGATAATCCCCGTGACGTACAAACGCTTGGTCAGATTAAATTGGTAAACCCTGAGCCACAGGCTTTGGTGCGTGGCGAGGATGGCTGGTTTCGAATGGCGGAAGGTCAGACAGCCGCGATGGACGAAACAATTCGAGTCGCGCCAGGGTTTTTGGAAAAAAGTAATGTCAGTGCTGCTGAATCCATGGTTGCCTTAATTAATAATGCGCGTCAATTTGAGATGCAAATGCAGGTCATCAGTGATAGCGGCGCCAACGAAGAACGCGCCAACTCCATACTTTCACTTAATTAATAAAACACATTAGTGCACGGCTTTAAGGGGGCACCATGATACGTTCATTATGGATAGCAAAAACGGGGTTAGAAGCTCAACAAACCAATATGGATGTCATATCCAATAATTTGGCCAATGTAAATACAGCTGGCTTTAAGCGTACTCGAGCTGTCTTTGAGGATTTGATGTATCAAACCATACGTCAGCCTGGTGCTCAGGTGGGGGCCGCGAATCAACTGCCCACCGGACTGCAGCTGGGCACAGGTGTGCGCACGGTTGCTACCGAACGTATCCATTCTCAGGGCGGATTGAATAATACAGGGCATGCCCTGGATGTCGCCATTCAGGGGCGTGGCTATTTTCAAGTAGAAATGCCAGATGGAACCTTTGCCTATAGCCGCGATGGCAGTCTGCAAATTGACCAAGATGGACAGCTGGTCACGGCGGGTGGATATCCAGTGCAGCCGCCCATTATGGTGCCTGATAATGCTTTGCAAATTGAAATTTCACGCGATGGGACTGTATCCGTTACTCAGCCAGGGGCAGTGGGTAATAGTGTAGAGATTGGGCAACTCCAGCTGACAACCTTTGTAAACCCAAGCGGTATGCAGAGCATGGGCGAGAATCTCTATGTGGAAACTGATGCGTCGGGGCCTGCTAATTTTTTGCAGCCGGGATTGGATGGTGCTGGATTGATATTGCAGGAGTACACCGAGACATCGAATGTGAATGTCGCCGAAGAGCTGGTCAACATGATTACGGCACAAAGGGCTTACGAGATGAATAGCAAATCCGTTCAAACCTCTGATCAGATGCTGGCACGTTTGACGCAGTTATAACGCTTGTAATGATACAAAAATGGGCAATTAGCATCTGATAATACCTGTCACCAAGGGCAGTAAAGCTTATGTTTGGTTTGGTTTTTACGCACGGCGATAAGATTCTGCGACGCTGGACGTTTGCGCTGCGCCGCGAGGCATCTGGTTTGTTTTGTCACAACCTGAGTGTGTCGATAATGCGGGCGTTTGTTGTGTGTGGCGTTCTCAGCTTAGGTGCGTGTGCAATGGTGCCTCCAGAGCCGGTAGTCACTGGACCGCTTAGTGCGCCGCCACCTCCAGTACAGCCGCCCCAAGCAGTAGCCAACGGCGCTATCTACCAGCCCACAGCTTATGGCAGTTATCCCCTGTTTGAAGATCGTCGCCCACGCAATATTGGTGACATTGTCACTATTCTCATTGAGGAAAAAACCAACGCCGCTAAAAATGTTTCAACCAACACAGACCGCAGTGGCAGTGCAGGATTGGACTTTGAGCATGATCCCAAAATACTCCCTGGTGATCTGGGGCATCGTCAGAATTTTGCGGTTAGTGGTAACAATCAACACCAGGGCACGGGCAGCAGTAGTGCCGACAATATGTTTTCTGGCACATTAACCACCACGGTGGTAGGGGTGTTGCCCAACGGTAATTTGCAAGTCGCGGGCGAAAAGCAAATAGCGATTAATCGAGGGAATGAGTATGTGCGCTTTTCTGGGGTAGTGGATCCACGCTCTATTTCGGGCTCGGGGACGGTGTCTTCCACGCAAGTGGCCGATGCCCGAATTGAGTATCGTAGTCAAGGGGTGATGGATGAGGTGCAGACAATGGGCTGGTTGCAGCGATTTTTCTTGAACATTTCTCCCTTTTAGGGATGGGCTATGACGAAACGCAATATAGGCATGGATTGGGGGCGACAGGTCCTTCATTGGGTTCTGGGGGTAATTTTACTGTGGGGGTTAGCTCTGTCAGCGGCCTATGCTGATCGCATCAAAGATTTAGCCAGCATACAAGGGGTGCGGGAAAATCCGCTGGTTGGTTATGGTTTGGTGGTTGGTTTAGATGGCAGTGGTGACCAAGTGCGGCAGTCGCCTTTTACACAACAAAGTTTGACTAATATGCTATCGCAGTTGGGAATCACTATGCCCCAAGGTAGCAATATGCAATTACGAAATGTGGCCGCGGTGATGGTGACCGCGCGACTACCTGCATTTGCGCGTCCAGGACAATCAATTGATGTGGTGGTGTCTTCGATGGGTAATGCCAAGAGTTTACGCGGTGGGACCTTGTTGATGACTCCTTTGAAGGGCGCAAATGGGCAGGTATATGCGATTGCTCAAGGCAATTTACTGGTAGGCGGAGCAGGGGCAGAAGCAGGGGGCTCTAGCGTCCAGGTAAATCAGCTGAATGCCGGCACGATCCCCGGGGGCGCTATCGTTGAGCAAGATGTACCCACGACTTTTGTTAACGAGGGGTTGGTCTATCTTGAGCTGGATAGTAGCGATTTTGGGGTTGCTGAAAGTGTCACACAGAGTATTAATAAACAGTTCGGCGCAGGCACCGCTGAAGTCGAGAATGGTCGCGTCATACGTGTTCATGCACCTGTTCAACCGCAGGCCCAATCCGCTTTTTTATCTCAATTAGAAAATATCCAAGTGGCGCTGCCACCAGCGCGCGCCAAAGTGGTCATTAACGCCAGGACGGGTTCTGTCGTTATGAATAAAACAGTCACTATCGAAGAGGCTGCGGTGGCTTATGGCAGTTTATCGGTGGTGATCAGCCGCCAAGATGAGGTGCACCAGCCAGATACCCCCTTTACCCAAGGACAGACCGTTGTAACTCACGAAACTGACATTGAAATGCGTGCAGAGGATGGTGCATTGCATCACGTTCGCACCAGTGCCAATTTGTCTGATGTTGTACGTGCCTTAAATGCATTAGGTGCAACCCCACAAGAGTTATTGACCATTTTGCAAAACCTGAAAAGTGCAGGAGCACTGCGAGCTGAGTTGGAAATTATTTAGGAAAGGGGCATGTCTACACTTTATTTCCCCCGTCCAGGCGCGCACCAAGTCAACACCATATTCGACACGCAGCGACTGGCCCTATTGCAAAATCAGGCAGCGCAGCATCCGCAAAACCCCAATGTACAGGCTGAGATCGCACAGCAGTTTGAATCTATTTTCATCCAGCAAATATTGAAATATGCACGACAAAGTGCAGCATTGTTCGGTGCCGAACAAAGTAGTGCGCAGAAAATGGCCTATGCACTTAACGATGAGCAACTGTCTTTAGCACTTTCTGACCCAGGCTTGGGTCTGGCCCAGGCGCTGCAGCAACAAATGCGTGAACAATCGGGTGTGGATGATTTTGTGCCCTATGCTATGGCCGAGCAGGCGCCTTCACGTAAAGCTGGCTTGCGCTCTCATGTGGGTAAAGCACGCGTGATTGAAGCGCCCGACCTGTCAAGTCTGATTCGTAAACTAACCGGGCATCAAGGCATGGAACAAGTAATTTCTGCTATCAAAGGAGCCCCTGCTCATATACAGCGTTTTGTCGATACGATGCGTACAGCTGCAGAACAAGCCGCTGCCGAGACAGGGATACCAATGAAATTGATTTTGAGCCAAGCGGCACTGGAATCCGGATGGGGGCAACGTCAGATCACGCATGAGGATGGGCGTCCTACTTTTAATTTGTTTGGTATTAAAGCAGGCAGTAATTGGTCGGGTCCTGTCGCAGAAATCATGACGACGGAGTTTCTAAAGGGCCGTAAAGTTAAAATGCCGCAGCCTTTCAGGGCTTACGCTTCGTACGAGGAATCCTTTAGCGATTATGCTCGATTAATTAGTGGCCAAAACCGTTATGCCTCGGTTTTGGCTGCTGAAAGTGCAGAAGATGCAGCGCATCGTATCCAAGAGGCCGGTTATGCTACTGACCCAAAATATGCGCAAAAGCTGATTTCCATCATGGCTTATTTTGATTCTAAATAAGGCTAAAGAAAACCAATAACATGCCGTAAAAGGAATAGGGGCCCGATCGGCCTATTGTTCACGATCCCACTATTCGGAGCAATCATGAATTTGTATGGTTTAGGTTTGTCAGCACTGCTTAATGCACAGCAAAATCTACAGACAACAGGACATAACATCAATAATTCGGCTATTGAGGGTTATAGCCGTCAAACGGTGCTCAGTCAGACCCAAGGAGCCAACGCAACAGGCGCTGGCTACATTGGCCGAGGCATACAAACGGTCACCATACAACGTGCTTACGATCAGTTTTTAAATCAGCAATTGATGACGTCCAAAGGCAAACATGCTGAATACGTTTCTTATGGTAATGAGATAGACCAGCTAAATAATCTGTTCTCTGATCGTGAAGCAGGGGTTAGTCCAGCATTACAGGCATTTTTTGGTGCTTTGCAGGCGGTGGCCTCTAGTCCTGACGACGCGGCTGCACGCCAAGAGCTATTGGGGCGGGCCCAAAATTTGGCAACGCAACTCAAAGAAACTGACACCTTTATTGAAAATCAGCGCGGTAATTTAAACACGCAGATTAGCACTTTGACCTATCAAATTAACAGCTATGTTAAGCGTATTCATGATTTGAATGAGCAAATCACCAAAGCTCAGGCGGCTACACCCAATCATGCGCCCAATGATTTGTTGGATCAGCGTGATCAACTACTAATGGAGCTAAACGAATTTGTAGAGGTCAAGTCTTTTGAACAAGATGGGCGCCTGAATCTGACTTTAAGCAGCGGGCAATTGCTATTGAGTGGCAGCACTATTCATGAATTACGCGCGATTCCTTCTACTAATGATCCGTCGCGTCATGTCCTTGCTTATCAAACTCAGAGTAACGAGGGCGCACAGTGGATAGAAATGTATGACGCCGCTATCAAAGGGGGCGAGTTAGGGGGCCTGCTTAGATACCGAACACAGACTCTAGATGCCGCACAGAATGCCTTGGGTCGTTTAGCAATAGGGATTGGCCAGAGCATTAACGAGGTACATCGACAGGGTATCGATCTTGATGGTGCTGCCGGTGAGGATTTATTTTACTTTCGCATAGGGCAGGGTTTGCCCCTTAGCGGTGTTGGTTATCCAGCTGAGGTCTCGGGATTATCGGTCGAATTAAAAGAGGCCGACGCATTAGCTCTCAGAGATTATCGTATCGAGGCCCAGCACGATGCAGATGGCACCTTTAAAGGGTTGGCTTTCTTTGATGCACAAAGTGGTGCTTTGATTCCGGCAGAACAGCACCAAGATAATAACGGACCTTATTATTTAGTCGATGGACTAAAGGTACACCTTCCTGATAGCAATACTCCTATGGGTGCCCAGTGGTCTTTACAACCCACACGCCGCGGGGCTGATAGCTTTGGCGTTGATTTGGATGATCCTGCAAAAATCGCTGCCGGATTGCCTGATAGCGGTCCTTCGAATGGGGACAATGCGCTTGCTTTAGCAGCTTTGCAAAACCAACAGATCTTAGGTCAGGGCAGTTTGAATTTTAATGATGCTTTTGGTCAGCTGGTTAACCGAGTTGCTGTACAAACCCAAGAAAACACAGTTGCGATCAAGGCCCAAGATAATTTGGTTCAACAGAGTTTTGCCGCCCAGCAGCGCGTATCAGGGGTTAATTTGAACGAAGAATACCTCTTGCTTGAGCAATATGTAGAGCAGTTTCGCGCTGCCTCAAAGCTTATCGATGTAGGAACTGCCATGTTTGACACTTTGCTTGGTTTGCGTCCTTAAGCATATTCACAGGCACAAAACCCGCCGCTAACCTGAATAATTTTGATTAAAAAAGAGTCAGCCATGAGAATTAGCTCAGCACTGTATTTTCAAACAGGGGTGAACACCATTAATAAGCAAGAGGGTGATCTGCTCCATTTATTTCAGCAAATTGGTACGGGTCGACGCATGATCACACCCGCCGATGATCCCCTGGCCGCAGCACAAACTATCACCCTATCTCAATCGCAATCTATGAATGAGCGCTTTGGCACTAATCGCGAGGTGGCTATGCGCGCATTGGGCGAAACTGAAAACATTCTGGATGGCATTGTGACCCATCTAGCAGGCCTCAAAACCCGTTTGATAGAGGCTGGTAATGGCACTTTATCGGATCAGGATCGTGCGGTACTGGCTCAGGTTTTAACTGAATCACAAGAAACATTGTTGGGTGCTATGAATTCGACAGATGCAGCAGGTCGGTATGTTTTTAGTGGCTCGCAGGGCAAAAGCCAGCCTTTTACTGAGGTTGATGGGCGCTATGTATACCAGGGGGACACTGGCGATAAGGCAGCTAGAAATATACAAGTCGATCATTCGCGGATTATTGATATTGGCAATCACGGCAGTGATGTGTTTTTGCGCACTGCGCCGGGGGCCATGGCTTTTGTTCACGGTAGCAGTGGGCAAAATATGGGCACTGCGGTTGTGGATAGCATGCAGATACATGCATCAAGAAAAGCCAGTCAGATTCAAAAAATAGAATTACAGCATCAAGACACTCCAGACGCCGCTTGGCAGGTGCTGGTTCATTACCTGGACGATCACAATGAATCAGCAATAGCGACGTATGAGTTTAATGCTGCTAATACACAAACAGTGGTTGATCTCAAAGAAGACTTCGGCGTGTCTTTTCAAATCAAAGGGGCGGCCGAAGCTGGAGATCAGCTGTACTATCAGCAGGCTAAAACCCTAAATGGCGATGATGAGCTCAATATATTAAATGTTTTGGCTGATGTAATAGCAGCACTTGAGCAGCCAACCAAAGGCGATGCCACAGCACAAGCCAGGCTGCAAAACTCTCTTAATCAAGCGTTACAAACCATTGATATCAATTATGACAATGTGCTCACAGTGCGCGCATCTGTGGGCTCGCGTATGAATGAGCTAGAAAGCCTGGCAGACAGTGGCTCTTTGCAATCATTGCAAATTTCCAAAGAGCTTTCACGGCTTGAAGATGTGGATTACTACACTGCAACCACACAACTATCGCTACGCAAAATGGCTCTAGAGGCGGCATCTATGGCATTTATAAAGATACAAAGCACCAGCCTTTTTTCGATGGGCAAATAATTGACCGTAGCTAGATAAAGGTATTGATATCACACATATCAGGGAAAAACTTACAGAGAGATCATCATGAATAAGTTGCGATTAAAGAGTTTTTTTGTGCTCTTGGTAGCGTTGCTGTGCGTATGTACTGTTTTAGCTGCTATTTCAGGTATCTATCATGCGAATCAATTGGCTGCAATTGCTGGCAGTCAAGGAAAAACCGCGATCAATGCCCTCATGTTGCAGCTCACTATATTAGTAGTGTTTAGCTTGGTTATCGCAGGGATCGCCTTGGGCGTATTTCAGACGCGTTTTTTTACTCCCTTACGACAATTGCGTTTGCATATAGAGGCGATTGCTGGCGGTGATCTGAGTCAGCGTATACAGCCATCTTTACGCGATAATGAGCTTAATTTGCTCTATGTGAGCGCACGCCGGATGCAAGAAAGTCTGATTCGAACCATGTCACTAATGCGTAACTTAGCAGATGAGGTGTTGGCTGAAACCAATGAAATGGTTGATCGAAATAATGGGCTAAGTACACGCGTAGAGGGGCAGGCAGCGGCATTACAGCAAACCGCGGCCAGCATGGAACAATTAGCCAGTACTGTTCGTCAAAATGCAGATAATGCTCACCAAGCGAATCAACTCGCAGTCACCGCATCCGAGGTTGCTCAGCGTGGGGGGGATGCGGTGGGAGAGGTCGTCAATACCATGCAAGCAATTTCTGCGAGTTCTAACAAGATCTCTGATATCGTGGGTGTGATTGATAGCATTGCATTTCAAACTAATATCTTGGCTTTAAACGCTGCTGTAGAAGCAGCACGTGCAGGTGAACAAGGGCGCGGTTTTGCGGTTGTGGCTTCAGAGGTGCGCGCCTTAGCTCAGCGCAGTGCGCAGGCAGCTCGTGAAATAACGGATCTAATTGAGGACTCAGTGGCTAAAGTCGGCGAAGGTTCGACACAAGTAGAACGTGCCGGAAATACCATGCAGGAAATCGTTGATTCGGTACACCGCGTGACAGACATTATGGGCGAAATCAGTGCTGCTACGATCGAGCAGTCCAGCGGGATTGAGCAGGTTAACCGAGCTGTAAATCAAATGGATCACAGTACCTCGCAAAATGCACATATACTTGAACGTGCTACGGCGGCCGGTCATCTACTTAAAAACCATGCCAGTCGTTTACAGGAAAATGCTGTCGTTTATCGGCTACCAGGGGCTGAAATTATTGATTTGGGAATACGCAAGAAAAGTCAACCAGCGTCAAACGATAAAGCAACACAAAAATCTCCTGCATTAGCAACGAAAGCGCCGCAAAAAAGTGCTGCCAATGAAAACCCAAGCGGGCGAGAAATGAAGAACAGTAATGAGGTAGTTAAAAACAACAATCATCCAAAAGGGAAAAAAGACCATCAACTGTTGCGCCCTGATTTAAGCGGCCAAACTCGTTCTTCGGCTGAGGATGATTGGGAAGAGTTTTAATAACAAGGGCTATTCATTTAGCCCCCACAGTATATTGTGAAGGGCATCGAACCCAGTGGCGAATAATTCGAGCATAAAGGGAGCGGTGTGTGGGATTACCAGTACCAAGAGAATAAAACCAACGCTCAGTGTAATGGGAAAACCAACTGCAAAAACAGTCAGCTGTTGTGCTGTCCGATTAAGAATGCCAAAGGCCAGATTGATGCTAAGTAAAACGATAATAAGTGGCAAAGCTAAAAGCAGACCTGAAAACCATATATAGCGACTCCAGTCTAAAAAGACCCCAATGCCGTCTACTGAAAGAGGTGTCAAAGCGACGGGGATTTCAGTAAAACTATAAAACAGGACATCCAGCAAAAATAGATGGCCATCTACCGAGATAAAAATCAGCATGGCCACAACATTAAAAAAACGGGCAAGCACTGCTGTATTACTGCCCGTGGCTGGATCAAAAAATGATGCAAAGGAGAGTCCCATTTGTAATCCAACAAATTCTCCGGCTGTTTGTACCGCTGAAAAAATGATGCGCATGGTTAGCCCCATCAGTAGCCCGATGAGTGTTTGCATCAACAGTAGAAACAAGATTTCATAGAGATTGCTGTGGATTAAATCAGTGGCTGGCAGCATAGGCCCAATAATGATTGAAAATACCGCGGCAAGCCCTACTTTGACACGTGCAGGAATGCCCGATTCACTAAACAAGGGGGCTGCCATGAATAGGCCCAATAAGCGTAAAAAGGGCCAAAAATAAATACTGAATAGGGCCAGTAATTCGTTGTAACTAAAGCTAATCATGGCATTGCGACCAGGATATAAAGCCATTTTTTCAATAAATATTATCGGGTATGCCGCTGAGTAAAGCTTGAATATATTCCACCATTGTGCTGATGAGCCACGGCCCTAACAGCACAATAGCAATTGCCACAGCTACAATTTTGAGTGTAAAGGGCAAGGTCATTTCATTGATTTGAGTGGCTGCTTGAAACACACTGACAACCAGTCCAACCACGAGGGTGGTGAGCAGCAAAGGTCCCGCCATGGACAAGGCTACTTTGAGAGCCGTATAGGTCATGGTCATGACTGTTTCAGGGGTCATCGTTATATTCCTACAGCTTCGTTATGCTTGATTAGAAACAAACACATAACTAATGTTAGATATAAAAACTGCGTGCTAATGAGCCCAGTAGTAAATGCCAACCATCAGCCAATACAAAAAGCATCAGCTTAAAGGGTAGAGAAATAGTGACTGGTGGCACCATCATCATCCCTAGCGACATTAAAACGCTGGCAACTAGCAAATCAATAATTAAAAAAGGGATAAAGACGGTAAATCCGATTTGAAATGCTGTTTTTAGTTCGCTTGTGATGAAGGCGGGCACTAAAATGCGCAAGGGGGTTTGTTCGGGTCCTTCAAAAGGCCCTGTTTGTGCTAAATCGGCATAAAAGATGAGATCATTTTCACGGGTTTGGTGCAACATGAATTCCTTGAGCGGCTCAGCACCTCGTTCAAGTGCTTGAGCAAGTTGTATTTTTTCTTGACTCAAGGGGATATAAGCATGCTCATAAATTTCATCAAAAACTGGTGCCATCGCGAAAAATGTCAGAAATAGAGCGATACCAATTAAAATGCTATTGGGTGGCGCAGCGCCTGTACCCATGGCATTACGCAATAATCCCAACACAATAATGATACGTGTAAAGCCCGTCATCATAATCAGAGCTGCAGGAATGAAAGTGATGAGTGTGAGCACGACCAAGGTCTCAATGCTAAGAGACCAAATTTGCTCTCCTTGCTCATTCAGGTTGCTTGTAATAGAGGGCATCGGTAGCGTTTGCGCATGGACTAGATCGGGCCAGAAAAGGGCCAAGCCAGCCAGCAAAAACACAACGCCCAACCGTCCTCTGAGTGGTTTATTTGGGTTGGATTTATTTTTTTTCGGGGTTGTGGTTTCGGGATGCAAGTCTTTGGTTACATTTTTTAGCACTGTGCTGAAAGGCTCATCTGTAGGGGGAGCCATGCTCTGCTGGGTAGGTTCCAGCAAAGAAATGTGATGCGGGGTCACACCAATCAATAAACGTTTACCTTTGTGTTCAATGATCATCAGCTGCATACGTGGCCCCAAGCGCAACCGCTGTAACACATGCAGTGAGCTTTGATTACGTTGCGGGCTCAACCCTAATCGACGTACGAAGAAGGCCAAAGCTAAAATAATCACGATCACGAGCGCTAGGCTGGTTGATATTTTTATTAAATCACCGCTGTTCATAGTGCCACGTCAAAACTTGATAATCATTATGTTGATGGAGGGGCATCAGCGGGTATTTAATCGATGAATGCGATCACTAGGGGTGATGATGTCTGTGATACGAATGCCATATTTATCATCCACAACCACAACTTCTCCCTGGGCAATCAGATACCCATTGACATAAACATCCATAGGCTCTCCAGCCAATCCGTCCAGCTCTACGACTGAACCTTGTCCTAACTGAAGAATGTTTTTAATGGTCAGACGTGTTCTGCCCAGCTCAACAGACAGCTGCACAGGGATATCCATAATCATGTCAATGTCGCTTGGACTCACCTCGGGATTTTGCTCAAGGGGTTGAAAGATACTGTCAGCATTATCTTGCGTAGTCTCTGCGTGACCATCGTTTTGTGCCTGAGAACTGCCCTGTGCTTGTTCGGCGAGTGCTTCTTCCCAATTAATATCCAGTTCATCTTGGGTGTCATTGGGCGTATCTTTGGTATGCCGTTCATTCTTTGGATTCGTCATCGCTACTCACCTTGTGCAATTTAGATTCTTGATAAGACAAAATACGGTTGACGCGGATTGCATAATGGCCATTGAAAGTGCCATAACCACAGCGCAGTATTGGAACTCCGTCGACATGCGCGGTCATCTCGGTAGGTAGTTCCATCGGTAAGACATCACCTTTTTCCAGGCGCAGTATTTTGCCAATGGTCGAAGAGATGGTTTGAAATTCTGCTCTTAGCTCGACTTCGGCGCTGCGGACTTGATTGCTTAATTGGCGTGTCCAGCGCTGATCTATTTCGCTATTGTTCGCATCTTGCAAAGGCCGCGTTAATAGATCGCGCAGTGGTTCAATCATGGAATAAGGCAGGCAAACATTCAGATTGCCGCCTTGAGCACCAAATTCAATGCTAAAAGGTGTCACTACCACGAGTTCATTGCTGGTGCTGATGCGCGCAAATTTAGTGTGCATTTCAGAACGTATATATTCGAAATCCAGCGGATAAACATTTTCCCAAGCACTGCAATAGCTTTCGAGTGTATGGGTGAGCAGCCGTAAAATTATGCGTTGCTCGGTGGTGGTGAAATCACGACCCTCGATGCGGGTGTTGTAGCGTCCATGCCCCCCAAATAAGCTATCAATAATTAAAAATACCAGGTGCGGATCAAAGGTAAATAACGCTGTACCCCGCAAAGGTTTGAGAGCAACCATATTCAGATTGCTGGGGACGGGTAGGTTGCGTTCAAAATCACTGTATTTTTGGATACGTACAGAACCAACCGTAATATCTGCGTTGCGGCGCATAAAACTAAGTAGGGTGTGGCGTAAATGACGAGCAAATCGTTCATTGATAAGCTCTAGCGTCTGCATGCGATGCCGGATAACCTTTTCAGGTGAGGTCAGATCATATGGCCTTACACCGCCAATCGTGGTGGGCTGTTCTTCGTCTGGGAGCTCTTCGCCTGTCACTCCGGCTAATAGTGCGTCAACCTCATCTTGGGATAAAAAACTTTGGTAGGACATTACTGCACCACAAAAGTGGTAAATAAGACATGGTTAATTTCAGGCCCACGATTGGCAGGTGGGTAGGGTAGGCTCAAGGAATCGTCCAGCTGCTGAATTAACTTTTCGCGCCCGGTAGGTGTCTGTACTTGCAGCGGGTCTTGCAACGACAGTACGTGCAAGATGCGATCGCGTACTACTGGTTGATATTGTTGTAATAGTTCACGCGAGTTATTGTCAGCCACTTGCAGTGTAATTCCGACATAAAGAATGCGAGAACGACCATCTTGTTCAAGCGTGACAGTAAACGGTTCAAAGTCTACAAAATTAGGTTTTCCATCGCTGATAGCGGGTTTTTGTATGGACTTGGAGTCAACATCACTGGTAGCGAGCTGCGTTTGTTTACCACCCAGATTAAGTTGGGCCAGAGAAAAATCAGGCCAAACAAAATATAAAGTAGTTAAAGCGCTGAGCACTCCGACCACCAAAACCAATAAAATGATCCTGAAAACACGCTGACCCAGACCTATCTGGCGAGGCCTTTGGTAGGCTGCCCGAGGTTGTTGATTGCGGCGGGCCGATGAAGAAGTATTCATGGATTTTTATAATGCACTTAGAGTAATTAGATAGAAACTAGGCAAATGTATTAATGATTGATTGTGGTTGGGAATAAAAAACCGTTGGATTAGCAGGTGTTTCAGCTTCGGTGGTGGGGGAGTCTATGTCAGTGGATGAATGCTCCGCCTTTCTTTGGTTTTGATTGAGTGCCTGTTTATAGGCCAGGTATTGTTCATCCGCGGTTTGCTGTTCACCACCAACCGAGGTGTTACCTAGTTCCAGCCCAGACTGCTCAAACTGTTGTAATAACTGCGGCAGAGCTTGTTCAACGCTTTGTCGCACATAAGCGTGAGGAGAAAAGAACTGTGCACTGATTTGACCTTCTTGTAGGTGCAGGTTGACCTGCAGGGGGCCCAGATGCGGCGGATCTAGTCTAATTTGGGCGACTGATTGCCCAGAGGTAGCATTAGATGCAATACGCAAAAGATTCTTTCCTAGTTGTTGAGGCCACTGTGGGTGTTGCACGTGCAAATTAAGCTTATCTTCAAAAACGGGTATTGAATGATTTAGATTTGGAGATTGTGTGCTTACTAGATTCGGTGCAGCCAGTTGCGCCGTTTGTAATGATGGGAAAGCACTGTTGGATTCCATTCCAGTAGTGTGCATCAATCCAGTTGAAGTGGTGTTGGACACATTTTTTGCTGTGCCAGCGAGCTCCTCGGGGGGTTCTATCGAGGTGTTGCTCATTAATTTGGCCTGTGAACTTTTAGTCAGGTTCAAGCTTTTACTGGGGCTGTTTTTCTGCTGATGATAGTTGTTGGTAGAAATATGTTTGGGTTTGTCTTTCTGTTCGAAAGTAGCCCCAGAGAGCACATGTGGAATTATTGCTGAGTTTTGCTTTGATTTTGGTGCGTCATTCTGTAATCCAGGTTCACTGGTTTTACGGTCAAGGCTAAAACGAGCGGTGCGCAGCATTTTTTCTTGGCCAGGGTGTAAATTTTGACCCAGTATCGATGCAAAGTTTTTTATTCTATGTTGGGGTTCGTTTGGATTTGCGTGCTGAGCAATTTTTGCCCAACCATCTTTAGCAGCGGGTTGCTCGAAAAGCTGTACTAGTGTCAATGCGAATGCAGATGGGCTGTGGTCACTTTCTTGTAGACCCTCGTCTAAAGGTCTCGAAAGGCCTTTGTGAGTGGCGGATTTAAGCTGCTTGGCTGTAAGCAGGAAGTCAATTGGGGTAGAAATCATAAAATTTCCTGGCTAAACGGGGCTTGAGCACGCTGTGCTAATTGACTGGCTATTTCATCATTGTGGCGCTGTTCATGACGGTTGGCCTCATATCGCGCTGCATGCTGTGCACGCTTGATGAGGGTTTCAAAGGCGTTACAACGTTGTTGTAGTTCTTGCCATTTTTGTTGTGTCTCGGCGCGTTGCGCGGATAGCTGCACTACTCTATTATTTTGCTCTGCTATTGCGGTTTCTAAAGTGCCAATAAAGCGGAGAAAATTGTGATAGTTTGTGATTGAAACCCCCAGTTTGGATGTCTCATTTAAACGTTGCGCATATTCTTGATGATATTGCTCCAATTGCTGTAACTGTTGTAGAGCTGTTTTATAGTTTTGATGCATGGTGCGTAGCGTTTGAGCCGTCTGTTCGAGTTGGGTTTGGTTCAACTCTAATAAGCGTTGAAAACTTTTGTGCTCAGAGGGTGAAACCATGTCAGGCTCCTGCAGGACGGGCAAAGATGTGGTTCAGCTCAGCGATTGCACGTGCGTAATCTACCGCTTCGTACATATCTTGTTGTAAGTATTGCTGCAGTTGTGGGTAGCGCTGGATGGCTGTGTCAGTAGCAGGATCTTGGCCGGGCACATAGGCCCCGACTGTGATCAAATCATGATTGCGCTGGTACAAATAGGCATCTCGCTTAAAGTGTTGCACCAAATTCCTTTGTTCTGTAGGTACTATTTGGGCCAGTACCCGCGAGACTGATCCCTCGATACTAATCGCTGGATAATGGCCGCTGTCTGCCAGTTGCCGAGAAAGAACCACGTGGCCATCTAAAATGGCACGGGCCGCATCAGCTATGGGATCTTGCTGATCATCGCCCTCGGTTAAAACAGTATAAAAAGCTGTTAAAGAACCGTCTCGACTGTGCGCATGACTATTGCCGGCACGCTCTACCAGAGCTGGCAACCTATTAAAAACTGAGGGTGGGTAGCCTTTGGTAGCCGGCGGTTCTCCTAGTGCCAATGCTATTTCGCGTTGAGCCATCGCGTAACGTGTTAGTGAGTCCATGATGAGCAGGACATGGTGCCCGGTATCACGAAAGTGCTCGGCGATGCGAGTGGCATAACTAGCCGCTTGCAGCCTGAGCAGTGGTGATACATCTGCCGGTGCAGCGATTACTACCGATCGTTGTAAACCCTCTGTCCCCAGATTTTGGTCAATAAATTCACGTACTTCGCGGCCGCGCTCTCCAATTAAGCCCACGACTACAACATCTGCTTGGGTAAAACGCGCCATCATTCCTAAAAGCACACTTTTACCCACGCCTGAGCCAGCAAATAGGCCCATGCGTTGGCCCCGGCCAACGGTCAATAACCCATTAATAGCGCGCACACCAACATCTAGCACTTCCTTGATAGGGGGACGCTGCAGAGGATTTATTGGGGTGTTATTCAGTGCCGCAACTGGACCATTCAAGGGGCCATTGCTATCCAGAGGTTGCCCTGTGCCATCCAGCACTCGGCCTAGCAATTGTTTGCCGATGGGCAATGCCCGCGCGGGGGTGCTGTCCGTATTAAAAGGAATGTTCTTTTTGATGCCATCTTGCAATGATTCGGTGCGTACAGAGAGAGGGCGAATCGCAGCTCCAGGCTCAATATTTGACAGGGGCTGTAAGGGCATCAAATAGGTGATGCCTTTGGCAAAGCCAACCACCTCGGCATCGGACCAAGGGTGAGTCGCGTGGGGTGTAAAAATTTGACAGGCAGCGCCAATCGGTAAATTGAGTCCAACAGCCTCTAAAACTAAACCGGTCGCGCGTATGATGCGTCCTTCACGCTGCAACCGTGGTGTTTGGTTGACACGTTGCTGTGCTAATTCAAGGATGCGTAAACTACGTGAAAGAAAACCAGTTTCCAAATTCATTTCATTGTTTATCTGCAGATTTAAGGCTATTTACACCAGGGTCGGCTTTTGCATGTGCCATTTCTGGCA
>Ga0079226_10000571_pt1 | contig 26197 bp, 34 predicted proteins | sample Poulit2014_FD_76345 | JGI IMG/M metagenome (GOLD analysis project Ga0079226, IMG submission 76345) | Agricultural soil microbial communities from Georgia to study Nitrogen management - Poultry litter 2014 | ecosystem: Environmental > Terrestrial > Soil > Agricultural land | place: USA: Georgia...
ATGGATTTTGATCCTGTGGATGTTTGCAGCCTTGGCAAAGCGCTTAATAGAATGGGAAACAGTGTATTTTTGAGTTGGGATTCCATTATACGATAAAATGAAATTGGTTTTACATTGCTTTTGTTGTGCCTCTTTCCAATCTCGTAATAAGCTTAGTGTATCTGTATCTCGAATGCTTGCTTTTGTTTTAGGATCTGTAAAACGGATTAGAACAGTTAGAAGCTGAATTACAGTTTGAACAATTTACAAATGAGGATGCGTTAAACTTGGGATTAATACTAATCAATTATGCAAAGGAAAACGAAAAGTCGGTTGCTATTCATATTGAGCAAAATCGTGTGCCATTGTTCACGCACTTGATGGAGGGCACCTCGGAAGAAAATGTCTACTGGCTTTACCGAAAAAAACGTGTAGTAGATCATTATAATCGCAGCTCACATTACATCGCAAAACGATTTGAAGAATCTGGAACATCTCATGATGAAAGTTCCCTTTTATCGTCAGCAGAATATCAAGCTGTCGGCGGATCATTCCCAATTCGTGTAAAAGGTGTCGGTGTGATTGGTTCTGTAACGGTGGCTGGCTTAACACCACAGCTTGACCATGATTATGCGATCGAGGGAGTAAAACGCTTCTTAAAAAAAGGTGATAAATGAGTGATTATCGAACATGCAACATTAGCAATTAAAGAGAATGTAGAAGCTGAATTTATACAGACCATAAATGAGGCAAGTTCCATTCTCAATAATGCAAAAGGATATCTATCTCACAAACTACTTCACAATAAAGAAGATCAATCTCATTTTATATTAGTTGTTTATTGGGAGACTCTCGAACATCACATTGAAAATTTTGTAGGTAGTCCTGAATTTAATCAATGGAAATCAATTTTACAGCCATTTCTTAAGTCTAAACCAGAAGTCTTGCACTATAAAAAAATATAATGTCAAATAGCCTGTCCGATATGGTCAGGCTATTTAAATGTCTCAAAAGGGGATAGTATCATAATTTAATTTTAAAAGTGCGTTCTGTTCTATACATTAAAAAACGTGTAGCCATTAAATACTGTTTTCGGTAAGGTATTTGATGTTAATCCAACTGACTGATATTCAAAGGCAACTTTAGCCAATCCACGCGTCATATCTGCGACATCCATTAACTCCATTTCCTTCAAAGAGAAAAAGCCTGCATCGTTAACCTCTACTTCATCTGGTTGTGGCTTTCCTTCTACATATTCCATCAAAAACCCAATATAGATATTATGTACTCGACCTGGATAATCCCCAAGCATTACAATAGATTTCACTTTTGTAGCTACACCTGCTTCTTCTAACACCTCGCGTATGACACTTTGTTCAATAAGCTCTGTTTGCTCGATATACCCACCAGGATTTGTCCATTTTCCTTTTCCTGGATTATGCTTACGGCGAACAAGTAATATTTTATCCTCTTTTAATACTAAAGCACCCACACTCACACTATAATTACCCCAATGAACAAATGAACAGCTTGGACATGCTTTGCGTGTCTCATCATTGATAACACGTTCTTCTAACTTATCTCCACAATTGGAGCAATAATTTATTTCCACATTAAAACCTCCATATTAATAAGTTGTTATTTTGCATAGGTTAGACAAAAATATACAGATCTATTTTAATTATGACAAGCACAAGAACTCAATTCAAATTACATGCTTGTTGCATGTAATTTGCTAGGGAAGCCTGATTGAATATGCTATAATGAAATTTAAAATATTGAACGATTTTTTTAAGAATAGGTGGAATAGATAATGACAACGAATCATGATTTTATGGACTACTGGTTATCCATAGAGACTGTCCTAAATAAAGTAAAGAAAGAATTGGAAAATGTACTACAGACAGAGTATAGTCTGTCTTTAAGAGAATTTTACGTGCTTTATCATCTTTTTAAGACGCCTGAGAAGAGATTGAGATTGCAGCAATTACAAGAGATGATTGATTTAAGTCAAAGTGCACTCTCCAGGTTAGTGGGGAATATGGAAGCAAATAGTTGTGGTGCTTTGGAAAAGCATATATGTACAGATGACCGGAGAGGCACCTATACGCAACTGACAGAGTTAGGGGAACAGAAGTTGCAAAAAAGTCTAGTCACTTTTCATGAAATATTAAAATTACACGTCTCTGAGGTTGATGTTGAAGGAATGCTAAAAAAGTTAGTCGAAAAACTATAAAATACCTATGTTCTGTAAAAGTGCCCGAAAAGAGCACTTTTTTAGGTTAAGCATTTTGATTTGACAGCGGGAAAATTTGGAGTTATCTTATATGTATGCAACATGCATTTAATTAGTTCCTTTTTATTTTTTTATTTAATTAAATGCATGTGCAATGCATTTAACTTAGATGGAAAGGAGTTCGATTTATTCAAAGAGTAGTTGATGAAGTTGTTGAAGTGGTGGATCAAAGTAGTGTTGAAGAAAATTCGCCTAATTTTTAAAACGGTGATGCTGATTGTAGAATAGAATCATTTTATAAAAGAAAGGGAGAAAATAAGATGGCTAATAACGCACATGTTAGTGTTTATAAAGAAATTGAGGAAGTAATGGAAAAATATTTAGTTGGTGGTAATACGAGTTCTGATGAGTTGCGTAAAGTTTTTCATCCAGATGCTGTTGTAAATGGAGGCAGTTTGGAGGATTTCCTAAAAGTAATTGATGAGGGAATTGAAAAGAATGGTCAACCTACTTCAAAAGGACAAGTTGATATTCTTGATGTAGTAGATAATATTGCAACAGTAAGAATTACTTTAGAAAACTATCATGGAGAAGACTTTATTGATTTTCATCATCTATATAAATTTGATAATGGTTGGAAAATTGTCTCTAAAATGTTTGTAAATGCATGATATGTATGTGTAATTCATTAATTATTTATAATAAAGGGAGTTTTTGAAATGCAACAAGATTTATTTAGTCCATACAAACTAAAAGGGTTGGAGTTGAAAAACCGGGTTGTCATGTCTCCGATGTGTCAATACTCCGTCGAACAGAAAGATGGTATCGCCACTGACTGGCATTATGTGCATTATGTAAGCAGAGCAATTGGCGGAGCGGGTTTTATCATGATTGAAATGACGGATGTTGAGCCTGACGGAAGAATTTCAGATTATGATTTGGGTTTATGGTCTGACGATCAAGTTCCTGCCTTAGCGAAGATAGTGGAAGCTTGTCACCGCTACGGAGCTAAGGTTGGTATTCAGATTGCACATGCGGGTCGTAAAGCTGAAGATGCAGCCGTGCCCGTAGCGCCATCTGCCATACCATTCGACGAGAGCTCAAAAACACCAAGAGCGCTTTCCACAGATGAAGTAAAAGATATGGTGGAGAAGTTCCGTAAAGCAGTAAAGCGCGCGGTAAAAGCAGGATTTGATGCGATTGAAATCCATGGAGCCCATGGTTACCTCATTCATCAATTCCATTCGCCCCTTACAAATAAAAGGGAAGATGAATATGGACAGGATTTGACTAAGTTTGGCCGTGAAATCATACAAGCAGCTAAAGCAGAAATTCCTGCCGATATGCCACTTATGATGCGTATTTCTGCAAAGGAATATGTAGATGGAGGCTATGGCATAAATGAAAGTATTGAGTTCTCTCGAGTTTACCAGGAAGCTGGAGTGGATATGTTTGACATCTCTTCCGGTGGAGAAGGGCAAATCGCGGCTTGGGGGAGACCAGGGACACATGCGGCCTATCAAGCGCCGTTAGCGAGACAGATTAAAGAAGCGCTTCAGGTTCCGGTGATTGCTGTAGGAAGACTAGATGAACCAGCACTTGCGAATGCAGTGATTGGAAATGAAGAAGCTGACCTTGTGGCAGTTGGACGAGGAATGTTAAGAGATCCATATTGGGCATTAGAAGCATCGAAAAATTTAAATAAAGAAATGGAAATTCCTAGACAATATGCAGATGGTTTTAGAAGATAAAATTAGCTTAATTGTACATTTGATTGGAGAATATCTATTTTAAGATAGAGTTTTCTATTTCAGGTTGGTTGGCGAGGCAAATAAGATTGTTTAGATACTCAGTTTTATGAACCATTACACCCAAAGTACTATATTTGAAAGGAGTACGTAATATGTCATATACTCAAGATAAAGTCATTATTATTACAGGATCTTCTAGTGGAATTGGAGAAGCAACAGCCCTTCACCTTGCCAAAAATGGAGCGAAAGTGGTTCTAGCTGCTCGAAGTGAAGAAAAGCTAAAAAATCTATCGGACCGCATTAACCAAGAAGGCGGTACATCTTCCTATAAGGCAACCGACGTGACCAAAAAAGAGGACGTTCAAGCCCTTGTGTCCCTTACTATTAAGAAATTTGGCCGAGTAGACACACTCATTAACAGTGCGGGAATGATGTTGTTCTCCATGTGGGATAATGCTAAGGTAGACGAATGGGAAACGATGATTGACCTTAACATAAAAGGAGTGTTGTATGGAGTAGCTGCGGTCTTACCTCGTATGAAGAAACAAGGAAGTGGACAAATCATTAATGTAGGTTCTGTTGCTGGTCATGCGATTGGTGCAGGACATGGCGTGTATAGTTCTACAAAGTATGCAGTAAGAGCAATTACCGAAAGTCTACGTAAAGAAGTGTCTGTCAAACATAATATTCAAGCTGTTCTTGTATCACCAGGTGTTATAGCGACGAAATGGCAAGATACGGTGACAGATACAGATGTAGCGCCAGTCCTTGAGGAATTGAACAAGGTGGCTATAGATGTAGAACATGTGGCTGACACAATTGGATTTGTCGTGAATCAGCCTACAAATGTCATGATTAATGATGTCATTGTGTCACCTACAGCACAAGAATGGTGATGAAGTAAGTTCAACGAAATTCCTTTGATTATGAAAGCAAATTTAAATACTCAATTAAATTTATTTTAGGAGGTTTTTTCATGAAGATATTAGTAGTTGGGGCAAATGGCCAAATTGGGAAGCATCTTGTCGGTTTTATTCAAGAAAGTGAAACACTAACAGCTAGAGCAATGATTCGGAATCAAGAACAAGCATCATTTTTTGAAAATATAGGTGCAGAGACAGCGATTGTAGACTTAGAAGACGATATTGATGTTATCGCTAAAGCTGTTAATGGAGTAGATGCAATCGTATTTACTGCAGGTTCAGGTCCTCGTACTGGATTTGATAAAACACTTCTCATTGATTTAGATGGTGCGGTCAAAACAATTGAAGCAGCCAAACAAGTAGGGGTCGATCGTTTTATTATGATCAGTTCATTCGATACGTCAAGAGAAGAAATCCAAAGAGAAGAGAAAATCAAACCATATGTTGTAGCAAAACATTATGCCGACAACTGGCTGCGGGAAACAGATTTAAAACATACAATTATTCACCCAGGTATCTTAACAAATGATGCAGGCACTGGAAAAGTTAAAGCAGCGCCAAAGCTTGAAAGTGCTGACGTGACACGAGAAGACATCGCAAATGTGATTCTCGCTTGTTTAGAAGACGACAAAACAATCGGCAGAGAATTCCAAGTAGTTGCCGGATCAACACCAATCAAAGAAGCAATTGAATCGTTATAAGAATTGGTGTTTTAGGTTTCTAAGAATTCCTTTTTGGAAGTATCTAAATCTACAGAATTAAATGACCTTAATGGATTTTTGTTTCTTAAATTTCAAAGCTAAGGATGAAGTGAAATTTACTCATTTCAGACTTAGCTTTTATTATCTCTTCCTTTATGTTTTTATGTAGACTTTCTGTCGTCAAATTGATATATGTGTAAGCTCTTTCACGAATGTGCCATGAATGCACATACCCAACTGGTTTATATTCAGTTGGGTTTTTGTTATTTCTCATTTTTTTTAAAAAGTTATCCGCATTATTTGGCATTTCATAAAAAATCTTGTTGAGGGTTATGAAAGGGGAAATCATCATCATCCCTTGCAGTTGCGAAGGGAGAGGATATGCATGATAGAGCCAGATTGTACCTAGTGGCAAGTTCGCTGTGCCTTTAATGCTTTTTGTAAGTAAATATTGAAAAATAAAGCAATCAACAAAGAAAATTAAAAGCAATAGATTTTTCCGTTTTACGCTACAGGATGCGAAATCAACTTTATACCTCAGATGAACATTACGATGCCTAGATATGACATGATTTAAATTATTTCCCTATGAGAAAATCATTTTCACCGCCAAATATAGAAAAAAATATATATCATTATAATTTTTTCGTATTGGAGTTAGAGCTTTGTGGGACTTATGATTATATTTGTCTAGGAAAACTATTTTAGGTGAATGGAACCTCAAAAAAAGATAGACAAGGTATACTCAAAAGAATCAAATTGGAGGCTTTATACAATGGAAAAACTAGTTAGTGGTGTACTGTTTGAAAAGGAATTAATGGAAGAAATAAGAGAAAAGTTTGCATATGTTGATATGGATCCGATTACAAAGAAGAAGCGGTTATTCTTGGATAATGCTGGGGGATCATTTCGATTAAAAAAAGCGAATGAAAGGTTTGCTGAATTGGATCTAATGCCAGACCACCCGATGCGTGAACATGAAACAGCAGTTTATTTATCTGAAATTGAACAAAAAGGAATAGAAGATGTAAGAACTATTTTTAATGCAAACCAAGGTAGTATTGCTCCATACTATACTGCATCACAGGCGATGTTTGCTTTGACTGGTGTCATAGCAGAAAATATCGAGGGCACGAACATTGTGACAACAGAGTTAGAACACCCGTCTGCTTATGATGCTGCAAAATTTTATGCAGATAAGTTGGATAAAGAATTTCGCGTTGCTAAAACGAACCCTGTAACTGGCGGGGTTGGTGTTGAAGAAATTACGAAACTTATTGATCAAGATACCATTCTATTAAGTGTGATTTACGCTTCAAATATTTCGGGGGCTATTTTAGATATTGAGACAATTGTTAAAGAAGCAAGAAAAATCAAACCTGATCTATATATTATTGTTGATGCAGTGCAACACGCACCACATGGTTTAATTGATATAGAAAAAACGCCAGTAGATGCAATGAATTTTGCACCATACAAATTTTTTGGGGTTAGGGGTTCTGGTTTTGCTTATATATCAGATCGAGCCGCAAAACTTCCTCATCAACGATTGCTTGGAAAAGAAGACGGTGACCTACAACTTGGTAGTTCGACACCAGGACATTATGCTTCGATAAGTGCAGTGGTGGATTATGTATGCTGGATAGGCAGCAAGTTTACAGACGCACGAGATAGACGGACTTTATACGAAGAGGGAATTAATCGAATTGCATTACATGAGCGAGCATTGCTTGAAGCGATATTAAATGGTACGGAAAATGTTAAAGGGTTAAGAGACATGCCAGAAGTGATTGTTCATCTTGATGATGAAGATTTATCTAAAAGAGATTTCATAATAGGGATAACGTTGGAGGGTATTGAATATAAAGAAGCGGTGGTCTTATATGGGGAAGAGAACGTCACTGTCTATGATCGAGTAGCTTCTAGTATCTATTCAAAAAGAATGTTGGAATCATTTGATATGGAAGGTGCCATACGAGTAACTCCGCTACATTGCAATACAATCGAAGAAATCGAGTTATTTTTAGAAGTTACACAAAAAATAGTGACAAACAATGCAAAATAAAAATGATTGAAGATTCCTATCAAAAAATGAACGCTCATATCCATTATGATGAGCGTTCATTTATTACAACGAAGCAGCATTTCTCTTATTTAAAAATGCGATAAAATCCTTGCCGACTTTTGTCAGTGGATCGGATTTTTTATAATATAAGATGATGTTTTGATATGCATGTTCATCATCAATTTTATAAAAATATACATTATCATTCGGTTCTAAGTAATTTGTAATCCCAGCACGTACGAAAGTAGCTCCTGTTCCTTTACATGCAATATGAAATGATGTGAGCATTTGATCAAGATACATCGATACATTCGGTATAAAACCTGCTTTTTTACACATTTTTAAACTTCTGTTATACATATCATTTCCTTCTCTTAAAAGAAGGAAATTTTCATCTTTAAAATGATGAAGGTTTACCTTTGGATATTTCTCATCGACGTATTGTCCACTAGCGACATCTTCAAAAGTAATACGATATTTTTCTAGTGTTTCATTAACTTTAGAAGATGCAGGCACTGCTAGTAAAACTTTCTCTTCCGCCCAGACAACCGACTCAAAGTCTTTAGGGTCTCCTTTTATTTCAACATCGACTATCATGTCGGCAACCCCTGAACGTAAATATTTCATTAGGTCATCTGCATTTGCTTCAAGTAGATTGACGGAATAATCTGGGTGTTCCAATTGGAAATCCCGTACTAAACTGGGCAGTATATACGTACAAAAGAACGTAGCACCACCAACATTGATCGTCCCCTGATTTTTCTCCATAAGCTGATTAAAATGGATTCTCATTTCTTTTTCTAAATGCATGATATGTTCAATTGATTCAATATAATATTCTCCTGCTTCTGTTAACTTGATAGGGTTAGTACTTCTATCAAAAAGAGGTATGCCAATTTCTTCTTCCACTTTTTTAATTGCTGCACTAAGTGCGGGTTGTGAAATGTATAATTCTTCCGCAGCTTTCGAAAAACTTTTATTTACATATACTGCATACGCATAATCCATATTTTTTAACATCACACAACTTCTCCTTTGTAGATATACTAGGTGTAAATCTATCTTATAGAAATATATATATATCATTATAAATTTTACGTATTGGAGTTAAAACATGATACCTACTATCATTATAACTATAAAGAATAATTAAATATTATGCAAAATATAAAAGAAAGAGTGAATGTTAATGAGTCCAATAGAAGAGAAATTTTCAAAACTTGGTGCAGAGTATGCCCCCGGACAGGAGATTAGACAAAGCACAGATGACATTGACGCAGATTACGAAAAGATCCCAGGTGAACCAGTTGATTTTTCGCATGGAGATGTGGACGCTTTCCAACCAACTCCTGGTTCATTAGATGTCTTTGTTGAAGGGGTTAAGATTGGCGGGAAGCAAGCATATACCGAGTATCGTGGAAGTAACGAAATTCGTGAAAATGTAGCAGGGAAGCTCTCCATATTTACTGGTTCGACGATTGATGCGGATCATAATTTTATTATTACGCCAGGTACACAGGGTGCACTGTTTCTCGCAATGGGTTCAACTGTTGCAAGAGGTGACAAGGTCGCGATCGTTGAGCCGGACTATTTTGCGAATCGGAAACTAGTCGAATTTTTCGAAGGGGAAGTAGTACCAATTCAGATGGACTATTTTGGGTCAGATACTTCCACCGGATTAGATTTAACACAATTAGAGGATGCGTTTAAATCAGGTGTAAAACTATTTTTATTTTCTAATCCGAATAACCCAACAGGTGTTGTTTATTCGGCTGGTGAAATACGGGAGATTGCAGCACTTGCAGAGAAATATGGAGCGTCTGTAATCGTGGATCAACTGTATTCTCGTCAAATTTTTGATGGACGTACTTATACTCATTTAATAGCAGAAGATATTGTCAATCCTGAAAATATTATGACGATCATGGGACCATCCAAAACAGAATCGCTAAGTGGATATAGACTTGGAGTTGCATTTGGGTCAGCTAAAATTATTGAGCGGATGGAGAAGTTGCAAGCAATCGTATCATTACGTGCTAGTGGTTATAACCAAGCAGTCTTAAAATCATGGTTTTCCGAACCAGAAGGATGGATGGATGAGCGAATTGCCCAGCATCAAGCCATTCGAGATGATTTAGTTACCAATTTACGAGCGGCTGAAGGGTTTAAAGTAAGGGCGACAGAAGCAGGAAGTTATTTGTTCCCAAGCATCCCGGCCATCAGCATTTCAATGAATGAATTTGTAAAAGTGCTTCGTCTACAAGCAGGTGTGACAGTAACACCGGGTCCAGAATTCGGTCCACAGTTTAGTGATAGTTTTCGGGTCAATTTCTCACAAGACCATCAAGCTGCAGTTGCTGCGATGGATCGAGTCATTCAAGTAGTGGAGGCTTATCGTAAATGAGTACTTCAGAAGATAGAATCAATCCGACTCCGCAAGGGAAATATGTTGCGGCAACAAGGTTTGGAAATATCATTTATACAGCAGGAATGACCCCAAGAAAGAATGGTGTACTTATTCAAAGTGGTAAGGTTTGCTCGACTGAGCCGATTGCCAGATATAAAGAAGCGGTTATCCAAGCCGTTACGAATGCATATACAGCAGCTATAAATATGCTCACGGAAGAGGAAGAAGTGAAACAAGTACTTTCACTAACCGTTTATGTGAATGCGGATGAACCATTTCATGCGCATTCCAGTATAGCGGATATTGCTTCGGAGTATTTATTTGAGACATTAGGAACGGCAGGCATAGGGAGTAGGGCTGCAATAGGAGTTGCAACATTACCAGGTAATGCGCCAATTGAAATTCAATTAATTGTTGGGGTTACTGAATAGAAATATTCAAGGAACTAAATAGCACCTTATGAAATGAGTTTTTGATGTGGTAGTAGTTATTCAATGTATAGATAAGCTTACTCAAATATCAGCATTGTGAACCATGAGATGAATAGATAGATATTAACACATGAATGCAGCCATAAAGTAATACGGATAAATATTCGCATTTGCTTTGAACTCTTTATGTATACTATGCTCTTGCGTACCTAGCAATTTTCTTTGAGGGGGAGAAATATGAAAACCAAACTTCTAGGTAGGTTGAAAAACTTAGGCCCTGGTGCTGTTGTCGCTGCTGCTATTGTAGGGCCAGGAACGGTTACCACAGCTTCACAAGTTGGAGCTCAATTTGGTTTTACACTGATTTGGACATTGATATTCTCGATTGTTGCGACTATGTTTTTACAAGAGATGGTAACACGACTGGGAATTGTTTCAAGAAAAGACTTAGGTACCGCATTCAGGGAACAGTTTGAAAATCCAATCCTAAAAATCCTGACAATTATTTTAATAGTCTCTGCGATAGGAATAGGTAATGCTGCATATGAAACCGGTAACATTGTGGGAGGAGCAATAGGTCTTTCAACTATCACAGGGATGCCAGTTCAGGCATGGGGTATGATCATTGGTGTTTCAGCTGGATTATTGTTGTGGTTTGGCTCATATAAAATGCTTGAAAAGGTCTTTGTAGGATTAATTGGTTTAATGAGTTTTAGCTTTTTAATTACAGCAATAGTTGTTAAACCAGATCTAGGGGCAATTTTTAAGGGGGCTTTCATACCTACTATTCCTGATGGAGGAATCATCTTAATTATTTCCTTAATTGGAACGACTATTGTACCCTACACATTATTTTTACAATCATCAATAGTTCAAGAACGTTGGAAAAGTAAAGAAGGAATAAGTGAAAGCCGATTTGATATTATCACCTCACTCATTGTAGTTGGGATTATGGCTTCATCGATTATTATCACAGCTGCGATGGCCTTTCCACTAGGAACACAACTAGATAACCCGACAGAGATGGCTAATCAATTGGAACCATTGCTTGGTTCTTGGGCTAAATATGTATTTTCTATAGGTATCTTTGCTGCAGGAACAACATCTGCAATGACAGCGCCATTGGGAGCAGCCTATGCTATAACTGGTGTATTGGGATGGGAGAGGAATCTAAAATCTATAAAGTTCAGAGTCATTTGGATGATTATCATTCTTGTTGGAATCTTTTTTACTGGTTTAGGCTATAGCCCAATCCAAATCATTGTATTCTCTCAATATGCAAATGGTTTAATTTTACCGATTATCGTTTTATTCCTTCTATTTGTGATGAACAATCGACGAACACTAGGGGATAATGTAAACAAGCTATGGATCAATATTGTGGGCTGGGTTATTTTTGCAATCACATTAGCCTTGGCTTTATTGTCATTTGATATACTGGGATAGTCAGATAATGAACTTTTAAAGGTGAGTGGAGATATTGAATATTAATTTTCAGCCGTTAGGAGATTCGGGAGTTCGGATTCAGTTTTATGAACAAGTTTCTCCCGAGTTAAATAGAACCATTCGAAGTTTTTGTCGAGAGCTAAAAAAGAAAAAAATAAAGGGCATCATAGAGTATGTACCTGCATACAATTCGGTTGCAATTTATTATTCACCAGAACAGCATACATACCATGGAATTTGTGAAAAGTTATCTTTTATCTTACATGGTGATATACAGGAGGAGACAGAAGAGAGAAGCATTGTTTTTATTCCAACTTTATATGGTGGGGAGGCTGGTCCTGATTTGAAAAATGTTGCACGTTATAACCAAATAACAAAACAAGAAGTTATTGATATTCATGCAAGTACAGATTATCTCATTTATATGTTAGGTTTCCTACCCGGATTTCCTTATATGGGAGGATTGTCAGAATCAATTACAACACCGCGACTTGAAAATCCAAGGGCGGAGGTTCCAAAAGGAAGTGTTGCAATTGCAGGAGAACAAACGGTTATCTATTCTCTGAAATCTCCTGGTGGAGCGAATCTGATTGGTCGTACACCTGTAAAATTGTTTGATCTGTCACGAGAGGAAGCTTTTTTATTTCAATCGGGAGATATGGTTCAATTTGTTCCTGTTTCAGAAAGTGAATATAAATCAATTGAAAACGAGGTTGAAAATCACACATATAAAGTCAAAAAGGAAGTGTTAGGTTTTGAAAAAAAATATAATTGATTTAAATAGTGACCTTGGAGAGAGTTTTGGTGCTTATACGATAGGGAGAGATGAGGAAATATTAGACATTGTTACCTCTGCAAACATTGCCTGTGGTTTTCATGCAGGGGATTATAATGTAATGTATAAAACCGTTAAAATGGCTAAAGAAAAGAATGTTGGAATTGGAGCACATCCAGGATTGCCAGATTTACTTGGTTTTGGAAGACGAGCTATGCAAATTGATTCAGAGGATATTTATCATTTCACTGCATACCAGGTAGGAGCATTAAGTGCATTTTGTAAACTTCATCAAGTTCCTATGCAGCACGTTAAAGCACATGGCGAACTCTTTCACATGGCCACACACGATTTACAAGTTGCAGAAGCAATTGCAAGGGCGGTTAGTGAAGTTGATAAGGAATTAATTCTCTTTGGATCATCAGGAAGTAAAATTATTAAAGCAGGAGAAAAATATGGGCTACAAACAGTATCGGAAGTATTTGCTGATAGAACATATCAACCCGATGGTTCTTTGACACAAAGATCAGAAAGAAATGCGATGATTACTGATATAGATCAAGCGGTGAAACAGGTACTGAGTATGGTGCTTAAGGGAAAAGTAATTGCGGTAGACGGATCAGAAGTACAAGTAGAGGCAAATACAATTTGTGTGCATGGAGATGGATCACATGCGTTGGAATTTGCGAAGCAGCTTCGAGATCGTTTGTCACAAGAAGGGATTCGGATACAACGTGTCGGACGTTAAAGTAAATCAACAACCGCTATTTAAGGTGAAAAAACCTGGATTGCAGTCAACAATTCAAGATTTAGGAAGAATAGGCTATCAGCAATACGGAGTTGTTACATCAGGAGCAATGGATCCATTTGCTATGCAAGTTGCCAATATATTAGTTGGAAATTACAGAAATGAGGCCTGTATAGAGATAGCATTGGTTGGACCTGACCTTATTGTTTTATCAGATTGCACTGTAGCAATTGCAGGTGCAGATTTTAATGTGGAACTAAACGGTAAACCGATAAAGATATGGAGAACTTTTAAGTTAAGGGAAGGAGATCGACTAGTCTTTGGTGCCCCGAATTCTGGTATGAGGGCTTATTTATCTGTTTCAGGAGGATTTGATGTCCCTGTAGTCATGGGAAGTAAGTCGACCTACACAAAGGCTGGAATCGGAGAAGCAATTACAAAGGGAGATATACTGTGTGGTTATGCAGTTAAGGGTCTATCTGGTGTTGGATTAGTTCATACTGAAGTTCCAATATATGAGAAGAAAGTTGAATTGCGAGTTGTTGAAGGACCACACACAGATCGATTTACGGAGGAAGGTTTGAACATTTTTTACAATGGGATACACGTGGTAAGTCCACAGTCTGATCGAATGGGATACCGACTAGAGTCACGGGCTATTACTCATCATGATGGTGCTGATATATGGTCGGATCCTATTCCAATGGGTGCTGTTCAAGTGCCAGCAAATGGACAGCCGATTATTTTGATGGCTGATCGACAAACAACTGGGGGATACACTAGAATTGCCACTGTTATTTCGGAAGATGTACCAAAAGTGGCACAACTTATACCAGGAGGAAAAATTAGATTCAAATCTATTGACGTTGATAAGGCACATAAGTTATATAAAAAAAGAGAGCGATTTTTACGGAATTTGAAGTATTTTGCGAGGAGGAAATAGTAATGTTTAAAGAGAGACTTGCTATCCGTAGGGGAGCTTGGACTAAACCAACTTGTGGTTTAGCACCTTCTTACATACAGGCTAATCTTGTAATTGTTCCCTATATGAATGCGTATGACTTTTTATTGTTTTGTATGCGAAACCCAAAATCATGTCCAGTTATAGAGGTTACAGATCAAGGGTCTTATACACCAGAAGTATTTGCTCCAGATGCGGATTTGAGAACTGATGTCCCCAAGTATCACATATACAGGTATGGTGAGTGGACGGATGAAAAGATTGATATTAAAGAAGAATGGCGTAATGATTTTGTTAGTTTTTTGATTGGATGTAGTTTGACATTTGAAAATGCGCTAATGTCACAAGGTATTCCAATGAGGCATATTGAGAATGAACAGAATGTATCAATGTACCAAACGAATATACCGTGTAAAGGTGCGGGGAAATTCCACGGTAACCTCGTTGTCTCGATGCGTCCTATACGTGTTGATCGTGTTGCTGATGCTATACGAATAACTGCGAATTATCCTTCGATGCATGGCTCTCCAATACAGGTAGGTTATCCGGAGCGATTAGGGATTAAAAACATCAAATCTCCCGATTACGGTGATCCTGTGGAAATAAAAGAAGATGAGATACCGGTATTTTGGGCGTGTGGTGTTACCCCACAGTTTGTGGCCCAACAGTCAAAGATTGAAATGATGATTACACATGCACCAGGGCATATGTTTATTACGAATCGATTGGATTCTGAGATAGAAGATTATTAATTATACAGGAAGGTGGATGAAAAAGTGTTAAAAATAGAGCAAATACACGAAATAATTAAATTAATTGACAGATCTTCCATTACTGATTTTACTTATGAAACAAATGAAGAAAATGAAACAATGGTTTCATTGAAAAAAAGTAATGGGATAGAGCCAAAAGATGATGAGAATGAAATAAATTCAATTACAAAGGTAGAACCTCAACCAAATTCAGTACGTGAATCCAATAACAACGAAACTGCATCAAACCAATATTCATCGAATGCGAACTATGAATTTAAAATTGTATCACCAATGGTAGGGACATTTTATGCGGCTTCTGATCCTGATAGTGATGTATATGTTAAAGAAGGCAGCATTGTAAATGAAGATACAGTTGTCTGTGTTGTGGAAGCTATGAAACTTTATCATGAGATTGAAGCAGAGGCTACTGGAAAAATAACTAAAATATTAGTTAAAAATGGAGAACTAGTTGAATATGGACAACCACTATTCAAAGTGAAAAGTAATGAGGGGATGTAACAGGTGATAAAAAAGCTGTTAGTTGCTAATCGAGGGGAAATCGCTGTTCGAATCATTAGGGCGTGCAAGGAATTGGGAATAAAAACGGTAGCAGTGTATTCGAATGTAGATAAAGAAGAATTACATGTATCCTTAGCGGATGAAGCCTATTGTATTGGTTCACATCTAAGCAAAGATAGTTATTTAAATTATGTTAATATATTAAGTGTTGCAACATCGACAGGGATCGATGCTATTCACCCTGGATATGGTTTTCTTGCTGAAAATGCAGACTTTGCAGAAATGTGTAGGGATTTCAATATTATTTTTGTTGGTCCATCTCCTGAAGCAATTCAACAAATGGGTATAAAAGATGTTGCGAGAACAACAATGAAAGAAGCTGAAGTTCCAATTGTACCAGGTTCTGAAGGAATCATTGAAAATATTGAGCAAGCAAAAGAAATAGTGGGAAATCTTGGATATCCGGTAATTATTAAAGCGACTGCTGGGGGCGGAGGAAAAGGAATTCGAGTTGCACGAGATGAAGAAGATTTAATTAAAGGGATCCATATCACTCAAAATGAGGCTGAAACTGCATTTGGAAATGCTGGTGTGTATATTGAAAAGTTTATCGAAGACTTCCGTCATGTAGAAGTCCAGATTTTAGCTGATCAACATGGAAATGTTGTTCATTTAGGGGAAAGAGATTGCACTATTCAGAGAAGATTACAAAAATTAATTGAAGAATCACCGTCACCAGCGATTACTCCAACCATTCGAAGAAAGATGGGGGAAGCTTCAGTCAGAGCTGCAAAGGCAGTAGATTATGAGGGTGCTGGAACAATCGAATATATATTTGATAGGAAAACCAATGAGTTTTATTTTATGGAAATGAATACTAGAATTCAGGTTGAACACCCAGTAACAGAGATGGTTACGGGCATTGACTTAATAAAAGAACAAATTAATATCGCTAATAATGAGAAAATCACATTCAAACAGGAGGAAATTGAGTTTAAGGGATGGTCTATTGAATGTAGAATTAACGCTGAAAATCCATTTAAAAGTTTCATGCCATCTGCTGGTGAAATAGAAATGTATTTAGCACCTGGTGGTCTAGGTGTAAGAATCGATTCTGCAGCATATCCTGGTTACGAGATACCGCCTTATTATGATTCGATGATAGCGAAACTTATTGTATATGGTGTGACACGTAAAGATGCAATTACACGAATGAAGCGTGCCCTAGATGAGTTTGTAGTGGAAGGTATTCATACGACTATTCCTTTTCATCGATTGATTATGGACCAGGAAGTTTTTGTACTGGGAGATTTTAATACTAATTTTCTAGAAGACCATCCTTTGTAACATGACTAATTTTAAAATTGGTTAATATAGCAGAAAGGCATTCATGAATGTAAGTGCACGTGGTAAGGAATTCCAAGTAGTTGCCGGGCCAACACCAATCAAAGAAGCAATTGAATCGTTGTAAGATTCGTATGCTGGTGGCCGATTGAATTTACTAAAGAAGCACAATCCCATCCATTATTAAAAGGATTGCCAAAAGAAGCAATATTTTTTGAACATCACCAAGATTATTTCACTATCCCAGATGGTGCAACACATCTTGCAAAAAGTAAAGCATGTCAAAATCAGGCGTATGCGATCGGAGATCGTGTGTTAGCGTTACAATTTCACCCGGAGATGACTAGTTAAAGATTGCAGAAATATGTCACCCTTAGTATAACAACATTCCCACATCAAAGCATATTTTGGCACACGCTCTAGACAAATTTTATAGAGGGAAAAGGCTAGCATCCACTTGTTTTGCGTTTTTCATTTTTCATCTATTTTCATTCACTGAATTGACCTGTGATTCAAAGTTATTAAGTATCTGATACATATGAACCCGACTAACCTGAAACTTATCCTTTTCAAGTACCTGTTCCGGTTTTTGAATATAAGGACCTTCCTCCTTCAACATGTTACTTGATTTTTCCACAATATATTCTGCTGTTTCACTAGTGCATAACGTCTGAAATTACCCACCCTTCCATGTTATTCTTTAATTAGAAGAATAACCAAGGAGATGAATCAAAATAGTAAAGCAAGCCGTTATGATAAATCTGAGCGAAAAACAACATAAAATACTTGAAAAAATATTTCGGGGCACCCATACGCCTTTTCACTTTATTCAACGGGCGCGTATCATCTTAATGGCGGCCGCCGACGAAGGAAACCGGGCTATTGCAAGACAATGTATATGGATCGTAATGCAGTAAAACTATGGCGTCAACGTTGGGCTGACATGGCTACAGAACTTGAACAAACAGAAAAGGAAAATCCAAAAGCATTAAAACAGCTTATTCACGATACAATAAGTGATGCTCACCGTCCCGGACGTCCACGTGACTTTTCTGAAGTTCAAGTTGCTGAAATCATAGCGCTGGCTTGTGAACTGCCAGAAAGCAAGGGCCTTCCTTTCAGCCATTGGACCCCCGGTACCCTGGCGGAGCAGGCTAAAAAAGAAGGCATTGTTAAGGACATCTCGGACAGCAATATAGCACGCTATTTAAAAGAAGCTGATTTAAAGCCGCATCACCATAAGATCTGGCTCAACCCAAAGATTGAGGATCATGAAGCACACCAGGAACAGATCCAGGCTGTCTATGATGTATATGACGAAGCAAACACAACTGAAGCGCATGGAACCCACGTTTTCTCCGTCGATGAAAAAACCGGTATCCAAGCTACGGAGCATTTCAAGCCAAAAAAGCAATGAAACCGGGGATGCCTGAAAAGGTTGAACCGGAATACATTCGACATGGCACAACGGTACTGATCGCCTCCAGGGACGTGGTGACAGGTCAAGTGAAATATACCTTAGGCCCAACGCGCAAAGAAGAAGACTTTGTCAGCCACATTAGCGCGGTCGTTGAGGAAGATCCCGATGCTTCTTATGTGTTCGTCATGGATCAATTAAATACACACAAGTCCGAATCACTCGTTCGCTTTGTTGCAGCCGAGTGCGGCATTCCACAAGATTCTCTCGGGACAAAAGGACGCAATGGTATCCTGAAAAGCATGGAAACCCGGTCTGAATTCTTAAGCGATTCGGATCATCGAATCCGAATCGTCTATACGCCAAAGCACTGTTCCTGGCTAAATCAGATTGAATGCTGGTTTAGTATTCTCTCAAGACGGTTGCTTAACGTTAGATCCAGTTTTGCTTCAATTGAAATATTGCAACAAAAAATAAAACGGTTTATCGCGTACTACAATAAACACTTGGCCGGGCCATTTCGTTGGACGAAGGAAGCTAAAACTTTACAAATATAGACGGGTGGGATATTTCCAACCCGTGGCACTAGGTAACCTGGATATCGATGATTCAGATGGTGAAACAGGGATGCTTGCTGATGCGTGTATGGAAATTTGGCAGGACATATTGGAGCATAGTGATGAGCTGTTAAGGAAAAAGATGTTCCAATGGTTTCTAGAGCATATAAACGAATCTGTTATTGATTACATGGAGGAATATCTGGAAGAAATATTGTTTGAAAACTTTAAAGAAGAAGCCTTTCTTGCAGAGAAACTTGAATTTACAGATAAACAGGTGCGTAAATTCAAAAAAGAAGTGGATTCCTGGTCAAGCGGATATGCTGTTGGAAAATGGACTATTAGACATATAGCTATTATGAAAGAACAAAATGCAGCAGAAACGGTAATTGATGCATATTGCGAAAAACATCTAGAATTTAATGCAGTTAGGAAATATTATATTGAACGTTGTATGAAAAGAAAAGCATATGATAAAGCTATTTACCTGCTTGAAGAGGGGAAACAGATCGATAAAGATTTGCCTGGACTTGTAAGAAATTATAGTTTGCAGTTGAAAAATGTCTATAAGCAAACAGAAAATAATCAGGCTTATGAAAAGGAATTATGGTCTTTAGTGCTGGAATATCAGCAGGGTGATTTGGATGTTTTTAATGAATTAAAGGCACTTTATTCGGAGGAAGAGTGGGAGAAACAAAGGGAAATCATTTTCAAAGAGATTTCTTCTTATTCAGGTGTTGCAGATTTGTATGAATCAGAGAAGTTGTATGACCGCTTGCTACAAGTAGTAATGGATTCTACAAGTCTCTATACCCTACAAGCATATGAAGATAGTTTAATAAAGTTATATCCCCAGGAACTTTTTACAAAATATGAAGTGATTGTCCGGAATATGGCAACTCCTACTTCTAATCGAAAAAGATATCAAAAGATCGTTACTATTTTAAGGAGAATGCAAAAGTATCCTGATGGAATGCAAAAAGTAGATGAGATTGTGAACGAGTGGCATTCTATCTATAGAAACCGCCGAGCAATGATGGATGAATTGAGCAAATTATAATAAATGACAGTCTGATGAACAAGATGATGAACTTTCCATTCGGGAAAATACCGGTAAAACTATATAAAGAGTATCTAGAGGTCCCTGCAATAAGTTAAATTAAAATGCGTATGAAGCGTGAATTTGTGGTGTGATATTACTGAGGTGAATGCCATGATTCAGTCAAAGTTAACTAAAGTGTTTGAAGACAACAACGGTATTTTAACAACAAAAATGGCAAATGAAAATGGAATCAATGACTCAACCCTTAGAAAAGCAGTTGAGAGAAAAGATATTAAAAATATAGCAGGGGGTCTATTTACTGGACGATACTTATTTTGATGACCTTTACATGCTCCAGCTAAAATATTCAAAAGGTGTTTTTTCGCATGAGTCGGCTGTCATGCTACACTGGTTAAGTACCAATTATCCTTTTGTTTACCATTTATCTTTGCCCAGAGGTTATCACTTATTCAATGCTAAAGAACAAAATATTAGACCTTATTACATGGAAAAAAGTGAGTTAAGCGATGAATATATTGATAAAATTAATAGTTGGGATTCTAATCCTTTAAGGGTTACAAACCTTGAAAAAACAGTTATTGATATGTTGAGACACAAAAAACCCACTCCTGGTCTAGTTGATGAAATGTTAGATGATTATCTAAGTAGAAAAGATAAAAACATTCAGCGATTAGAAGAGTATGGGAGGCGATTCAATGTTGGAAAATTAATATATGAAAGGGTTTTGACAATTGTTAAGTAGAATAAAATATCTGGAATATGCATATATCCTACCTATAGATGTATAAAGTGTAAAATGGTTGTAAATAGGTGCAATTATCTATTAAAAAATAAATAGCCGGACACTAGAAACTGTCTGGCTATTTTCGCTTTATATTAAATTTCTATATTCCCGTCTTCCATCTACAATTGCATAAATAATAACCAACTTATCCTGCTTATTTAGTTTATAAAATAGCAGATGTTTTTCAACAATTAACACGCGGTATCCTTGCTTTTTGGCGATTGATTGCTGTTTCAATCTTATCCAATATTCTAATGCAATATCAACATTACCAGAATCATCTGCAATATAAAAAATGTGATCGCGTAACTGGTCTTCTGCTTTATCTGTTCGAAAGATTCGATATTTTATCCATTTTTCCTTTCGAATAAAGAGGAACGAAGATCTTCAATCGAATCCTCTATAGATGCTACCCGTCCATTTTTTACATCCTCTTCTGCTTCAGCAAGAGTCCTTAGTAATTCATGTTCTGATTTCATCTGATTGAAATCCTGCAACCCGAGAATCGCTGTATCCCCTCGTCCATTTACGGTTATAATAACAGCATCCCTTGACTCTTTGCACATTTTGGATATTTCATTATAATGTTTTCTTAAATCTGCTGATGGTCTGATTACTGTTCCCACAGTATCACCTCTCTACAACTTATTGTATAGTCATACCATATCGCAATATGACTATTGAATCAATTGTGTTGAGAAAGGCGAGAAAGGAGGGGGAAAAGCACACGCTCAAAACTTAGAGGCGGTGCTTTTCTCATCTATTATGAAAGTGACTTATTTTGAAGTTTAGAGACATTAGGGTTATGGGTGAATGGAGAAAAAATAAAGTTTAGTGGCGCTAAGAACCGAATTACATTTAATGAAGAAACGTTTTTTGATATACTGTTTATAAGTAACGATATTACAAGGGAGGATTAGAATGAAGGAATTGGTGAAAAAAATGACTCCTGAATATTTGAATGATGTATTAGTTAGGTTAGCACATCATTCGAGTGCTATTGAAGGTAATACAATAACCTTACCCGAAACAGCTACTATAATTCTTGACCAAACATTACCTAATAACTCAAAAATCACAAGAAGAGAGTATTTTGAGGTTCTAAATCATGAGCAAACTTTTGAATATGTAATTGACCAAATTCGAAATGAAACACCTCTATCTGTTTCAGTGATTAAAGATATTCATGAAAAGTTAACGGATCGTTTACAATACGATAAAGGGAAGTTTAAGGAGAATGAAAATTACATTGAAGGTGCTGAATTTTCAACTGCCCTACCACAAAAAGTTCCTGAATTAATAAACCAGTTAGTAGGTAATTTAGAATATAAAATTGATATTGCTCGTTCAGATGAAGACGTTGTTAAAGCTATATTAGAATCGCATATTACTTTTGAAAAAATCCATCCATTTTCTGATGGAAATGGTAGAACAGGAAGAATGGTAATGAATTATTCCTTGTTAGAAAATGGCTTACCACCACTTATTATCAATAAGGAAAATAAAGGTTTGTATAATCAGATATTACATGAAGCGCAAATGAAGAGTTTTCCTAGTGAAAATGATATAGAAGTATTTTATGAATTTACTGCACCATTTTTACTAAAAGAGGAACAAAGGATTGAGTCATTTAATTATAAGGAACAAAATCAAATGATTGATTTAAATGGGGTTAAAAAGGCAAACATAAACAGAAATGGTAGAGGAAATGGGTTAGAACGTTAAATTGTAAAATTTAGGTTTAAAGACATCTTCTTTATTGGAAGTACTTTTTTATTTTGATGTAATCAATTATAAAAGAAAGAGGGAATTTTCATGTTGAGTTTCAACCCAACGAATGCAAGACAAAACCTTTACCAGTTGATTAAACAAGTTAATGATGAAAATATACCGATTGAAATAACTAGCGCAAAAAATGATGACAGTGTAGTCGTTCTTAGTAAGAAAGACTGGAATGCTATTCAAGAAACATTATATCTACAAAGCACTGGGGTACTTGATAAGATTAAACAGTTTGAAAGTAAAGAAACAGAGGATATAGGTGAAATTGATTGGGATACATTATAAAAATTAAAAAAATGCCAAGAAAGATTTACCCAAATTGAAAGGGGCAAATCTTCATAAAAAATTTGATGAATTAATTGATGTCATTAGTGAAAATCCTTATCAATCTCCTCCACCTTATGAGAAATTAGTAGGTGTTCCTTACTATTCAAGGCGTTTAAACATTCAGCATAGACTGGTTTATAGTATGGATGAAGAACAGAAAGAAGTAACAATTTTATCGGTCTGGTCCCACTATGAAAGAGGATTATAACAAAGAAACAAAAAATGTGGCTCTACAAACTTACTCTTACTAATTAGTGAGGGTTTTTTATTGGAAAATGTAAATGTAATATTTTATTTCCTATTAGTTTAGCCTGAATTATTCATAGCTTAATACTATAATCATTACTAAACCAGTTATATCAATTGTTCTGAACAAAAAAGCATATCACCCAAAAGGTGAAAGTTAAAATATGAAAAGAAGCCCCACTTTTGGTAATGTAATAGGGGGAAAATGATAATTGGAAGCATTTTTGTAATAAAGAGTTTTGAAAATGTTTAGCGTTCCTTCCTCAAAGTCTATATCATCCCATCGTAAAGCAGAGGCTTCACCAATACGCATATCTGTCATGAATAAAAGCCAGAATGAACTGTATAAGTTCTGTCACGTATATCTCCATCTATGCCCCAATAGATATTCCCGCGTTCATCGTGTAGCTTGCGCATAGATAGATTAGCCATGTAGCTTCCATAATGCTGGCTGCTGGGACTTTGCTGAATTTGCATTTTAATTTGAATTATTATAAAATGTTTGTATAATGATAAAAAATTGCATAATTAAAAATGTTTTCTAGGGTTCCGCAACTATCAATGTTGGTCAGGTCCGTGAGAAAACTCATAGCTATGCTGTGTCACGGAAGGATAAAAGCCTGGGAGAAACTGTTTTTCAACAGTTGTCTCTTGGGTTTTTTGTTTTTTGGGGGGGAAGAATAAAACTGGGAGGTATTTAAATGAATATAAACTGGATTAAACTATTTGTTGCAGCTTTTTTAGAAGTTTTTTGGGTGATTGGATTAACGCATTCATATAATTTTTGGACGTGGACGGCTACAGTAATTCTGATTATCGTAAGTAATTATTTAATGATAACAGTAGCACAAGTACTTCCCGCTGGAACGGTTTACGCTGTTTTTGTCGGGTTAGGTGCGGGAGGTACGGTTATTGCAGAAATTTTATTCTTCGGAGAACCATTCAGGTGGGCGAAGATTTTCCTAATCGCAGTACTCTTAGCAGGAGTTATTGGGTTGAAATTAGTGACAGATAATGAAAGTGATGAAGTTGCGGAAGGGGGCAGATCGTAATGGCTTGGTTTATTTTAATTATAGCAGGTCTATTCGAGACGTTTGCTGTTGCAATGATTAATCAATTGTCTATAAAACGTAATTGGCAAACAGTTGTTTTAATAATCTTTGGACTTGGATCAGCCCTTGGTCTTCTGAGTTATTCTTTGCAAACAATTCCGATGGGAACAGGATATGCGATTTGGACAGGGATTAGTGTTGTAGGTAGTGCTTTAATTGGAATGTTTTATTTTGGAGAGTCAAAAAGTTGGAAGAGAATGCTCTTTGTAACTATGATATTATGTTCAGCACTCGGATTAAAACTTATTTCATAAAAATACAAATTAGGCTTTCCTTTTTCAACAATAGGCAAATTGTGGAACAAGAAGGATACACATACTAGTTATGTGTTATCCTCTTTTATTTGTTTTTAAAATGAGTTTAGGGATAGAATTCTTCTTAACGCCCAACAGTCCAACCACCGTCAACCTTAATTTCTGCACCCTGCATATAATCTGATTCATCAGAAGCTAAAAAAACTGCTGCTGCTGCAATTTCCTCTGGTTTGCCAGCTCTGCCTGCAGGAATATCTTTTAATCTTTTATCTTGAATTCCTTCAGTCATCGGTGTTTCGATGAACCCCGGTGCGATTAAATTAGCCTTGACTCCCTTATGACCAAAATCATAAGCCAATTGCTTTGTAAACCCGTTTACAGCATGTTTGCTCGTTACATAAGTATTACCACCTGCACCGGCAACAAATGTAGATTGTGAGCCGATGTTTATAATATTGCCCTTACTTTTCTCTAAGAATATAGGCAAAACGGCTTTCGTGACCAGGTATGGTCCCTTAACATTAACTTCAATTAGTTTATTAAATGTTTCTTCGTCGGTATCAATTACATTTTTATATGCGTCATGGATACCAGCTCCATTATACAATAAATCAATCGTACCATATTCTTCTACTGCCTTATTAATACCATCTTCTATTGAAGCCTGGTTCGTTATGTCAATTTTTATGAATATAGCTTCACCATTATTCTGTTTAATATCATGGACAATACGTTGTCCCCGATCTTCCTCTAAACCACTAGCTATCACTTTAGCTCCTTCTTTGGCAAACATTTTAGCTGTTGCTTCTCCAATACCTGAAGTACCGCCAACAATCAACGCTACTTTATTATTAAGTTTCATCAGTCCGCCTCCATTATAACTATTACACCTATTCATTTACCCTTAAAAGTCTCGTGTAAAACTGCTGCTTTTATACATCCTGTTTCAAAGTGAATGTCTTCCCATTGTATCGCTGTAACTGATAATTTTTTACTTGATGGTTACAAACATAAATCTGCTGCACCGTACTACTAGGTCTTTCTGGTAAAATTAAGGGGACAAAAAAGGTGAAAGGAATCGCCAAAGGAAAAGCAGTTTTCCCTTATTGGGCAAAAACAGAATTTGAAAAGGTTATTTCGGTTATTTGTCAGGATGATTTTTTATGAGCATTTATGCTTTGTGATGTTTTGACTTATTTCATGACAGGGATACGCGTTTAATGAAGGAACTGCCCTATAGTGGAAAGACGTGGAATTTTAAAATAAGCGACATCGAGTCCACCATTCGTTGTATATCCTAAATAAAAATAATTGGAAAAGAAAAGATTATACAAAAACAGAGGGGGGAGCGGATTATCTCTTTAGATGCAGATACACTTCAAATTCTGAAGAAATAGAAACAGCGACAATCAAAAGTTGGTATTCACGATTTCATTTTTAGCTATGATGGAGCGTCAATGATTAAAGCGACTATTGCTAGAATCATTGGACGCTTTGCAAAGCTTGCGAAGTTTCAAAGGACTAAGACATTCACATGCTCCCTATCTCATCTTTGAATTAAATATCTCTGCTTTAATTTTATTATAGCGTATGGAACATCCCATCCCTGAAACC
>Ga0079226_10000572_pt1 | contig 26166 bp, 25 predicted proteins | sample Poulit2014_FD_76345 | JGI IMG/M metagenome (GOLD analysis project Ga0079226, IMG submission 76345) | Agricultural soil microbial communities from Georgia to study Nitrogen management - Poultry litter 2014 | ecosystem: Environmental > Terrestrial > Soil > Agricultural land | place: USA: Georgia...
AAACCGCCGAGATAGGGCCCGGATGCTGATGCAAAATCTCCATGCCGATGGTACCCTGTCCGGCAATCACGTCTTTGTCATCAAAGGGGTGCACAAAATTCAGGCCCTGCTCTTGTTCAAGCTTTAGGGCGTGCTCGTAAGCATCGGTGAAACTTTCCCCGACCAAAACAACCTCGCCCCCCAGATTACGCACGGCGTCAATTTTCAGTTGGGGCGTGGTCACTGGCATGACAATGACGGCACGCACCCCCAGCCTATGCGCAGAAAATGCCACCCCCTGGGCATGGTTGCCGGCTGATGCTGCGATCACCCCGCGGCTGAGCTCATCTGCACTCATGTTAGCCATTTTGTTGTAGGCCCCACGCAACTTGAAACTAAAGACCGACAACTGGTCTTCGCGCTTCAGTAAAATGCGGTTATTCAGGCGGGCCGAAGCCAACGGCGCCAGCTCTAAGGGGGTTTCTTGGACGACGTCGTATACTTTGGACGTCAAAATGCGTTTTAAATAGTCATTGGACATGGCAAACAGGTGAAGATTTCTTTCTGCTCATTCGCTTATAAACTGAAAAAGAATAACATATGCACCTCACACCCCCCAATAAAATCTGGCCGATGTACACTGCCTTCATTTCTCCCCAACTTGTTACCTAATCTTCTTACCTAATCGGCGCCATTCATGATAGAAGCCTGGGTCCACGACCTTGTCCAATGGATTTTAGTCACCTTTGCCCTGCCACAAGTCGGGTTGAGCGCCATTTTTGTAGTCAGCTTTGTTTCTGCCACCCTTTTACCGCTGGGTTCTGAGCCCGCCGTTTTTGGTTATGTGTCGCTTGCGCCCAACATGTTTTGGCCAGCTGTACTGGTAGCAACCGTGGGCAACACCCTGGGCGGGTTAACCAGCTACTACACTGGCTTTTTAGCCCGCCGCGGCTATGAACGCTGGAAACAAAACCACCCCGACGAAGAACAGGAGCGCAACTACGGACAGAAAACCGGCGGTCGCTGGCATACGCTGATTAATCGCTGGCTAGAGCGCTTTGGCCCCCCCGCCTTGCTGCTGTCCTGGTTACCCATTGTGGGTGACCCCCTATGCGCCCTAGCGGGCTGGGTTGGCCTGCCGGTTGCCCAAAGCACCGTATACATGGCCATCGGCAAATTTCTGCGCTATGTCACCATGACCACCTTCCTAATCTGGGTGGCCCCCTATTTTGGCCTGAACCTCTAGTCTTCTGGCAGTTCCGAGGCTGCCCTCAGCCTGCACTCGTCATGCTCCTGCTCCGCTCCAGGCCTGCAGCTGGCCCCAACAACCGTTATACTTAAACCATTCTCTTTTTTTGCCTTGATTTTGACGCCTCAGCCCTGATGGTCGAGGTGTTTTCACCCTATTGTCTCTGCCCTAATGGGCGCTAATGGAACTGCCATGAACGCACCAGTTGCCAGCCAATTTTTGCTTTCCCAGCCCCAACACCACGACGCCCAGCGCTTACGCGAAATTCCCTATAACTACACCTCCTATTCCGATCGTGAAATCGTCCATCGGCTGCTGGGGGCCGAAGCCTGGGAACTGCTGTGTGCCCTTCGTTCCGAGCGTCGCACCGGCCGTTCTGCCTATTTACTCTTTGAAATCATCGGCGATATCTGGGTGGTTTTGCGCAACCCCTACCTGCATGACGATCTGTTGGAAAACCCCAAACGCTTGCAGCAATTTATCCAGTCGCTGGAACAACGCCTGAATGTGATTGATGCCCGCCGCGAAGCACACGTGCCCGAGCGCGATCAAAAGGTATTGCGCCTCTTGCAGTCCGCCCGAGCGGCCGTGACCAACTTTGAACGCGAACTGCGCCATACCCAAAGTTTTCGTCACCGCGTGCTTAAAAGCTTCAGCGCCCACACCCACCCTGACAACATTAAATTCGATGCCTTGTCCCGGGTCTCTCATGTTACCGACGCCACTGACTGGCGCGTTGAGTATCCCTTTGTGGTGCTTACCCCAGACACCGAGGCTGAAACCTGTGCGCTGGTACGGGCCTGTTTTGAGCTCAATCTCACCATCATTCCCCGCGGCGGCGGTACCGGCTACACCGGTGGTGCCATTCCCCTGACCCCACATAGCGCCGTCATCAATACCGAAAAACTCGAGGCATTGGGGGCCGTACAGCAACAACAATTGCCCGGCCTGGATACCCCCGTGGCCACCATCGATACCGAGGCTGGTGTTGTCACCCGCCGGGTCGCCGAAGCCGCCCAGGCAGCCGGTTATGTTTTTGCGGTGGATCCCACCTCTGCCGATGCCTCGTGCATTGGCGGCAACATTGCCATGAATGCCGGGGGCAAAAAAGCCGTGCTTTGGGGCACTGCTTTGGATAACCTCGCCTGGTGGCGCATGATCGATCCCCAGGGCAACTGGCTTGAGGTCACCCGCATTAACCATGATTTGGGCAAAATTCACGAAAGCGACGTTGCCACCTTTGAATTGCAATGGTCCGATGGCCGGGCCGCTCCCGGGCAACAGGTGCTGCGCACTGAAACCCTGACCATCGAGGGGCACCGTTTCCGCAAAACAGGCTTGGGCAAAGACGTCACCGACAAATTCCTGTCTGGCTTGCCCGGGGTGCAAAAAGAGGGCTGCGATGGCCTGATTACGGCGGCACGCTGGGTGCTGCACCGCATGCCAGCACACACCCGAACCGTCTGCCTGGAATTTTTTGGCCCTGCACATCTGGCCGTACCCTCGATTGTGGAAATCAAAAACTACCTGGATGGCCCCGGCAAGGCCGAAGGGGCCCTGTTGGCCGGCCTCGAGCACCTGGACGAACGCTATTTGCGCGCCGTAGGCTATAGCACCAAAAGCAAACGGGCCACCCTGCCCAAAATGGTGCTCATCGGCGATATTGTTGGCGATGACGATGAGGCCGTTGCGCGTGCCGCTGCCGAGGTAGTGCGCTTGGCCAATAGCCGCCATGGCGAGGGCTTTATTGCCGTCAGCGCCGAGGCCCGCCGCCGATTCTGGCTGGACCGCGCGCGCACTGCCGCCATTGCCCGGCATACCAACGCCTTCAAAATCAACGAAGACGTGGTCATTCCCCTTGAGCGCATGGGCGAATACACCAATGAAATCGAACGCATCAACATCGAGCTGTCCACCAAAAACAAATTGCGCCTTATCGATGCCTTGCGCCATTTCCTGCAAGGCGAATTGCCCATTGCCGAAAGGGATCAGGTTAAAGACGAAGAGGCTGATGCCCATACCTTTGCCGATGCCCGCCGCCAGGCAGCGTTGCACACCCTTGATATCGTTGAACAACGCTGGCAGTGGCTGCTGGACAACCTGGATACCCCACTTAAAGAAGCCCTGGAACCCCTGGCTAAGCTGGGCTATCAAGAGCAGCTGCCCAACCTCAAGCAACGTTTGCACGATGAGCCCGAAATTCGCATCGTGGAACTGCTGCAGGACCATAGCCTGCGAACTTCCTGGAAAACCGAGATTCGCGCCAAGATGGAACAGCATTTCCAGGGCGCCCTCTATGCCGGGGTCATCGATCAACTAAACCGCATCCACCAAAAGGTGTTGCGCAGCCGCTTATTTGTGGCCCTGCACATGCACGCAGGGGACGGCAACGTACATACCAATATTCCGGTCAATTCCGATGATTATCAAATGCTGCAAGAGGCTAATGAAACCGTCGACAGGATCATGGTCATTGCCCGCCGACTGGATGGGGTCATCTCGGGCGAACACGGTATTGGCCTGACCAAATATCAATACCTCACCCAAGAGGAATTAACCCCATTTCAAAATTACAAACGTGCGGTTGACCCCGAACAGCGTTTTAATGCGGGCAAACTCATGCCCGGGGCCGATCTCGAACAGGCCTGGACCCCCAGCTTTAACTTGCTGGGGCACGAATCCCTGATCATGCAGCGCAGCGAAATCGGTTCCATTGCCAGCGCCATCAAAGACTGCCTGCGCTGTGGGAAATGCAAACCCGTCTGTGCCACCCATGTGCCACGGGCCAATTTGCTGTACTCTCCCCGCAATAAAATTCTGGCCACCTCGTTATTAATCGAAGCTTTTTTATACGAAGAGCAAACCCAACGCGGCATCAGTACGCGTCACTGGGCCGAATTCGAAGATGTGGGCGATCATTGCACGCTGTGCCACAAGTGTTTTAACCCCTGTCCGGTGGACATCGACTTTGGTGATGTCTCTATGGAAATGCGGGCTTTGCTGCAGAAAATGGGGAAAAAGACCAAATCCCTGTCGGGCGAGGCCGCACTATTTTTCCTGAACACCAAAGATCCGCGCGTCATCAACACCACACGCAAAGTACTCAGTGCTGGCTACAAGGCCCAGCGCCTGGGCAACAACCTCTTGGCTAATGCCGCGCGCAAACAAACCAGTCGCCCGCCCGCCACCGTGGGCCGCGCCCCCATGCGTGAAGAGGTGATCCACTTTGTCAACAAGAAAATGCCTGGCGGGCTGCCCAAGCAACCCGTACGCAAGCTGCTGGACATAGAGGACAATAAATACATCCCTATTATTCGCAACCCCATCCGCACCCAGGTGGATACCGAAGCCGTTTTCTATTTTCCTGGCTGCGGCTCCGAGCGCCTGTTCTCGCAGGTAGGTCTGGCCACCCAGGCCATGCTATGGCATGCCGGGGTGCAAACCGTACTGCCCCCAGGCTATCTGTGCTGTGGTTACCCGCAACGTGGGCATGGCCTTAATGACAAGGCCGAGGAAATCATTACCGACAACCGGGTATTATTCCACCGCATGGCCACCACCCTAAGCTATCTGGATATCAAAACGGTGGTTGTCAGCTGTGGTACCTGCTACGACCAATTGTCGCACTACGAGTTCGACAAAATTTTCCCTGGCAGTCGCCTCATTGATATCCACGAATATCTGCTGGAAAAAGGCATTCAAATTGAGGGAGTTAAAGGGGTGCAATACATGTACCATGACCCCTGCCATAGCCCCATGAAACAACAAGCCCCCCTGACCACCGTCAACGAGCTGATGGGCGAGCCGGTCACCCTAAGCGATCGCTGTTGCGGGGAATCAGGCACCCTTGCTGTCACGCGGCCAGATATTTCCACCCAAATTCGTTTCCGCAAACAAGAAGAATTACAAAAAGACCAGGCACAGATGCGCGAACAGGGGCACACAGGGCAGATTAAGATGCTGACCTCATGCCCATCATGCCTGCAAGGCTTGGCCCGCTACCAGGATGATACCGGTATTGAAGCCGATTATATTGTGGTGGAAATGGCCAAACATGTGTTGGGCGATGCCTGGCTTGAAGACTATGTCAAAGCCGCCAACACTGGCGGTATTGAACGGGTTTTGTTTTAGTGAATTGTCGCTCTCAGGCCTGTAGGGATAAAGCCAGTTGTCTATTTCTGGTCGTTTATTCCCGGGGCCTGGGAACAATCCCAACCCTGTATGTGGCACAGGATATAGGGTACGTCTAATCCCAGAGCCTGGGGACAATATTAGTCGCCCGTGCTTGGTTAGACGCCCATGCTTGGTTAGTCATCTATGCTTGGGCCTTGGGAACAAAACTAATCGTTTATCTCTGGCCCAAAAGAGCAAACCGTATACACGGGCAAGCCCGTTTGGCGCACTGCCTCTGAGCCCCCCAAATACGGCAAGTCGATCATGGCAGCGGCTTCAACCGCGTTGGCACCCAGACGCTGCAATAGACGCGAAGCTGCCACCATGGTCCCGCCAGTAGCAATCAAGTCATCGATCAACAACACCCGCTGGCCAGGGCGCACCGCATCTGTATGCATCTCAACCGTTGCATTGCCGTATTCCAGGCTGTATTCCTCGGCCACGGTTTGTGAAGGCAATTTGCCTTTTTTGCGCACCGGCACAAAGCCGACATTAAGCTCATAAGCCAATACCGACCCCACAATAAACCCGCGCGCATCAACGCCAGCGACCAAATCCAGGCGTTGACTCATGTAGCGGTAAACAAATAGATCGATTAATACCCGAAAGGCCCGCGGGTCTTGCAAAACAGGCGTGATATCACGAAAAACCACCCCAGGCTTGGGCCAGTCGGGCACACTGCGGATGGTTTGGCGGATGTATTCAGTAGGATTGGTATGCATGGCTTAATGACAATCACTTATGAACGGTGCACGAAGGGTGCACAAGGAAACCCCCGCTATTGTACCGGGAAACCACCCCGGCGGGGGACACATTTCCATTGCGAATGCATCGCGGATTAATCTGTCGCCTTGCTCAAGGGCAGCAACTGGCCACCTACCAAACGATAACGCTGGCGAGCAAAGCCCTCTGGTACCTCGGCGTGGCTGACCACAATCACACTGCGGCCCTTGGCCACGGCGGCCACATCCTGCCACAGTGACTGTGCTGTTTCCGCATCCAGGCCGGCCGTGGGTTCATCCAGCAGCCATACGGTGGCTGCACTTAGTAAAATTCGGGCCATGCACAGCCGCCGGCCCTGCCCTGTGGACAGGCTGTTGCCTCCCTCGCCAATCCAGCTATCCAGCCCGCCCATGGCTTCGACATGGGGGGCCAGATGCACGGCGCGCAGCGCCGCCCATAATTGCTCATCAGTGGCCTCCGGGTTGCCTATCAGCAAGTTATAACGCACCGTACCCAAAAACACCGGTGAATGCTGTGACAACAGGGCAAAATGGCGGTAGTGCTCGGCTTCGTCGATGGTGGCCAGATCATAATCACCATAAACAATCTGGCCCTGGTAAGGGATAATGCGCATCAGACTGAATAACAGGGTACTTTTCCCAGCGCCACTTAACCCCTGAATAACCATGCGTTGGCCTGCCGGCAAACTAAAACTGACATCCGCCAGTACCTCATGCTGACCATACTGCACTGACAGATGGCGCACCTGCAATGCCTGTGCAGACGCAGGCAGCGCCACCAAGGATACGTCAGCTTCAGCTGTAGATGGCCCAACCGTAGTGTTTTTAGTGGCGCTGTATGCGACGTTTTTGCTGGAAGCCGTCGCAGCGTTTTTGCTGGAAGCCGTCGCAGCGTTTTTGGTGGCAGCAGCAGCGGTGTTTTCAGTGACACCCGACACCATGTTTTCAGCCGCATCGACCGCCTTGTTTTCGGGGGTACCCAACCCAGCATGGTCAGTGACATCGGCTGCTGTGTCCAAAGCCTGCAAACGAGCCGACGCCGCATGTACCGCCCCTAGCTCTACGGCCCCGCGCATAACCGGCGCCAGCACTTCAAATAGGCCCATCAACCCAAAAATGAGCCCTACCCACATGGGCGCGCTCATTTCGGCCTGGGTATGCGCATACCCCCCCAGCACCAACAGCAAAAACACCAGCAGCCCCATCAGCAGTTGCTGGCCCAAAACCCCCAGGCTTTCCTGGGCATTCAAGCGGTCGGCAGCCTGCGCATTGGCTGCCAGGACCTGTTCAAACTCTTCCAGAACGCGCTCTTGGGCCTTAAAGACCACCAAATCACTGTGGGCCGCAAAACTGTCATGTGCCAAAGCCCGCATCTGGGCAAAGCCTTCTTGTACCTCGCGACCAGCCTGCCCACTGCGTCTGGCCAAAGCATAAGGCAGCAACACAGCGGCCACCGCCATGCCAATCAGTACCAGCCAGGCGGCCAGCGGCAAATACTGACCCAGCACCCAACTAAAAAACAAGCCGGCGATCGCGCCCGCCCCTACCGGGGTGACCAACAGCAGGAAAAAAGTATCCAGGCGGTCAATATCGCTGACCAGGCGCGCGACCAAATCCCCATCCCTAAAGCGTGCCAGCTGTTCGGGCCGCAGCGCCCCGATACGGGCAAAGCTTCGGCTGCGCACCTCGGATTGCAAACCCAAAGTGACTTGATGACCCGTCACCCGCTCGAGATAGCGCGACACGATTCGCAGTATGGAAAGCCCGCGCACCAGGGCTGAAGGGATAAACACATTGAAACCCACCATGGTGCCAGCCAAAAAAGCCGTCGTCAGGAACCAGCCTGCAACCCCCAACAACCCCACCCCGGCAAATACCGTTACGGTGGCGATCAATAACGCCGCCAAAGTTAAACGCCAGTGTTGGCCCAACCATCGGGCACTTAATTGCCACCAAAGTTTCATGACTCACCTTGCTTGTTGTGTTTGGCCTGATCAGGTCTGCCCCCATGACACTGATTCGCCTCAGTGGGCGACTGACCCCTTTCAATATGTGGCCCCTTGCGCCCAGTGAACGACTGATGCCCTTCAATAGGCGACGGATGACCATCAATATGCAGCTGATGATTCTTAATAAGCCATTGCTGCGGCAAACGCGCAGCCACCGCGGGATCATGGGTGGCCACAATTAACCCCCGCCCGGCGGCAAACGCCAGAATTTCGCCCATGAGCTCATCGCGGGTAGCCGGGTCCAGATGGGCAGTGGGCTCATCCAGCAAAATCAAAGCGGGGTCTGTTAAAAATAACCGTGCCAAGGCCAGGCGGTGTGCCTGCCCACCAGAAAGCCCAAAACCACGGGTGCCCAGTTCTGTATCCAGCCCCTGGGGCAACTGACGGACAAAATCCTCGGCCCGTGCCCGGCCTAAAGCCGACCACAGTCGCGCCTCATCCGCCTGCGGGTCGGCCAACTGCAGCAAGGTACGTACCGTACCCAAAGCCAGAAAAGGTTGTTGCCCAATCAAAACCAGCTGATCTGTGCCCCACCGCCAATCACCAGCTGCCGGGGCCCTTAAGCCCATCAGGGTTTCCAGAAAACTGGTCTTGCCCGAGCCGCTGGGCCCCATCAAGGCAACCTGCGCGCCCGCCGGCAACTGCACATCGATATCGGTCAACAAGGGCTGAGCCGGCCTGGCTGTCTGCAAGGTGGTAGCCCCTTGCAAAACCAGCACCTGGGCCGCCTGGGCAGGCGCATCCAGAACACCAGCACTAATCTGCAACAACCAGGGCTGTGGTTCATTACTTGCAGCCACCGTTGGGCGCCAGGCTGCAACAGTTTGCAGCGCCTGCGCCGTATCGCCGGACCCGGGCAGCCGGCCCAGCAACTCTTCAATTTGCTCAACCGCCGCCTTGGCAGTGGCCCGATCATGGTAGCCGGCAGCCAGTTGGCGCAGCGGCTGATAGACCTCGGGGGCTATTAGTAAACAAAATAAGCCATGTTGCAAGGTCAGGCCGTCAAAGGCTGGGCCAAAAGAACCCAGAAAGCTAAAGCCCACATAGACTGCCACCCCGGCCACCCCCAAGGCGGCAAATAATTCCAGCACAGCCGAGGAAATAAAGGCAATGCGCAAAACGCTCATGGTGGCCTGGTTTAGACGATCATTGGCAGCCCGCACTGCTTGCACTTCAGCCGCGGTGCGACCAAATAACTTCAGCGTGAAAATGCCCTTGATGCGGTCCCCAAAAATACCCGACAACTGACTAAGTACGGTTTGGTGCTTTTTGTTGACCGCCTCAGCCCCCCAGCCTATCAGGGCCATGAACAAGGGAATCAGGGGGGCACTGATGATGAACAGCAGCGCAACAATCCAGTCTGTAGGCAAAACCACCAAGGTAAAAATAACGGGCAGCAGGCCTGCGGCATACATGGCCGGCATAAAATGGCGCAGATAACCGTCTAGCGCCTCTACCTGTTCGACCAAAACCGAAGCCAGCGCCCCGGACGGGTTTTGTCGTGTCCAAGTCGGCCCCTTGGCCAGCATCATGGCCAATAGCTGTCGGCGCAGGCCCTGCTTGATCTGCTCCACCGCCCGGCTACCTGCTCGCTGCCCGGACCAAAGGCAGACAGCCCGTAATACAATCAGCAAGGCAATGCCCACGACGCCACCCGCGAGTTGCTCCAGCGGCTGCTGCAAGCGAATAAAGCCATCCAATACGCGGGCCAACAAATAGGCCTGACCGACAAAAATCAAACCAGCCAAAATCGGTGCCAGGAACGCCCACCCCATGGCCCGCGGGCTGCGCCGCCACAGGGCAGCCAGCCAGCGCCGCTGCGAGGCCGGTGTTTTAATGGTTTGTGTGGCATTACTCATAACTGCAGTTCCTTTTAGACGACTCAAATAGACCCAAATAGAGCCAAACAGACCCAAACAGGCCTAAACGGGCGCAAACCAAATACTGCTCAAGGGCAGATGGAATGTTGGCCCAATGCGGGTAGACCATTGCCCCCATTTTCGCGCTTATTTTGCCCCAATGTGCTGAAAAACCAAAATTCAGGGGACTGCGATCCTGCCCTTATCGCGCCGAGTGCGTTAAAATCGTGGGTCATTCTCATAAGGGCCTTGTTTATGACGTCTACCTTTGACTCTGCCTATTTGGCTTCGGCACAGCGCACCTTCGATATTGAAATCGAGGCTTTGCGCGCCTTGCAAGCTAACCTGGGCGCTGCCTTTCACGAGGCAGTCGACTTGCTCTTGGGCTGCTCCGGGCGGGTTGTCGTCACAGGCATCGGAAAATCGGGGCATATCGGCCGAAAAATTGCCGCCACCTTTGCCTCTACCGGCACCCCGGCGTTTTTCATGCATGCGGCCGAAGCCCTGCATGGCGATCTGGGCATGATCACCGCTCAGGATCTTATCATCGCCATCTCTTATTCTGGCACCGCCCAAGAGCTCATGACTATTGTCAGCATTGCCCAGCGGCTTGATACACCGGTGATTGCCATCACGGGGCACCCCCAGTCAGAGCTGGCCCAGCACGCCCAACTGCACCTTAATGTACACGTTCCCAAGGAAGCTTGCCCGCTCAACCTGGCCCCCACAGCCAGTACCACAGCCACTTTGGTATTGGGCGATGCCTTGGCCGTTGCCTGCCTCGAAGCCAGGGGCTTTACCCAAGAAGATTTTGCCCGCTCGCATCCAGGCGGGGCCCTGGGCCGGCGTTTGCTCACCAGCGTCAGGGATGTCATGCGCCAAGGCGATGCCTTGCCCATCGTTGCGCTGGGCACCAAAGTGCCCGATGCCCTTACTGAAATGTCTGCCAAAGGCATGGGCATGACCATTGTGGTCAATGCGCAAGGCCAACCGGTGGGCATCTTTACCGATGGCGATCTCAGACGCCTCATCGCCAAAGAAGACAGTGTTCGTCATCTGCCCGTGGAAAGCGGCATGACCCATCACCCCAAACATATTAGTGCCGATGACCTGGCCATCAAGGCCGCCACCCTGATGGACGATTTGCGTATCAGCCAATTGCTTGTCCTGGATGACCAGGGCGCCATACAGGGGGCGCTGCACATGCATGATTTGTTGGCAGCCAAAGTCATCTAACCAAGGACTAACACCAACCATGATGAAAAAAAACGATGTTCCCCACCCTATAGAATCCGTATTGCTGGCACCGCTAGAAGATGACGTTGTCCAGCGCCTCAAGCATATCCGCCTGATGGCTTTTGATGTTGACGGGGTGCTGACAGACGGGCGCCTCTGGTACGGTGACCAGGGCGAGGTATTCAAGGGCTTTCATGCCCTGGATGGCCACGGGCTACGCCTGCTTAAAGAGTGCGGCATTGTGGTTGCCCTGATAACCGGCCGCAAGGGGCCCATTGTTACCCGCCGCGCCAGCGAGCTGGGCATCGCCGAGGTGCACCAAGGTATCCGTGACAAGCTTGGCTGCCTAGAAGCCCTGGCCCAGGAATACCAACTTAACCTTGAGCAAATCGGCTATATGGGCGATGATTTGATTGATATCCCAGCCATGCGCCGGGCCGGCTTTGCCGCCAGCGTGCCCAATGCGCCGCATTATATTACCCAGCTGGCGCACTGGGTGGCGTCTGCTTCCGGGGGCATGGGGGCAGCGCGACAATGCTGCGACCTGATCCTGGCGGCCCAAGGGTATCTGGGCAACCTGTTTGCTGCCGACAACCCTACCGGCCTGACAGGGGTCATTCAGTAAATACAGGCAGCGACCATGCGCGATAAAATTCCTACGCTGACAACCATCTTGCTACTTATTACCCTGGTGCTGGGCACCTGGTGGTCCGCGCATTACACCATGAGCACCATTGAAATCGATCCGCCGCGGCGCCTGACCCACGAACCCGACTCTTGGTCATATGATTTCACCATGCTACGTACTGACGAGCACGGCAATGCCATCAATCGCCTTGATGGTGACTACCTCGAACATTACCCAGATGATGATTCTTACTTTATCCGCGAGGCGGTCGCTACCGGGTTGCGGGCCGATCGCCCGCTGACCACAGGCCGATCGGACGAGGCCCTAATGGACCAGGACGGCGATCGCATTACCATGACCGGTGATGCCCACGTCCACCGTGTACCCACCCCCGAACGGGCTGCCCTCGACATCTACAGTGATGTACTGGTGCTTTTGCCCCAAGAAGACATTGTGCACACCGATCAGCCTGCTCTGGTTATTGATGGCCGCTCGACCATGGAAGGCATTGGCATGCATTATGACAACCAAACCCGCGAGCTCCGGGTTTTTTCCGCATCTAATGTAAAATTGTCTGGCCAAGACCGCCAGGAACGACGGACCCAACCACCGCCCAACGAGAATAGCAACCCATGATTAACTGCCCCCCTTTGGCCTCATCCTGCTCCAGCCGCCCCCCGGCGCGCCCCGCGATTGCCTCGGTTTCCGCCTTCATTGTCCTGTGGGTCCTGTTTTTGCTTAGCCCCGCGCTGCTTGCACAAAACAGCGCTGAGCCCGAACCCGATACCATTGTCATCTCGGACACGCTGCATCACGACGATATCAAGCGCCAAAGCACCTTTACGGGCAATGTGGTCATGACTCGTGGCCAACTGGTGCTGTATTCCGATAAACTGGTCCTGTCCGAAGATGACCAGGGCTTTCAATTTGGCGTGGCCTCGCTGACTGACAGTGATCGGGTGCGGGTACGCCAGGAAAACCCCGAAGACTTCGAGGTCATACGTGGCGAAGGCCTGCGTGCTGAATGGGATGGCAAACAAGAAGAGCTAGAGCTCATCGGCCAGGCGATTATTACCCGCTATGTCTGCGGGCAACCCGTTGATGAAGTGCGCGGTGATCGGGTCATCTATTATCAAACCACCGATACCTACGAGGCCTTTGGCGGGCCGGCCTCGTCAGCCAATGATGAGCGCGTGCGTTCAGTGGTGCGGCCACGTGCCATTGCCGATCAGGCCCTTGAAGAATGCCGCGCCCGCGCCAACCAATAATTGTCACAATGTCCCGTACTGAAACTTTGGTCTCTAAAACCACTGACCCCACCATGAATACCGCGGCCGCACCTGCCACCCAACCTGCCCAGACCGTACAAGCGGGCAGCCTGCGCGCCATTGGCCTTAGCAAATACTACGGCCGGCGCCAGGTAGTCAAAGATGTCACCCTGCAAGTTAATAGCGGCGAAGTAGTCGGCCTGTTGGGCCCCAATGGTGCTGGCAAGACCACCAGCTTTTACATGATTGTCGGCATTGTTCCGGCGGATGCCGGCCGCATTGAAATTGACAAGCAACCCATCACCACCTTGCCCATTCACAAACGATCGCGCATGGGGCTGTCTTATTTGCCCCAGGACGCCTCGGTATTCCGGCGGCTAAATGTGGAAAACAACATCCGCGCCGTCCTCGAATTACAAGTAGACGAGCATGGGCGCCGTTTTGGGCGGGCCCAGATAAAAGAGCAGCTTGAGCACCTGCTTGAGGAATTGCAGATTACCCATATCCGCAAAAACACCGCCGTATCGCTATCCGGCGGCGAGCGCCGGCGTGTGGAAATTGCCCGTGCCCTGGCCACCCAACCGCGTTTTATCTTGCTTGACGAGCCCTTTGCCGGGGTAGACCCCATCGCGGTGATTGAAATCCAGCGCATTGTGCAGTTTTTAAAGGCACGCCAAATTGGGGTGCTGATCACCGACCACAATGTACGTGAAACCCTGGGCATTTGCGATCGGGCCTATATCATCAGCGATGGCGCCGTACTAACCAGTGGCCACCCCACCGAGATCATCCAGAACCCTGCCGTACGCAAGGTTTATCTGGGCGAGCACTTCAAAATGTAGCCTACGGGCTTTTTGAAACTTCGTCTATCATTGATATCCATCATGCATTCGTACCCCGGCTTGGGTATACTGAAATCAGACGCTTCTCCACAGGCACAGATAGCAGTTCACTGTGCCTTCACTCTCTAACACAGGAGACTACTCTATGAACATCAGTATTACTGGCCGCGGTGTAGAGGTAACCCCTGCAATTCGCAGTTATGTTGATAGCAAGATCGGCAAGGTATCGCGTCATTTTGATAGTGTTATTGATGCCCAAGTGATCCTTTCGGAAAAAAAGGTCGATTACATCGCCGAGGTCACTTTGCGGTTGACCGGCAAAGACATCCACAGCCAGGCAACGGCCGAGTCCATGTTGGCAGCCATTGATCTCCTCTCTGACAAGGTCGAGCGTCAAATCGTCAAGCACAAAGGAAAAATGCAGAACCATGGGCATGAATCCCACAAGCGAATGGAAATCCCCAGCCCATAAGCTGACGATGCAAACGGTTGCATGAAAACGCCACATTGGCGGTCTGCACCCTTGATTAAGCCCCCAAAACTGCTTGGGGGCTTTATTATTTATTGGTTTCGTATAAAAATGAGTACAAACACCGCTAACCCGCGTTCCGCTCGCTGATGATCGCATCTATCTATGAATTTACTGTCTCGCATTTTGCCGCCCACCAATGTAGTCCTCGATATTCTGGCTACGAGCAAGAAACGTGCCTTCGAGCAGGCGGCCCTGTTGTTTGAAAACCATCACGGCATCGCCCGCACCATCATCTTCCAAAGCCTGATCGCGCGCGAACGCCTGGGCTCTACTGCCTTGGGCCACGAGGTTGCCGTACCTCATGGGCGCATCAAAGACCTTAAAGACCCCATCGGGGCCTTCATGCGTCTTGACGAGCCCATCCGTTTTGATATCAGTGACGGTCGCACCGCCAATTTGTTATTCTTCTTGTTGGTGCCCGAACACGCCACCCAAACCCATCTCGATCTATTGGCCGAAATTACTCAGCTCATGTCCGATGCCGAGCTACGCCACCAACTACAAACTGAAAAAGATCCTGCCATCATTCATCAATTGCTGACCAATAGCCACTAAAAGGAGGCCCATGCTTACCATTGCCACCCTCGTTACCGATAACCAGGAACGACTGGGCCTGAAGTGGTTAGCCGGGCAAGACAGCGCCCACCGCGTTGAATTGGGCCATGGCATGGCCTCAGCCGATCTAATCGGCCACCTGAACCTGATCCATCCGGCCCGTATCCAGGTTCTGGGCGATGAAGAGCTTACCTACTACCGCCGCCTGGACACCAAAAGGCGCCAACATCACATCGATGATTTAATCCAAAGCGGGGTGCCCGCCATCATTGTGGCCAGTACCAACCCGCCACCGGCCAGCTTGCAGCAGGCCTGTGAAACCCATTCGGTGCCTCTGCTGCAAAGCACCCTGAATTCTGCTGAAACCATTGACATCCTGCGCGTTTATCTGGCGCGCCGTTTGGCCCCCAAGGTTTTAATGCACGGGGTATTTCTCGATGTCCTGGGGCTGGGCGTACTGATTACCGGGGCTTCGGGCCTGGGCAAAAGCGAACTGGCCCTTGAACTTATCTCGCGTGGTCACGGCCTGGTCGCCGATGATGCGGTCGAATTACTGCGTACGGCCCCCAGCGTCATCCAGGGCCAATGCCCCGAACTTCTGCAAAACCTGCTCGAGGTCCGAGGCATCGGGTTATTGGACATTCGCACCATTTTTGGCGAAACCTCGGTACGACGCAAAAAAACCCTGAGATTGATTGTGCACCTGACCCAGGCCAAACCAGAAAGCTTCGAGCGCCTGCCCATCGACCCCAAGTACCAGGACATCCTCGGGGTACCCATCCGCCAGGTGCAGCTACCCGTGGTGGCCGGTCGCAACCTGGCCGTCTTGGTAGAAGCGGCAGTTAGGAATACAATACTTAACTTACGAGGAATAGACACCACCAGGGAGTTCATTGCCCGCCAAACCCAGGCTATCGCGCAAAGCAAGTAGTCTTTTTATGCAAAAAATTGTACTTATCACCGGCATTTCAGGTTCAGGAAAGTCCGTGGCCTTAAACGTACTCGAGGACACCGGCTTTACTTGTGTAGACAATTTGCCGGTGCCCTTTCTCGAGGACTTTGTTCATCATGCCCTCGACAAAGGGCTGCAACGTGTTGCAGTGGCGATGGATGCCCGCACCCCCGACGAGCTAGACAAACTGCCCACCATCCTGAACAACCTGCGTGCGGCCGGGCTTAACCTTAGCGTTATTTTTCTGGATGCCAGTGACCATACCCTGAAACAACGCTACTCGGAATCGCGTCGCCGTCATCCGCTTACAGACCGCCTGCGGGCCCAGGGCAGCTCACCCTCACTAAGCACCTGCATTCAGGCCGAGCGCGAGCTCTTGGCCCCTTTGCGCGAAACCGAATTATTAATCGACACCTCTGACCTGACCCCAGGCCAATTGCGCACCTGGGTACGCGACATTGTGCAGGCCGATCGGTCGCCCCTGGTGCTGACCTTTGAATCCTTTGCCTACAAGCGCGCCGTGCCCCGCGATGCCGACCTGGTCTTCGATGTCCGCTGTTTGCCCAACCCGCATTATGATCCGGCTTTGCGCGATCTGACAGGCAAGGACGAGGCCGTCGCTCAATGGCTCAGTCAATTTGGCACGGTACAAAGCCTTATCGATGACATCGCTGACTTTGTCAAACGCTGGCTGCCCCTGTACACCCAAGATACGCGCAACTATCTGACCGTTGCCATTGGCTGCACGGGGGGGCAGCACCGTTCGGTCTACGTCACCGAGCAGCTGGCCCGTATCTTTGCCGATCACCAACCCTTGCTGGTGCGCCACCGCAACCAACCAGCTGATAGCACTTAAGCAGTCTTAAGTATCATGAAGAAAACCGTTACCGCTCTTTTTTTTCTGCTCTGCAGCCTGGCCTTGCCCGCTTTGCTGGCAGGCTGCTCGGGCACCAGCTCAAAAACCGCCAGCGGCGGGGGCTATTACAAAGACGATGGCCCCATGGCCCGAACCCCCAAAGATATTGCCAATATCCCAGATGCTGTGCCGCGTATCGAGCCTTTTTCCACAGGTACCTTGCGCCCATACACCGTCATGGGGCTTAACTTTGTACCCATTGGCGACAGCACGCCCTTTAGCGAAGAGGGCATTGCTTCCTGGTATGGGAAAAAATTTCATGGTCGCCAGACCGCCAATGGCGAACGTTACGACATGTTTGCCATGACCGCTGCCCACCCTACCCTGCCGTTGCCCAGCTACGCCAAGGTCACGCGCATGGATAACAAAAAAAGCGTCATCGTGCGTATCAATGACCGCGGCCCCTTTCACGCCTCGCGCATCATCGACCTGTCCTACGCTGCGGCCGCCAAGCTCGACATGATTGGCCCGGGCCATGCCAAGGTCAAGGTCGAGGCCATCACCCACGATGATATTCGTGCCGGGCGCTACCAAAGCGAGCCCTCGCCTGCCTATGCCCAGGCCGACCAAGGGGGGCCATCAGAATCCGCTGCCCCTTCTGCCCAGCCGGATAACGCTGCAGGGCCCTCAGCACGTGTCCAGTCGGCCTATTACAGCGCAGACCACCAAGAGGCTGACCCCCTGGGGGCTTTTTTGTCTACACAACGTGATCCCGGCGCTACCCATTCGGCTGCGGACAGCGAATCGGCCAGCGGGCCCAGCCGCAAAGACGGCTATTTTTTACAATTCGGGGCGTTTAGTTCTTCGGAAAGCGCGCATCAATTAGCCCAGCGGGTGCGTGATAACCTACCCCAGGGGCTACCTCAGGCTGTACACATCAGCGACCAACGCAGCCTCTATCGCGTACGCCTGGGCCCATTCAATAGCCGTACCGAGGCGGTCAACGCCGCCATGCTGGTTCAACAACGCACAGGGCAGTCAGCCCACATCGCTTACGAAGACTAAGAGCGAAGCAGGGCTTAGGCTGGGACTAAGACTGTGATTTAGACTGCGCCTGGGACTGGGCCAAAGCAAAATCATATAACTCTTGCCGCCGATAATCTGTGGCCTGCTGGGCTACCCGCACCACATCGCGCACAGACATCTGCGTCAGCAGGCTGCGCATCCACCGCTGGGTTGTCTCATCCAGCGCCGTTTCCTGGGCCGACGCTACCGCACCATGAATAATGAATACAAATTCGCCCCGCCGATGCTCTGGGCGGGCAGCCACCCAGTCGGCCAGCGCTGCGGCGGGCAAACTGACTACCTGCTCAAAACGTTTGGTGAGCTCGCGGCAAATGGTGAGCTCGCGCTCGGGGCCAAAGACTGCCTCGATGTCTTTGGCACAATCTAGCAACCGGTGCGGGCTTTCAAAAAACACCACGGGGACGGCCAGCGATTGCCATTGCTGCAACCATTTTTGTCGGGCAGCCTGCTTATGGGGACTAAAGCCGGCAAATAAAAAAGCCGGCTGAGCATCTGAGGTAACCCCACTGCCCATCAATGCCGTGATGACAGCCGAAGGCCCCGGTACGGCAACCACATTCAGCCCTGCTGCCCGCACCTCGCGCACCACACGCCCGCCCGGATCGCTGATGGCTGGTGCGCCAGCATCGGATATCAAGGCCACGCGCTGCCCTTGCTGCAAGCGTTCAATTAAGGCTGCACTGGCCTGAGCCTCGTTATGGCGATGCAAAGTCCAGACAGGGGTACCCACCCCCCAAGCTTGTAACAAGGGTTGGGCCGTGCGGGTGTCTTCTGCCGCAATGGTATCGGCCCGCACCAAGGCTTGCCAGGCGCGCAGGCTCAAATCCGCCAAATTGCCAATGGGGGTAGCCACCACGTACAGGGTATGAGTTGGCCACTGCTGCTCGTCCATGCGCTGCATCAGCGCTGCCAAGATGGTATCGACCGGGGGCTGAGACATGATTTTCCTTCCTTGTGAAAACAGCAAAAAAGACTGCGCGCCCAGATCCTACTGCGAACCGAAGCAGACCGCAAAAACACTATACTGAGTATCAGCAAAATGCCCAAGCACGATGACCACCCTGCCCTGGCTTGGCATCATGGCCCTGTCATAGCCCTGTCATGGCCCTGGGCCACCCCTTTGCTGCAAATGCCCGCACACCATGTTGCCCCATTCTTTAGCCCAAGTACCATGGATAGTCACGAACCACCTCAGCAGATGAGTTTTCAGCGGGCCTTTAACGCCCAGCAAAAAAAACTCCAGCAGCGGGCTAACCGGCGGCGAAGTCCAGCTGCTAAAATTCAGCCAGTCTCTATCACCGCTGCCGTGCCGACAGCGGTATCAACCCCAGGCCGGGGTTTGCGCCCGGCTACAGAGGCACATTTGGCCTCTGGCATGGGCTCGCCCACCCAACAAAAAGGTAGCCTTTACGAAGAACGCGCAGCCCAATACCTGCAACAGCAAGGCTTAAAGCTGTTGGCACGGCAACTGCGCTCCCCCTATGGTGAGATCGACATTCTCGCCTGGTCGGACCCCTACCTGATTGTGGTCGAGGTACGTTTCCGGGCCAGGCAGCACTTTGGCGGCGCTGGAGGCAGTATCGGCCCTCATAAAAAAGAGCGCCTGCGCCGCGCTGGCCTGCTGGCCCATGCGACCTATCAACGCCTCTGGGCACGCACCGATTTACGGCTGCGTTTCGATGTGGTTTTATGCGATCCACTGCGGCTGCGCTGGATCCCCAATGCCATTATTTACAAGTAGAGACCGCAAGACACACTATTCCGCGATAAAATAGAGCTTTGCCGCAATATTGATTAAACTTAAGCATCGTAGCGGCTGCCCGCCTTTTATTTTCTTATCGTCTTGTCAAAACGCCATGGATCTCACTGCCCATATGCACAGCCACTTTATGGCTAGTGCACAAACGCTTCAAGAAAGTGCCCAAGAGCTCGCCCTCCCCCTTACTGCTGCGGTCGAGCTGCTCTTTGCCACCCTGACCAATAACGGTAAAATTCTGGCCTGCGGCAATGGGGGCTCGGCTGCCGATGCCCAACATTTCATTGCCGAGCTGGTCGGCCGTTTCGAGCGCGAACGACTGCCCCTGGCTGGCATCGCCCTGAACACTGATACTTCCATACTGACTGCAGTGGGCAACGATTATGGCTATGCTTCTGTTTTCGAGCGCCAAGTTAGCGCCCTGGGCCAGACCGGTGACATCCTGGTCGCGATCAGCACCAGCGGCAACTCGGAAAACGTGTTGCGCGCCATCCAGGTAGCCCATGAACGCGATATGGTCGTCATCGCCCTGACAGGCAATGGCGGCGGTAAAATAAACGATATCCTGAAAAGCACAGACATCCATCTTTGTGTTCCCCACGATCGCACCATGCGCATCCAAGAGGTTCATATTGTGCTCTTGCATGCCATGTGTGATGGTATTGATACCTTATTACTCGGAGAACCCCTCTAATGTCCTGGCATCCACATACCCGTTTCGTCCGTCTCATCGCTGGCTTGTTAGTCTGTCTTGGTCTGCTTAGCGCCTGCGCACCCGTACTGATTGGTGGCGCCGCCACAACCACCGCGGTGGTTGCTGTCGATCGGCGCACCACAGGCGAACAAGTCGAAGACAAAGCCATCGAACTCAAGGCAGGCAACGAAACACGCCTGTTACTAGACGAGCGCCCCGGGCGCATTAAGTCCAGCTCTTATGCGGGCCGCGTACTACTCGTTGGCGACGTACCCACCGAGCAAGACAAACAACAGGCCGAAGAGCGAGTCAGCAAAGTAGACAAGGTGGTACAAGTCATCAACCGCTTGCGGGTTGGCGAGCCCTCGGAATTGGGCACGCGCTCTAACGATACCTGGATCACCACCAAAGCCATGTCCAACCTGATTAACACCAAGGGTGTACCCACCCGTACCATGACAGTAACCACCGAGCGCGGCGTGGTTTATCTGCAAGGTCGGGTCACCCCCGAAGAGGGTGAGCGCGCCGCCAAGGTGGTCTCTGGGATACCGGGGGTTAAAGAGGTGGTCAAGCTCTTTGAATACATCAGCCCCGAGGATCTTAAAAAAGACGGCACCATCAAAGAAGAGGTTGCCGAGAAAAACAAGGCCAAAGACTCTGAAAACCACCGGGTAGAGCCCGAGGCTATTCCCGTCAATTAAAGGGTAGCTAGCCTGCAGGCTAGCCCATTAACTATGGGTGAACCATCACCTGTTAATGACCTGATGCCTGCCGGTGGCCTATTACCGACTAGTGACCCATTGATAACCTGTTTTTTTCACCACCATTGATACGATGATGAAGCGCTTTGTACGTTTATTGGCATTATTGGCTCTTGGTATTGGCCTGGCCGCTTGCAATGATGACAGCAACCAGGCCCCCAATGTCAGCTTTGTTGATCTAGATGGGGTCTCACACCAGCTTAGCGACTACCGCGGCAAGGTGGTATTGTTGAAGTTCTGGACCACCGACTGCACCACCTGCGTGGCCCAGATGCCCGACAACATTGCTTATCAAAAAGAATATGGCCCCCAAGGCTTTGAGGTCATCGCTGTCGCGCTCAAGCACGACCCCATTGACTACGTACGCAATTTTGCCCAAAACCGTGCCCTGCCTTTTACGGTAGCCAGTGACACCAAGGGTGAGGTTGCCCAGGCCTTTGGCGAGGTACGCATGACCCCAACTGTATTCCTGATTGACCGCAAAGGGCGCATTATCAAGCGGTATTTAGGCCGCTATGACAAAGAGGCCTTCAAAGAAACAGTAGAAAAAGCCCTCAATAGTTAATACTAAATTCAACCAAGGTTTCCAGTTGCTAAAACCTTGGCCATCAATTTGCAAGCATTTCGTCTCCTGACCACTTATTATCCATCACCACACCATGACTGATCACACCACTGATTTTGCCCATTCCCCCACCCTTAAGGCCGAGGTGTTATCCGAAGCCTTGCCATATATTCGCCAATTCCATGGCAAAACCGTTGTTATCAAATATGGTGGTAATGCCATGACCGACGAGCAACTACAACGCAGCTTTGCACATGATGTTGTTTTGCTAAAGCTCGTAGGGCTCAAACCCGTAGTGATCCATGGCGGCGGCCCCCAAATTAACGAAGCATTGCGCCGTGTTGGCAAGGAGGGTACCTTTATACAGGGGATGCGCGTCACTGATGCCGAAACGATGGAGGTGGTTGAATGGGTGTTAGGCGGTCAGGTGCAGCAAGACATTGTCATGATGATCAACGAGGCAGGTGGTAAGGCGGTTGGCCTAACTGGCAAAGATGGCTGCCTCATCCAAGTCAAGAAAAAAATGCTGCCCAGCGAGGCCAACCCCGGCGAAATGATCGATATTGGCTTTGTTGGTGATATTACCCGTATCGAGCCTGCCGTTATCAAAGCCCTGCAGGCCGGCGAGTTTATCCCCATTATTTCATCTATCGGCTATGGGGAAGACGGCCGCGCCTACAACATCAATGCTGACGTTGTTGCCGGCAAAATTGCCCAAGTATTGGGGGCTGAAAAACTAGTCATGCTAACCAACACTCCTGGGGTGCTCGATAAAGAAAATCAATTGCTACGCCAGCTATCAGCCCAGACCATCGACGAGTTATTTGCTGATGGTACCATTTCAGGGGGCATGCTCCCCAAAATCTCCTCTGCCTTAGATGCTGCCCGCTATGGCGTTAATTCCGTACATATTATTGATGGCCGGGTACCACATTCATTGTTATTAGAAATCCTCACTGACGAAGGGGTAGGTACCCTGATCAGCGCTCATTAACGCGCTTAACACAGTGCTTAACAGTATTCGTTACTACTCATGCCAGACCATCAAGCCTGCGGAAATGCCTATGATGCTGGTGCAGGGCGGTCATGCAGCACAGGTTGGCCCGGCAGCGCAGGGCAGCCCCAGACCACAAAACGGCCCAGCACTGCCAGAGCCCCTAGCACCGCTCTGGCTCTTTGACCTGGATAACACCCTGCATGATGCCTCTCATGGGATTTTCACCCAAATCCATCAGCGCATGCTGCAAACCATTCAGGATATGCTCAATGTTGATGCCAACGAGGCCGACCGCTTGCGCGTGCATTATTGGCAGCGCTACGGCGCCACCCTCATCGGCATGGTGCGCCACCACCAAGTCTGCCCGCACGAGTTCCTGCACCGTTCCCATGACTTTCCGGTGGCCCCCTACCTGTGCCACGAGCGGGGCCTGCACCAGGCATTAGGCCAATTGCCCGGGGAAAAAATCATACTGACCAATGCGCCGCTACGCTATGCCAGCGCCGTGCTCAGGGCGACAGGCATTCAGGCACACTTTAGCCGCATCATCAGCATCGAAGCCATGCAACGGGCCCATTTCTTGCGCCCCAAGCCCTCATTGGCCCTGATGCAACAACTACTGGCCGGGCTAGGGGTCGCTGCGCAACGCTGTTATTTCATTGATGACACCCCTATCAACCTGAAAAGCGCGGCCCAGCTAGGCATGAAGACCATTCATTTTGCTCATCCAGACACCCCTGGGGCACCAGCGCACCCCGGCAAACCGGCCTATGTACATCTAAAGGTGAAAAGCATTCGCCAGTTGTGCCAGCGCTGGCCCCAATTGCTAGGGTGCTAAAACAGCTGCAAGACCGGTTTGGAATATTGATAGCAACCGGTGCACGCAGCGACTTAGGGGCACGGTAGCTTGGGTTCGCAGCAATTTAAGGGCGCGGCGATTTGGGAGCACAGCTACTTGGGTGCACGGCGGCTCGGTTACACATCGACCTGAGCAGGCAGCAACCTAGGCACAAAGCAACTGGGGACAAGGCGATTTAGCGCAGGTTTAGCGCAATTTTTGTGCGCCCTCTAACCCTAACCACTGAGGGGCTGGCAACTCAATACCCACATGAGCCAGCATCCGCAAGGCGGAATGGTCAATGAGTTGTTGGATATTTTCCGGATGAAAATAAAAGGCAGGCAAGGGCGGAAAAATAACCGCCCCCATTTCTGTGGCCGCCGTCATGTTACGCAAATGGGCCAGATTAAATGGGGTCTCGCGCACAGCCAGCACCAATTTGCGGCGCTCTTTAAGGCAGACATCGGCCGCCCGGGTAATGAGATTATCGGCCAGCCCATGGGCAATGGCGGCCAGGCTACGCATCGAACAAGGGGCCACCAACATGGCATCGATAGGATAGCTGCCACTGGCCAAGGAAGAAGAGATGTCTTTATAACTATGCACGACATCAGCCAAAGCCGTGACCTCGTCGCGGCTTTGGCTGAGCTCGTGCTGGATATTCAACAAGCCTGCGGGGGAAATGATCAGGTGGGTTTCCACCTGAGGCTGGGCCGCCAGCAACTCAAGACAACGAACACCATAACAGGCGCCCGTAGCCCCTGTTATGGCGATGACTATGCGTTGCTTGGCAGTTTGGGTCATGACGACCTGTAATGCAAACCGGTCAGAACCGGATTACTCAGCCAAAATGGCCTGCTCACGCAGCAACTTTTCAAGCTCGCCGCTTTCGAACATTTCGGTCATGATGTCAGAGCCCCCAAGAAACTCGCCTTTGACATAAAGCTGGGGAATGGTGGGCCAATCGGAGTACACCTTGATGCCTTCACGAACCTCGTCGTCGTCAAGCACATTGATTGTAACCACCTCTTTAAGACCGACAGCGCGCAAAATTTGCACCGCACGGGCCGAAAAACCACATTGGGGCATTTGCGCCGTGCCTTTCATGAACAGCACGACCGGATGCTCTTTAACGGTTTCATCAATAAATGTCTGTACTTCTTGGCTCATTGTGCCCTCTTTAAGTAAAAATTGTACCGCCCGAGGCGCGTTGATTACCTGCCAAATCGCAGATAGTTTGCGGCTCGGTAAAACCCGCTTGTACCAGTAATTCTCGCACGCAGCGGGATTGATTCCAACCATGTTCTACCCAAAGCGCCCCGCCTTGACGCAAATGGCGCGGCGCCCCGGTGATAATGGTGGCCAGCGCACCCAGCCCGTCCTGCTCGTCTGTCAGCGCCTGACGGGGCTCGGCGCGCAAATCGCCTTGATGCAAGTGGGTGTCATCCGCCGCAATATAAGGGGGGTTGGACACGATCACATCAAAAGCATCCTGCACAATCAAGGCATCGTACCAATTTCCCAAAAAAAATTCGACCTTCCCACCACATAGGGTATGGGCATTGTCCTGGGCGACTGCCAAGGCCTCGGCACACACATCCGTGGCAACCACCCGGGCCTTTGCGCAGCCTGCCGCCAGGGATACGGCGATGGCCCCGCTGCCTGTACCCAAATCCAATACGCGAGGTCGCTGGTAGCGCGGCAACACCTGCTGCAACAAATGTTCAACCAAAACCTCTGTGTCCGGGCGCGGGATCAAAACCTGCGGCGTTACCTTAAACTTCAGCCCCATGAACTCGCGCCAACCCAGGATATAGGCCATGGGTTCGCCCTGCAAACGACGCTGCTCCAAAGCCTGGTATTGATGCCATACCTGGGCAGGTAAAGGGTCCCGATCGTGGGCCACCAGCCAGGCACGCTCGACCTGCAGCACCTGCTGCCAAAGCATGTGCTGTTCGAGTAGCGGCAGACGGCTTTGGCGCTGCGCCATAGCGATGGAATACAAAGTGGCCGAAATCATTATGGGCCCTGATGCGGATAAGGCGAGCCTAGGCCTGGGCCAAGGCAGCCAATTGTGCAGCCTGATGCTCGTTTAGCAATACCTGGGTGAGCTCATCGAGGTCGCCATCCAGAATATAAGCCAGCTTGTGCATGGTCAGGTTGATGCGGTGATCGGTCACCCGCCCCTGAGGATAATTATAGGTGCGGATTCGCTCCGAGCGATCGCCGGTGCCCACCAAGCTTTTACGCTGTTCAGCTTCTTGCTGTTGGGCATCGCGCAATTGCTGGTCTTTAAGGCGAGCTGCCAATACCTGCATGGCCTTTTCACGGTTGCGGTGCTGCGAGCGGTCGTCCTGGCACTCGACCACCACGCCGGTGGGCAAATGCGTAATACGAACAGCGGAGTCGGTTTTGTTGACGTGCTGTCCGCCCGCCCCACTGGCACGAAAGGTATCCACCCGCAAATCAGCCGGGTTAATGACAATATCGTCAAGCTCATCGGCTTCGGGCATGACGGCCACAGTGCAGGTAGAAGTATGCACCCGGCCTTGGGCCTCGGTTTCAGGCACCCGCTGGACGCGGTGAGT
>Ga0079226_10000573_pt1 | contig 26166 bp, 26 predicted proteins | sample Poulit2014_FD_76345 | JGI IMG/M metagenome (GOLD analysis project Ga0079226, IMG submission 76345) | Agricultural soil microbial communities from Georgia to study Nitrogen management - Poultry litter 2014 | ecosystem: Environmental > Terrestrial > Soil > Agricultural land | place: USA: Georgia...
AGCCCCAACGTTTATGCGTTTGAGTTAATTTTAGTAACCATGTTTCAATCAGTTCATTTTCTGAGGCAGTTTTAGCACGATAATGAAAAGCCGTTTTACTGATTCCAAATATTTCATAAATTAATCGCAGAGAGATATTTTGAGTTCTTAAAACAGCTTTAGCCATCTCTTTTCGTTGAGATGGCTTTACCACTTTCCCTCTAAAGCTTCTTGGCGAATGCGGGATTTAAGACACTCTTCAGCATACATTTTTTTGAGTCTTGCATTTTCAGCTTCTAACTCTTTTAGACGTGTAATCATCGAGGCATCCATACCCCCATATTCTGAGCGCCACTTATAAAATGTTGCTGAACTGATCCCATGCTTCCGACACAAATCAGTCACTTTCACGCCAGACTCATTCTATTTTAAGATCGACATGATTTGTGAGTCTGTGAATTTTGATTTTTTCATAGTTATTTTCTCCTAAGTAAATAATACGAGAAAATTCTACTTATGATCGGTATTATTTTTAGGGAGGACTTACAGGAGGATTACATTATTACGTGGTAAAAGAGAAAATTGTCTATCAAGTTGAATATAACTTTTCAAAATCATTTTTATAACGCCTTGCTGCTTTACTGATAAATCTTTATATTGTCATTATCTGTGAATTTAATATCCCAACTTCAATATAAAGTATTTTTGTTTTAAAAAATTGAAAGTTAAGTAGAATATAATTGGTTTTATTATGTATATCTTCTCAGGCTAGAAGTAGAAGAATATCACAACTAAATAAGAAATTGCCGGTAATAAAAAAGCTATAACAACTCATTATTCTTATAGCTTGTTAAACCTGAAGATTCATCTTACTTTTTTAAAAACACTAAATCCCAAACACCGTGACCCAAACGAATCCCGCGCGCTTCAAATTTTGTTGGTAAACGATGTATTGGGTTTTCAACAAATCCCTCAACACTATTTTCATAATCTGGCGCTGCAACCATTACTTCCATCATATGCTCGGCATAGGGTTCCCAATCAGTTGCTAAACAGAGTCTACCGCCTTTTTGAAGTTTTTGAGCAATCAATGCTACAAATTCTGGTTGAATAATACGGCGCTTATTATGTTTCTTCTTATGCCAAGGATCTGGGAAAAATACTTGGACACATTCTAGACTTCCATCTGGAATACAGTTTTTTAAAATATGTACGGCATCGTAATCAATTGCGCGAATATTCTTTAAATCACGCTCTTCCACATCAAGCAATAAGCGACCAACGCCTGGACGATGTACTTCCAGCCCTAAAAAATCACGAGCAGGTTCCGCTTCGGCCATATTTGAAAATGACATACCATCGCCGAAACCGATTTCCAATGTTCTCGGTGCGCCTTCACGACCAAATAGTTGATCTAAATTCCAAAGTTGATCCACTTGATCATGCGTAATTAAGTAGGGACTTTCCGCTAAAATACGTTCTTGTCCTTTTGTTAAACGCCCTTCTCTTTTGACAAATGAGCGAATCGCACGAAGCGGTCTATTGTTGTTTTCTGTATTTTCCATCGATATATTCATTGATTATTTGTTTAAATTCATTGGCGATATTGTCGCCTTTCAAAGTCACGGAGCGCTCACCATCAACATACACTGGCGCCACTGGCTTTTCCCCATTTCCTGGCAAACTGATGCCGATGTTCGCCATTTTAGATTCACCAGGACCATTGACAATACAGCCCATGACAGCGACAACCATCTTTTCAACACCTTCGTATTGCGTTTTCCACGTTGGCATATTGTTATCAATATAGGATTGAATCTCTTGTGCTAAATATTGGAAATCATTGCTACTCGTTCTACCACATCCCGGACATGCCACAACTTTTGGTGAAAATGCGCGAATTTGTAAGCTTTGCAAGATTTCTCGCCCCACTAACACTTCTTCTGTTCTTGGAGCATTAGGTTCCGGTGTTAAAGAGATACGAATCGTATCGCCAATTCCTTGCTGAAGCAAGACCGCAAGTGCGGCACTTGATGCAACCGTTCCTTTCATTCCCATTCCCGCTTCTGTTAAACCTAAATGAAGCGGCAGATTAATCTTGCCGGCAATATCTTGATATACCTTAATTAACTGCTGACTCTGACTCACCTTTACAGAAAGAATCATATCTTCATCTGTCATGCCAATCTCTTTGGCAAAAGCGATACTTTCAAGCGCCGATACAATCATTGCTTCGCACATCAATTCATCATTGGAAAGTGGCACTGCTTTTTTCAGGTTTTCATCCAATAAACGCTTGAGCACTTCTGGATCTAAGCTGCCCCAGTTCACACCAATTCTTACGGGTTTTTGATGCTTTAAGGCTTCTTCAATAATCGAACTAAACTGCTCATCTTTACGCGCACCACGCCCCACATTACCGGGATTAATCCGTAATTTAGCAAGTGATTTTGCACATTCTGGTTCCGCTTGTAATAATCGATGACCATTAAAATGAAAATCACCAACAACCGGCGTTGTATAACCTTGCTTTTCGAGCTTTTCCACAATAAATGGCACTGCCTTTGCGGCAGTTTCCGTATTGACTGTTACTCGTACTAACTCTGAGCCGGCATCCGCAAGCTCAATAATTTGCGAGACTGTCGCATCAACATCTTCAGTATTTGTGTTGGTCATTGATTGCACTCGAATCGGATAATCCGAACCAATGCCGACATTACCCACCATCACTTGGCTAGTTTGACGTCTCTTAATGGTAAAAACCATGAAAAATCCTTTGAAGATAATAAAAATATTTTGCGAGCTATTATCGCTAATATCAGATCATTGCACAAGAGAACCTTCTATCCGATTCTCTGATATACTGGAATCTTCAATTTTATAGCTATAAAGGTTCACAATGTCATATCTTGTTTATAAAGCACTACATATTATTTTTATGGTGACTTGGTTTGCTGGACTGTTCTATCTACCAAGAATTTTTGTCTATCATACTTCGAACAAGAGCCCAGATACAAATGAAACCTTTAAAGTCATGGAACGCAAACTCATGATCATGACTAACATCGGCGGTGCGCTTACCATCATCTTCGGATTCATTCTTATTATGAAAAATCCCGCGCTTCTCAAAATGGGTTGGTTACATTTTAAACTGATACTCGTTTTTCTACTCTTGATCTACCACTATTTCTGTTACCGTTATGTACTTGTATTTAGACAAGATAAGAACACTCATAGTCATAAGTTTTATCGCTACTTTAATGAGTTCCCAAGCCTTATTTTAGTGATGGTCGTTTTCTTAGTGACTTTAAAAGCAATTCCTTTAATTCACTTCTAATTCCCCAAAAAAGGATCTTTGCACGATGAAAGATCCTTTTTTATACGCGATCACTTTTATATTCTAAAATTTCTCAGCTTGCCTAAATAGCGTGAAATCAGTTGCACAGTGAAATCGGCTTAAAAAATCTGATTAAAGATTCTATTTAAAAGTCGATGCAAGGCTGGAGTGAATGGTTGCACGCTTTTTAATAATCCCGCGCCAGCAGTTATGAAAGCTCTTTTTAAACCAAAATGGCTATAAATGATCTCAAAAAGATTATCGATTCTACAGCGCCTTTACCGCTGCTAATACTTCTTCTGCGTGACCAGGTACTTTCACTTTTCGCCACTCTTGCAAAATTTTTCCACTATTATCGAGAATAAACGTACTACGCTCAATCCCAAAGCCAATCTTACCAAACATGTTTTTTTCTTTAATCACATCAAAGGCTTTACACAAAGTCTCTTCTGGATCTGATAACAGCGGAAATTGCAGATCAAATTTTTCAACAAATTTAATATGCGAATTTTTACTATCACGAGAAGCGCCTATTACCGCACAATTTAACGCTTTAAATTCCTCTAATAGCTGATTAAAATCCTGTACTTCATTGCTGCATCCCGGCGTATTATCTTTTGGGTAGAAAAACAGCACTATATAATCCGTTTTAACATCTGATAATGCCATTGTCTTATCTTGTGTTTCATAATCAGTTTTGAAAATTGTTTCCGCTAATTGCACCATTCTTAAACTCCCTCTCATATATTTAAAGATTCATTCTTTTGACTCACTCGAAGATCGTTCACATACTCTTGTTCCTGACGAACATGCTCCTCTCAAGAGTGATTCAATCTTTGTCAATATAACATGGAAACAACTGTAGGAAACTCTCAATGCTCGATTCTTGGTTAACGCTCTACTATACACCTTACATTGGCGCTAAACGTTTTCAACAGCTAATTCAATACTTTGGCTCAGCTGAAAATGCGGTACAAGCGGACAATTTACAATGGCAAGCGGCAGGAATCCCCACTTCTGTATTATCTCATCGTCAGAAAAACCAACAGCATAAAGTTGAGCAAGCCTTAAAATGGATGAATAGCTGTGAGTCTCACACAATTTTAACCTTTCAAGATGAAAATTATCCGCCGCTTTTAAAGGAAATACACGACCCTCCGATGATTCTTTTTGTAAAAGGTCATCTTGCGACATTATTAACGCCACAAATTGCCATCGTCGGTGCTAGAAAACCCACTTCTGAGGGACTTTACAATAGTGAGTTATTTGCCGCAGAACTCGCTTCGGCAGGGTTAACGATCACCAGTGGATTAGCTTTAGGTGTTGATCAAGCCGCACATCAGGCTGCCGTTAGTATTCAAAAACCTACGATAGCGGTTCTAGGAACTGGTTTAAATGAAATCTATCCTAAATCTCATACCAAACTGAGCCAAGAAATTCTCCTTAACCATGGCGCTTTAATAAGCGAATATCCGTTATATATGCCGCCAAAACCGCAGAACTTTCCTCGTAGAAATCGAATTATTGCAGGTCTATCATTGGGTACTTTAGTCATTGAAGCCACCTTAAAATCAGGCTCTCTCATCACTGCTAGATTAAGCATGGAAGAAAACCGAGAAGTCTTCACTATTCCAGGCTCTATTCATCAGCCCCAATCTCGAGGCTGCCATCAACTGATTCGCGAAGGTGCAGTGCTTGTTGAATCAACTATTGATATTCGAACAGCATTATCTGGCTGGATTAAAACCTCAGATAGCACATTACAAGCCGATCTTTTCAAAAAAGAAGCGATCGCAGAACAACAAACGCCGGCAATCAGAAGTCCTAGAACGCAAATATCTACACCAAATACATTGAAGTCCAAACAGGCACTTAAACCGATAGAACTATCACAAGATCACCCACAATATGCCCTTTATCAACACCTTAAATCGCCCAAATCAATTAATCAATTGGTAGAGTTATTACAACAAGATGCGTCAACGATCACCACAGATCTCATGCTATTAGAGCTTGAAGCCGTTATCACGGCTGATCAAGGTTTTTATCAACAAAAACAATCTTAAAATGTAAGAACAATTAGCCTAGATATGTCTCTTTAATATGATCAATTTGCCGAACAAATTCGACTCTTGAAAACCCCTTCACGTAACGCCCTTTCGCATCCATTAATAAGATATCAAATGACTGGCTGAAGAGATTCGTAAAGCTACGCCCCTTGGCAATACTCTCTAAAAATGGTTTATTAATATCGGTAATATTTAATAAATCTTGCTGCGCTGCCAGCTCTAAGGCTGTTTCTGATAAAGCGCCGACAATGACAACTGAAGATGATAAAGAGTGTGTTTGAACAAACTCAAAAAACTGCATTAAGATCTCTTCATTCCCTTTGTAAAAATAAAAAAGACGAACAGCCCCCAACAACTGATTCAATCCAGCAGTCTTTCCTTCTATCTGCGTCCATTCAAAATAAGGAAACGAATCTCCTAACACTAACGTTTTATCATGAGAAAATACCGCGTGTTTACTATTCGTTAAATAACTATCAAATAACCACAAACGCTCTAATGCCGCTTCTTGCGATAGGTGCTTTACTGTCTGATAAAATCTCGAAAACCGCCAACTATCAGGAACACCAATTTGGACACGAAATGGTCGACCTAACATGATTCTTTTTAACACTTCTGTTTCGACATAAAACTGTGTGAGCGGCGAAATATAATGCTGCTCTAAATGCTTTAAAATCTGTTCTTTCTGATGACGGTTGACCATTATTCTTCTCTTTAATCGTTGACTAAATATCGCTATTCTAACGCAACTCAAAAGAAAAGGCGCTTTAGATCAAAGCGCCCTCTTAATTATTACTGCTAATTTTATGCTTTCAACTCTTTCAATTAGTCATTACTTGCAAGAATTAAACGAAGTAAGCTTGAGAAAATATTGTAAAGCGAGATGTAAATATCTAACGCAACGCTGATGTAGTTATCTTCCCCCCCTCTTACAACGCTATTGATACGCCATAAGATGATTGCACCTGAGAATGGGATAATTAACATTGAAAGAATTAAGTTAATCATCGGCATTTTAAGGAAAAGGAAGTTTAAAGCAATTGTTGCGATCATCACAATCCCAACTGCGCCCACATATTTTCCAATTGGGGAGAAATCTTTCGTCTTATCGCCACCTAAGATTGCTAATACCAAGAATAACCCTGCTGTTCCACCAGCTGCAATGCCAATATACTGCCAGCCTTGCGCAGTTCTAAGAGCCATTGTTAAAAGTGGACCTAACATCATTCCCATCAAGAATGTAAAAACAAACATCAGGACTAAACCTACAACAGACGTTTTATTCGCCTCAATTGCAAATGACAGACCATAAAATGTCACCATAAAACCGATGAAGAACATAATTGGACTAGAAACCATTAAGTTCAACACAAGGTTTGTCTGAACAGAAATAAATGCACCAATAATTGTTGGGATTAAAGACAATGCAACAAGCGTATATGCTTGACGAAGCACTTTGTGCATCCCTTGTCTTTCAACACCACCATAGGTTTCGGTTTGATAATAATTATTCATTCAATAAACTCCTAGGGTTATTAAATTTAACAATGTAAAAAAGCAATCTTCATAAAGATTTGCTGTATCGGCTTGATTGTACCATCTTTGCATGAAAATTAGCGAGCAATTCGATTGAAATTTCGCGCAAAAAATGCGATTCTACTCCCCATTCAATATCTAATATCTCTTGATTCTCAATTTTAGAATCCTTTAGTGAGCATCGCCGCTGTGCCCCAGAAAAAAATTGTACATTCTAAACTGGCAATTGCCGTTCTATTAGCGCTTCCGTCAATCGGATTAGCCCAGCCAATGGCATGCCAAATCTCCCCACTTACACAATATTTGATGCCGGAATCAAACAATTCACGCGAACAAATGATTGTTAACGCCGATAGCGGATATCTTACAGACCAAGAAGGCAAGCTCGATGGTAATGCTGAAATCCTTTATGGTAACGACCGTATTAGCAGCAATAGCTTTACCATTGATCGCGTACATCAAATCGTCAAATCTTCCGGGGAAGATGTTCGTTATGCAACACCGAGCGCCGTATTGGTTGGTAGTAAAATCGTACATCTGCTTCCTAAGAATGAAACACATCTTTCTAACGCCAGCTATTATTTAAAAGCAGAACCCAATATTCAAGGTCGCGCATCACAAATTGATCATCGTGGTAACTTACAAAATACATTACTGAAAGATGCTACCTACTCAACGTGTGCGGTCGATAACGAAATCTGGAAAGTTCGTGCTAAAGATTTAGATATTAATCATGAAACAGGGCGAGCAGAAGCATATAACGCAACATTTGATGTTTTAGGAATGCCAGTATTATATGCGCCCTATCTCTCGTTCCCCATTGATGGTAAGCGTCATAGCGGTTTGCTCTTTCCTGAAATTTCTGTAAGTAAAAGTAGTGGACTCAATCTTTTTATTCCCTATTATTTTAATATCGCACCCAATATGGATGCCATTTTAGCGCCGGGAATGATCTTAAAAAGAGGCCCTGCACTTAAAGGTAATTTTCGTTACTTAAATGAATGGCAATATTTAACGCTTTCTGGAACCTATATCACGAAAGATCGCCGTTATGATCATAAAAAACGGTGGATTATTCAAGGTCAGCAAACGCTCAATTTTAATAAAAATCTCACGGGAGACATTCTTTTTCAAAATGTCTCTGATGAAGATTATTTAAAAGATATTGATGATCAAACGGGATTATTAGATGAAACAACATTAGAGCGTCACGCCGTTTTAGATTATCGCACCCCCAATTGGGCAGCTAAATTGCGCTTCCAAGATTTCATCGTGACTGATCGCGAAATTGTTACAGAAAACCCTTACGGTAGATTGCCACAGCTCCTTTTTAGCGGAGAATGGAATCTAAAAGGTTTCAATTTTGGCATCGAATCTGAATTTGTGCATTTCTAAGCCAAGGATGACCAACAAACTTTAAGTGAAAATCGCCCGCATAATGCGACAAGAATCGATATTATGCCGAGCATTAGCTATCGTTTTGAAAACTCTTGGAGTTTTATCGAACCCACAGCACGTTTTCGCTTCACGCAATATGATCTTTCCTATCGTCATCATATTGATAGAAACGGTAAACGAGATCATTTTTCTCGATCCTTACCGATTTTGAGTTTAGATGCCGGATTATTCTTAGAGAAAAATATCAACTTTGAGAAACTCTTTGGCGGTGGCGATTATGTGCAAACAATTGAGCCACGACTATTCTATCTCTATGCACCTTTTAGAAGTCAAAGCCATATTCCTATCTTTGATACTTCTGCGGTCACTTCTAGTTACTACAATCTTTTTAACTATAATGATTTTTATGGTGCAGATCGACAATCGAATGCTAATCAACTAACGACAGCATTTACAACGCGTATTTTCAATGAATCTACCGGCGAAGAAAAGTTTCATCTTTCAGTAGGACAAACGCAATATTTTACAAATCCTCGAATTACGGCAGGGGATGATCTTAATACGGATCACGATAAAATCCGCCGCTCTTCTCTCTTTGCGCAAACAGGCATTGAGATTATGGAAAATCTGCGTATTGGCAGTAGTATTGAGTGGTCACCTACAACAGATAAAACAACTCGCGCAACCTTTGATCTTAATTATCGTCCTAGTGAACGTAAAATGTTTAATCTTGGCTATCGTTTTAATCGCGGTCTTGAGAATGAAGATCCTAAAAACAGTACTGAAATTGATCAAATTGATGCCTCATTGTTCTGGCAACTGGATAATCGTTGGGCTATTGCCGGTCGCTATAACTATGCGTTTAGTGAATCCAAAATGGTAGATAGCCAGATCGGCGTAGAATATGGTGACTGCTGTGTTACTACGCGTGTTGCCGCACGTTACTATCGTAACAATGTTCATGACAGTAATAAGCAATGGCGTATTTACCTTGAATTTGACCTCAGCGGTATGGGAAATGTGGGTCAAAATACAGAAAAACTCTGGGAACAGAGTATTGCTGGATTTAAGCCCCGTAGCAGACGTTATTTCTAATATTGCCGATTGATCGATTTTTTCATTAAATCATCGCAACAACCGCAGCTAGAGATCCATCATGTACTATCATGATGGATTTTTTGATTCTGTCCCCCTTTTCACTTTCACAAAACCTATTTTTTAACTATGCAACAATTTATCTTTATTCGCCACGGCGAAAGCCTCTCAAATGCCGGTAGCTCAATCGTCCTACCTAATGCCGACATTCCGCTGACACATAAAGCCCTGCAACAAGCTCAAGATCTTGCAAGCACATGGGAAACAGTGCCGAGCGCCATTTATACATCCAAGTTTATTCGAACACAACAAACGGCAAATCCCCTTTGTGACAAATATGCCATTACCGCAACGCCATTAGCCATACTCAATGAATGTGATACGCTTGGCTTCGATCTTCTAAAAACACTCCCTCCTGAAGAAAAACTTCCACTCATTCAGCGCTACTGGAAAGACGGAAATCCTCACGAACGAATAGGTCAAATGGGGGGGGAAACTTATACTGAGTTCTGCGGCAGAGTTGCAGAATTTATAACAGAATCACCTTCGCTTAAAAACAGGAGCATCATTATTGGTCATGGAATGTGGTTCGCTCAGTTTCTTTGGCAATCACTTAAATTCGGCAACCATCAACCAACGCAAGAAAGTATGCAGCAATTTGGGAACTTTTTTCTCCATCTTCCAATTGCTAATCTCGCGCAATTTAATATTGTCGTGACAAATAATCACATTGCAATATGTAAACGTTTCAGTTAATTTTGCAAAATCCGATTAATATTATTAATCAAAGAAGAAATCGCCATAGATTTCAATAGCACAAAAAACCCTCATATTTGATGATAGAAAGGCTGTTTTAGCCACACATGCTATACAAACTACTTTTAATCTAAATTTTTACCCATTTAAATTTTAAAAATGGCTAGCCATCTACTTAAAAAAGTGTAAAATTCGCCGAACCTCAGACACTAAATGAGGTTTTTTTATGGGAACGCCATTTCCCATATTTGATACAAGGGGGCAATAATTCATTTGAATTAACGCGGCTAATTTATCTCTCTTAACATGCGCTCTAACGCTGGGGGAAATAAACTTATGTTATTAAAATCAAAAGCGTTATCTCCTAACGCAATCTCTACACCTACAACACTTTCCTCTCCTGCAAGACTACAAAAAACATTAGTATTGTGGCAGCTCATTATGATTGGTCTAGCATATATGCAACCAATGACTGTCTTCGATACTTTCGGCATTGTAAGCATGCAAACGGGAGCTCACGTTCCGACCGCCTATATCATCACGCTGATTGCAATGATGTTTACAGCGCTCAGCTATGGAAAAATGGTTCGCTATTATCCATCAGCAGGATCTGCCTATACATATGCCCAAAAGTCATTAAATCCAAATCTTGGATTTGTGATTGGTTGGTGTACGATGCTTGATTATCTCTTTAATCCGATGATCAACATTTTACTAGCAACCATCTATCTGAAAACGCTTATTAGCGATGATGTTAGCATTTGGTACTATGTTATCCCGCTCACAATCGCGATGACTTATGTCAACTATCGTGGTGTTGAGCTTGTTGCAAACGTGAATACCTTAATCGTATTTTGCCAATTACTATTAATGGGAATCTTCATTGCACTCGTGATTAAAGGCCTCATGTTCGATGGCGTGGGTCAAGCAACGGTTGCAAGTACAAAACCATTCTTTACGCCAGATATGCAAATTGGCGCTGTGGCTGCGGGTTCTGCAATTCTCTGCTTCTCATTCCTCGGTTTTGATGGCTTAAGCTCATTATCTGAAGAAACAAAAAATGCTGCGAAAACAGTACCAAGAGCGATCTTTTTAACCACATTTATCGGCGGTTTAATCTTTATCGGCATGACGTACTTCATGCAGCTTTACTTCCAAGGTTATATCTTTGCAAACCCTGAAGAGAGCCAACCAGAAGTACTTTTATATGTTGGTGAGAGATCATTAACCAGTTTCGTAGCAGCGACATTCTTCCAATCAGTAGGATTATGGCTGGCAGTACTTGCAGTATGTGCATCAGGGATCGCAGCGCATACTGGCGTTTCTCGTATGATGTATGTGATGGGTCGTGATGGCGTTTTACCACCTAAAGTATTTGGTTATATTAATCCAAAATACAAAACACCATCACTTAACATTGTGATCGTCGGTATTGTCTGCTTAACCGCTGGGTTCTTCGACTTAAACTTTGCGTTACACTTAGTAAACTTCGGGGCTTTAACCGCGTTCTTCTTCGTTAACCTCTGTGTTGTCGTTCAGTACTACATTCGTGATAGCCAACGTTATACTTTTGGTCATAATGTTCATTACCTTCTTTTCCCAATGCTAGGGATGGCATTTATTATCTACCTCTGGTTTAACCTTGAATATACGGCACTTGTGATTGGATTAGTTTGGGGCATGATTGGATTAGTTTACCTCGCGTTTATTACTAAAGGGTTTACACAATATCCAAAAGAGTTCATCAATCGTAATCGCAATCCTGAACCAGAACCGGATCTATAATATTCAACGAAGTATCTTGATAATGGATGATCAAGGATAATGCGAAGGAGATGCGCAGATAATCGTTGAAATAAGATCAATATACTTTACACATTGAAGACCTCTCACTAAGAGAGGTTTTTTTATTGCCAGTCGATCCATAAAACATCATTTCATTCATGCTACTTTTTGCTAAAATAATCTATCACTTTCACTTTGGATATCGCAACATAATATCCTGACACAACTTATTGGAAAATCGCATGGAAGATCTAGACTTACAACGAATTCACCCTTTTGAAATTTTACAATATGAGGAGGATTTTTTTGGTCTCTACTTCCCGATTCATGATCGTTATGAAATTTTCGATGATCTTGAGTTAGAAAACAGCAGCGCTACATGGGTCGATATCATCGAATTCTATCTTGAAAATGAGCTCACAGATCTACAAGGTCAATTTAGTTATGAGCCAAACGAAGAGAGCTGTGAACTTCGTGGGAGCTTTAATGATATTAAAGAGTTTGTCTTAAACTTTCGACCACTCTATTTCAATGATGATCAGCTCACACTCTTAATTCAAGAGATGCAAGAGAACTGGTATTAAGTCATCACAATCTCTATTTCAATCTAAAGACTTTGTAATCTTTCAGACGATAGATTTATAGAAGAATACCCTTTTGATATTGATCATATCGATAATTACCGATATATTATTAATATGAACAATAATCTTCCTTGAATATCGCTTTTCATGATAAAGAGCCGTTAACATTGAAGATTCCTCAATGTCCTGAAGGAGAGATATGAAATATTCGATTTTAGACTTAGCCAATATCAATCAACATGAAACCCCAAGACACGCTTTTGAACGAGCAGTAGCACTTGCCAAGCTTGGTGAAAAAGAGGGTTATCATCGTTTTTGGGTAGCTGAACATCACAATATGGTCAATATCGCGAGCTCAGCAACAGCCGTATTAATGGGGCATATTGCCGGAAAAACAGAAACCATTAGGGTCGGTTCTGGCGGAATCATGCTGCCAAATCATGCTCCTTTAATGGTTGCTGAAGCCTTTGGTACATTAGAAACGCTCTATCCAGGAAGAATCGATTTAGGTTTAGGTCGCGCACCGGGAACAGATCAAATCACCTCTCATGCACTACGCCGAGATCCTAGTCGTGCAGAGCAATTTCCCAATGAAGTAATGGAGCTTCTCTCTTATTTTCACCCAGAAGATAATCAAAAGATCAATGCGATTCCCGGCATGAATTTAGAGGTTCCTGTTTGGGTTTTAGGTTCTAGCCTTTTTGGAGCACAACTGGCCGCCCATTTAGGATTACCCTATGCATTTGCCGGACATTTTGCACCCACACATATGTCCGCTGCACTCAAGATCTATAGAGAACGCTTCCAATCCTCACAATATTTAAGTAAACCCTATTCGATGCTCTGCCTCAATGCGGTTTTAGCAGATTCAACAGAAGAAGCGCAGTTCCAATTCACCACGATGCAACAGAGTTTTACGCAATTAATTCGTGATGATCGCAAACTCACGCCGCCGCCTATTGAAACAATGGATGATTATTGGAATACACTCGAAAAACGTCATGTAACCTCAATGCTGGGCCTCTCAGCAATCGGCGATCAAGAAACAGCTCGGGATTTCATCACAGATCTTCTATCAGAAATCGAGGTTGATGAATTGATGTTTGCCGGCGTGATTTATGATCCTGAAAAACGCCTGCACTCTTTCAAGTTACTTAGCGATGTGATGCAAAGTTTATAGCATACCATTTCCCGACTTTCCCGAGAATGCAACTATCAAACACATACTTAGAATGTCTACACTTCAAGCAAAAAAGTGACGGGACCATCATTGACCAGTGAAACTTGCATATCTGCGCCAAACTGTCCAGTTTCAACCTTAACAATCCGCGTTTTAGCATATTTTACTGCGTGCTCAAAAAGTGCTTCACCCAATGCCGGCGATGCTGCCGAAGTAAAACTTGGTCGTAAACCTTTCTTCGTATCCGCTGCTAACGTAAATTGTGAGACAAGCAATAATTCGCCGGCAATATCTTTCAATGAAAGATTCATTTTCCCTTCATCATCACTAAACACACGATATTTTAAAAGCTTATCAATCCCTTTTTCAACAGACGCAGTATTATCTTCCGGCTCGATGCCGATTAATGCCAATAATCCTTGAGAAATCTCTCCGATGGTTTCTTCATTCACCACAACATCCGCTTTTTTAACACGTTGCAACAATATCTTCATAATCCTCTTCTCTGATCTTATTTAATATTCATGATTAATCCTTGCTATGATAACAATCATTATCAAGAAATGAGCATTAAAAAGTGCACCAACAAGAGCGCTCTGAAAGAATTTCACCTATTATTGAGGATATAAATTTGCTATGAATCACAAAGATATTCGTCATATTCGTCATTGGATTTTCGATATGGATGGCACGTTAACACTTGCGGTTCATGATTTTGCAATGGTCAAAAAAGTTCTCGAAATCCCCGATGAGGAAGATATCTTAGTCAATCTCGAGAATCTCCCAGAAGCTGATCGTCACGCTCGTTTACGGTGGCTGGCTGAATATGAGTTGAAATTGGCGAAACAATCGATTCCGGCGAAGGGTGCTGAAGATCTTCTACAATATCTCTATCAACAATCTTCTGATTTAGCTATTTTAACGCGCAATTTACAAAATCTAGCATTAGTCACATTAGAAGCGATCAAAGCAGATCACTATTTTGAACCCTCTTTGATCTTTGGTAGAGAAAATGCAGCACCCAAACCGTCGGCAGATGGCATCGAACAGATCATTGCTAAATGGGAAATTCTACCAACAGAAACTGTTATTGTTGGCGATCATGAATATGATCTTGCGAGCGGGAAAAATGCCGGCATTCAAACCATATTAGTGAATCATGAAACCAATATTTATCCCGATCTTGCCGATTACCACTTCCCGAGTTGTGAAGCTTTATTAGCTTATCTCAAACAATAAATTCACCCTTATTGAGAGCGGTTTATCGTCTTCTTAAAGCTCACAGATGATCTCGATCTTTATCTTTGCATTATTTGAGAAATCGCTTGAGAGATAATTAGGCGAATTGATGGTTAAAGATGAATTCGCTGGCAAACGGTCTATAATAAGAACCCTTATTTTGTACAAAAGAGCGTGGAATCATGAAGCTACTCCTAGTAGATATTGGCAATACGACAGCAGATTTTCGTGCTTATGACACGAATGATGGCACATTAACGCCGCTCATCAGACCAATTAGTCAAGATGAAGTACTGCGTGATACCCAAACAATTACGGAAAAGCTCAAAGCTTTTGAACTTCAATTTTCAGCGATTGTTTACGTTTCTGTCGTGCCGGAGCTCAATGATCTCATTCGTGAAATTGGACAAAATTTTCAAATTCCAGTTTATAGCTTACGTCATGATCTACCGGTTGATTGGGAGCGCTTTAAACTTAAAAACATTCATCTTTTAGGCGCTGATTTTGTTGCCAACTTCTATGGATTGGAAGCAACTTATCCTTACAAAAACTGTGTTGTCGTTGCGCTCGGCACTGCAACAACCACATTTGTTGTCCAAAAGGGTGATTTTATCGGCACGACAATCTCTCCTGGCATTCAATCAAGTTTGAAGGGTCTTTTTGCACAAGCCGCGCTCCTTTCGGAAATGGATTATGAAGCGCAAGCAGCGTCACTTGGCTTTAACACTTTTGAATCCATTAGCATTGGGACGATTAACGGACATTTCTATATGATCCAAGGCTTAATCGATGCAATGAAAGAAGATTATCTGATCGAAAATATCATTTTTACCGGTGGTAATTTACGCTACTATACCGATTCTAAAAAGAGCCACAACATCATCTTTGATGAAACTTTAATATTTAAAGGTTTAGTCTATCTCTATCAACAAATGCAATCGCTGAAATCGGCATCATAAGTGTTATTTTCAAAATCTAAAACAAAGATTATAAAAGTAATTAAGCACTTTACCGGCAACATACCCCAGAATTAAATCAGATAATTGAATACCAATTGACGATGACTTTTCGGACAAGACTCGTACATTTAGCTTTTGAAGTTATTACTGTATAATTTCTTCATTAAAGCTAGAATCTGCCTATGATAATATAGCCGCTTCGGTTCAAGACTCCTGGCAATAATGGCTGACGAGCATTCTTCCCAGCGATGTATCAACCCTGAAAGAAATCTCTAGTTCAGTCATTGAAAACTGATTCTGCGATACAGGTCAATCAAGTCAGCCAATGCCGTAACACCATTCATTTAACAAGGAAGAAATTGATGCTCAAAACTCCCAAATTTTGGCAATCTAAAGGATTGATCTCCACACTACTTCTTCCTTTAGCAAAAATTTATCAATTCATTTCCAGCAAAGATCTTGCCAAAAAAGCACAACAAGCTCAGAAACTCCCAAAAGCAACGATTGTCATTGGCAACATCAATGTCGGTGGTACTGGCAAAACGCCGGCAACCATTACAATCACTAAAGCATTGCAAGAACAAGGCTTAAAAGTCGGCATTCTCACACGCGGTTTTGGTCGAAAATCACAAACATTACATCTGGCAACGACGCAATCGACTGCCGCAGAAATGGGAGATGAACCCTATCTTATCTACCAAAAAACCAAAGCGCCGATGGCGGTTGATACTTCTCGCTATCACGCCGGTATCGCACTTCTAGCCGCTGAACCTGATATCGATTGTTTTATCTGCGATGATGCGTTACAACACCGACAGCTACATCGTGATATAGAGATTATCGTTGTCGGTCAACAAGGTTTTGGTAACGAGCGCATATTTCCGGCAGGCCCGCTGCGAGAATCCATCTCTCGCTTACAAAAATCTGACTATATTTTAAGCAATAATGCCAATCTCCAAATATTACAACACCAAACAGATACTGAAATTATTTCCTTATATTCCGAGCTATTAGCCCCCATTAACTTGCAATCAAAAGCTCAAAAATCTTTTACCGACTTTCAAAAAATTACTTTTACCGCAATTGCCGGTATTGCACATCCTGAGAATTTCTATAATATGCTTCGCAAGAAAGGACTAGAATTTAATGTGTGTAGCTTCCCGGATCACTTTCAATACTCTGAAGCTGATTTAAGTCCGATTAAACCCCCTATCCTCATGACCGAAAAAGATGCGACAAAATGCCAACATCTCACACGAGATGATCTTTGGGCAGTGCCGCTTGAAAATAAGATTTGTTCGAAATTTATTGATACACTAGTCTCTAAAATTAATGCGCTCAATGCGACCGATAAAAAGCGAGAATAAAGTGTTTATCCAAGCACAGTGATCGCCAATAAACTCCGTATTAATGCCATCAATTTCACCAATATTTGCAAATCAATTTTAATATATATGCAATATTATAAAGATGATTGACATCCTCTTATTTAATAACTATTAAATAATAATATAATTATATATCGGACAGATAGGAACCTGATTAGAAATGACACAAACGATGTTTCATGCAACAACCACTTTCCCTTTAACCGATTCAATGCGCCTAATTCGCAGACTCTGCAAACATTGGGCTCATAAAATCACCACCGAATATAGTGATAACGAAGGTTCTGTTGATTTTGGCGATCAAAAAACAGCCAAACTCTATGCCAATGACGGCACCTTAACCATAAAAATTTCAACCCCTACTTTTGAAGATCTCGAAAAAATTCAACATGTGGTCGATAGCCACGTTGTAAGAATGATCCCCGAAGCGGAAATCACCGAGATAAAGTGGGAGTTACCCTAATAAGGAAATAACATTAGTGAATGATATAACAAAAGATTTAGCATACTTTGCCAAATACTTTCAAAATGATGCCGAATATAGCGCCCAAAAAGAACAATATGGCCGCGCGATTCCGAGCAGAAACTTTATTTTAGAATTACTTCGCAGCCAATCAAATCTCGATTTTGAAGAAGTTGCGACGATCTTTAAACTCCGCAAGAATTGGGAGCTTGATGCGCTTGAAAACCGCCTGAATGCGATGATTCGTCAAGGCGCGCTTTATATCGATCAAAAAGATCATCTCCAAATCATCAATCCTGATAAAACCTATATCGGTACCGTTTCTGGTCATGCCGAAGGTTATGGTTATTTAGATGTTCCCGGCGAATCCTCACTCTTTATTCCACCACACGAAATGAAGCATGTGCTTCATGGCGATACGGCGGAAGCAGCTATCACCGGCGTTGATAATCGTGGCCGCCGTATTATTTCAATCGTCAAAGTCATTGAACATGGTTTACAAGAACTGATTGGTCGATTTTATCGACATGATGGTGTTTCTTCCGTCATTCCTGAAAATCGCAAAATTACCCAAGAATTTTTGGTAGATGATGCCCAATCCATGAAAGCGAAAAACCTCGATATCGTTCGCATTAAAATTACGGAATATCCTGGTGAAAACAATCTTGCAAAAGCAGAAGTCAGCAAAGTTTTTGGCGAAGATATGACGGTTGATATCGAAATTATGCAAGCGATTTTAGAGCATAATATTCCCCACAAATTCTCCAAAGAGACAGAAGTGGAAATCGATGCAATTCCGGATACCGTTACAGACAAAGAATGTGCCGGACGTAAAGATTATCGCAACGTACCATTAGTCACTATTGATGGCATTACAGCACGAGATTTCGATGATGCGGTTTACTGTGAAAAACTTGATAACGGCAATCATAAACTCTATGTAGCAATCTCGGATGTTGCGCATTATGTTCGCCGAGAAACAGCGATTGATCGTGATGCATATTTACGCTCAACGTCTGTTTACTTCCCGAACTATGTTGTGCCAATGCTGCACCAGAAACTATCCAATGGTATTTGCTCGCTTAATCCTGATGTTGATCGCCTGATTATGATGGCGGAGCTCACCATTGATCCGAGCGGTGATTTAGTTCACTATGAATTCTTCGAAGGTGTGATGCGTTCACATGCACGTTTAACCTATGAGTTAGTGCAAAATATTATTGATGGCGATGGCGCACTTCGTGAAAGCTATGAATCATTAGTCCCGCATCTTGACAATCTTTATGCGCTTTATAAAATTCTTCGTAGAGCGCGAAATGAACGCGGAACCATCGACTTTGATACCGTCGAAACGCTAGTGTTATATGACAATGATGGGGAGATCGACAAAATTGTTCCAGATGAACGCTTTGACTCTCATAAAATCATTGAAGAATGCATGATTACGGCAAATATTGCAGCAGCGAAGTTTATTGAAGAATCAAAACTCTCTGTGCTCTATCGTGTGCATCCGCATCCTGATAGCGCTAAACTCAAAGCTTTGCGTGATTTCCTAAAAGAGTTCAAGCTTGGGCTTTCTGGCGGCGATACTCCAACGCCGATGGATTACGCTAACACCTTAGAGGCAGCGAAAGAGTTGCCGGCATTTAACATGATTCAGACCGTGATGCTTCGCTCATTAAGCCAAGCAATTTACCAGTCTGAAAATGATGGTCACTTTGGATTAGCATTAACGCATTATGCGCATTTTACAGCACCGATTCGCCGTTTCCCTGACCTTATTACACATCGTGCGATTAAACTCATTTTACAAAATGGCAATAAAGATCATTTCTACCCTGAAAAACATATGGTTCAAATGGGGGAACATACATCGATGGCAGAACGCCGTGCTGATGATGCCACAAGAGATGTGATGGATTGGCTGAAAGCAAAATATCTTGAGCGTTTCATTGGTGATGAATTTGATGGAAAAATCACCAGTATTACCAGCTTTGGAATGTTTATAGAGTTAGAGAATATCTTCATTGAAGGATTAGTTCATATCTCACAACTACAAGGTGATTATTTTATCTATGATGATGCGCGCCACCGCTTAGTTGGCGAGAGAACTCGTCAGCAATATCGCTTGAGTGACCCTGTTCGCGTAAAAGTTATTGATTCAAATCCTGAAACTAAACATATTGATTTTGAACTCATCTCACCAGTTATTGAAGGTGGAAATGATAAAAAATCTGCTGGCGAACGAGCTGTTCCGAAAAAATCTCGTAATAAGCATCAAGGTGACTCTTCAAAAAAAGATCGTTCCAAAAAATCAGGAAGAGTGAAACGAGATGATGCCTCTAGTAATAAGTCACAAAAAAAGAGACGTAAAAAATCTAAACGCTAACAGATGAACAATATAATGTTTGTTAGCTCAGATAAATAGCTTTACCAAAAGTCATCGCATTTGCGGTGACTTTTCTTTATCAGGTGATCTATTGATCGTAAAATCACATTTGCAGTATGACAGCCGTTTTAAACTACCCAAATGATAGATTTTTTAAAAGACAATACCTCGCCGAAAGGTATGTTTATATGCTTTTTATCAATACCGTGCCAACAATCTTTCCTGAAATGTCTTAAACCCATATAATCCTATATATCTTTCTTTCAATCCTACTCCATTACAATCAAATGACTTCAACTGCTCGCAAAATTATACATATTGATATGGATGCCTTTTATGCTTCCGTTGAGCAGCATGACCATCCTGAATACCGTGGAAAGCCATTGGTCGTAGGGTTTTCCGAAGGACGCGGTGTAATTGCTGCTGCGAGTTATGAAGCCAGAAAATTTGGCGTTCACTCGGCATTACCGACTAAAAAAGCCTTGGAGCTCTGCCCTCACCTTATTTTTGCAGCGCCGAGATTTTCTCGTTATCGAGAAGTATCACAAGCTATTCGTAAAATTTTTCATGAATATACGCCGTTAGTAGAACCATTATCACTCGATGAAGCTTTTTTAGATGTTACAGAAAATTTAAAAGGCATTGATTGCCCAGAGCAAGTTGCACAAGAAATCAAAGAGAAAATATTCAATACTTTAGGATTAACCGCATCTGCCGGCATCTCTTATAATAAATTTCTCGCAAAAATTGCCTCTGATATCAATAAGCCTAATGGGTTATTTATGATTATGGAAGATCATGCGATTGCCTTTTTAAAAACACTGGAAATCGAGGATTTCTTCGGTGTTGGGAAAGTCACCGCCAAAAAAATGCATGAACTCGGTATTCAAACTGGCAAGGAACTATTGCAAGCATCAGAAGAATTACTCATTCATCACTTTGGTAAAGCTGGAAAAAGCTACTATGGCTATGCTCGCGGTATTGATCATCGTGCTGTCGATCCTTTTCAACCACAAAAATCATTAGGCGTTGAAGAGACTTTTTTTGATGATTTAACCTTAAAAGAAGAAGTTATTGAAGAGCTAGAAATTATAGCAAAAGAGCTTATTTCTCGTTCGATCAATAGTCAATTTTTAGGCAGAAACTGTACATTAAAAATTCGTTATAAAGATTTCACGCAAATTTCCCGCAGTCAAACGACCCACTTTCCCCTTGGTAATAATCTTGATGAACTCTGGCAAGTCACACTATTACTCTTAGAGAATATTGCACTAAAACCCCATAAAGGTATTCGCTTAATCGGTCTTTCTATCGCCAATATTGATCTTGATAAAGAAGCTCTTAATAATGAACTTAATCAGCTACAAATCCCTTTTTAAAATACCCACTCATCATAAACAGGATCAAATATCAAAGCCCTATATCGCCATCTTTTCTAACATACAGTTGATAAAAAACACGCAACAATACGCTTTAGCAAAGCATCAACCTAAAAAAGTTTTAATCCAATTTCTATCAAAACTTCATTCATAAAGCTTTCACTATTGATTAAAATTCCAACCAAATGAGTAATCCTAATTAATCCACTCTTCGGCTAAAGCTTCTTTCCACCAATTCAGTGCTAAACCATCATCATGCGTTCGCCATGCCAAATAGAGATTTTCTTCTTTATGTGCTTCTACAACGGGCAGTTCAACTAGTTCCCCACTTTTCAATTCATGGCGAATAGCATATTTTGGTAAAAATCCATGTCCAATACCCCGTTTCTGTAACAAAATCTTATCTTCTAACGTATTAACCGTAATTCGTTTTTGCCCTTCAAAAACACCCACTGTACGAAGTGGCATATAACGAGCGCTATCTGCCACAATAATCGCCGTATGATCTAACAAATCACATTTTGTTAATGGAGTTTCTTTCTTTGCAAGAGGATGATAAGGAGCAACACAAAAAACAAAAGGAATCACGCCAATAGGATAAGTGCTATAACCTCCACCGGAAGGGGCTTCCCCAACAGCAACTATGATATCTGCGCGGAATTTCATCAGTGCTTCCCATGTTCCCATCATTACTTCTCGAGAAATATTTACTTCTGTCGCAACCGTGGAGGTCTGAAATCGTTTCAATAACGTCGCGATACGTTCTATTGGAAAAATAGCATCCAGAGCGACATTCAAGGAAACTTCCACACCGCTTGCCATCTTATTAAGACGTGTTTCAAGATCCGTGACAGCGGTTAACAATGTTCGCCCTTCTTCAAGCAGAACCGTGCCCAATTCGGTTAAAGTCACATGTGGACCATTTCTTTCAAAAAACTGAAACCCCATCTGCTCTTCAATTTTGGCAACACTATAAGAGATGGTCGACGGTGCTTTATGTAAGATCTCTGAAGCTTTAGAAAAAGAGCCACTTTTGGCAATCGTATCAATAATTTTTATCGCTTCTAAAGTTAACTTCATGACTTTTGATCCTTTCACAAAATTTCTGAATACCGTGATTATTAAAATATCATTTTTATGACTTAACTTATTTTATATCACTTTTCAGCTTTATATTCGAAAAAATCGAATATAAAACTCAAATAAATCCAATATTCATCAGCTACTAATCACTATAATAAGGAATAACAAGACAATGTTATCATAAATAGAAAATTCAAATCATTCATGATCATGCCCTTTTGATCTTTATAACCCTTAAATGAGGAGGTTCTCATGATTGATATTCGTAAAGCCAATGACCGCGGCCATGCTGACCATGGCTGGCTTAATTCATGGCATACGTTCTCGTTCTCAAATTATTTCGATCCTAAACAACTCGGCTTTTCTGATCTACTCGTCATTAATGACGATACAGTAGCGCCCGGCAGAGGATTTGGCGCACATCCTCATGATAATATGGAGATCTTTAGTTATGTGCTAGATGGCAAACTTAGTCATCAAGATTCTATGGGCAATGGTTCTACTATTAAACCCGGCGACATTCAACTTATGAGCGCCGGCACCGGTGTTGTTCATAGTGAAATGAATGGCTCAAAAGATGCGCCTGTTCATTTCCTACAAATATGGATCATGCCAAATATTCAGCAACCAAAACCCAATTACCAACAGATCTATATCGATGATGAGGAGAAGCGAGGAAAGCTCCGCACCATTATCTCTCCTGATGGCATTCATGGATCTCTTCAAATACGACAAGATACGACGATCTATGCGGGTCTTTTTAATGGCGATGAATCAACCATTTTCAAAGCAGATCCCCATCGCTATTACTATCTTCACGTTGCGAAAGGTCGCATTGATCTCAATGGGCAATCTTTAAATGCCGGAGATGGCGTCAAAATTCGCCAAGAATCACAGTTACATCTTACAAATGGGCAGCAAGCTGAGGTTTTACTATTTGATCTTCGCCCAAATGAACTGCCTGAAAGAATACAGTAGTGCTAATAACATGCTTATTTTCAGGTTGAAAGATAAATTACCGTAGAAAATAGTACTGTCACAAAAAAAAGCGATCCTTTGAAGATCGCTTTTTTATATATCTATGATTTTGAACCATTACAGTGTGCAAGCACCGCCGGCACAACCAACATCTTCCACTTCTTCAGGTTCTGATGTATCCATTGGATTTTCAGAATTCCCGGCAACACCTTCGTAGAGATTATCCAAATCGAATGTTAAATCATCTAACTCATCACTCATTTCAAAACTCCTTATAACAGATAAGCCGACATTATATAAAAGATGCCGGCAATATTTTGATATTGACTAATCTTCGTTAAGATATCACTCAATATCTCTTTGATAAACCATTAAATTATTGATTTTAAAATCTCCTTAAATAGAAGCAAATCGCCCTTGTCTAGCTATGGGATATAAACCATAAACAATGGCAAGAGCGGTTAACACTAAAAGATACCAAGAGATAATTTTCTGAGGCGACACCATCTGCCAAAGATTCGTTTGATGCGGATAAGTCCATATTGTATAAAATGTACCGATATTTTCGGCAATCCACAACAAACTACCCAACGATATTAAAACCATTAAAAATGGAAGTTTTAAGGCACCTACTGATAACTCGAAAGTAATCGTTGTCCGCCAAAATATTAAGGCACTTAATATTAAGATCATCCAGCGCATATCCCACATATAATGATGCGTCATAAAATTAACATAGGCTAATAATGCCACAAACAAAATCCATGGATAGCTCGGGAAACAAGTAAAAGTACAATGGAAATTACGCTGAAATCGTAGGATATAAGAACCCACAGAAGCATACATAAATCCTGTAAACAGCGGCACGCCGTAAAGATATAAAATGCCAGACTGTGTATAGCTCCAAGATCCCATTTTGGTTTTAAAGATCTCCATCATCATCCCTAAAAAATGAAAGATAAAGATCATCGCCGATTCTTTCAATGTCTCAATCTTAAAGAGAATAAAGAGCACTTGAATCGTTAACGCAGCAATTGCTAAGAAATCATAGCGGCTCATCCAAGCATCAGCAGGATAAAACAGCGCCGTTAAAGCAATCAATATTAGTAAGGCGATTCCGAAAATACAGCTATTGAGTTGTTTATAGCTAAAATCGAATAAACCTATCAAAATCGTTTTCATAGTGACAAATTTTACCGCAAATAAAATAGATCATCTACCTACAAAATTTTTTAACTAAAACAGCCATACAACATATCTCCTTCCCTTTTCGAAATATTGTATGCTAATAGCCATCTCCCTTTCACAGAGCTGAAGATAAAAAGGAATTTTAAAGATGCAAGAACAAGATATTAGAACCATTGTGGTCGCTGGTGGCTGTTTCTGGGGTGTTGAAGAATACTATAAACGTTTAAAAGGCGTTATTTCAACTGAAGTTGGTTATGCGCAAGGATTTACAGAATCGCCAACGTACGAAGCTGTTTGCACAATGGAAACCGATCATGCGGAAGTTGTTGAGGTAACCTATGATGCAAATATAATCTCGCTTGAAAATATTTTAGAACATCTCTTTCGAATGATCGATCCACTCTCTCTTAACCAACAAGGTGGCGATGTGGGAACGCAATATCGCACGGGAGTTTATTATCAAGATGCGCAAGATCTGCCCATCATCAGAGATTTTTTTGCAGCAGAACAACAAGCATATTCAGCACCAATCGCCGTTGAGGTTGAAGCTCTGAAGACCTTTTGGCAAGCAGAAGAGATGCATCAAGACTACCTGACAAAAAATCCTCGCGGTTATTGTCACATCAACTTTGCATTAATCAAACCTCGGGAACTGAAGTAATTTCAAAGCGTTAAAAAACTGTTTCTAAGAATTACCTGATTCTGATCAGGTAATCTTTACTTAACACATCACCCTCACTTTTTTTACGCTAAAATTAGCAATGTCATCATTAAATACAATCAGTTAAGTCTTATTAATCATGAAAATATTCATGAGGAAATACAAAATAAACTTAACCAATAGTGAGGGGTTATGAAACAGAGAATTAGTGATCAAAATCTTATCTCTTTTTACCAGAATATTAGCCAATACCAATCTTTTAAAGAGATTGCGTGCTTTCAATCAAAAAATGGATTTGCACTGAACTCTGAACTCATTCCAGATAAGGCATTGTATAGCTTTATAAAAAATAATATTCAAAGCCTCAAAGAAGTAGGCATTGAAGGCTTACTCCAATATCGTATGCATGTTTATCAGTATAAATCGATCGAAACTATTCCTATTTTAAAACGATTGGATCTCAGCTTTGAAGTCATCGAAAATTTAGGATCAATTGAGCGTGTTCAGCAAGCCTTACTCAATCTGATTGATTATGCGATTTATAGTATCGCGATTCACGATGCTTCTCATGAAGCCATTAATGAAATTCGCGAATATATCTTTACATTAGAAGATTACTGCCTTCAAATTGAACATACTAAAGATCTACGTGAGCGCTGCCAAAGTGGCAATGAAACCTCACCAGATACTCTACAAATCAAATTAGAAGAAGACTTACAA
>Ga0079226_10000574_pt1 | contig 26147 bp, 18 predicted proteins | sample Poulit2014_FD_76345 | JGI IMG/M metagenome (GOLD analysis project Ga0079226, IMG submission 76345) | Agricultural soil microbial communities from Georgia to study Nitrogen management - Poultry litter 2014 | ecosystem: Environmental > Terrestrial > Soil > Agricultural land | place: USA: Georgia...
TACAACGCGTTTTGGTGGCCGATCAACAGCAAGGCTTTGATTGGCTGAATGTTCAATAAACACACGGTGAGTCCTACTAATGGAAAAACGCAACGAGCTTTATGCAGGTAAAGCAAAATCTGTCTACACCACTGATGACGAAAACTTTTTGGTGCTAGCCTTTCGTAACGATACCTCTGCTTTTGATGGTAAAAAAATTGAGCAGCTAGACCGTAAAGGTGCGGTAAATAATCAGTTCAATGCTTTTATTATGCAAAAGCTCGAAGCTGCAGGTATCCCCACACATTTTGAGCGCTTGCTTTCACCTAGCGAAGCTTTGGTAAAGCGTTTGGCAATGTTCCCTATCGAGTGCGTGGTACGTAACATTTCTGCGGGCAGCATCTGCCGCCGTTTAGGTGTGGAAGAAGGCCAAGATCTGAACCCACCCACTTACGAGCTATTTTTGAAAAACGATGAGCTTGGCGACCCAATGATTAACGAATCTGTTGCTCATAGCTTTGGTTGGGCTGAGCCTGAGCACATGGAAACCATGCATGAGCTCACATTAAAAGTGAATGATGTGCTTAAAGCCTTGTTCCTCGAAGGCAACCTACTGCTAGTGGATTACAAACTTGAGTTTGGTTTGTTCGATGGCAAGGTGGTTCTCGGTGACGAATTCACGCCCGATGGTTGCCGTTTATGGGATAAAGATACTCGCGAAAAACTTGATAAAGACCGATTCCGTCAAGGGCTTGGCGATGTGGTAGAAGGCTACGAAGAAGTGGGTCGTCGCCTTGGTATGACGTTCGAGTATTAAGCAAAAGGGCCATGGGTTGACGTATTTAACCTGTGGCCTTGTCTTGTGTGTCTCAAAATAATAAGAAAAAACTCTTATAGTAGAGCCTCGCTTGCTAATTAAAAAAATAACAAGGGTTATTCCATGAAAATGTTTCTGCGTAGCTTGGCGTTGCTAGGTGTGTTTGCCATTACTCCAGTAAAAGCTGAATTACTTTACGGCGTTGGATTTGCTAATAATTTAGTTGGACCGCAACTGGAATGGGCGGGGCGTCATTATACTGCTTATGTGTTGCCTGGGATGCTTGCTAAAGAAGGCGGTTTTGATGTTAAAGATTTGCGTTGGATTATTGGTGCGCGCTATCGCTTAGATGGCGGAACTACTGTGACCGATGGTTTTTATGTGGGCGCTGTGGCGGGCGATTTGGGCAAGCATAACCATGTGAAGCGTTATGGCGTGGGGGCTGAGCTTGGCCATCAGTGGGTGACTACCAATTTACGCTGGACCTTAGGCGCTGGTGTCGCCGTGATGGAAAGCAAAAAGTGTGAAGATTATCGCTCTGGCACTGCTTGCCGTAATGTGGAAACCAAAAAGAGCACGGAAAAAGACGTGGAGCCCGCACTAATATTAAGCGCTACCCTAATGTTACGCCGTTAAATAAATGAGGTAAGCCATGCTAACAGCTGCCAGTGAGGGCATTGGTTTTTTACGTCAAGGGTTTAGGGTAGGCCGTAGCCGTGCCGTACGCGCTTGGTTAATTTTACCGGTGCTCGCCAATAGTGTGCTGTTTTCCTTGGCATGGTATTGGAGTGCTGGCTGGCTGACGGATTTGCTACAAGGCTGGACTGGCGCCTGGCAGTTCACAGGCTTTTTTGAGTTTATTAATCCCGTTATTGATTTTTTGCGCAGTGTTATCAAATGGCTGATTTGGCTGTTGATGCTAGTGCTATTGGCCAGTGTGTTTACTACGGTGGTGCAGCTAGTGAGTGCGCCTTTCATGGGTTTTTTGTCAGCCAAAGTCGATGAACTGTACGCCCAAACTCCCCTGCCAGAGGAGAGCCTGTGGGCCATGAGCAAGCGCGTGGTGTGGCGAGAGCTTATCAAGCTATATTACTGGAGTTGGCGGGCGTTATTAGTGTTCGTTGGTACTGCAGTGTTATCGTTCTTTTTGGCTGCTATTCCCGTGGTTAATTTAATTGGGCCTGGGATTTGGTTTTTGTGGGCAAGTTGGATGATGGGAATCCAGTATATGGATTACGGTGCTGATAACCGTATTATTCCCTTTAAGCAAGCATTAGCTCGCTTTCGCGAGCACCGCTGGTTAACGATTGGTTTTGGTGGCGTGGTGCTTGTACTTACCATGGTGCCACTGGTGAATTTATTTATTATGCCAGTGGCAGTTATCGGCGGCACCTTGGCGTGGCTCTATATTGGTGGGTTGGCTTCGCCTAGCGCCGACGTTTTCCCCAAGCGGCTTCTATCTGACGTGTCCTTGCCAACGAATCTTCCACGAGCGAAGACTGATGTTCCGCAAATTCACGAATAATTTCTAATGCGGAGCGAGGGTCGCGGCGGAAAATAGTCTCTATGGTGGCCTTGAAAAATGCGAGGCACTCTTTAATTTCGTTTTCGTTAAGATGAATAGCAATGTAATAACAGCGCTGCAGAGCAGGCTCTAGGTTTTGTAGCATATCTGCCACGTACGGGTTGTTGGCGTAAGGGTAGAACAAACGGATAAAACGGAAACTATGGATAAAAAAGTTTTCTAGGTCTTTATCGTTAGCTTGCTCCTGCAGTGCGTGGATTAACTCAATAAAAGGATCTAGCTCCTCTTCTTTCATGGCGCGAATGGCTTTGCGCACTACCAAGCCCAGTAAAATCTGCATGATTTCGTACAGGCTACGCACTTGGTTTTCAGTGAGGTCTTGCACAGTAGCGCCACGGCGCGGCAAGATTTCGATTAAATGCCGACGCTCTAGGAGTAGTAAGGCTTCACGTACCGAGCCTCGGCTCACTTCTAATTCTGAGGCGATACGCAGCTCCTGAATGCGCTCACCTGGAGTGAGCTCGCCGCGGATGATTTGTTCCCCTAAGTGCTGGGCAATTTGCTCAGCTAAACTGGCACTGGCTTGAAACATGCCATTTCTCCTGCATTGTTCTACAAATTTGTTATTGTCCGACCATGCTACAACTTTTACAGAGAAGAAGGAAATACAAAACGCGCGTTTTGTTGGCAAAAAGCTGACAAAAGTTACCCACAGATTCTGTGGATAACTTTGTGGATTAATAGCGGACAAACGCTTGAAGGCCGCATGGTTCTGTACTTCTTAGCAACCTGGTGAAAAAACAAACAAAAACATATTTTTATAAAAAACAAAGACTTACATAGCTTCGTTGGAAAATTAAGCACTTATGGTTCAGCTTGACATTGCTAAATCATTGAATTTTGTGACTTGTGCAAAACGTTGTTTGTTTTGTCAGCATTTTTGCTGACAAGAGCCGTTCTGCTGATATCAGTAAAAAGACTTTAATAGTCAAAGTGTCAAGCAACTTGGGCACAAACGTATTCACTCATTTTAATTTTTTAGGTTACAATCGCGAGTCTTTGCTCTGTGGATAGTGAGGGAAATGGCCGTGAGCTATTTCAATAATAAGTAGAGAATTGCACCTTTTATGCGCTTAAAAAGTATTAAACTGGCGGGTTTTAAATCCTTTGTGGATCCAACCACCGCAAAATTTCCCACCAACCTCACTGCCATTGTGGGGCCAAACGGTTGTGGAAAATCGAATATTATCGATGCGGTGCGATGGGTAATGTGGGAGTCCTCGGCCAAGTACTTGCGCGGCGAATCCATGGCGGATGTTATTTTTAATGGTTCAAGTGCCCGCAAGCCTGTTGCGCAAGCTTCTATTGAGTTGGTGTTTGAAAATAACCAAGGCCGTATCACCGGTGAATATGCGGCCTTTAGTGAAATATCCGTGCGTCGCCAAGTGACCCGTGATGGACAATCGCAATATTTTCTTAATGGTGCGCGTTGTCGCCGCCGCGATATTACCGATATTTTCTTAGGCACTGGGCTAGGCCCACGTAGCTACGCCATTATTGAGCAGGGCATGATTTCGCGTTTAATCGAGGCTCGCCCTGAAGAGCTGCGTGTTTATATTGAAGAGGCCGCGGGTATTTCGCGTTATAAAGAGCGACGTCGCGAAACCGAAAACCGCATGCGCCGCACGCTCGATAATTTAGATCGTTTAACAGATTTGCGCGAAGAGCTAGATCGTCAACTTGAGCGCTTGTCGCGACAAGCGGCAGCGGCTGAGCGTTATAAGGTATTAAAAGCCGAAGAAAAGCAGCTTAATGCGCAATTATTAGCCTTGCGTTGGCGCGCTTTGGAAAGTCAAGAGGCTGCATTTCGTTTGGCGGTGGGTGAGCAAGAAAAACATTTGGCTGAATTGCAGCAAGGGCAAACTCAGCAAGAAAGCATTATTGAGATCAAGCGCGAAGAATACGCTGAGCACCAAGAACGTTTAGATCAGGCGCAACAGCAATATTATAGTTTGGGCGCAGATGTGGCACGGCTTGAGCAGCAATTGCAGCACCAACGCCAACGTCAACGCCAATTAGAAAAAGATTTAGCGGAAGCGAATCAAGCATGGCAGCGCGCCGAGCAAGAAAGCCAATCTGATCGTGCAGAGTTGGCCCAATGGCAACTGGATTTAGAGCAGCGTTTACCGCAATGGCAGCAGCTCGAAGAAAAGCTCGCTGTGATTAACGAGCAACTGCATACAGCAGAATATGAGAGTGAGGACGCTCTCATGGCGTGGGAACGCTTCCAACAGGAGGCAAGCCAGCAGCAACGCGATACCGAAATCCTGCAGTCGCGTATCCAGTATTGGGAAGAGTCTATTACTCGCTTGCAGCATCGTGCTGAGCGCTTAGCTAAAGAGCAGGCTGAGCTTAATAGTGATGTTTTAATGCGCGAAGTAACCGAGCTAGATGCTTTATGCCAAGCCAAGGAAGAGCAAAAGTTTGCTGCAGAGGAAGCCTTAGAAAGCCACCAAGAGGCGTATCAGCAGGCCCGCCAAAAGCAATTGCAGTTTGATCAGAGCCTTCAGCAGCTGCAACAACAGTTGCAAACTCAGCAGGGCGAACTCACCACGTTAAAAGCCTTACAAAAAGCTTCTCTAAATGAAGGAGCGTTGCAAGAATGGAAAGCAGACTATGGTTATGCGGCGCTACCTACGTTGGCAGCCCAGCTAAACGTGGAACCGCAATGGGAAAAAGCGGTGGAGCTAATATTAAATAAAGGCTTGCAAGGTATTTTTGCGCCATTGGAACAGTTGCACAAAGCAGATTTGCCGGCGCTTGCTAGCGGGCATTTATGGTGGTGGGATTGCCTAGAAACGACTAAGCCCGACGGCACCTTAGCTGCTTGCATTACCGGGCCAAGCCCAGCTTGGCTTGCTTCAATTTATACCGTGCCTTCAGTAGAAGTGGCATGGCAAAAGCGCAGTGAGCTTAACGCCAACGAATCGTTAATCACTCCTTGCGGCTTGTGGCTTGGTAGTGATTGGTTACACCTTGCAGGTGACACCGAAGATGAACAAGGCGTGCTGGCACGCGAGCGTGATATTCGTTTGCTTGCCGAGCAGGTGGCAGAATTAAGCGAACGCTTAGCCATGCTCGATGAACAGCAAACAGCGGGCCGAGAGCACTTGTTATATACAGAAGAGCAGCGCGAACACGCCCAGCAAGAGCTTACGTTATTGCACCGTGAACATAGCGAACTCATGGCGCAACATAGTGCCAAATCTTTGCGTGTGGAGCAGGTGCAACAGCGCATGGAAAGGCTAACGGAAGAGGTGGCAGAGGTTCAGCAGCAGAAAGACAGCGAGCAGCGTCAGCTAAAAGAGGGACGCGCTGAGCTTGGCATTGCTGTGGAGCGGATGGCCGAATACTCGGTAGAGCGTAGCAGTAAGCAAGAGCAGCGCGAACAGCAGCACCGCTTGTTAGCAGATTTACGCCAGCAAGCACGACAATACCGTGAACAGCACCATCAGCAAGCGCTTTGGATGGAGGGTGCCCGGGCAAAAATCAGTGGTTTAGAACAAAGTTTGGCACGGCTCGACGGGCAAGTGGGGCAGCTAAGCAGCCGCCGCGAGCAACTAGAGCTTGCCATTAGCACAGACCAAGAGCCCGATGCGTTAGTGTTGGCACAGCTCGAAGAGGTACTAGAACAGCGCTTGCAAGCGGAAGAATTACTGGAGCAGTGCCGCCGCGAGCAAGGCGAAGTAGAGCATCAACTGCGCCAAGCAGAGCGTCTGCGTACAGATGCTGAGCACAAGGTGCAGCAAGTGCGCGATAGCCTTAACCAAAAGCGGATGCAATGGCAAGAAGCCGTGGTGCGTCGTCAGGCCGTAGAAGAGCAGCTCGCGGAGGCAGGTTTTGATTTACAAACGTTGGTAGCTCATTTGGCAGAAGATTTTACCGAGGAGGCTTGCCAAGCAGAACGTGAAGCAGTGGCCCAGCGCATTAACCGTTTGGGCCAGATTAACTTGGCAGCCATCGAAGAGCACAAGGTGCAAAGCGAGCGTAAAGAGTTCCTAGATTTACAGCATCAGGATTTAATCGAGGCATTAGCAACCCTAGAGAACGCGATTAAAAAGATTGACCGTGAAACACGGGATAGATTTAAAATTTATTTCGATAAAATTAATGCAGGTTTGCAAGAGTTATTCCCCAAAGTGTTTGGAGGAGGAAGCGCGAGCTTAACCTTAACAGGTGAAGATTTATTAGATACGGGTGTGGCCATTATGGCGCGCCCACCGGGCAAGCGGAACAGCACAATTCATTTATTGTCTGGGGGCGAAAAAGCGCTCACAGCGTTGTCGTTAGTTTTCGCGATTTTTCAGTTAAACCCTGCGCCATTCTGTATGCTTGATGAAGTGGATGCACCATTGGACGATGCTAACGTGGGCCGGTTCTGTAATTTGGTGCGTGAAATGTCCCAGAAAGTACAATTTATTTATATCTCACATAACAAGATTGCTATGGAGATGGCAGAGATATTAATGGGCGTTACCATGCATGAACCAGGCGTTTCCCGACTAGTTTCAGTGGATGTGGAAGAGGCAGTTGAGTTAGCAACTCAATAGCAGCGCAGTAATATGAGGAACGAGGCAGAGTAATGGGCCTAAATTTAGAAACCTTAGTAACGATTTTAGTAGGGCTTACCTTGGTGATTTTAGCGGATGCCATGCGACGTATGATTCGTGATCGTCGTTCACAATTTAAGCTAAAAGGGTTAAGTAAAAATGCACCTGATTTTGGGAATGAAGACGAGTTCGATAATCCCGAGCTGCCTTCTGGTGGTGCACGTGTGGTGGCTCGACGATTTAGCCATGAATCTCCCGAAGAGGCGCCAGCTGTAGCGGCGGCTGTTGCTGAGCCTAGTGCTGAAGCATCAACACAAACCGAGCCAACTGTAGCGACAGAATCCGCACCAAAAGAAGCCGTGCTTGCGCCTACTCCGGAAACGTTAGCAACACCTGCGCCACGGCCAGTGGTGGAAGAGCCACCAATACCAGCCGAACCTGAGCAAGTAGAACAACCCGAGCCAGCGCCAACTAAACCAGCCCGCCCACGTGCGCCTAAGGTGAGGCTACCAGAAGGTGAAACCCCAGAAGTGCTTGTGGCCAGAGTAGTGCCACCGAAAGGTTATAATTTTGCAGGCCCTGGCTTATTAGCATTGCTTAAACAGCATGGCCTTGAGTTCGGCGATATGAATATTTTCCATGCTTATGGTGAAGGTGCAGACGCCAATGTGCAGCAATTCAGCATGGCGAATGCAGTGGAGCCTGGCACCTTTGATATTGATACGTTTGATGAAACTGAGCATTACGGTTTCACCTTTTTCTTGATGCTACCTGGGCCCTCCCGCCCCTTAGCAGCTATCAACCAAATGCTGGATGTGGTCACCTCTTTGGCGCAAGCTCTAGGGGCCGATTTGGAGGATGAGCACCGTAGTGTATTAACGCCTCAAACCATGGAGCACTTGCGTGAGCGGGTGCGCGAATATGAGCGGCGTTCACGTTTAAAATAAGGGACACACATGTCTGTTACAGCACAGATAGCCAAGTTGCATGAGCAGCTTGAAGAGTGGAGTTATCAGTATTACGCCTTGGGTAATTCTGAGGTACCTGATGCGGAATACGACCGCTGGTTTCGTGAGCTTGAAGCCTTAGAAGCTAAACACCCTGAACTCATCACACCCGATTCACCCACTCAGCGCGTGGGTGCCGCACCGTTAGACAGTTTTCAGCAAGTGGCGCATCAAGTGCCCATGTTGTCTTTGGGCAATGCATTTGATGAGCAAGAAGTGCGTGATTTTCACCGCCGTATTTGCGAGCTGCTCGATACTAGCGAACCCATTGCTTATGTGGCTGAGCCTAAGCTCGATGGCTTGGCTGTGAGCCTAATTTACCGTGATGGTGCCCTTGCGCAAGCATTAACTCGCGGCGATGGACATACAGGCGAAGATATTACTCAAAACGTGCGCACTATAAAAAGTGTGCCTTTGCGTTTGCGTGGCGCAGTGCCGGGTGTGGTGGAAGTGCGCGGTGAAGTGGTAATGCAGCATGCTGGGTTTGAGCGTTTAAATGCGCAACAAATTGAGGCGGGCTTACCGCCTTTTGCCAATCCGCGCAACGCTGCTGCAGGAAGTTTGCGGCAGTTAGATTCTCGCGTTGTGGCCCAGAGACCGTTAGATTTCTTTGCCTATAGTGTGGCGCAGCTCTCTGCTGTGGAATGGCCATCCACTCACAGTGCTTTGCTTGCACAAGTGCAAGATTGGGGCTTGCAGGTGAGCCAAGAAGTGCAAGTGTGCACTGGAGTGGAAGCGCTTCTTGCTTATTACTCCGCTTTGGCCGCTAAGCGTGATGCGTTGCCTTACGATATTGATGGCATCGTCTATAAAGTGGATCGCCTGGATTGGCAGGAAGATTTGGGCTATGTATCCCGTGCTCCTCGTTGGGCGGTGGCACATAAGCTACCTGCTCAAGAAGAAGTGACCACTCTGTTAGATGTGGATTTCCAAGTGGGGCGCACGGGGGCAGTCACACCTGTGGCGCGCTTGCAGCCGGTGCAGGTGGGTGGTGTGACGGTGAGCAATGCCACTTTGCACAATATGGATGAAATTAGACGTTTAGATATTCATATTGGCGATGAGGTGGTGCTGTACCGCGCCGGTGACGTGATTCCTAAAATTGTATCTGTGCTGCCTTCGCGCCGCCCTGAAGGTGCAAAAGCGATTATGCTGCCCACGGCTTGCCCTGAATGCGGTAGCGAAATATTTACCCCGGAAGGGGAAGCCATAGCCCGTTGCACGGGTGGGTTAATTTGCCCAGCGCAACAAAAAGAAGCGCTGCGGCACTTTGTTTCGCGCCGCGCTATGGATATTGATGGGCTAGGCATTAAGCTTATCGCCCAACTAGTGGATAAGGGCTGGGTAAAGAACGCAGCAGATTTGTATCAATTAAAGGCAGATGCTGTGGCAGAGCTAGAGCGTATGGGGCCTAAATCCGCTGAAAATTTAATTCAAGCGCTAGAAAAAAGTAAAGAGACCACGTTGGCGCGTTTCTTATACGCTCTTGGTATTCGTGAAGTGGGGGAAGCCACGGCTGAAGCCTTAGCTAATCACTTCGGTTCACTCGGTGCTGTGATGCAGGCTGATGAAGACGCATTGCAGCACGTGGGTGATGTGGGCCCTATTGTAGCGGGTCGTATTCGCCATTTTTTTGCGGAACAGCATAACCAAACCGTTATTGCTGCTTTGCTTGAGGCTGGTATTCACTTTCCCGAAGGTGAACTCAATACTACTCAAGAAGAACAGCCACTTGAAGGCCAAACTTGGGTGCTCACGGGCACCTTAACTGAAATGACCCGGGGCGAAGCCAAGGAAGCGCTGCAAGCGTTGGGAGCAAAGGTAAGCGGCAGTGTGTCTAAGCGTACCCATACCGTAGTGGCTGGCGAAGCTGCGGGCAGTAAGCTCACCCGTGCTCAGGAGCTAGGCGTGACGGTGTGGGAAGAAAGCCAGTTGCTTGATTTGCTTGCGCAATACAGAGAATAAATACATGAAAAAAATAGGGTGGGTGTTGCTGTTGGCTCTATTTATGAGTGGTTGTGCTATGAAGCCGCCCTCTCAAGTGAATGACGCTTGCGCTATTTATAAGGAGCGCAGCGGTTTGCTTAATAGCTGGGAGCGACAAACCAAAAAGGCCGAGCGACGTTATGGCGTTCCGGCGCCCATTTTGCTTGCGACTATTTATCAAGAATCCCGCTTTCATCCTCGTATCCGACCACCGCGTAAAAAGCTCATGGGCTTTATTCCTTGGAAGCGCCCCTCCAATGCCTATGGTTATGCGCAAGCATTAAAAGGCACGTGGAAGGAGTTCCAAGTGGAAGAGGGTAAACCCATGGCGCGGCGCAACCGTTATAAACACGCGGTGCAATTTGTGGGCTGGTATCACAATAAAACCCATCAACGCAATAAGGTGAGCAAACAGGATGCGTATAATCTCTATTTGGCCTACTATTCGGGGCACGGTGGCTATGCGCGCCGCACCTACGCCAATAATCCAACGATTTTAGCGGCAGCACAACGAGTGAGCACCATGGCACAGCGCTATGATACGCAACTCAGGCAATGCGGCAAACGCTAGGTTTTTGTTATGACATCTGAATCCATTGTTTATGGTTGTATCCAGCATTTGCCTTTTGGTGATCCCGTGGCGCGCCAAGCCTCTTGCTTGCATAATCGCCGCGTGTTGCGCGCTTTGCCTTCTGTTGAACTTAATACCTTGTTTTATCGGGAGTTATTCACTGCACAAACCCCGCTGGATAAACAAAGTTGGCGTTCCCAAGTGATCCATTTTGGCGCTTCCTACGAGAGCGTGGAGTATGAATGGGGGCACTGGATTAGGCAGTTTGAACAGTTGCTCAAAGACATGTATTGGGTCAGTGCCGTGGTGCATTTAGAAACCGAACTTTATGGCACTCATAGCTTTAACTGGCAGGCTGCCGAGGCTTACCACGCCCCAGGCGAAGCACCTTTGCAGGTGCGCTGTGAGTGGGCAAGGGAAGGGTTGGTGTGAGGCGATGGTTGGTAGTTGTCTACCAACCATCGAGCACTTTGATTAGTTAACTAAGGTACTGATACGTTTTAACTCAAACATACCTTCGTCGCCCAAGTCCCATGTCATGGTGTTTGCGTCGATGCTATAAGGGATGGGTGTGTTAAACACCTCATCATCAAAGTCATGTAAGCCACCACAGCCGTTGGTGTCCACAATTAAATTACTAAGGTTAATGTTGCCCGCATTAACAGTGTAATGACCCGCTTCAACGCCAGGCGAGCCGCACGACTCCTCTTCTGGATCTTCGTCACCAAGAGGGTCAAACATCACATATTTACCATTATCAAAGAAGATAAACTGCTGTGTCTCAAGTGAGGTTTCTGGAGTGTCCAGTTCATGTTTTGCAGCCCATGCGCCCACAATATTGTTGCCAGTGGCGGGAGTGAATCGCTTAAATACAAAGTCTTCATCGCCATCGGTAATCAGTAGTTGCGTTTGAGTTGGCTTAAAAAACAATCCTTCAGCACTATCCAAACCAGCCACACCTTCGGTCTCGCCATCGTGGTTTGTTTGAGTGTCCAAACTAACCTCAACGCTAGTCACTTCACCTGTTTTAAAATCCCAATTGAGGTTGCCCACCTCAATGCCTACCGCACCATCGTCTTCGACAAGCTGACCAACGGTATAATTGCCATCGCTGTTAATGCGCAACACAGCATGAAAATCGCTGGCGTAATAGATACCAGCTAAGTCTTTGGCTCGCTGTGCCTTAAAGTGCTCATTGGCATCCTTTGGTGATACCACAGAGCCACCTTCTGGCAATGCTGCATCAAGCGCAGGGTTGGTCGCAAAGGTATCAGGATCGTCAGTGAGAGTTAGGTCTTCTGCAGAAAAGGTTGTTTCTGCAGCGATGGTAATGCCGTTGCTCGGATCGCCATCGGTATCGAGCGATTGCAACAGCACCAGCAGGTTGGTAATGGCAAAATCGCGAAGGGCGTTGTCAGGTATGGCCTGGGTTAATTCAACAGGGGTAACGGTTTCATCCGCATGCGTTGGTTTGTAGCTACCAAGGATAAAGTCACCTAAGGAAAAAATAACCTCATTGCCTAGGGTATAGTCAAACTTACCACCGTTTTGGGTGACGCCTGTTTTACCGCTATCGGTACTATAGCTCACACCGTTCACCGGGCTGTCACTCAACACGCCGGTGGCAGTTTTGGTGGTGGGGGTCGGGCTTTTGGAAGGGGAACTGCTGCTACTGCTCCCACCGCAAGCGGTTAGCAATGCTGCTGTAGCTGATGTTAATAATAGTTGTTGGTAGTGTTTCATGGTGTTACCTCTGCTGTATTTAATAATATTAAGAGGAGTATATGAAAAGCGTGGATAGCAAAAACACCCTCAAATGAGGGTAGAAACGTTGATTCTTAGGCAGAGTGAGCCCTTAGATTTATGAGGCAATATTGAGTCGTTTGATGCGTCAAGGGAAAATTATTGAATAGGGTTTTGTGGATTAAATAACGATTGCTCGTTGACACACATTGTGTGAATAATATGCGAAAAATAAGAACAGTTTCAGGGATGGAAAAAGTGCCAAGTTATTCAGATGTGATTGGTAGTATTTATGATGCTGCGCTAGATTCTGCTTTGTGGAGTAAAGTGACAGCGCTAGTGGCGGGTTATTGTGATGGGGAAAAAATCATGTTGGCCACCACAGATACGTTGCACCCTAGTGGTAATTTGCACTTCACTCACAATATTCCTGAAGAGCAAATAATCCTTTGGCGCAAGGGACTTGATGAAGAAGAAGTTGAATTGCACCGGCAATGGGGCGCCAGCGTACCGCCGGGAACGCCTATTAGCAGTGATGATTATTTTGGCGGGCCAGAGCAATTTCGGGCGCAAGGTGGTGCCTTTGTGGAAATGCTCAACAGCATTGATATTCGTCGTCAGATGGTGATGTTTTTTGAGCTTGATCATTTTCGATTATCAGGCATTGGCCTGAATAACAATGCGCCCTTTGCTCCTTTTGCTGCTGAACGTATGGGCAAGCTCGCTATCCACTTGCGCCGCGCGTTTGAAATCCATCATCAATTTGCAAAAGTAGAAAAAGAAAAACAAAGCCTGTACCAACTGTTAGAGCTGATGGATGCAGGAGTAATTCTGCTAGACGCTAAGCATCGCTTGCGTTATACCACTCAAAAAGCACGGCAAATGATTATTCTCAATAATGGCTTTGTTGTGCGCCAAGGTGTACTTACGCTGAAAGAAATAAGTGCCCAAGCAAAGTTAAAATCATTGCTCGCTAGTGCGTCTCAAATCGCTCAGCGAGAACCAAGTACAGGTGCTGGCGGCGTACTGGGCATAAAAGCGATGACTGGATATAACTTGATGTTAAGCGTAGTGCCTCTATCTCAGCTAGCTGATTACCGTGAGCTTGAAAGCGATCGTATTACAACGGCTATTTTTATATCTCACCAAAACAGTGAGGTGAGTTTACCCTTGGGGTCTTTGGCGGATCTGTATGGATTAACGCCTCGTGAGCAACAGCTTTGCCAAGCCTTTGTAAATTATGTGGACCTTGATGAAGTGGCTGTGCAACTTAACCTTAAGCGGAGTTCCGTGCGCAGTTTGCTTAAAAGCATCTATAGCAAAACGGAGCAAAATTCTCAGGCGGGCCTAATGCGCTTGCTGGTGTCTGCCCGATTGAATTTTAGGCATATTGAGAGCATCCCCAATAAAAAAGGCCTTCCGTAGAGTGACCACGGAAGGCCTTTTTAAGGCTTAACCCATTAAGTGATTAGGCATTGCGCTCGCGAAGAATCTTCGCTGCTTTTACCATCTTCTCAAGGGCGGGCTTGGTTTCTTCCCATGCACGGGTTTTTAGGCCGCAGTCTGGGTTCACCCAAATTTGCTCAACAGGCAGTTCTTTTACGGCTTTCTCGATCAACTCTACCATCCACTCAACGGTGGGGATATTGGGGGAGTGAATATCGTACACGCCAGGACCAATATCGTTGGGGTAGTGGAAATCTTCAAACGCTTCAATCAACTCCATGTTGGAACGTGAGGTTTCAATGGTGATCACGTCAGCATCCATGTCGGCAATGGCCTGCATAATGTTGTTGAACTCGGAGTAGCACATGTGAGTGTGAATCTGAGTGCTATCCTGTACGCCTGAAGTACCGATGCGGAAGCTTTCAGCTGCCCAATCTAAGTACTCTTTCCAGTCGGCTTGGCGTAGCGGCAACCCTTCACGGAAGGCAGGCTCATCCACTTGAATCACAGTGATGCCAGCGGCTTCGAGGTCGTTCACTTCGTCACGAATGGCGAGAGCGATTTGCTCGCAGGTTTCTTTGCGCGTTTGGTCGTCACGCACGAAGGACCACTCAAGAATGGTAACAGGGCCAGTGAGCATGCCTTTCATGGGGCGCTCGGTGAGGCTTTGTGCGTAGGCGCTCCACGCTACAGTCATGGGTTCTGGGCGGCTAACATCACCAAAAATAACGGGTGGCTTAACACAGCGTGAACCGTAGCTCTGTACCCAACCGAACTGGGTGAAAGCAAAGCCTTCGAGTAGCTCGCCGAAGTATTCCACCATGTCATTACGCTCAGCTTCACCGTGTACAAGTACATCGATGTCCACCTCTTCTTGGTAGCGTACGCACTGCTCAATTTCTTTCTTCATCGCTGCTTCGTAGGTCTCGAAGTCGATGTCGCCACGCTTGAAATCACGACGCACGGTACGGATTTCAGTGGTTTGTGGGAAAGAACCAATAGTGGTAGTGGGGAACAAAGGCAAGTTAAGCGCTTCACGCTGTAGCTTAATACGCTCAGCAAAAGGTGTGCGCTGTGAAGAAATTTCACCTAGCTTGCTCATGCGCTCTTGTACTGCTGGGTTGTGAATGCGGCTAGAGGTATTGCGGTTTTCAATGGCAGCACGTTGCTCTGCGAGTGCTGCATCGGCGCTGGCATCTTTGTCTAAACCTTGGCGCAGTAGCTGTAGTTCAGCCAGCTTTTGCTTGGCAAAGCTCAACCAGCTTTTGAGTTCAGCATCTAGCTTCTCTTCGCTATCAAGATCCACAGGAACGTGAAGCAAGGAACAAGAAGGAGCTAACCATAAGCGGTCGCCAAGCTGCTCTTTAATAGGGTTTAGCTTATTGATCGCTTTATCTAAATCGGTGCGCCAGATGTTACGACCATCGATTAAGCCCACAGACAATACTTTATCGTTGCCAATACGCTCAACCACTTTTGCCACTTCTTCAGGGGCGCGAACACCATCAATGTGTAAACCTTCCACAGCCAACTCAAGTGCGGTGAAGAGGTTATCTTGTAGGCCGCCGAAGTAGGTTGCAACAATCACTTTAGGGGTGGCTACAGCCAGTTGCTCATAGGTGCGAAGGAAAGCACGTTGCCAGGTATCAGGTAAATCAAGGGCTAAAATAGGCTCGTCGATTTGCACCCACTCAACGCCTTTTTCAGCGAGGCGGTTAAGTACTTCGCGGTACACGGGCACTAGGTTATCAAGCAGAGCAAGTTTGCCGGCATCGTCCACTTCAGGGAAGGCTTCACCCTTAGCAAGGTAAAGGTAGGTGAGCGGGCCAGGAATCACAGGCTTCACTTTGTGGCCAAGCGCTTGTGCTTCAGCCACTTGCTCGAAGAAAGATTCACGCGCGATGCGGAACTGCTGATTTTCTTCTAGCTCAGGCACAATGTAGTGGTAGTTGGTATCAAACCACTTGGTCATTTCGCTAGCGGCTGCTGGCTTACCGCTAGGTGCACGGCCACGGGCAACGCGGAAGAGGGTGTCTAAATCCACCGGTGCGTTTTCATCTTGCTCAAAGCGCGCAGGGATGACACCCAGCAAGCAAGTCCACTCTAGGATGTGGTCGTACCAAGCAAAATCACCCACAGGGATTAAATCAACGCCAGCGTCGGCTTGTAGCTGCCAGTGGCGCTCACGGAGTTCTTTACCAATGCGTTCTAGTTCGGCGGCATCAATATTGCCTGCCCAATATGCTTCTTGCGCGAACTTGAGTTCACGCTTCGCGCCAACGCGCGGAAAACCTAAGTTATGAATGATAGTCATTTTTTCACCTTAATCTGAAAGTTGGCCCATCAACAGTGGTGTGTTTTGGGATGAGGGTATTGTGCACACAATGCAATGTGAGGCAAAATCAACTTTCACATTATTAGTATGAGTTTTTTTCAAGGTGTAGAGATGATTGAGATCCGTCATTTAGAAACCCTCACCGCAATTCGGGAAACAGGCAGCATGGTGGAAGCCTCGGAGCGGTTACACGTGACCCAGTCTGCCTTGTCGCATCAGCTGAGGGATTTAGAGCATCGCCTTGATGTGCAGGTGCTTAATCGTCGCACGCGGCCCGTGCGCTTTACCACGGCAGGGTTGCGTTTATTAGCGTTGGCCGACGAAGTGCTGCCTAAAGTGCAGGCCACTCAACGGGAGTTGCGACGTTTGTCGGCAGGGCAAACGGGTCGTTTGCATTTGGCTATTGAATGTCACTCATGCTTTCAATGGTTGATGCCCACGTTGGATTCGTTTCGCGGCCAGTGGCCCGAGGTAGAACTGGATTTAACCGCAGGGTTTGCGTTTGCACCTTTACCTGCATTGGTGCGCGGCGACTTGGATTTAGTGATTACCTCCGACCCCATCGAGATGGAGGCAGTCACTTATGTGCCTTTATTTAAGTATGAGTTAGTGCTTGGGGTGCAAAAAGATAGCCCCTTGGCGCGGGTGCGTTTTATTGTGCCAGAGGATTTGGCGGATAAAACCTTGATTACTTATCCTGTAGAGCGCGAGCGTTTGGACGTGTTCACCGCCTTTTTAGACCGCGCCAATATAGAGCCAAAAGCATTGCGCACCGCCGAGTTGACTACCATGATGGTGCAGCTAGTGGCCAGTGGGCGTGGTGTCACCGCTTTGCCGAATTGGGCGCTGACAGAATATTTGCAGATGAATCTGTTGGCAGCAGTGCCGCTAGGGGAGGAGGGTGTATGGCGCACTTTATATGCCGCTATTCGCGTGGAAGATGAAGAAGCGCCTTATATTCAAGATTTCTTCAACTTGGCGAGAGAGCGCTGTTTTCAGGATTTATCGGGCATTAAACAACCATAGTGCATGTGTTTTAGGCGTCTTGTTCAAAAAAACAACGCTTGATGTGGTTTTTGTTTTTTAGTGCTTGACCTTGTCTCTGAAATTGCTAAACTTTGCGCCGTTCCAGTGACTACTGGAGTCCAGTGTCCCCTTCGTCTAGAGGCCTAGGACACCGCCCTTTCACGGCGGTAACAGGGGTTCGAATCCCCTAGGGGACGCCAAGCGGGAATAGCTCAGTTGGTAGAGCACAACCTTGCCAAGGTTGGGGTCGCGAGTTCGAATCTCGTTTCCCGCTCCAAATTCTAAAAGCCCACTTCACATGAAGTGGGCTTTTTTTATGCCTGCTTGTTTTGTTTATTTGATCTAGGTCAGCTCTGCCAGCACCTTTCCCCTGTGTACTGGGCACTATAGCCAGCTCTACAACAGCAATAATCATTGTGTTCTTTTGATGTTAGCCTTTATTAGGTGTTTGCTATATTCTGGATTGCTATATGAAATCTTTTCTAAATGCAGGAGTGTTGTATGTATTATGTAGATATGCCTAGCCAACAAGAAGTTGGTTTGTTGAATTCAACTCGTTCAGATGCATGTGTTTCGATTTACTTACCCACCACCCCGCTTACCCAAGATATAGAAAAAAGCCGTATTAACTTAGGGAACTTGCTTAAAAAAGCGGCAGCCCAATTAGAGGAAGCAGGCTTTGATAAAAGAAGGCTGGCCGCTCTTGAAGAACAGTTCGCCGACATATTAGATGATGACGATGATTTTTGGGTGTACCAAGCGAATAGCTTAGCTATTTTTGCCACACCAGATTCTATTCGCACCTATCGCTTGGCTAATAAGCTCAGCGAAGCGGTGGAAGTATCAGATAGGTTTCATATTATTCCTTTGTTGCGCGCGGTGACTTTTCCGCAGGCGGCTTATGTGCTGGCCTTATCTGAAAATGCCGTAAGGGTGGTGGAAGTATCAGCGGATTTGCCAGCGCAGGAGTTGACGATACCTAACTTGCCACAAAGCGCCGAAGAAGTAACAAACCGCGCTACCAACAAAAACTACACGGGCACGGGGCATCGCCACGGCTCACAAACAGAGAGCTATCACTTGCCACGTTATTTGCGTTTGATCGACGCGGCATTGCGCCCTGTGGTGTTGGGGTCAGATAAACCGCTGATTTTGGCAACCACTAAGCAGCTTGAAAATTTGTTTCGTTCTGTCTCTGTGATGTCGGCGGTGGAAGACACTATTGCTGGTAATCCTGAGCGCTTAAGCGCAGCGGATTTGGCCGCAGCAGCGCGCCCTGTGTTAGATGGTTATTACGCAGGGTTAATTAAAGAATTTCATGCTTTATACGATGTAAGAACGGGACAGCAGCGTACCACTACAGATATTAGTGATGCGGCGCGTTTAGCCACGTTGGGTGGTATTGATAAGTTATTGATCGATATGGACAGCGTGGTTGATGGCTTTATTGATGAAGACACTGGTGTGGTTTCTTTTGCTGCGGAAGGTGGTGATGCCCAAGACTATAGCATTATCGATGAAATCGCTGGTCGCGCATTGCGTACAGGTGCCAAAGTGATGGCGGTGCGTAAAGATGACATCCCAGGGCGACAGCAGTTGGCAGCAATTTCTCGCTATCCTATCTAAGACCAAGGCCAGCCCTTTTGATACGGGGCTGGCTTTATTCGTTACAGCTTTTTGTTTAACCCAAACTTCTTTTTCAAAATCCCGTCCACCACTTTTAACGGTAACAAACGCCGTAATAAGGGCAGAGCCGTGCTGCCGCTGCCGATACGCGTTTCGGCTTTGGGGTTTGCTTCTTCAATGGCTGCCACCATTTGCTTAACAAAGGCAGTGGTGGATGTGCTGTTTTGCTGGGAAGCATTGGCGCGCGCTTCGATAAAAGGCTTGAGCGGCTGATAGACAGAATCTTTGGGCAAGGTGGCCAGCAACGATTGAGAAGCATTGTTGCCAAACTCAGATTCAATCGCCCCAGGCTGTATGGTGATCACTTGGATACCAAAAGGAGCCAGCTCCATACGCAGGGCATCCGAAAGGCTGTGCAGTGCAGCTTTGGTAGCGCAATAAGCCCCTGAAAATGGCGTGGTGAGAATGCCCGACACACTGCCTAAGTTAACAATAGTTGCCTTGGGGCTTTGGCGTAATAGCGGAAAGCATAGCTGAGCTAAAGCTAAAGGGGCAAAAACGTTGGTAGCAAATTGCTGCTTAAGTTCAGATTCTGGCATTTCAATAATGGGGCCCATGGCGCCATAGCCGGCATTATTCACTAACAAATCAAGGCGGCCATGCTGCTCAATAAACGCCAGTAAAGCATCGCGCTGTGTTTTATCATTTACCTCTAAAGCCACGGTGGTAAATCTCGCTTGTTGCTCAAACTCCTTCAGGGATTCTAAGCGCCGCGCGGTGACAAATACGTGCCAGCCTTTGCTGTGCAGTTGTTGGGCAAGTTCGCGACCAATGCCGGTAGAGCAGCCTGTGATCAAAGCAGTGTAAGTCATATTATTCTCGATGTTAGTTTGCTAATTGAGAGCTAATGTACACCACCTGTGCGCTGGATTTAATGTAAAGATATTTATTAACGCTTCTTTCTCCCAAATGGCTTTAATTACTCTATAATGCCCTCAAATTAAATTTGTCCCCCACTTATAGCTATAAAACAAGGAGTTAGCCTTGTCCGATAACAGCCGCCAAGCCGCCCTCGATTATCACGAAAAACCCACCCCAGGCAAAACTGCCATCGTGGCCACCAAGCCATTGAGTAACCAAAATGATTTGGCACTAGCGTATTCCCCTGGCGTGGCCTATGCCTGTGAAGAAATCGTTAAAGATGAACGCAATGCCGCTCGATATACGGGCCGAGCTAATTTGGTGGGCGTGATTACCAACGGTAGTGCTGTGCTAGGGCTTGGCAATATTGGGGCTTTGGCTTCCAAACCTGTGATGGAGGGGAAAGCGGTACTGTTTAAGAAGTTCAGCGGCCTTGATGTGTTTGATATTGAAATCAATGAAAGCGATCCAGATAAGCTTGTTGATATTATTGCCGCACTTGAACCCACCTTTGGCGGCATCAATCTCGAAGATATTAAAGCACCCGAGTGCTTTGAGGTTGAGCGTAAGCTGCGTGAACGTATGTCCATCCCCGTGTTTCATGATGACCAACACGGCACAGCTATCACTGTGAGTGCTGCCTTTATTAATGGGCTTGAGGTGGTGGGTAAAAAAATTGATGAAGTGAAGGTGGTGGTTTCAGGCGCAGGTGCTGCAGCTATTGCGTGCTTGGAGCTGATGGTGGATTTAGGTTTGCCACGTGAAAATGTGTGGTTGTCTGATATCGAAGGTGTTGTGTATCAGGGCCGCACGGCGTTAATGGATGAGCAAAAAGCGAGATTCGCTCAAGCCACGGAGCTGCGTACGTTGGGGGAAGTTATTGACGATGCTGATGTGTTTTTAGGCTTGTCTGCAGGTGGTGTGCTAAAACCAGAGATGGTGCAGCGCATGGCAGAAAACCCCTTGATTTTAGCGTTAGCTAACCCTTATCCAGAAATCACTCCAGAAGAAGCCCATAGCGTTCGCGATGATGTAGTAATGGCCACGGGCCGTTCTGATTACCCCAACCAAGTCAATAATGTGTTGTGCTTCCCTTATATTTTTCGGGGTGCCTTGGATGCAGGCGCCACAAGTATCACTCGTGGCATGGAAAAAGCAGCCGTTTATGCCATTGCCTCACTTGCCCGCGAGGAACAAAACGAGCGTGTGGCGGCAGCCTATGGCAATCAAGAGCTTAGCTTTGGTAAAGAGTATTTAATCCCCAAACCTTTCGACCCGCGCTTGATTGTGCGCATTGCCCCAGCTGTGGCGAAAGCTGCCATGGATGATGGCGTAGCGACACAACCCATTCAAAATATGCGCGAATACACAGCTCAGCTTGAGCAGTTTGTGTATCAATCGGGTGCCTTTATGAGCCCGATATTCGCTGCCGCCAAACAGTTAGTGGCTGATGGTAGAAAAGCCCGTATTGTGTTCACCGAAGGTGAAGACGAACGCGTGTTGCGTGCGGTGCAAGTTATAGTGGATGAAGGCTTGGCTAAGCCTATTTTGCTTGGTCGCCCCGAAGTGATTGCCCGTCGTGCTAAGCGTTATGGCTTGCGTTTGAACCTTGAAGCCGATGTGGAAATCACTGACTCCCAAAAAGATAAACGCTTCCATAGCTATTGGAACACTTATTGGGAGATGCGCAGCCGCAACGGTATTACCCGCGACATGGCGCGCACGGAAGTACGCCGCCGCATGACCTTAATCGGTGCCTTAATGGTGCACTTGGGGGAAGCGGATGGCATGGTGTGTGGCACCGTGGGTGATTTTAGCGAACACCTACGCTATGTGGATCAAGTCATAGGGCGTGCTGCTGATGCAGAAACCTATGCCGCCATGAATATTTTATTGTTGCCCAATCGCACAGTGGCGGTGGTGGATACGCATATTAATGAGGCGCCCACTGCAGAGCAAATTGCAGAATTCACCATAGCAGCGGCAGAACAAATGCGGCGCTTAGATATAGTGCCCAAAGCGGCATTACTTTCGCACTCAAATTTTGGTACCAGCGATAGCAAAACAGCGCAAACTATGCGTCGTGCTTTAGCGTTGATTAAGGAGCGAGCCCCAGAGCTGCAAGTTGATGGCGAAATGCACGCCGATTGTGCCATGAATGAGGCGGTGCGTTCGCAGCTACTACCAAATAACTATCTCGAAGGCGAAGCGAACCTGCTAGTGTGTCCTAATATTGAGTCCGGCAATATCGCCTATAATTTGCTAAAGAGTGCGGTGGGCGGCAATATCGCAGTAGGGCCATTTTTACTCGGCGTAAAATCGCCGGTGACAATTTTGACATCCAGTGCCACTGTACGGCGTATCATTAATATGGCTGCCATAACAGTGGTAAGAGCTAACCGAGAAATCGATCAAGTATTGATACATAGGAGCTAATATTCTACGTGTTCATACTCAGGTAACAGCAAGCATCTATAGTGCTGTTACTTAGGCAGCAAGAAGCTTATGCTCTTTGTTGTTACTACTGAATAGCAGTAGTGTTGTAGTGTTACATTCCGTGCTCTTGAAAATAAAAATGCAAACGTTCGTTCATCAACGCACTTTTGCCAATAAAGGGTCGGAACAGGTGCTGGTTTACACGACACAGCACCCGGAGGGTGAGCCGAAAGCCTTAACCAGGCGGCTCACCCCAAATTCCACAAGAATGATTATGTTGTATTTAGGAGCCTGTTTTATGAGCGACACATCTCCAACTATTGTGTATACCCAAACCGACGAAGCCCCAGCACTTGCCACTGGTTCATTGCTGCCCATAGTGCGCGCCTTTGCCAAAACCGCAGATATTAATGTAGAAACAAGCGATATTAGCTTGGCTGCTCGTATTCTGGCCCAGTTCCCAGATTATTTAGCAGAGGAACAGCGCGTACCAGACAGTTTAAAAGCGTTAGGTGAGCTGACACTTCAACCTGACGCTAACATCATTAAGTTACCTAATATTAGTGCCTCTGTTTCGCAGCTACATAAGGCTATTAAAGAGCTACAAGATAAAGGGTATGCCATTCCTGATTACCCCGAAGAACCTAAAACCGACGAAGAGAAAGAGATTAATAAGCGCTATAGCAAATGCATTGGTAGCGCAGTAAACCCAGTATTGCGTCAGGGTAACTCTGACCGCCGTGCGCCTGCTGCTGTAAAAGAATACGCACGCAAGCACCCACACTCTATGGCGCCTTGGAGCCAAGCATCGCGCTCCCATGTTTCCCATATGCATCATGGTGATTTTTACTCTAGTGAGAACTCCATGACCCTAGATGGTGCGCGTAACGTGAAGATGGAGCTGATCACCAAAAGCGGTAAAAACATTGTGCTTAAACCCGAGGTGGCGTTACAAGATCGCGAAGTGATCGATTCCATGTTTATGAGCAAAAAAGCATTGCTCGATTTTTATGAAGAACAAATTCAAGATGCCTACGACACAGGCGTGATGTTTTCTTTGCACGTAAAAGCCACCATGATGAAGGTGTCGCACCCCATTGTATTTGGCCATTGTGTGCGCATTTTTTATCGCGAAGCGTTTGAAAAGCACCACGATCTATTTGAAGAACTGGGCGTTAACGTAAACTACGGAATGGTGGATTTATACAATAAAATCGAGACCTTACCACGTAGCTTGCAAGAAGAGATTCGTGAGGACTTACACGCTTGCCATGCTACTCGCCCCGAGTTGGCGATGGTGGATTCCAACAAAGGTATTACTAACTTTTATTCGCCCAACGATGTCATTGTGGATGCTTCTATGCCTGCCATGATCCGCAACGGCGGTAAAATGTATGGTGCTGATGGTCGTTTGAAGGATGTGAAAGCAGTGATGCCAGAAAGCACCTTCGCCCGTATTTACCAAGAAATGATTAACTTCTGTAAGTGGCATGGTGCTTTTGATCCAGCCACTATGGGTACTGTGCCAAATGTGGGTTTAATGGCACAAAAAGCTGAAGAATACGGTTCTCATGACAAAACCTTTGAAATCCCTGAGGCAGGCATTGCTAATATCACTGATCTAGAAACTGGTGAAGTATTAATGAGCCAAGAGGTGGAAGAGGGCGATATTTGGCGTATGTGCCAAGTGAAAGATGCCCCCATCCGCGATTGGGTGAAGCTAGCCGTGGAGCGTGCTCGCTTATCAGGTATGCCAGTGGTGTTTTGGCTTGATCCTTACCGCCCGCACGAAGCCGAGCTTATTCGCAAAGTAAAAATGTATTTGCACGAGCATGATACCGAAGGCTTGAACATTCATATCATGAGCCAAGTGCGTGCAATGCGCTATACCTTAGAGCGCGTGGTACGTGGGTTAGATACCATTAGCGCTACGGGTAATATTTTGCGTGATTACCTGACGGATTTGTTCCCCATCATGGAGCTGGGTACCAGTGCTAAGATGCTTTCCATTGTGCCGCTAATGGCCGGTGGTGGTATGTACGAAACGGGTGCTGGCGGTTCTGCTCCCAAGCATGTGGAGCAACTCGTAGAAGAGAACCACTTACGTTGGGATTCCTTGGGTGAGTTTTTGGCCTTATCAGCAAGCCTCGATGATTTAGGACGTAAAAACAATAACCCACGTGCTTCGGTTCTGGGTAAGGCCTTGGACCTTGCCATTGGCAAGCTGCTTGAAAATGATAAAAGTCCAAGCCGCAAAACGGGCGAGCTAGATAACCGCGGTAGCCACTTTTATTTATCCTTGTATTGGGCGCAGGAATTAGCGGCTCAAGATGAAGATAAAGAGTTGGCAGCTAAGTTCGCCACCCTTGCCAAAGAACTAGCAGATAATGAAGAAGCCATTCTTAAAGAGCTTGAAGAAGTGCAGGGTAAAGGTGTAGATATTGGCGGTTATTATCTTACTGATCCTAAGAAAATAAGCGCAGTAATGCGTCCTTGCCAGCGCTTTAATGAGCTAATTGATGGTTTAATGCAGTAATACCTCAGAACGAAAGCCTCGCCTCGCTCCTAGGAGCTGGGGCGAGGCTTTTTTGTGTTCGGGTATTATACGGAGCGCGGTTCGAGCCAGTCGGCAATTAAACGCCAAGTGGTTTCAGGAGCTGTGCTACCTGCAAACACACCGGCATGGCCGCCGGGCACCACTTCAAAGCGTTTTTCTTTGCTACCTACCACACGTAGAGCATCTCGTGCTGCGCCAAGGGTACAAATGTTGTCGGTTTGGCCGGCAATAGCGAGTAGATCTTGTTTTATTTTTGCGAATTCAACCTGCCTGTCACCCACAATAATGGCGTCTTTCGCCATATTATTGCTGATCACCATTTTGGCTATCACTTCGCGCACAGTATTGCCTGGATAATCCACCATGTTGTTAAACCATTGACCCATGGTCATGTGGCCTGTGACAAACTCTCTATCAGTAATGTTACGCACCAGATCAAGGTAAGATTTCACCACGCCTGGGGGGTTGGTGAGCTTAAAACCGACAGAAACTAATTTGCCTGGAATGTGGAATAAACGGCTATCAAAAGGGTCTAGGCTGACACGGAATAACTCGTTAATTTTTAACGCGGGTTTGCTGATCAAGCTAGCTAATAACCCTAAGGTGCCACCGCGATGAAAATTAATAGGGCTGGCAATGGTGCTAATGGCTTTGACGGGGGCATTAGGATGGCTGCCAAGATACATTAAGGACAACAGCCCACCCATGCAGTAACCCACTAAGTTAATTTGTTCCGCACCAGTATGGCGGCGTACCGCTTCTACCGCTAAGGGCATCCACTGATTCACATAAGTGGCAAGGCTCAAGTGGCGATTGGTTTGTGAGGGAGCACCCCAATCAATCACAAACACATCAAAGCCACGTGCCATCAAATAACGCACCATGCTGCGATTGGGCATAATATCAAACGTCCAAGAATGGATGCCAAGCGCGGTAACGAGAAGTAAAGGTGTGCGGTGTTTTTTTGTAGCAACGGGAATACCCTCATCACCCACTTGAACAGTATTGCCCGCAGGGAGGGAATAGTGACGCACCGACATAATGCCGTCGCGATAAATTTCTTGCCAAGGCGTTTTGTTGACTTGGATAAAATTCTCGGGGTGGCGCCGACGCTCATAAGCGGTGCTAAGCGCAGAAATACTCCATTTCACCCGTTGTTTTAGTGTCATAATCCGTGTTGCCTCATATGAATTAATGCCGCGGCCATCAATAAGGGCGGCAGAAAGGGGGCATACTACCGTTTTTACTTGCTTCGGCTATGGCATTTTCGATAGGAGAAGCAGGCGTTTTGGCACATTTGTACCTTGAGATGAAAGCCGTTTTAGGTATTAAAAAAGTTTTCTCGCTGTTGTTGTAGTTGCCACGCTTCTTCGAGGTTGCCTTGGGTAAATAGCACTGAGTGCCCTGGCGCGCATTGCGCCAAAAGCCCTATATCCACTCGGTATACCACCCCGATTTTAGGGTACCCGCCAATATTTTGTCGGTCGCTGAGTAGGACAATGGGCTGGCCATGGGCATCAAGCTGTATGCTGCCTAGCGCAATACCTTCTGAACTCATAGTA
>Ga0079226_10000575_pt1 | contig 26145 bp, 27 predicted proteins | sample Poulit2014_FD_76345 | JGI IMG/M metagenome (GOLD analysis project Ga0079226, IMG submission 76345) | Agricultural soil microbial communities from Georgia to study Nitrogen management - Poultry litter 2014 | ecosystem: Environmental > Terrestrial > Soil > Agricultural land | place: USA: Georgia...
AACATCTGTATAAGTCCCGACGTGAATCGCCTTTCCCTCTTTAGTCAATCGAACATACCAATTACCGCTTTGATTTCGGTAGACATTTCGATATCCCGAATTAACGTTGTTTACTTGTGCCCCTCTGCGGTTTTGTCCATTTACTGCATAGGAAACAACTCGAAGGTTATCCCGTGTATTGTCTAGCGTATTATGGTTCGCATGGTCAACAACGGTTTTTGGCGGATTGTTAGCGATTATTTGGTGAAGATAAATTGTTACGCCACCAATTTTTGTTCCGACGTAAATCTTTTCGCCCCTCTTACCACCAACGTCCATTGCGTACCAACGCCCCGCAATCGAAGCTACACGGGGAAGGTCTTCGGTTGATATCGTGGTCGTCGTTATTTCCCCTTTGTGTTGAAGAAATATTACGGTCACGTTCCCCCTAACTTCGAATTTGTTTTTCATACAATCGCCCCCGATTCGTAATCTTGTTTACTTTCACGAATATTTGTGGTCGTAAATTGGGCGATTGTGACACATTACGAAATAAAATTACGGGGGCTTTACGCCGACCCGTATTTGTCTTTGTATGAATCGAAAACTTTGTACATTATCGGCAAGGTAACCGATAAAAAGACCACATTCCCGATTGCATGATAAGCGTCGAAGTACAGTCCTGTTACATATGCCATAAAGAATCCTGAAAGTGGAATAAAGAACAACATTGAAAGCGAAGAAATGAAACCATAAATAAATGCCGACACTATTGACCAAGTAAATAACAACCCTTTTCGGTCACGTGGGACGAATCCCGAAACAAATCCGACAAACGTCCAAGCGACCATTTGAAACGGTGTCCATATACCAAACCCCGTCATCAATCCCGAAACGGTCGCAATTACGAAACCAAGTGTTGCTCCCATTGAGCGACCATATACAACCCCCGTCAGAATAATAATTATTGTTGCGGGTTGAACGTTTGGAATTCCTTGAAGTGCTAATCGACCAACAATAGCAAATGCCGTAAGAATACCTATCAATGCGATTTTTCTAGTCTTATTCATTCGAAAGACCCCCTAACTCTTCGATAACCTTCGTGTTATTTACCGCCCCATCAACGAAATCCATTCGGGCAACATAGACGGGTTCTAGTGTTTGCGACACTCCGTCAAGATTTTCGTCTGAAATCGTGAGTTTACCAGTTTCGATATATTCCATATAAACGTTGTCACGACGTTCTTTATCCGAATATCCGTGAACGTGTGGTTGCGTGTGAATTGAATCCGTAAAAATCAATGCGTACTTCATTCCGTTATCCAAAGGTTTCATTTCCATTAGTGAAACACCCCCATATTCCCACGTTCTTCTAATTCTTGAAATCGTGGGTCTACATCATTATTTCGAAGAATTTTCTCGACCATTGATACGGCGGGGTGTCGTTCTTCTACCGTCAAATTGATATGGTCGAAGTATTGTTGTGACGGGTCTTCTGCATACAATCCGTCAAGAAGTTTATACATACCGTTAAATTCGGGATTCCTTAGTTTAGGTGTGTCCGTTTGTGCGAAGTTTCCCAAAAAGACAATTTTTGTTCCAGTTGCGGGGCGTGTTCCTATCGCCGCTATCGTGTGAATATCGAGATTTTGGGCTTCGTCAATCATAGTGTAAGCATGAAGAAGACTTCGACCTCGTAACGTTTGAATTGGGTCAAAGAATATCTTTTGACGACTATCGTTTTTACCGTTACCCAACGAAAAATATTGAACTATATTCTTCGATTTGTCCGACATAGCTTCCAAATTGTCCATAAACGGGGCGATAAACGGATATGTTTTTTCGTCCACGTCGCCCGACAAATAACCTAAATGTTCGCCTAACTGAACTTGTAACCGTGTATAAACTAATTTGTTGAAGTCTTGATTTTCGATTGTTCGTTCCAGTCCCACCGCTTGCGAAATAAGTGTCTTACCTGTTCCTGCCTTACCCGTGAGAAATAAAAAGGGCTTGTCGTTGTATAATGCTTGAATTGCCACCTTTTGTTCGTGATTCCTTCCCACTATTCCGAAACTACTCATTCGAGATTCCCCCTTACGTTTGGTAGTTGATTCACGTCTATTTGTGGGGTTGGTATCGCCTTTTGTGACGTATGTAACCAAAAAAAAACGACAACCCGAAGGTTGCCGCTTGAATTAAATATATCGTGAATAAACCGTCAAAATCCTTATTTCACGGGACATGCTCCGCCTTCGCAATCCGCAAGCCCAACAAGTTCAAGGTCTTTCACTTCGTCCATTAATTGGAACATTTCTTGAACATTACCGAAGATTTTTTCTTTACGTTCGTTGTAAACTTCTTCGGAAATCGGTTCTTTCGGTGCTTGTTGGAATCCGTGACCACTAAACGGAAGAAGTGAAGTAGATTTCGTCACATCACGGTATTGACGGAATAGTGGTGCGACCTTTTCTTCTTCGTCTTTGTGGAACGTAATCGTACATGAAACGGAATTATCCGCCCAATACGTTTGCATAAATGATTGACTTGCGAATTGTTCTTCGATTGAAACTTCTCCCGCCGAAACAAAACCTTCTTCGTCCGCCGACGCCGCTTTGACAAGAAATTCAACAACTTTCGTGTTTGCGGAATAAACATCATCTTCGACCGTATGACCTGCCGCAGCTAACACGGGAACAAGTGGGTCATTTGCTTGAAATCGAATACGTTGAATAATATATCGGTCATAGTGGAAGTGAATACCTTCGGAAACCCCTGCAAGTTTCGAAACTGTTCCACTAGGTTTGATTGTCGTACGTTTAATTGAATAGTTAACGCCTAGTTTGTCGGAATACTCAATATCAGCGTCAACAACGGCTTGATAAAGTTCGTCAACTGTTTTTGACGCTTCTTCATTGAAGATAGGCTTTTGATATACTTCGTCGGTTTCATGGTCGTAAATCGGTTCATAACCGACAACAAGACGTCCGCCGAAGTTCTTCAATACCCAATCTTGAATTCCCGACATTGCAACGCCAATTCGACGGTTCTTTGCGATAATATTTCGGGAAACTTCCCATTCGTAATTTGAGAATGTAACCCGCTTCGTATAACGTGCCGCAAGTCCGAACGCTTCCTTTAAATCCCAACCTTGTTTTTCCGCTACCAATGGAAAGATATCGAATAAATTACATGGTTCGCCGTTTGCAAGACTAATTTCGCCACAAGGATTTGTCCCTTCAACGTCGGGGTCAATATTCGGTTGGTAGCCGTCAACAATTCGTCCAAAGTCACGGGATAATTCCATGTTTACAATTCCAGGTTCTCCGTTCACAATTAAAGAATCCGCAATTTCCCCGTATTCCATGAACGAACGGTCAACAATAACGCTATTATTGGACGCCCAACGGTGCGACATAAGTTTTTCTTGGTCTTGCTTCATAGTGATATATGCGGAATCCGTCGGGCTTCCAAGTGCAATTTCAGCCGAACGACGAACGTTACCCGCAACAACGGTCTTCCCAATAAGATTTGCAATATCCGTCAATTCAACGGAAGACAATCGTCGTCCATTTGCTTCGTTGACAATACTATTTGTTGCATACAATAGTTCAACCAACGGTTTTGCACCCGAAGCAACGCCGCCAAATCCTTTGATTCGTTTACCTTCCTCACGTACGTCCGTCACGTCAATTACAACCCTTTCGACGTCCTCAATCACGCCGAAATGTGAATCAATGACCAATGCTTCGGAAACAACCCAACCTTCGCGTTCGTCGGGCGTTTTGTGAACGATTGTTTTCTTTCCGTCGTTCAACGATTCAACAAAGAAATCTTCACGGTCTTTCGCACCTGCCGAAATAATCTTGTCATAGTCGCCGTTTTCTTTACCGACCACAACAACAAGTTCGATATTCTTCTCGACTTTTGGCATTTTCAGAACGTTTTCTTCAACAACGGAAAAACCAACGCCGCCCCCTTTCATAAGTTGGTCAAATAAGAATGAAAAAGGCATTGAAACCGTAGGTTGATTTTTGTCTTCAAGATAGAAAGGTAGAATATACGACTTTCCGTACGCTTGCGGTCGAATAGAAATGAACCAACAATTGTTCAATGCGTCGCCGTTTCGTTTTTGGAAGTCTGTTCCCGAAATCCAAAGGTTTCTACCGCTTGCCGCTCCCGCTAGTCCGTATAGCAATTTGTATAACTGTTTCGCTTCATGCTCCAATTCGTGGATAACCGTCAAAGGAACGTTCTTTTCCTTCAAGCGTGGGTCAAGGTTTATATTTCCTTCGACAACACGCTTAATCGTTTCGTGCCAATCCTCTGTACGATTTTCTTCTTCAATCCAACGTGCATAAGTTCGTTTATAAGTGACCCAACCTAATTCGCCCCAATGCGGTTCAATTGAGTTGCGTACTTCTTCAATAAAGCTATTCGACAATGTGATAGTTACCATAAAAAGCACCCCTCCCGTTTGTTTCAATCATAATTGTGGTAAACGTTTATAAATTTGTGACATATAGACAAAAAAAAAGGGGACGGGGCTTTCACCCCGCCCGTATTAGACGAATTATTTTGTTGTGATAAATGCGTCAAATCCCGCCTTTTTCACCTTGTCCCTTTGCTTTTCGGCATTCGCTTTTACGCTATATGCTCCGACTTGAACCTTGTATAAGCCGCCAACAAGTTTAACGAATGCGTCGAACCCTTTCGCCTTCACTTTCTTTTCGAGTGCGGTTGCATTTGCCTTTTTCTTAAATGCTCCGACTTGGACACGATAGATAGTTCCGCTAGGTTTTGACGGTTTCGGATTTGGTTTCGGTTGGGATTTCGCTTTTAGACCCATTGCCTTTGCGATTCCCGTTGCGGTTGCAATCGCCAAATCACGTAAGAATTTCTTGTCGCTTAATAGTTTATTTTCCCTTGCGTTATCAATAAACAAAAATTCGATTAAAATTGCGGACATTCTTGTTTCACGTACTACATGGAAGTTTGCCTTCTTCTTTCCTCTATCTTTAATTCCGTGTTTCTTCAAGAACTTCATAATTTCGTTGTGAACCTCATTACGCATTTTGTTTGTTTTTGAAGAATTGGAAAGTGGTGTATGAATAAACGTTTCAAATCCTTCCGCCTTTCCATTAAATGCGTTATTGTGGAATGATACGAAATAGTCAACATTCTTTTGGTTCGCCAAGTTGGAACGATATGATAATGAACGGTAAACATCATTGGTTCTTGTTTCGTGAACCTTCACTTGATATCTTTTTTCGATTTCTTCTTTCGTCATTCTTCCAAGTTCAAGGACGATATTCTTTTCATATTTACCGTGACCAACTGCCCCCGAATCGCTTCCGCCGTGACCATAATCAAACATAACTGATTTCATTATCATCACCCCTTAATTTAAGATTTTATTGATTTCCATTACACCCGTTGCGACTTGCGGTTCTTTCCCTTCTTCAAATACAACGATTGTTGGTACACTCATAACGTTGTATTTTTCCGCAAGTTCGGGTTGTTCTTCGGCGTCAACAACTTCAAGATTAAATTCACCATTTGCCGCACGTCCTGCAAGCATAGGTTGAATCATCTTACAAAATTGACAATTCACCGTTTCGAATTTCAGTACCTTCTTCATACCGCTACCCCCTAAGTTTTTCCTTTTCAATTATCGTAAACCCGACTGCAATTGCGTCGGATTCGTCGTCGCTTTGAAATTCAAAATCGTCGGGAAGATTCAATTCATATCGAATCGCCGATTCAACTTCGGTCTTTGACGCCTTACCGCTTCCCGTAACTACCTTCTTAATTGTAGCGGCGGCATATTCAACAAGGTCATCTTCGGCGAAGAATTCTTCCGTTACCCCGTACGCCTTAAACAACGTTTGTGTCGCTTTTATATGACGTGAGAATCCCGCTTCCCTTGCGACGAATTGCGGTTTATATTTTTCAATTATTTCTTTGAACTTTTCTCGTTGATTTCGAAGCCTTTTTCCGTGTGACTGCTTCGTGTTCGCTTTAATAATGCCCGAATCGACAAGGCGGACGCTTTGACCTTTTACACCAAGCACCGCCCAACCTGTCGAGTTCATAGAAACGTCAAGACCGAGAACGTAAATTTCTTTCATTACTTTTCAGCCGCCTTGCGTTGTCTTGCCGCCTTTCTTTCCGCCGCCCTTTCCGCCTTGATTCTCTTTTGTTCGGCGTCCCAAGCGAACCAATCGAAGCCGCCGTCTTTCTTTAATTGCGTCTTGTATTCACTAAATAGATATACACTTCCGTCTTGAACTGCTTCGGGCTTATCATTGTTTTCAACGTGTTCAACAACTGTTGCGAACTTATCAAGGATTTCTTGTTTTTGCGTTTCAGTTGGTTTGAAGTAGAACGCCCGCATATCGGGTTTTGCGTCCTCCCCTTTCAACCAACCATCTTTGGCAAGAGATTCGTAAACAAAGACAAATTCATCAACCCCAAACAATAGTGAATAGGCGATTGCCTGCATTTTGTGGCTGTCGTGTGCGTCCTTCATTTTATAGTTACCGACCGCACCAATTGTCGTTGATTTTGTCTTAAATTCGAATCCGATTTTGCTTCCGTCCTTATACTGCAAGATTCCGTCCATCATGCCGAATATTTGAAAACGGCGACCGTTGTGTTCAAATTGTTTTACGTCCTTCAAATTGTGTTCCCAAGATGGACGACCGTTCGGCATTCTTGCGACCTTAAATGCAGGATTTTTCAAATGTTCTTCCGCATACAATAAATCTTTTTGAACCGCCGCATGAACCGCCGAACCATTTCGAACCCAACGTCTTTGATACGGAAGGAAAATTTGTTCATCTTTCGGATAGTTCTTCGCTTTGTAATATAGTTCTCGATTTGTCTTCGATACGGAAGACGGTGAAAACGTTACAAGACCTTTTTCGAAGTTCAAAGGTTTTGGATTTCGAATATTTTCAAGTTCTTCTTCAAGAATTTGTTCTTCAATATCACGGTCATAAATTTCGTTCATAGAATGGAATCGTTTGAAATGATTCAACATATCCTTTGCGATTTCTTCGCCCCGTCCTTTATTTCTCATTACCTTTTGATTGAGTTCTTCGCCCCTTGCGATAAATAATGATTTCTTACCACTCATTCAAAACCCCCCTTCGTGTTATGGAAGGCGACAATCAAGCCACCTTGAACCATTTATCTTTTGCGATTTCGTTGCCCCATTCGTGCATGAAAGCAACGTCAACTTTTAATGGAATATCAAGCGAAGCCGAACCAATCATTGCTTGTTCAATTTCTTCCGTCTGCCCCTTCGTAATTGTTTCGGGAACTTCAAGAAGTGCTTCGTCATGAACCGTTCCAAGTATTTTCCAACCTTCGTCCGCATACTTTTCACATACTGCATATAGACGAAGCATTGCGATTTTCATAATATCTGCCGCCGAACCTTGAATAATTGCGTTGACCGCTTGACGTCGTACACGTTCGACTTTTCCCTTTACGTTTTGGAATCGACGTTTCAACGGATATGGAAGAACGTCTTTGAACTCGTCGTCCCAAATATTTGTAGGCAACTTGTTTGTTCCTAATCGGTCAAGAATTTCGGCTTTCAACTCGTCGTAAACAATAGCGTCACGCCTATGATTTGGGAAACGACGTTTTCTACCGTACATGGTTTCGACGTATTCTTGTTCTTTGACAAGTTGGTGTATCGAATCAATCCACGTTTTTACTTTCGGATATGCCGTGTAGAAATCTTCGATAAACTGTTCCGCTTCTTCAACGGATATTTCTAGTTGTTTCGATAGCGTGAACATAGAAGTTCCATACATAACCGCAAGCAATCCCGTTTTCATCATTTTTCGTGGTTCACGACCTTTATCGTCCTTTGCACCGTCAAGACATTGTTCAATCGGTAAATTCAGCGTCTTCGAAGCAAGTGTTGAGTATAGGTCATAACCTTCTTTGTAAGGTTTTCGAAGGTCTTCGTCCCCCGTTATGTGTGCTAGGACACGGGGTTCAATTTGTGAGAAGTCCGAACCGATAATAATGAAGCCTTTTGGTGCGGTAAACAACGTTCTTGCGGATTGCGGCAACTGTTGAAGGTTTGGTTCTTTCGAAGCGAACCGACCTGTTTTCGTTGCATTTTGCATGAACTGTCCGTAAACACGTCCTGTTGACTTCACCATTTCGGGAAGTTTTTCAATAAACGAAGATAATAGTTTCGAAACCTTCCGATAGTCTAATAGAATTTGTACGGCTTCATATTCTTCCGCTAACATCTTCAACGTTGGTTTGTCGGTTGAACGTCTACCTGAAACATCAGGGTATTTCAATTCGTCATAGAACACTTTTTGCAATTGTTGCGGTGAATTAAAGTTGATATCGCCAAAGTTCTTTTTCAGTTCGGAAAGAAGTTGCTGTTCTTCCGATACCAATTCGTTACGGATTCGGTCAATTTTCGATTGTTCGTTCAATAGAAAGCCCGCTTCTTCCATTTCGATACAAACTTCTAACAACGGATTTTCTAGTTCGTAATACAAGTCACGGACACGTTTCAAGTCCTTTCGTCGGAACTGTGATTCAATAAATTTATAGAACTTGACCGTCAAGTCCGTATCTTTCGCCGCATAGACAAGGGCGATATCCAATGGAATTGTGTCGAAGGTTGCTTTTCCGAATAGTTCGTTGAACGTATCGTTTTCGGGTTTGATTCCCATGAATTTTGCGTATTTGTTTGATAAATCTTTCAAGCGATAATTCATTTCGTTTTCATTCAAGACCCACATTGCAATCATTGTATCCATTTGAATTCCTCGAAGGTTTACGCCTTCCATACTCAAAACGTGGGCGTCAAACTTCGCATTGTGAAGAACTTTCTTCTTGTGTTTATTCGTCAAGAACGGCTTCAATCGGTTCAAGACAATTTCGACTGGAAGTTGTTTCCCCTCTGTATGACGAACGGGAATATAAACATGTTCGTCTGCATTCGGAAAGGAAATCGACATTCCAACCATTTCATTTGACCCGTGAACGATATCTAACCCGTCGGTTTCCGTATCAAGTCCGACCAATTCTTCCGATTCCCAAAGGTCAACGACTTTTTGAAGTTCTTCGTCCGTTTGAACCAACCAATAATTGTCGGGCGTTTTTTCGACCATTTCCCGAAGTTTTTCTTCCTTTTGTTGCTCCGCAAGTCGTGCGTACATTCGAAGTGCTTCCGCTTTGGACAATTTCGGCGTTTGCGGATAAATCATTCCCGCCTTCCACGCTTGAAAAGTTTCTTCAAGTCGTCTTTGGTCGGGCTTTGAGTTCTTCGGATTGTTCAAGATTTCTTTCCACTTTTCCGCCATTTCTTCGGGCGTCATTGGCTTTGCTTTACGCTTCTTCTTCGCCGCTTTCTTGACGGCTTTATCCGACTTTTGTTTCCGTTTGGTTTCAGATTCCTTCAAATCGTCCCACCCGAAATCAAATTCTTGTTGTGTCATAGACATAAACCAACCCCCGCTTTCTTTTTTTTTGCCTTCGGGGATATTTGTGGAATAAAAAACCCGTCTTGTGACGGGGACATAAAAATAATTTAATCTTTATTGATTTCGAGTTTTGCGGTAAACAAAATTTGAAACAAAACAAATAAAGCGATTCCTTGTCCGATATCAATTTCGGGTAACGAAAATATATACGGCATAGTTCCGTTCCAAGCGTAAGAAATAATGAATCCAACAAGAATAAATAAAAACACGACAAGTAAAATTAAACCAATCAATTTCATTAATTCTTTCAACTCGTAACCCCCTTTATTCGGGATAGAAGACGACATTTAAGTCGCCTATCCCTTAAAAATCGTCTGTTGGGTCGTCTTCAATAGGTTCGCCTTCGTCTTCATCTTTTTCCTCTTTCACGTCGATATCAAAGACGTCCTTGACTGGAAATCCTGCTTTTTGAAGTTCTTTCGCCTGTTCTTCGGTTGTACGTGCTTGAAGTGCTTCCTCGAACAATGAATCGGGAATTTCTTCACCGTCCCACTTGTCGAATGTCGGTTGAAGTTCTTTCATCTTCTTCGGCATAATCGGATTCAACGTATAAGTCGTATCTTGCTTTTCGCCCGTACGTTTGAACGTAAATGCCATGTCTTCAAGGTCGTCCGCATACTCGTCGATTGTCGCAATTAGTCCGTCGGCTTGGTTCTTTGTTGCGTCAAATACACGAAGCATTCCTTCGGGATTTCCGTCTTCACCTTCTTCCCCTTCTTCAAGGTCAACGAATGCAAAAAGAACACGTTTTTTCGCATACATGGAAGCCCATTCGGAAACTTCTTCGCCTTTCATGTTTTTAACCGTATCAATCAAGCCGCCAACGTGTTCGCCGTCATAGTTCGCCGCTTCACACAATAAGCAACGTTCTCCCGCTACTTTGATACATGGTTGCGTAAAGATTCCGTTTGTAAAGTGTCCATGTGCTTTGTATGCGACATAATCGAATTTCGTCAGTACACGAACCCTTCGTGATTGTCCTGCTTTCAAACGAATGAAAGCCTTCTTTAAATCAAGACCGCCGCCGCTGTTTCCTTCGATTGCCTTTTTGGCTTCGTCACCACGTCCCATAATGAATGACATTCTACCGAACCCCCTATCGTTAAATATTTTGTTGTGGTCGATTGCATATCGACACCTTTATTTGTGGAACAATCTATTGATTTTGTGACGCTTCAATATAAAAAGTCCCGAAGATTATCGGGACTTTCTTTCGTCTATAAATTTCTTGAATGAAGCCTTCGAACGTTGAACTAATTTCCGCATTTTTGCGTTATTGCTATCCGCTTCACCCGTTGCAATTGCAAGGTCGTCACCTTCGTAACCTAGCGACATGTATCGAATTACATTTGAATATCTTTCATTTACTTTCGAAAATTCTTCAATGATTGCTTGTTCGTCATATAGGTCAAGATATTCTTTTTCGGCGGAATCTGTATCGCCAAGAACGATATCCGCCATTGTTTTGTCGTCTTCGGAATCTCCACCGCCGACTTTACGGTCTAACGAATCCCAACGTGCGGAATCGTATGAAATTCCGTCTTTATCCGAAGAATCACCTTTTGATTTGTATTGACGCCATGTGTGCGTTTCTGCAAATCGGAATCGACGAATAACAATATTCTTGAAAGTTGAACCGCCAATTTCATATGCTTCAATTGATTCCCATAGGTATTGCATAAATCGTGATTCGAAGTCTTCTTTCGGAATAAACAATCCGTAATTTTTTGCGTTTTCGAATGCGTTATCTATACATGCGATAGTGTAAATTTTCATGTAGTCAAAAATATCTTCCATAAGCAATTCCTTTTTCAGTTTGTCAGTTTCCTTTGCATAAGTAGCAACCATTTCCTCAACATTCGTCCAAAGTGTATTGTTACTTTTCGCCATCTTGAATTTCCCCTTTCAAATCGTTTGTTCCGAAATGTGGTTCGGAAGTTTACGTTTGTGACACGTAAGGAGAAATTTCTCGAAAAAGTTCTGTCGCTCATATGAACGGTCAAGCATTTTTGTGTAAGCGTTGTCATCGTATTTTTGTAAACATGTAAACAAACTGTCCATGACTAAAAAACGTCATATTTTACCACCACGTTTGATTTGAGCCTAATTTGATTATTAAATTCTAATTGGATTGATATCTTTTAAAGAATGCCCGACTTACTTACTTGAAGAAAATAATGCGAGAAGAACTTTTTGTAGGAAAATCCTCTTACGTATAAACGTATTCTTGTAAACTTGTTTACATTTAATCTAAAATTTTTAGCACTCGATATCTGTGAGTGATAATTACAATTATATTGTACGACGAATTCGTAAACTTGTAAACATGTTTTCGGTATTTTCTTTGTGAAATCTTTTTGAACAAAAAAAAAGACGCCTTACCATTGGAAGACGTCAACATTTCGAGTATTCAATTTTTCTATTACATTTCGGGCGTCATTGATATCGTTATATTCCCAACCGTCCCAAACAACTTCTTTAAGGTCAACTATTCCTGCAAGTGCTTCGACAATGGAACGCTTTGCCTTACGACCGTCTTTGTCATTATCTGTTGCAATGACCGCCGATTCAATTCCCGATTTCAATATAATGTTTCGTTTCGCCTTTGAAAGGTACGAAGTCCCAATTGCAACGGCGGGAATACCTTCCGCCCATAACGTCAAGGCGTCAATTTCCGCTTCAACAATCCAAACATGCTTTGCTTTCTTTCGTACAACCCAATGAATCCCGTACAAATGGTTTCGAATAGGTTGTCCGCCCTTCACGTACCAAAACAATTTATTATGAACGTGTCTATGCTTCCAAGACACGATATTTCCGTTCATATCATGCCAAACAAGAACGACCGACTTTGTTGAAGGGTCGTAACCAACGTCAAACGCCCGTTGAACATTGAACGGAATTCCCCTTCGCTCCAAATACGGGTGTTTATACAAATACGGCTTCAATTCGCTTCTATCGAATACTTTGTCGTTCCTGTCGTCTTGAATCCAGTCCTCTATATTCGGAAGTTCCATGCGTCCAATTTCACCGAATTGTGGGGAATATAACGAAAGAAGATATTCTTCCGCTTCTTCGTAGGATATCCGACGTAAGAACGAAAGTAATTTAACGAAATTTCCCTTTCGCCATTCACCGTCACCGCCCGAATCAATCCAAGTACCGTTTTCGAAGTTTACCGCAAAGGAAGGCGTCTTTTCATCACGGAAAGGCGAACACGCAATCAAACGGTCGCCCTTCCAATTTGCTCGTTGCCATTCGTATTCTTCGATTTCCGCCTTGACGTCAACGGGCAATTCAATTCCACGAACACGAATCAATATTGACCGCCCCTTTCGTATTCGTACAATGCGTCCCGAATCAATCGAATTTCTCGTTCATATTCGTAGGCTTTCGGATAGTCACCACGTCCGTAAGCGTCCTTATAAAGCATTACATATTCAATTTCCAATTCTTCAAGTTCAACATAACCACGACCACGGTATTTATTATTTATAGTCATTTCCGATTCCCCCTTTAAAACAAGTCGGTCAATTGTGGTTCTTCGATAAACCCAAGATTGAAATTACAATGCAACGGAATTGTCTTCCCGACGATAGGTTCACGGGCTTTCCCGACAAGTAATTCGCCCACCCCGTCGTTTTGGTCAAACGTCAATACCATTGCAGGGTCTTGAATTAATGCGATAGATTCCGAATATGCGTCAATCGGTGGGGCTTTTACTATCCTTGCCCCTGTTTCTTCGTCAAACTCTTTGTTTTCCTTCTCCGCATTATTGTTCACTTGATGTGTTATGACCCCAAGAACGTTATGCCTTGCGAATAATTGACGTAATCGACGTGAAGTTGTGGTCATAGCGTTTCGGTCGTTCTGCCGTCCGTGATTCATAAGGTTGAATCCGTCAATGACGACAACTTCCATGTCGGGATTCTGCTCAAGGTCTGCTTCGATAACCTCAAGCGATAGCCCCTTCGGTAAATCTTCCATTGTCTTTATAAGCAATTTCGGTTTTTCTTCGTCCGTCAAATCGTATTGCTCCAAGTATTCGAAATACTCGTCTTCATTTTCCAATTCACCACGTCGAAGTTGGGCGTTGTTGAAATGTGCGTCCAACGTTTCAAATCGGCTTTGCTGTTGCTTTTGTGATAGTTCGGGTGAATAATATAGCACGGATTTTTTCTGCCGCTTCCATGCGTATAGACCAATATCCGAAGAAATCCAAGATTTCCCTCGATTCGTGTATGCCATAATTAAAAGATAGTCACCGATTTCGCATTGTAATTCACCGTATGGAAGGTCAACATATTGTTCTGAACGTTTTTCCTTCGATTCTATATATCGTTCTTTTCGTTCCTGTCCGTTGGTTGCGAAGTCAACACCGACTGAAAAATCGGTTGATGTTTCCTTTTCAATCTTGTCAAATTCTCTTTTTATCCACGAAACAAATTCGTCGCCCTTGCTTCCTACTTCCTTAAATTTATCACGGGCTTTTGTCGCTATTAATTCGAAAGAACGTCGCTTTGCCGCCGTCTGCTTCAATCTCGTTGCTAAACCGTTAAATGGTTCATGCACGGCTTCCATATATTCAAATTCGGGAAATTCCGAAGCAACCGTTTCGACGTCGGGCGTTGAACCGTGATTCTTTCGATATTCAACAATGAAGTCAAATACTTCGCCATTCCGTTCAAAGTCCTTCGCATTGACATTGTATTTTAATACGGAATGGACGTTATTCTCGTCCAACATTTTCGAAATAATTTGTTCTTCAATCACGAAGATGAACCCCCTTCATCTTTTACAAGAATTTCCTTCGGTTGTCTTTTCCTTTGAACGGGATTGCGAACGTCATTCCTTCGATTCTTGAAAGTATTTGTTCCGACATATCTAGTTCGTCAAGTGGTACGTTCGAAGTAAATATCGTCGCCCTTTCATTCGTGTCCCGTTCGTCAATAATTTCATAAACTTCATTTTGAAGTGATTCGGTCAATCCTCGAAGACCGATATCGTCCAACACCAACAAATCCGATTTCATCATTTTTTGCTTTACGGTCTGGTATTTGTCGCCATTCGTTGCTTGCGAATCGTTTGACCCTCGAAACTGTGAATTAAAGACGTTTTGAAACTTTGCCATTTTCATAAAGAATGCAGGTGCTTCGTGAATTGGTTTTTCCCGCTTCAATTCCAAGACGATTCGTTGACGTAAATATTCATGTATAAGTGCCGTTGCCGCTGTCGTCTTCCCTGTGCCCGTTCCTTTCGGGTTCTCTTTCGAAGGTACGCCAAATAAATAAAGTCCAAGACCTTCGTCAACGATTTCGACAATATTTCGACCGTATTTCTGTATGATTGCAAATGCTTTCGGATTTTCCTTTTCGAATGGAAGGTTTTCTATTGAAGATTCTCGATATTTTTTCGGGATAGCGGCGACGGATAGTAGACCACCGTCACCGTTTTCCCCAAACATTCTCGTATTGGGGTATCGCCCCTTTTGATAAAACGCTTCGTATCGTTGCATGAAGTGTGAACCCCCTCGATTCGTTTGTTAAATCATTTACAAGAAGAATACGCCGTCAATTGAAATTTCCTCCCCAGCATAACCGTGGCGACTTCTTACTTCTTCGGGTGAAGGCATTGGTAGTTCGAAAAAGTCATATTGATGTGCGACCAACCCTTGAATGAATTCGTCCTTTGCAATAATTCCGTCCGCTCCAATTTCTTCATTTGGTTTGAAAATCTCGTCCGCTACCTCGTAAGCAAATTTTTCAGTTTCTTGAACAATTGCAACCTTTTCTTCAAACGTTTCCGCTAACTCAAAACGTTCCATTGTTTGAACCTCTTTCATTTTCTCGACCATCTTACTTCCAACAACTACTGATAAAATTAATGAATCCATTTTTAAATTCCCCCTCGAATTTTTTCGTTTTGGTTGTAAGCCTTTTTGCAACTTACACCGTAATTTGTGGTCGGTTTGATTTCAGATGTGACACGTTCAAAAATTATTTTTAAATTTCATTCAACAATCTTTGGAAATGGTCGTCATTCATTTCGTATTTCTTCGAAGCCGCTTCCGCTTTTTCCGATTCTTCTTTACGTTGTTCGGCTACCGCTAATGCTTCGTTTGCTAACCACGTACAAAGTTGACCGATTGAAGGGCGTGGAAATCTAGGGTTAGCCCAACGTTTGTCATATTCGCCAACTGCAACGTCGATAATCGTTTTGATTTGTGAATCCGTAAAGTTCGACAATAGTTTATTTTTAATCATTGATTGGTCACGACCCCAATTCGGTTGATAAGCAACGTTATACTTGTCGAAGTAACTTTGTCGGAAGTAGTCCAGTACGTCCCTAGCATTGCTAAATAGACTATTATCTTCTTCTATTTGGTTCTTCTTAGATATTAGTTCTTCTTCTTGTAACGTCGTGGTTACAACCCCACTTCCCGAATCCGTTACAACCCTATTCGATTTTGTTACAACCCCCTGTCCGAACCAAAACCCTGATTTCGGCGTTAGGATATACTTATTACGACGACCTTTTGACGTATTTTCTTGTGTAACAATTAGGACGGGTTCTTCGTCAATCCGAACTTCCCGAAGTCTTTTGATATAATCGTTGACCGTCTTACGTGAATAACCGACCATTTTAGCGATAACTTCTTGACTAGGATAAGATTCGCCGTTTTCGTTAGCAAAGGACGCAATAGCAGCAAGAACGGAAAAATGCTTTACTCCACCCACCTTTTTAATCAACCCGTTGCGGACATCTTCAACGTTCATTTTTACGAAGTAATTCATTGATAAACCCCCTATAAATATTTGTAAGACGTCACAAATGACGGGGGTTTGACCACATATAATGACGTGAACCAAACCCTCGTTATTCGCTTATCTTCCGAATAGGGAAATCGAACCCCGTTCCCTGTTCGGTTGTCTTCGCATTGTAAACTGTGGGTTACAACCCCCTAAATGTGACACTTGAATAATTTTATTTACAAAAGAACGTTTGTTTGATATTATGGTTATGGAACGTATGTTCTAGTGAAGGCGAAAAAAAAAGACGGACAATCCGATTGATTTTCGGAAAGTCCGTCGATTCAGCCTAATTATTTTTCGTCTTCACGCCATAGTCTTAATAATGCTTCATACGCTTCTTGTTCTTCTTTTGTAAGTGATTGTTCCTTGTTAGTGATAAGTTCGGATAGCATATTCGCTCCGTCAATATTCAGTACAGTAGATAACGCCTTAAACCTACTTATTACATTAGGTTCTACACGGATAGAAAACGGTTTTTTAGCCAACTTTTCATTCAACCCTTTCAATAAATAAAACATTCTTTACATATATTATATTATAACACTTCACATATGTAAACAAGTATACGGATATTTAACCGTGATACTTGTCTTTTTCCCTTTATTTCTTTTCATTTAATTTTTTCGGAAGTTTCGCCACGTCAAATGCTCCGCTTGCCGCTAGACCCATCGCAATTCCGATAAAAACTTGTTCTTGAATTGTACCGTCAACGTAAACGATACCCGCAATGACACCTAAAACAAGCGAAACAATAGGCATATACCTTGATGAAATAAACGATTTGAATACTTGACCAAGCCCGACAATAACCGCAACAATAACCGCTAAATCAAACATAATCATTCCCCCCTATAACGAATTATTCCGTGGATTCATTTGACGTTTCAAGTGCTTCAACACGTGCGACTAAATCATTCCATTGTGCTTCGGTAGGAAATCCGTCTTGTCCGTCACTTCCGTCCTGCCCGTTTTTTCCGTCTGCTCCCTTGATATTCATAAGCAACGACCAAGTTCCGTTTTTATTTTGGAATAAATCGCCGCTTTCCGTATTCAAGTAAACATCATTGGGCATACCATCTTCCGAAGTAGGGTCGATAGTTCCGTGTAAAAATCGCATTCCGCTTCCACCTCCGAAATCTGATTCGCTTCCTACAACATAGACCCGAGTTGTCGGTTTGCCGTCTTTACCTATGAATAAACTCGACATATCTTCAACCCTCCTTGTTCTGTCGATTTCTGTTTTCTTTTCGAAGTTTTAATTCCTCTTTGATATCGTCAACATCAATCGACAACTTTTCAACGCCCGTTGCAAGGCGTTCATATTGTTTCGTAATTTCCAATATAAAAGCCGTCAACTTGTTTTCTCGTTCACGGCTTTCTTCTCTCAACTCGTTATAATCATTACGAAGACGTTCCTCACGGCGTTTTGATTCCTTCAACGTATAAACGAATAGGGAAACATACAAGACCGCCCAAAGACCTTGTCTTGTCGCTTCTGCAAGTAAAACGTCACCCCCAAATAAATCGACCATATCAATTCCCCCTAAACTATTCTTTCGGTACAACGTCGGGAACTAATTCGAACAAGTGTGGGTCTTCTTGACCCATTGTCCAAAGACCGATTCCCTTCGCACCGTATTCACTTACGGCAATGTTCATAACGTCAAGGAACGACCATGCGTCCCCTGTCCATATAATCGACATTCCTTCTTTGTCGCCGATAAGAAGTTCGCCGAACCACACGCCAGCGTCACGAAGTTTGATTTTGACGTCCTTTTCTCCCGACCATGATTTCGAATCTAATACGGTTATTTCATAGTCAAGTGAAACTTCCGTTGCGTCTTCTTCGAAAGGGTATTGCTCCTTGTCACGGGTTTCGACTTCGTTCAATCCCGAATAAATAAGATATCCGAATTCGTCATACTTATATCCCGTACGATTAATTCGCCCGTATTCCTTTCGAGTTCCGTCGATTTCAACTTCGAACTTTTCCAACGTTTCCCAACGGTCAGTTGTTCCAATTCCTAAATGCGTACAATACATTTCACAATCATTCGCATAGATTCCAACCGCACCGCTTGTTCGTTCGAGCGTAACTTCACCAGTCGCGGCGTTTACTGAACCGTCATGTTCAACGGGGTTTCCAGTACCCTCACGAAACACTTGAACGCCGCCGACATAGAAAAGACCGACACCTTTATGGGAAATAACCCGATATACTGCATTAGTGCCGTAACTAACGTTTCCTAACGCTTGTGAAGCAACAACTCGTGATTCGCCCGTGTCTTTATTTTCGTAGACAAGTTCGACCATACCTTTTTTGAAGTTACTTCGGAAGATATAACCATCTGCAACCGTTCCTTGTTTTTGTGCATGGAAGCGAATTCCTGCATTCGTTCCCGAAACAACATTGATTGTCGCTTCAATACTTAAATTAGCCGACCATTGTTTCGACAAGACTAATTGACCCGAACGTGTTCCAATTTCTTTTTCCGTTTCGTTTGAATCAAAATGCAAACGATAGTTTCGTTGTTTCCAAGTACCTTGCGAATAGCCCACGGCAATTGGGTCTGAATAGCAAACGTCATTCCCTGCCGAGTTCTTTCCGATATTTTTTCCTGCCCCTTCAATTCGGTAATTTGAATTCATAGTTCGGTAGTATGAAGACCCCGAAATTAACGTTTCTTCACCGTACGTTCTAAACTCGTCGTCCCATAAAATTGCAGGACGTGCGTCACGACGAAGCATTTTCGCCGCTATTGCAAATCTTTCTGGAAGAGGTGCTTCATTACCTTCCTTATCAATAAACGGCGTTATATTTGTTGTAAGCGATAATTCTCCGCCCGAATAGTTTTGGTCGAAATCGTCGCAAACTACAAATCCGTAAATTGGTGTATTTGAGGCGGAATTTCCCCCACGAACAATAATTTTATTTTTACCGCTACTAAATGAAAAACGACCACAATCTACCCAATGAGAACCCGACAAAATAAACGGATACCATTCAGGCATTTTATCGCCGCCAACACTAAACGATTGACCGTTGATTGTTCCGCCGATTTCGGCTTGCGTGTACCATGAGAAGTTTGTAAGTGCAACTACACGATAATTCCCCGAAGAAGGAACGTTGACCGTATATTCTATACTTCCTTCGGGTTCATCTTCAAGAATACAAACAAGCGAACCGTCAGCATTAGTTGCGGGAAAGTAAAGACGATTAAGTGTAAAATATCCAACAAACACTTCGTCCCTACCGTCAACGGTTTTAACTAAATGTCGGAAGTTTACGTCGTCGGGATTCATGTTTTTGTCATGTTTCCTCAAATCGGGATAATGTGGTGGATAGTCCGTTTCGAGTCCTTCTTTTTCGGGAACACTTGCAAATGCTTTTCCACTAACTTTCGAAGGTACATTTGCAATATCATGAACATTCGTCCAAATAGGGTGTTGGTCTTTAAAGTATGAAGTCGCATAATCAAGACCGTTATACGTCCCTACTGTTGCCGTTTTTGAACCCCCGTCCTTTTCTTTTACGTCAACATACTTCGGTTCGAAACGGTCGTAAACATGCGGGTACATGACTTCGTTCTTTGATTCGGGGTCTTGAATAGCCGCTTGAAATAAATAAGGTTGGTCGTGGTAGACGTAGACCGTACCACCGTTTTCGGTTTCCGTGTGATAGTGACGATATAGACCATTCTGCCAACCTAATAGATTTCGGAATGTGACGATTGTTCCCCTTTTAACGGCGTCTTGGTCGTGCATTCCCCAACGGTTGCCGTACCCTGCCGCTCCGAAAAACAGATTATCAATCGTCAATTTTGCGTTCGGGTTATGTCGTGGGTCGAAACATTCACGACACCATTCCGCAACATTTCGAAACCACCAAATAGGCGTTGAAGCCCCCGCCGAAGAACCCGACCATGCGAAGTCATACGTCATTAATTGGATTTCATCAATCGTTGCTTTTCCGTCCCTTGCCGTAGATTCCGCAAACATTTTGTAATTGTGGAAACGGTAGTAATAGGGCGTTTGATTTCCCCACATAGCATAAGCGTTGACCCTCATTTTCATTTTGCGGGGAATAAGAACTTCGTTTTTGATTCGTTCAAGGAATCTAATATATTTCAAGTCGTGACCTTGCGAAGTATAGTCGGAAGTCATTGACGCTTCAACGTCCATTTCAACACCAGTTACATTCAAAGGCGTTCCCGAATTACGGCTTCCTTCGTAGATATCAAGAATCTTATTCAATTCGTAAATAAATTGGTCTTGCGGAAGGCGTCCTTCGGAATTCACGACGTTATTATCAAGAACGGGCTTCACTTTCGTCCAACCGAATAAAACCATTTGGAAGTACCAATCAATTGTTGGGTATTGAATCATATGGTTTTCCATAATGATTGGAAATCGAATTCCCGTATGGTTGCCGTTTGCGTCGAAGTAATTTCGTTCACTTCGGAAGTCATATATTTTACCTTCCGCCGTCACGCCGAATTCATGAAGCCCGATTGAATAGATTTTATTCCAGTATTTTTCAAGGTCATCTTCGTATGCTTCCGTACCTGCATTCAACGACCAAGTTAGAATACGTCGATTATCCTTCGCCATGTTCATTCCCCCTTCATTAGATTCTTGAACGACCGTACGTCCATTGGTAAAATGAAGCCGTTCCATGATAGCCGATTCCCGTATCTTCAAGATATTTGAAACTCTTTTTCTTTCGATTCCAATTGTAGTTAGAATCTTGTTCGTAAGTCACGATTTCACGTTCTACTTGTTTATAAAATTCAATTCGAATTGGTGACGTTCCTTTTGGTGCAAGCATGAATTTCTTTCGGTCAATTGGAAAATCCGTTCCGTTTATATCAATAGCACGTTCCCCGACAATCTTGACATCTTTTCCATTAACCGTCGCAATTCGAGGGGTTGCATGAACTTTGATTTCGCTTCCTGCTTTCGCCCCGTCAACCCAAAATTCACGGGTATATCGTGTGTGCAACGGGTGATTCTCCAATAATGGAACAATAATATTTTCCCAATTTGAAATTTCACGCTCCTTACGTTCTTCGTCCCCCATATAATAGTCGGAAGTTACTTGTTCATATTTCTGCTTTATTTCTTGATAGATTCCGCCTTCTTGTTTATACCATTGTTCACTTTCGGGTATAACCGCCCCCGCATTTGTGGAAATACGAAGAAGGTCGAAATCCTCTTTCGGATATATTGTCAAATCAATTCCAGTTGGAAGAAGTGGAACGTCCCAATCTTCGGGAAGATAGTTCGGAACGACAAACGTTTCATGTCCCCGCCCAACGATATTGAACCAACGTCTTTCCACGTCTTCAATAATTCGGGGCGGTTGTCCGTTAAAACGGTTAGGACTTGCGACGTAAGTGTTCTCGTCATGCGTCCATGATAGCCGTTTAAGCATTTCACGTGTGTTCGGAATCCAACCCGACAATTGGTTGCCCGCTTGGAATTGAATATCCGTAAAGTAAATTGGAACACGGTTGACCCCGCTTGTAGATGAAACGGCGTCCTTTGCTTCGACTTGGAACTCGACTTTTTCAACTTTCTTATTCGGGTCGGCGTCGAAAGTTCCATGAAGTCGAATCCAATCTTCAAGATTTGGAAACGTCATGCGTTATCAAACGACCAACGAATTTCCGATACATGACCGACCCAAGAAGTCGCAACCGTTCCACCTTGCAACATAATATCCGTAAAATATACGGCGGGTTTCGGTGAATATTCGGAAGCGTCGGGGGATTCCCCGCAATCGTTCGCTTCAATTACTACTTGCATATACGAAACCTTTTTCGAATGGTCTAATCTGAACGTTTCTGCAATCGTTCGAAACGAACTTTGTGAAACTGCCATACTATCAACCCCCTTGATTTGTAATGTCGGGAACTGCAAGATAATGAACTTCGGGTTGCGTTTCTCCTTCGTAATATACTAGGACTTTAATTCCGACAAAGGCGTCGTCAGAACTTCCCCTAGTGATATCCCCTTCCGTTGCAACTGCCGCCGATACCGTATAAGTCGAACGGTGTGAAACCCCTTCAACGGTTTGCGTCATTTGTGCGTCAACATTATAGTTAGGCTCTACTTTGAACGACCATGAACCCGAAAATCCAACGTTTGCAAGTTCGAATTGAGTTCCGTTCGGGGTATGAACCCACGAATTGAATCCGTCGTCAGCACGGGAATTCAACAAGTTATTGAATACCGTCATTTGTTGAACGTCTGTCGGTGAAAGTGGGTCGGATTCGATAAGGTTTTCAATCCTATCGTCAATTGCACGGGATTGAATATCTGCAAGCGTTTTTTGTGGTTGTGCAAGTTCGACGACTGTATTTTCGGGTTTCCGAACGTCTTGTTTTCTCCGCATGATTCGATTGACGATTTCTTCGCCGAATAGGTCGTTATCAATTGCCGTGACTGTATCACCTAAATCAAACGATTCATGTTCGTGACCCGTCAACGTTGAAAGGTCGTGAACCGTTGTAGTATAAGCGACATTCGGCTTCGACATTTCATCAAGCAATCTTTGTCCGTCTTCTTTAAGGTTTTCGGGTACGGTATATCGTTCGTCTTTCCACTTATACGGAATGATTTTTCGACGTAATTTCAACTTATCGACCCATTTACGGTTTTCAAGATATGGTTTCCCGTTGTTGACCGTAGTTATATCAAGTTCACCTTTACCAGTTGGATAGATTCTTGTTACAAGGTCATAAGTGTCGATAACTCGTTCAATATTCTTCAAGTTCTTTTCATAGATAAATCGAACGCCCGAATCTGTTCCGATTTTTTCCAACAAATGAATAACTTTGTTTTTCGTGTCGAATAGGATTTCGCCGCCCCATATATCCGCTACATCACGAACCAAAGAAAGAACGTCTTTCCATTCGGAACGAAGCGTTCTTCTCTTTTCGATATCCACCCGACCAATTGTCCAATCGAATTCGGGGTCGTCTTCTTCACGGAATAAATTATCAATAATCGCTTGAAGGGCAAATCTTGCCGATACTCCAACAACCTCAATGCCGTCAACATACCAGTCACGAAGTTCCGTCCAACGGGCTTCACAAATAAAATCGGAATATAAGTTTCCGCTTTCGTCCCGACGGTCAAGAACCTCTTTCACGACGTAATATCTTTCGGCGATATTCGCAATCAATTCAACGGGTTCGTCACCAAGTTCCTTCCGCTTCTTGTCTTGAATAGGAAGTTTGAACGTCAATTTGTCTTCGCCGTTTACTTCTTCTTCAATAATTAAATCGTAAGCATTGTTGACGACACCTAACGAATCAAGACCGTCTTCCAAATCACGGTACAAATAAAGCGGGTCGTCTGATTTGACTTTTGTATTTGGTAAATCGGGAACGGGAATTTCAATATCGCCTTCCATGATTCGTAATTCGTCAAGTTGCGGCGTCAAATAACCGTCCGACGTTTCGAAGTCAACACGAACTTGTAAATAACGTTGGTTTGTCGATTGAATCAATCCGTCAACGTTTACTTGTCGCCATTCTTCCCACGATTCACCGTCCGCACTTGAACGGGTGAAATACGTCAATTTTGTCGTGGAACTAGGAAGTTGACTATCTGCTTCGATATATCCGAAATCAACAAATTGACCTTGACCGCCTAAATCAATCGTTGGTGAATACCAAGATATAAGTGTATTTGTCGGATATAAACCGTTAAGACCTTTCGCTAGTACAATCGAGCCGTCAACGCTTTGAGTATCAATCATTTCACCGAATGCAATCTTTCGGCGATATTCTTCCGCTTGTTCAAACGTCCAAGAATCTTCGTTGATTGCGAAAATAACTTCGTCTATAGTCGTTCCCGACAAAGGATAATTGCCGCCGTATTCGTCCATGTTTCCGACAAGGAATGAACGTTCAAATGCACTATATTTAAAGGCGACGTATTCTCGAATCCATTGTTCGCCGTTGACCCTTGCCGTGACCCAACTACCGTCGTAAATAATCGCTACATGATACCATTGATTCGCTTGAAATGTATTGTCGGAATATACGCCAAGACTTCCGCCATCACCGTACATTCGTAAATTTAATTGTCCGTCAAGGGAAGCAACGTGCAATCCGTATAGTCCCGCAGATTCCCAACCGTCACCCCTATTTGTTGCAAGAATTGACCAACCTGATAAATCGGACGGGGTAAATCTTACCCAAAACGAAAGAGTAAATTTATCTAATTTCGGGAACTTCCAGTTGTGCCAAATTAAATGTTCGCCGTTAAATTCGTTTCCGATTCCGTAAACACCTTCGACGGGCGTTGGATTTCCACGAATCCAGTCAAAATACTTTCCCGAACCCGTTGACGGTCTTGTCGGTTCATATGCCGTGTCGTTCGGCAAGTTTTCACCGTCGAAATATAAATAAGGATTCGTCGGAATGATATTCGATAGATTCGATTCAAAATCCGAACGATTCGTAAATACCGCTTTACGCCTTGCCATTTCCGCACCCCCTAAACTTTCTATATAAACGAAAAAAAAAGACGGCAACCCGAAGGAAGCCGTCGTTCTATATCCTTCGTCTAACAATTAAGCCAACGAAGGTTTTTACAATATTAAGTTACAACCATGTGTCACGATACAAAATTGAAACCGAAGAAACGCCACCCGAATTTGTAATAAGGTTTTCGCCTTCGGGTAGCGTTAAAAAATCACCTTTGACGAAGTTATATCCCGCTTTACCGTCAACCGTGATTGTCATTTCCTTACAATCAATTTCGTAAGTTCCCGCAGGGGAATCTTCCGTGAACGTAATTGTTTCGACAATACCGTCGGGGCGTGTGTTTTTAATTGAACCCGAACCGCCGCCATGTGTGACGGTCAATTTCGGTTTCGCTTCGTGTGCCCCGTTGTGGGTTGTTCGTAAGTCATTCGAGAAAGTTCCTCGTCGTTCATTTACGGAATAAGTGAAAGGGTCGGGACAAGTAAATTGAATCGTAAATGTCCCCATTGCCCCCAATTGGTCAAGCGGAAGTTGATTCGCAAGTCTAGCAAAATATTGGACGTCGGGTTCGTCGTCAAATATAAGCGGTTTGACACCTTTTCGTGGATTCAATATTCCTGCAAGACGACGGGCTTTCGCTTTTAAATCGTCTTTAGATTCCGCAAGAATGGTACATTCAATTTCGATAGGTTTCGCACCGTACGAAATCCCATAGTCCCATGCTCCGTCGTGACCGCTTATTTCTTGAAGGCGGTTTTCAATAGGCGGTGTCAATGGAATATCTTTTTTGTTTACAATAATGGAAAAGGCGTCCGAATGAACGCCCCCGAAAGTAAAACCAGTTGCCAATATTATCGACCCCCTTTTGCACGGTCATGACTTCGTTGCAAGTTGAACAATTCACGGGAAACATTTCGAACATCTTGTTCGTCCCGTACGTTCATGCTTTCGACTTGAACAAGCGGTGCATTGTAGTTCGTACCGCCATTTCCACCGTTACCGAATTCAAACGCTTCTTCCACGCCAACAAATCCAACTTGAAGGTTTCCGATTTGTGGTGGTGCGATTTGAACGTTAGAAATCCCTTCAAACGCTCCTTTGACCGCATTTGCTCCCGAAAGAATCTTATCGGAAACATTACCCATAGCCTTGACGGGTGCTTTCTGCATTGCGTCAATACCGACTTCCATTCCACGCATTAATTCCGCACCGATTTCATCACGGAATAATCGTGAAGGTGACTTGATTCCGAAGAATCCTTTGATTCCGCCAACAATTCCGTCCATGAATCCGCTAATTTTCGACTTTATCCAACCGCCAACCGAG